>BFBZ01001757.1_pt1 | contig 13521 bp, 11 predicted proteins | sample 1888401 | NCBI WGS metagenome assembly BFBZ01 (sample SAMD00112614, study PRJDB3348) | symbiont metagenome | host: Chara braunii | reverse complement strand
TATTGCACTGTAAGGACTTTCCCCGTACAGCTTTTGATGTGAATATTGCCGGAACATTCAATGTGTTGGAAGCCTGTGTGAACAACAACATTAAAAAACTTATCTGGTCTTCTTCCGCATCTGTATATGGTGATGCAGTAGAATTACCAATGACCGAGTTGCACCCCTTCAACAACAAGAATTTTTATGGGGCCACCAAAATTGCAGGAGAAGCCATGGCTACTGCCTTTAACGACCGCTACGGTTTAAAGGTGATAGGACTACGCTACATGAATGTTTACGGTCCGCACCAGGACCAAACCGCTGCTTATACTGGTGTGGTGCCCATTATGCTCAATAAAATTGATGCCAACGAAGCGCCTGTGATCAATGGTGACGGGAGCCAGGCCTACGATTTTATTTACGTGGAGGATGTGGCACACTGTAACGTGCAGGCGCTAAAGAGTAACGTGGATTTTGGTTTTTACAATGTAGGCACGGAGGTGCAGACGTCAATTAAGGCTTTGTGTGACCTGATCCTAAAATTAACGTACTCTGCTTTGAAAGTAACCTATAAACCTTACAGCGCAGACGATGCCCGTGCGCTGGTGCAAAATAGAATTGGTTCTGCCGTGAAAGCGGAAAAAGAGCTGGGATTCAAATATAAATACACGCTTGAAGAAGGCCTTTTGAGGCTTATCGAATGGAGAAAATCAAACCGCAATACATAAAATAATGGGAGCAATAAAACGGAATATCCAGATCTCGTTACCTGTTACAGGCGAAGAAGAGTGGCAGGCTGCCAAAGATCCATTGATAACAGGGTGGCTTACCTCGGGGCCAAAAGTATCGGAATTCGAAAAATTATTTGCAGAGCGTCATCAGGTAAAGCATGCCTTTGCCGTAACGAGCGCTACCACAGCCTTACACCTGGCCCTCGTGGCTTTGGGTGTTGGTCCTGGCGATGAGGTAATTGTACCTGCTTTTACCTGGGTGAGTACAGCTAATGTGGTACTATATTGCGGTGCCACGGTTGTGCTGGCAGATATAGATCCTGCTACCTTCAATATAGATGTGCGCGACCTTAAAAAACGGATCACTTCTAAAACAAAAGCCATTATCCCTGTACATCTGTTCGGGCTATGTGCTGATATGGATGCCATTAAAGAAGTTGCAAAAGGTATCCCTATTATCGAGGATGGAGCCTGTGCAGCGGGTGCGGGTTATAAGGGCACACCTGCCGGTGCCCTGGGAACCATTGGTTGCTTCTCATTTCATCCGCGAAAGTCTGTAACAACAGGAGAAGGAGGTATGGTGACGACCAACGACGATGATCTTGCCGGATTGATTGGGATGCTTAGGAATCACGGAGCATCTATTTCTGAAGAACAGAGGCACAAAGGCCCGAAGCCATATATCTTACCTGATTTCAACCTTATGGGTTTCAACTATCGTATGACCGACCTGCAGGGTGCCGTGGGGGTGGTGCAGATAAAAAAACTCGATAAATTTATTAGTGAGCGGGAGAAATGGGCAAGCTATTACAATGGGCAGCTTAAATCAATACCATGGTTACGTACACCGCAGTTTAACCATGGAATATATAAGCATGGCTGGCAGAGCTATGTTACCTTTGTAGATCCGTTGAATGCCCCTATGAGCAGGAACGAGTTGATGGAGTATTTGCAGCATCATGGCATTGCCACCCGCCCTGGCACGCATGCGGTGCATATGCTTGGATTCTACGCTAATAAATATAATTTTCATCCCTCCGATTTCCCTGGTGCGCAGGCAGCCAACAACCATTCTATGAGCATCCCTTTACATAACAAGATGAGCGCAGAAGACTTTACTTATGTTGTAGAAAAATTAAAATCTGTAAAATAATGTCGCAGTATTTAGAAACCTTTTTTTCGATACCTGTAAAATTTTCCGAAAACCTTGCAGTGATCAGCAATTCGTCTGAATACGAAAACCAATCACAGACCAATGATTCATTCTCTGAAAAATGGGTAACCCTTGATAAGGAAAGCAGTACTACTGCTATGGAGGAATTTCAGAAAGACTGGCTCCTGAAGCTTTACGGCTTTGAAACGATCGAAGGATTGAAGGATTTTTTGAAAGATAAAAAGGTTATTATTGATGCCGGATGTGGGTTAGGTTATAAAAGCGCCTGGTTGGCACAACATGCTCCCAAATCTATTGTGTTTGGTATCGATTTTTCTGATGCCGTAACAGTTGCGGCCCATCGTTATTACGAAATCAAAAACTTATTTTTTATCAAGGGCGATATAGCTAATCTCCCGTTCAAAAAAGGAACTCTCGATTTTATATTGTGCGACCAGGTGATCCATCACACAGAGGACCCCCAGAGAACTTTTCAGCATATGGCCTCTTTACTGAGCGACCGTGGAAAATTTGCATGTTATGTATATGCCAAGAAAGCCTTGCCACGCGAGTTGCTTGACGACTATTTCAGAAAGGCCACCCACTCCCTGAGCCATCAGCAGATGTGGGAATTTTCCGACCAGCTTACAGAACTTGGAAAAAGACTCACTGAACTGAACGTGAAATTCGTATCACCTGATATTCCTGCTTTGGGTATCAAAGGTGGAGAATATGATATCCAACGCTTTTTGTACTGGAATTTTCTGAAATGTTTTTACAGGCCCGACTGGACAAAGCATGAAAATGATGCCTGTAATTTCGACTGGTATTCTCCCAGCAATGCGGAACGTTATTCACCAGACGAATTCAAGGATTGGGCCAGGCGTCTGCATTTGACAATTGATTTTTTCAGGAGCGAAGAAGCCGCTCATACCATGATCGCTTCCAGATAAAATATGTGCGGAATAGCCGGTATTATCAATACAGATCATCGTAAGGCAGATGAATCCCTAATCTCTGCAATGACAGAGGCTATCGCTCACCGTGGCCCTGATGGTAAGGGTATTCTTTTGGACGGACATGTAGCATTGGGGCACCGGCGCTTATCGATACTCGATGTGTCTGATAAAGGGCTACAACCCATGTCATCTAAAACCGGGAAATGGACTGTTGTATTCAACGGTTGTATTTATAACTACAGGGAGCTGAAACAGGAACTTGTCAACAAAGGACACGAGTTTTATTCTACTACCGACACGGAGGTCATCGTAGAAGGATTGGAGGCTTATGGCCCTTCGTTTTTTGAAAGGCTCAATGGCATGTTTGCCATAGCCGCCTTCAATAGTAGCAACCGTAAATTATATCTCAGCCGCGACAGATATGGCATCAAACCCTTGTATTACTGGAGCAATCAGAATACCTTTTTGTTTGCATCTGAGATCAAGGCATTTCTGAAACACCCTGATTTTAGGGTGGAGGTGGATGCCAACGCACTTAATGAATATTTTACTTTTCAAAACCTTTTTTCTTATCACACCCTCTTCAAAGGCGTATCTATGATCCCCCCGGCCAACACAATAGAGGTTGGCCCGGGCTTTAAGCGACTACAGCATAACAGCTGGTGGGATTACGACTTCTCTGAAACCGATGAGGCAATGGATTTTGGGGATGCAAAGAATGAAACCCTTCGGCTTTTTAAGCAGGCTGTAGAAAGGCAAATGGTGGCCGATGTTCCTGTAGGGGCTTACCTTTCAGGCGGAATGGATAGCGGCGCTATTACAGCAGTGGGTTCCTCCCTTATTCCTCGCATGAGTACATTTACCTGCGGTTTTGATATGAGTAGTGTAACTGGTGTTGAGGCTAATTACGATGAGCGAAGAGATGCAGAGTTGATGGCCAATGTGTTTAAAACAGAGCATTATGAACAGGTGATAAACGCTGGTGATCTGGGCTGGAGTCTGCCAAAAGTGGTATACCACCTTGAAGATTTGAGGGTGGGGATGAGCTACCCAAACTACTATATCTCTCGTCTTGCCAGCAAATTTGTGAAGGTTTGCCTGCAAGGTACTGGTGGCGATGAGCTGTATGGTGGTTACCCATGGCGTTATTACAGGGTATTTAATGCTCTTAACCAAGAAGAATTTTTTAACCAGTACTACGGTTTTTGGCAGCGCTTGGTACCCGACCACGAAAAAGCGCAGCTATTTCATCCCGAAATATATAAGGTTATTGATATTGAGGAGCCGAGACGAGTATTCGAGCGTGTTTTTACGTTCAACCATAAGTTACGCTATGATACGCCGGAGCAGCATATCAATAATTCTCTGTATTTTGAGATCAAAACATTTTTGCCTGGTCTTTTTTTAGTGGGGGATAAGTTAAGTATGGCTAATGGTATGGAAGAGCGCTTTCCTTTTATGGATAATGACCTGGTGGCTTTTGCGCAAAAAATACCTGTTCGGCATAAACTGGGGAATCTTACCGAAGAAATTAAAAAAATAAATGAGAATGATAGCTCCAAGTCAAGGCATGTGGCATCTTACCGTGATTTTGATGATGGTAAGAATGTACTTCGAAAGGCCATGGGTAGCTTTATGCCTGATGTGATCCTTAACAGGAAAAAGCAGGGGTTCAGCGCACCGGACGAGAGTTGGTATCGCGGAGAAAATGCAGAATATGTAAAGGAGCTCCTGCTCGGAAAAAAGACAATATCAGCAGAATTCATTGATCCGAATTATATCAGGAAGATCGTAAATGAGCATATTAATGATCATGTGAACCACCGCTTGCTCATATGGAGCTTTCTTAATTTTGAATGGTGGTGCAAGATATTCTTAAATGGAGAGAAGGTAGTATGAAAGTTGTATTTCTGGGAGCTACAAAATTTAGTGAAGAGTTGCTATTTCATCTTATTGAAAATAAGGTGATTCCCCGTGCGTTATTTACTATCCCGCGTGAGTTTGATATCTCTTACAGTCAATCAAAAGTAAAAAACTACAATTACTCTGACCTGGAGCAATTGGCCGGGCAACATCATATTCCCTGCTACCTCGTTAATTCATCGGATAAGAAGATAACGAGTTATATAAATGTGCTGGAAGAAATAAAACCCGATGTAATATTGGTAATGGGCTGGTACTATATGGTTCCAAAGAGGGTCAGGGATCTTGCTACATACGGGGCCTGGGGTATTCACGCATCTATGTTGCCTGACTATGCCGGTGGTGCACCACTGGTATGGGCTATCATCAACGGTGAAACAGAAACCGGCCTTACATTATTCAGGTTGGACGATGGTATAGATGACGGTGACATCATTGCGCAGGAAAAAATTTTGATCGCAGAGAATGATTCCATAAAGGAAGTATATGAAAACGTAACAAAACTATCAAAAGACATATTGCTGCGCAGTCTTTGCAATATTAGCGGCATACAGTTTAAATCACAGGATAAAAGCAAAATAAAAATATACCCGCAGCGTAGACCAGAAGATGGAGAAATAGACCTTACAAAGCCAGCAAAAGACCTCTATAATTTTATACGGGCCCAGAGTTCACCTTATCCCGGTGCATTTATTAAAACCAGTGATGGTAAAAAGCTGGTGATCGAAAAGGCGAGGATACAAGAATAAAATGTGTACATGAACGGATTCTTATATCATTTCTAAACCCAGGCATACAGTACCATTCTTATGCAACTTACAAAATACAGAAGTTTACAATCAGGCTACCAGATTTGTTCCAGGTGTATATACGATAATTCGGTTCCCTCTATTACGTTTGATGAACAGGGTGTTTGCAATTACTGTAAAATGACCGACTCCCTGACAGAAGAGTACGGTACGGGCAAAGCTAAAGGTAAGGCAGAACTTGATAAAATTGTTGAAGAAATAAAGGCTAAAGGTAAGAACAGAGCATACGATTGTGTGGTTGGTGTGAGCGGTGGTACAGATTCTTCCTATATGCTTCATTGGGCAATAGAAAAAGGATTGAGACCTCTTGCTGTACATTATGATAATACCTATAATACAGCTATTGCCACCGAGAACATTCACAAGGTTACCTCCGCACTTGGGATTGATCTGTATACTTACGTAGTGGATAATAATGAGGTAGATGATATTTACCGCTCTTTTTTCAAGGCTAGTGTGCCTGAGCTCGATGCTTCCACAGATATTGCTCTGGCAGAGGTGCTATACCGCATGGCCGATAAGTATAATTTGAAATGTGTGCTGGAAGGCCATTCGTTTATAGAAGAAGGCATTTCACCGCTTGGTAAGAACTATTTTGACGGTAAATACATTGCAGCTATTCATAAAATGTTTGGAAAGCAAAAAATGAAAACGTTTCCAAATATGCCATTCTGGACCTTTGTGAAGTGGATTGCTTTCAAAAGGATCAAAAAGATCAGGCCTTATTGGTATATGTCATACTCTAAGGAAGATGCAAAGGAAATGCTGAAAGACAAATATGGCTGGCAGGATTATGGAGGGCATCACCTTGAGAACAGGATGACCGCCTTCAGCCATAGTGTTTACTTTCCGCATAAATTCCATATAGATTACCGTAACAACACACTCTCTGCCAAAGTAAGGAATGGTATAATGGACCGGGATGAGGCCATCCGGATATATTATGATACCCCCCCTCATATTGAGGAAGGTCTTATTGATTATATTAAGAAAAGAATGGCATTTAGCGATGCGGAATTTGATGAGGTTATGGCTGCCAAACCTAAATACTGGTATGAGTACCCGACCTATAAAAAGAGATTCGAAAGGCTCAGGCCTTTTTTTAAAATACTCTATAAGGCACATCTTGTCCCGAAAAGTTTCTATATGAAATATTGTTTTCCTGTTCAATACGCTGAATGATCACTATCGTTAATTATGGAATGGGTAATCTCGGCTCTGTGCAGAATATGCTTAGACGTCTCGACATAAGATGCATCATCACTTCCGACGCCAGGGAAATAGAATCTGCCGAAAAGATTTTACTGCCCGGCGTCGGGGCCTTTGATGCAGCCGTTCAATGCATCGATGAACTAAACCTGAGACCTCTGTTGGTAAGAAAGGCCAAGGAAGATAAAATTCCGTTTCTTGGTATTTGTTTGGGCATGCAATTACTTACCGGTGGTAGCGAAGAAGGTGCCCTAAAGGGTCTGGGCCTGGTGCCTGCTAAAACTATAAAATTCCAGACATCGTCAGATCTGAAAGTTCCCCATATGGGGTGGAATATTGTGAAGCAACATACCCCCAGTCCTTTAACAGAAGGTTTTACAGCTGATTACCGCTTTTATTTTGTTCATTCCTACAAAGTAATTTGTGACTATGAAGAAAATAGTATTCTAAAAACCAATTATGGAGGCGACTTTGATTCCGCCATTCAGCATGAGAATATATATGGCGCGCAATTCCACCCGGAGAAAAGCCATAAATATGGGATGCATTTGCTCACTAATTTTTCGAAATTATAAGTATGTTGCTCAAACGCTTTATTCCTTGTCTCTTGCTGAAAGGTAATGGCCTTGTGAAAACGGTACACTTTAAGGGCCCGAAATATATTGGCGATCCGATCAATACTGTGCGGATTTTCAACGAAAAAGAAGTGGACGAGCTCATCCTCTTAGATATAGAAGCTACCCCTAAGCACAGGGAACCTGATTACAAGTTATTGTTGGAGATCGCCAATGAATGTTTTATGCCTTTAACCTATGGTGGCGGTATAAAGACCTTTGAGCAAGCACAGAAAATATTCAGCATTGGAATCGAAAAGATAGCTATTAACACGAGCGCGTATAGTCATCCGGAGCTCATTACACAGATAGCTAAGGTATATGGCTCGCAAGCCGTAATAGGGGTAATAGATGTTAAGAAAAATTTTTTCGGGAAATACCAGATCATGTCAAATGCAGGCACAAACAGGCATAAAGAAAACCTTCACGACTGGGTAAAGCATCTGGAAGAACTTGGTGTAGGAGAGATACTAGTTACGAGTATAGACAGAGAAGGTACCTGGAGTGGGCTGGATATTGAACTGGTGAAGGAGGTAACCTCTGCCTCCAGGGTACCGGTGATTGCCCATGGTGGCGCTGGTACTGTTGATCACCTGATAGATGCTGTAAAAAAAGGGGGCGCCAGCGCAGTAGCTATGGGTAGTATGGTGGTATACCAGAAAAAAGATTTTGGTGTACTTATCAATTTTCCCGATAAAAGAATTTTGGAGGCACAGGTTAATGGATAGATCAAATTTAAAAATAGCCTGTGTAGGTAATATGAATAACAGCATGTTTGCTGTCACCCGCCATCTGAGGCACAGAGGTTATCAAGCGGACCTTATACTGTCTGATGAATTTAGCCATTTCAAGCCCGAAGCGGATACCTTTGAACAGGTAAACTTCAATTATATTAAGGAATTTGATTTTTTAAAATCGGATATTTTATATACAGACAGGCTGTTGGTTAACAGATTTTTTACCTCATACGATGTCATTATTGCTTGTGGCTACTCGGTTGCATACCTTACTTATTCTAAAGTATACGTTGATGTAGTGCTGCCGTATGGTTCAGACCTGTATGACCTGCCATTTTATACGCCTACAAGTCAAGACACTGATTATTTCAAAGTACAACGCACAGCTTTGGCTAAATACCAGAAGAAAGGCATAGAGGAGGCCCGCGCTGTTATATTTGACTACACTAATGAGGAGTTTGAAGAGATTTTTAAGAAATTTGATCTTAAGGGCGTGCGATACAAGTACGCCTATCCATTTATTTTCACACCGGAATTCAGTTATCAGCAATCTGGAGCTTTGTGCCGCAAAAGCGTTGGTGCAACACGGATGATTGAGTTAAGAAAGCAATTTGATCTTGTTGTCTTCAACCACATCCGGCAGTCCTGGAAAAACCCCTTGGATATATGGAGCTATAAAGGGAATGAAAGAATTTTCAGGGCATTCCGTACATTTATAGATGATACGAAAGCTTCTGCCTGCCTTGTGGTATTTGAATACGGAACAGATGTAGAAGACTCTAAAGCTTTGGTAAAAGAGTTGAAACTAGAAGAGCAGGTAGTTTGGCTACCCGTATCCCAAAGAAAAGACATTTTATCTATGATTAGCCTTGTAGATATAGGCATCGGTGAGATTGGAGATCATAGTTGGTTCTCTTATGGCGCTGTTTACGAGTTTTTATGTATGAAAAAACCGGTCATACATCATAGGGATGATCAAATGTATCTTGACAAGGTAGAAAGCTTGTATCCCATGTATAGCGCCAATAACGAAGCTACATTGCTGGCGGCACTCAAATTGGCCTGTCGTGATAAGGAAACCACAGCCCGTATAGCCGGAGAGGCTCACCAATGGTATATGAGCTACGCTATTGAAAAACCCATTGGAATACTCTTGCAGGTGATCGGCGCCAAGAACAGGATGGCCTCGAACATCAGGAAATTTTTCAGAAAACTGTCCTTACAAATGGCTTCGGTCATATTTTATATTAAGCTCAAGCTCACGTGAACATTGCCATTGCTACTCCCGAATTTGTATCGGAAAAAATATTTGATGGCGGCTTGGCCAATTATACATATAAGCTGGCCAAATGGCTTTTAGCCCAAGGACATGTCGTAAAGGTTTATATTCCATCCGGACCAAGTAATGACCCCGATCATTTTATGTACGAAGATATTGAAGTGGAGAGGGTAAAAATAAAGGATTATTCCTGGTTAATCAGGTACCAGCTCAATAGGGTAGGACTTGGATTTTTGATTTCTGACAAGCTGAAATACAATATCCAGTTCAGACAATATGCCCTGGCTTTAAAAAAACGTATTCTCAGCGATCATAAGCAAAAAAGCATTGATATTATTCATTACCCCCATTTGGCAGGTTACGCATTCTATAGGCCTAAAAAGATACCATCTGTTGTGAGACTGTCAAGTTCTACGATGCTATGCCAGCAAATGGGCGGTTATGGTAGCAGTAATTTGCAGATAGAAGTACAGGCCCGGTTTGAAGCCGCCGCCATGAAAAAAGCGGATGTTGTTTTCGGTCCCAGTCGTATGATTGCGGGCATAACGGAGCCGCAGATTGGCAAAACCATACAGATCATTGAGACCCCTTATGTGAAGCCCGAAGGAGCGCTAGATGAAAGTGTTTACCGGCAGCTTTTGGCAGGCAAATGCTATGTGCTGTTCTTTGGTACCATCAGCCTGATCAAAGGCGTGGGCACCATCTCAAAGATCATTTACCCGCTTTTGAAAGAAAATCCCGGTTTGCATTACGTGTTTGTGGGGAAGCAGCAAAACAACCAGGTGGATAGAAAAACACTTTGGGACAAGCTGGTGGAGAACGCCGCTGAATACGCCGATCGGGTGATTTATATTCCGTCACTCAGGCATCCTGCTCTGTTTCCTGTCATACAGAATGCCACCCTTGTTACCCTCCCTTCACGCACCGATAACTTTCCCAACACCTGCATTGAGGCCATGGCCAATAAGAAAATCGTGATTGGAACAAAAGGCAACGGCTTCGATCAATTGATCGATCATGGCAAAAACGGGTTTGTGATAGATGTGGATGATCATTGCGACTTGCTGACAAAAATAAATGAAGTGCTTGCAATGGACCCCATTCGCAGGCAGCAGATGGAGAATGCCGCCGCGCAGCGCACAGAAGCATTACATCCCGATGTGGTGCTTGGCCAGCTGGTAGAACTTTATAAACACATCATTGAAGAAAACAACTAATGTGCGGAATAGCAGGTTATATCGACCTTGATAAAAAAGCGGATGAGCGCATCATCAGGTATATGACAGATGCCATCAGCCATCGTGGACCAGATGGCTTTGGGCACAAATTATTTGAAAATGCCGCCATCGGCCACCGGCGACTGTCCATTATCGACCTGGCCAGCGGCGCCCAACCTATGAGCAACGCCGCCGGTACACTCTGGATTACCTACAACGGCGAGCTCTACAACTACCTCGACCTCAAAAGCAAGCTGGCGGCTTTTGGCTATACGTTCAAAACCACCTCTGATACAGAAGTGATCATATACGCCTACGAGAAATGGGGCGAAGACTGCCTGAAACACTTCAGGGGCATGTTTGCGTTTGCGATGGTCGATCTTAAGAAGAAGGAGATCTTTATAGCCCGCGACCATTTTGGGATCAAGCCGCTTTATATATACCGGTCCGAAAACATCGTCGCTTTCGGCAGCGAGCTGCAGCAGTTTAAAGAGCTGCCGGGTTTCGATAATACTATTGACCTGCACGCGCTGGACCAGTACCTCTGGCTGCAATACATTCCCGCACCCTTAACCGTATTCAGATCGGTTAAGAAGCTTAAAGCAGCGCATTATATTACCGTGAGCTTTGATGGCAAAGTATCGGACCAGGTCTGCTATTGGGACCTGAGCTTTGCCAAAAAACAAGTGAAGACCAAAGAAGAATGGCTCGAAGCAACCGACGATGTGATTAAAAACTCGGTGAAAGCTCACCTTGTGTCTGACGTTCCCTTTGGCGCGTTCCTCTCCGGCGGGATCGATTCCAGCCTGGTAGTGGGCCACATGAGCCGGCTGCTGTCTCGCCCCGTCGAAACCTTCAGCATCGGGTTTGAAGAAGAAGAATACAATGAGCTGAAATACGCAGAAGTGGTGGCAAAAAAATTCGGTACCAACCATCACGTCGAGATCGTAAAGCCCGATGCCCTGTCGATACTGCCCGAGCTGGTGAAGCATTATGGTGAGCCTTACGGCGACAGCTCCTGCATCCCCACCTATTACGTGTGCCAGCTTGCCCGAAAGCACGTCACCATGGTGCTTAGCGGCGATGGCGGCGACGAGTGCTTTGCAGGCTACGGCTCTTACACCAGCTGGATGAAATATCAGCCCGAAAATTTCCGCACGGGGATCCGGAAAACGCTTTTCCCGATGGCCCAGGCTTTGTTGCCAGGACGCTATCCAAAACAGGATATTTTAAGAGAATGGATCGCCAATATGAGCTACCTCCAGCACGACTGGCGCTTCAGACTATGGCAGCCCGATCACCAGGACCAAATCGCCGCGATGCCCGAAGGCTTTGAGGAAGTTTTCAGCAGAACCCGAAAGTTCAGTAAGGTCAATAAGGTGCAGTACCTCGATATGAAAACGTACATGAATTTCGATATCCTCACCAAAGTAGATATTGCCAGCATGATGCACAGCCTGGAGGTAAGAACGCCGCTCATAGATAAGGATGTGTGGGAGTTTGCTGCCACCATTCCTGAAGAATTCAACATCAACAACCGCTCCGGTGAATGGCGCGGCAAGCTGCTGCTCAAGGAGCTATTGCAGAAGCATTTTCCTGCGGATTTCGTGCACCGACGGAAACAGGGTTTTGGTGTGCCCATTTCCAAGTGGTTTGCCCACCAGGGGCAGCTCAATAGTTACGTGCACGACAGGATTCTATCGCAGGATTCGCTCACCAAAGATTATTTCAACCAGTCAACCATCAAAGAGCTCATGCAGAAGAACCATTACGGCGCTACCTGGCTGGTTCTCTTCCTCGAAGAATGGCTCTCACAATTCAAAAAATAAAATGGACACATTCACCTATAAACCTCCGTTTGACCTCAGCGACAAGCGATTCCTTGTTACGGGTGGAGCCGGCTTTATTGGCAGCAACCTGGTCACGTTCCTCCTTTCGGCCGGCGCAAAAGAAGTAAGAGTGCTCGATAATTTTTCGACCGGCTACCGCGAAAACCTGCAGGGCTTTCATCACTACAGCACCTATACCCTGCTGGAAGGCGATATTGTGAATTACGACAATTGCTATAAAGCCTGCAAAGACATTGACTACGTGCTCCACCAGGCTGCCCTTGGTAGTGTGCCGCGCAGCATCAGAGACCCCGTTGCTACCAACAACGCCAACGTGGTCGGCTTTTTAAACATGCTCCACGCCAGCGTTAATGCCAATGTAAAACGATTTGTATATGCCTCCTCCTCATCGGTATATGGTGATGATAAGACCATGCCCAAAACCGAGGAAAAAACAGGCAGCCTGTTGTCACCCTACGCGGTTACCAAAAAAAGCAACGAGCTTTACGCGGATGTTTTCTACAAAACCTATGGCCTGGAAGTTGTCGGGCTGAGGTACTTTAATGTGTTTGGCCCGAAGCAGAATATCAATGGTCCTTATGCAGCTGTGATCCCGATTTTCATCAACGAGCTGCTGCATCAGCGTTCGCCAAGTATTTTTGGCGATGGCAGCACCACACGCGACTTTACTTTTGTAGAGAACGTGATCCAGGCCAATCTCCTGGCGGCCCTTACTCCCAACCAGGCCGCAATCGGGCAGGTGTTTAACATCGCCTACGGCGGTACCACCTCACTCAATGCCTTGTTCAGCAAAATTGCCGAGGAGCTCAAAACCAACATCCGGCCCGAGTACAAGAGCGAGCGAAAAGGAGATATCAAAGACAGTTTTGCCGATATCTCAAAAGCAAAACAGCTTCTGGGTTTTGCGCCTACAATTGATATTGACAAAGGACTTGCGCTTACCACGGCCTGGTACCTCCAAAAAGCCACTGGCGCTTAGTGAAGCTGAAGATTGCGATAATTGCCACCACTGCTCTGAGCTATCTGCTGGTGCCTTTTGCCTGGCTTCGAAAAAAAAA
>BFBZ01000022.1_pt263 | contig 13530 bp, 14 predicted proteins | sample 1888401 | NCBI WGS metagenome assembly BFBZ01 (sample SAMD00112614, study PRJDB3348) | symbiont metagenome | host: Chara braunii | reverse complement strand
GAGCATCGGGCATTTCGCCATCGGCGCGATCATGCTGCGGCGCGGATGGATGTCGCGCTATCTGCCGCCGATCGTGCTCGATAACGCCCCCGACCTGCCCGTCATCGCCGGCTATGCCTGGGCCGCATTGATGTTCGCACTCGGCGCCGGCGTCATCGCGGTCGCCATGACCGGCGATATGACGCTTTATGTGTTTTACATTTCGGTGATCGCGGTCGGCGCCAAGATCGCGGCGTTCGCCGTGCAATACATGGTATTCCGCGTCATTATCCGGCGTCGACTGGTCGCTCGTGCCGCCACCGCCCGCACGACGCAGTCGCTGGCGCTGTTGTGACAATCGCCGCGAATTGATCCGCGCCGACGCGTTGCGCAATCGTCAAGGTTCAAGAACACCCCTGAGCCCCGCGCGCGCAGCCGCGGCTTTGATCAGACCGTTCGCCTGGACCTCGGCCGTGAAGCTGCCGAGGAAAGCAAGCGCCGCATCGCGTCCCCTGGGAATGGCGATCGCATGCCGCTCGACGCCCCAGTGCCCGTCGAGCACGCGCGCGCCCGGCAGTTGGTCCGCCATCTCGAACAGGCTCGCCTTGTTGGTCGCGAACGCGTCAACCTGGTGGGACGCCAGCAGCGCGACGCCGTCTTTCAGGGTGGTCGCGCGCACGATCGTCGCCGCCTTGAGATCGCGGGACAACGTCGCGTCCGAGGTGCTGGCGGTGGTGACGCCGACGCGCTTGCCGGCGGAATCGAGTTCACGCAGATCCGTCACCGGCGATCCCGGCGGCAGCAGGTATCCGAGCTCAATGGCCATGTAAGGCGGCGCGAAATCCATGTCCCTGGCGCGGGCGGCCGTGGCATTGGTGAAGGCGACGTCGACCGTGCCGGTCTTGACGGCCGCGAGCACCTCCGCATTCTTCGCGAACACCACCGGCTCGTAGGGCACCTGAAGCCGGCGCGCGAGCTCCCTGCCGATCTCGTATCCGACGCCGCGCGACTCCGCCGAATTGTCGGTGAGAATCGAGGTGGGCGTTCCCGGATACAGCGCCGCGCGCAATCGCCCGCTCGGCGCAAGGATTTTGGCGAGATCGACGTCGGAGGCGCGGGCTACGTCGGACGATGTCACCAGAGCGGCAGCGATTAGCAAAAGCGCTTGTCGTCGCGTTGGACGCGGACCGGAACGAAACATCAGTTAATCCTCCCCGTTCAAATCGCGAGCTGCTCAGTCCACCGCTTGCGGCGCAACACCGAATGCGCGTTCAAATCGCTTTGCGTAATGCGGCCATACCTCCGGATTGATCAGCCGCGGCGGCCGCCGGCCGTCCAGCGCGCCGAGCAACTGCTCGGCGGCGATGCGACCCATATTGGTTCTCGCCTCTTTTGTAACTCCCGCGGTGTGCGGAGACACGATCACATTGTCGAACTGCATCAGCGGATGGTGGTGCGGCGGCGGCTCCTTGGCCCAGACATCGAGCCCCGCGCCCGCAATACGCTTGCTGCGCAGCGCCTCGGTGAGCGCGGCCTCATCATGGATGAATCCCCGCGCCGTCGTGACGAAGTAGGCATGCGGCGGCATCAGCGCGAATTCCCGGGCGCCGATCAGACCACGGCTTTCCTTGTTCAGCGGGCAACTGACGGAGACGAAATCGGCCTGGCGCAGCAGGTCGTGCAGCTCGACCTTTTCTCCGCCCCGGCGCGCAACCTCCTCGGCCGACAGATAGGGATCATAGGCAAGTACGCGCATGCCAAAGAGGCCGTTGCACAGTTCGGCAACGCGGCGGCCGACATGGCCGAGGCCGACGATGCCGACGGTCTTGCCCTGAATTTCCCGACCCATCAGGGCATTGCGCTCCACAATTGGCTCGCGTCGCAGCGCCCGGTCGGCTTCGCCAATGCGCTTCGACAGGCTGAGCATCATGGCGAGCGCGTGCTCCGCCACCGAACGGCTGTTGCCGCCGGATTGATTGACCACCAGCACGCCCGCGCTGGTGCAGGCCTCGACATCCACTGGGTCGTACCCCGCGCCGTTACTGGAGACGATCAGGAGATTGGGCGCACGCCGCAGCAGGTCGCTGCCCGCATGGAACACCGGAGCGAGCTCATCGCGCGCCGCGCCAATTTGATACGCATGCGCCGCCGCCAGGATTGGCGCGGCGACCTCCTCCGCGCTGTCGTTCTCCAGCCGGTCGAGCCGCACATCCGCCCTCGCCTGCAGGATCTCGGCATAGACCGGATGGGCCAGATACTTCACATAGAACACACGCTTGATCGCGTTCGACATTTTCATTGCACTCTCAGGTTGGAAAACGCGGTGGCCGCGCTGCGATCATCGGCAATATCCCGCTCATTCGGGCTTGATTCCGGCCGCCTTGATGATCGGCCCCCATTTCTCGTAGTCGGCACGGATCTTGGCGCTGAATTGCTGCGGCGAACTGCCGATCGGCGACGCGCCGAGATTGCCGAGCCGCTGCGTCAAGGCGGGCGTATTCAGCGCCGCGACAAAATCATGCGACAGCCTGGCGACGAGATCCGCCGGCATGTCCGCCGGCCCCAGCAGCCCCCACCACACCTCGGTGTCGTATCCGGCCACACCGGCTTCGGCGATGGTCGGCACATCCGGCAGCATCGCCGCGCGTTTCGCCGTGGTCACTCCCAGCGCCCGAACGGTTCCGGCGCTGAGCTGCCCCAGCGATTCCGGCCCGTTGTTCAGCGAGATCGGGATCTGGCCGCCCAGCAGATCGTTGATCGCCGGGCCGCCGCCCTTGTAGGGAATCGAGACGATATTCACCTTGGCAAGACTCTTCAGCAGCTCACCGGCGAGGTGCGTCGAGGTGCCGTTGCCGGCCATGCCATAGGACAAGCTGCCCGGCTTCGCCCGCGCCTGGGCCAGGACCTGTCTCTTATACACATCTAGATGTGTATAAGAGACAGGGGGGCATGACCGCTGGCGACCACCATCAGCGTGTAGCCATCCGGCGCCGATGTCGCCAGCACCTGCGATGCCACCACACCGCCCGCGCCCGGACGGTTTTCGACGATCACCGTCTGGCCCCATTGCTTCGCCAGTCCATCCCCCAGCGTGCGCCCGAGAATGTCCACCGCGCCACCGGCCGGGTACGGAATCAGGAGATGAACCGGCCTGGCCGGAAACACGCCCTGCGCTTCGACATCACCGCAACTCGCAAGAACGACAGCCGCAATGGCAAGCATGCGAAAGCATCTGCCCATGACATTCCCTCCCTTGCAATCTTTTGATTATGATTATGCGTGCCGTCTTGATCTCATCCCGGCCCATGAACCGGGCTCTCCCAGCGCCTTGCCTTCAAACCCCTCCTGCATTCAGTGCGATCGCCTGCTTCAGCGCCGCGATCACGTGGTCCATGTGACTCAGCATCGCAGCCTCGGCGGCTGTCTCATCATGCGCGCAGATCGCAGTCACGATGGCCGCATGCTCCTGCACCGACGCCTTGGCCCGGCCGGGCAACAGGATGGCGCGGTATTGCTGGCGAACGAGCTGCGATTTCAGCGTGGTCAGCAATCGCGTCACCGTGGTGTTGCCGGCGATGCGTTGAATTTCCGCGTGAAGCCGCCCGTTCAGTTCCGACACCTGGATCAGATCCGACCCGGCGTGGGCCTTGCGCATGGCGCCGATGATGTTGCGCAGAGCCAGGGTATCCGCCTTGCCGGCCCGCGCGGCGGCCTGCCGCGCGACCACGCCTTCAAGCGCACGCCGCGCCTCGGCGATCTCCATCGCCTCCGCATCGGACACCCGGCGCACACGCGCGCCGCGGTTGCGTTCGCGAACGACAAGGCCCTCCTGGTCCAGCATGGCCAACGCAATCCGCACATTGGCGCGATTGGTCTTCAGTGCGGTGGCGAGATCAACCTCGACCAGCCGCTCGTTCGGCACGAACCGTCCGCTTGCGATGAATTCGCGAAGCCGCACGGCCACGTCGTCCTGCACGTCGCCCCGATCGTTCTGCCTGGAGACCTGCGCCGCCATTGATCACCGCTTTTCACATCAGCACTGACGAGCGAGAATTGATTAACAAGATTGTTGACAATCCGGTTGATCACGTCAAGTCTCGGTGCAACCGGCACGACCGCCAGCGATGACGCAGTGCGATACCGGACGTCGAACGAGACTCATCAGGGAGTGAGTGATGGCGGCTGCCGACAACGAGCCCGGGCTCCAGGCTTCGCACGAGACTCCCCACCCAACCTGGCACGGGATTGTCCAGCACACGCTCAAGCAGCACGACGTCAAACTGGTGACTTATGTTCCGGACCGCGTACTGACCACGCTGATCACCAGCATCCACGCCGATCCGTTCTTCACCGCCTTTCCCACGGCGCGCGAGGAAGAGGCCGTCGGCATCGTCACCGGCGCATGGATGGGCGGCCTGCGCGGCGCCGTGCTGATGCAGACCAGCGGTTTCGCGACCCTCGCCAACGCGCTGGCGTCACTGGTGCTGCCCTACCAGATTCCACTGATCATGGTCGTCTCCGAGCGCGGCACGCTCGGCGAGTTCAACTACGGCCAGTCGCTGGTCTGCCGCACCATGCGCCCGGTGCTGGACTCGCTGGCGATCGAGCATCACACCGCGACGCGGCTCGACGAATTCGAATTCATCGTCGACCGCTCGATCCGGCAGGCGATTGCAACCCAGGCGCCGGTGGCGCTGATCCTGTCGCCGCTCCTGACCGGCAGCAAGGTGTTCGCGGCGTGAGGGGGCCAGGACAATGACGACGACAACAGCGACAACGACCTCCCCGGCCCGCTCCGCCAACACCAAGGTGATGAACCGCTTCGATCTCACCTCGCGGCTGGTGGCGAAACTCGCGCACGACGAAGCTGTGGTCGGCGGCATCGGCAACACCAATTTCGACCTGTGGGCGGCAGGCCATCGGCCGCAGAATTTCTACATGCTGGGCAGCATGGGCCTCGCGTTTCCCATCGCGCTCGGGGTTGCGCTGGCGCAGCCGCAACGGCGGGTGTTCGCACTGGAAGGTGACGGCTCGCTGCTGATGCAGATGGGGTGCCTCTCGACCATCGCGATGCTGGCGCCGAAGAACCTGACACTGATCGTGATGGACAACGGCATCTACCAGATCACCGGCGCGCAGCCGACCCCGGCCGCATCAGCCACCGATATCGTCGCCGTTGCCCAGGGCTGTGGCCTCAAAAGCAGTTCGTGGGCCGCCGACGAAGAGGATTTCGACAGGCTGATTCAGGACGCGCTGTCCGCCACGACGCCACGCCTGATCGCCGCGCGCATCGACGACAAGCCCGGCGCCGGCACCACGCCGCGTGATCCCGTGCAGATCCGCGAGCGGTTCATGGTGGGGTTGGGTGTGCGATCAGCGCTGTGAGGAGCACCGGCCTCCACCGCGGAGGCCCATATACATCGGCCGCTATGGCAATATCCGGCCGGCATAGCCATGGGGCGCAAGCGGAACATCTTGCGCCCGATGGTTGGTGTCGAGAGGTTTTCCCGACAGAACGGCGCGAGCGCGAACCAGGTCGAGCTTGCCTTCCCATTTGGCAATGAAGACGGCCGCCACCGCATTGCCGATAAACGATGTCACGGCTCTCGCTTCGCCCATAAATCGATCGACACCGAGCAAGAGGCCGATGGCTGCTATCGGCACGGTGCCGACACTGCCGAGCGTAGCCGCCAGCGCGACGAAACCGCCGCCTGGAACACCGCTCATGCCTTTTGAGGTGAAGGAGCCGACCAGCAGGATAACGAGCTGCTGGGAGAGGGACAGATCGATATTCAACGCCTGCGAGAGGAAGATCAGAGCCATGGTCAGGTAGATGCAGACCCCGTCGATATTGAAAGCGTAGCCGGTCGGTACCACCAGGCCGACGATGCTGCGATCGCACCCCAACGCTTCAAGCTTCTGCAGCAGTCGTGGAAGAGCGGGCTCGGTGCTGCCGGCACCGAGCGTGATCACGATCTCGTCCTTGAGATAGACCACCAGACGCCAGACGCTGATGCCGCTGTAGCGCGCGATGAACCCAAGCACGCCGAACACAAACAGGACACAGGTCGCGTAGAACGCCACCATCAGCTTCAAATAGGGAAAAAGCGTCGCAGCGCCATATTTTCCGACGGTGAAGGCCATCGCCCCGAACGCGCCGAGAGGAGCGAGATACATGAAATAGCCGACGATGCCATAGAACATCTCGGAGGCCTGCTCGACCACGCTCGTGAGCATTTCCACCCGCCGGCCCGCATGCGCCAAGGCGAAGCCGCACAGCACCGCCAGGAAGACGACGGGCAGGATCTCGCCCCTCACGAAAGCATCCGCAAAGGTGTCCGGCACGATGCGAAACAGGAAGCCGACGAAGGATTGATCTCCTGCCGTCTTGGCGAAGCCGCTGACGGTCCCCGCGTTCAGCATGGCGGGATTGACGTTCATACCGATGCCGGGCTTCACAACATGAGCGACCACAAGTCCGATGGCCAGCGCGGCGGTGGTGACGATCTCGAAATAGACAATCGTACGAAACCCGATCCGGCCGAGCGCCTTGACGTCCGCCATTCGTGCGATTCCCAGCGCAACGATGGTGAAGATCACAGGGGCCACCACCATCTTGAGCAGGCGGATGAAGATGTCGCCCAGCGGCTTCATGTCGACGGCAATATCCGGCGCGATGTAGCCTAGCAGCACGCCGGTAGCGGCCCCGATCATGACTTGAATATAGAGTGGCCGAAGAAAGCCCAGTCCTCGCATCGTCACACGTCTCCCTGCCCTCACGGCGCGTCAATTGGCGCTCTCTTGATCAAGCCAAAATAGGCTTTTAAGGCATAAAAATGCAAATATGGATTTTTCACCCCCGAAAACACCGCAATTGGCCAAGTCCTTCAGCATCTTGAGACTGGCCGCGCGCCCGCCCGCGCCAACGCCACGCAAGGCGCGTCCTTGTCCCGGCGCGTCGATTGCTGCAAAGCTGGTCCGTCTCTGATTTGGTGCAAAGATGCCTGCCAGCCCCCTCGCCCTCCGCATAGCCGACGACATCAAGGAATTGATTCGAAGCGGCCGAATTCCCGTTGGCGGCCATCTCAGCACCCAACAGCTTGCCGATCAGTTCGGAGTGTCACGGTCGCCTGTGCGGGAGGCGATGCAGGTGCTCGCCGACCAGCGAATCCTCGAGCAGCACGCCAACAGAGGGTTCTTTGCGCGGCCGGTGTCCGAAGCCCGAACGAAGAAGGCGGCCGATGAGGTGGCGGAGCTTCCGGGCAGGCCGCGCGAGTATGAAAAACTCGCCGACGACTGGCTGGCCGATCGCATTCCAGCGGACGTCACCGAACAGTTCCTGCGGCAGCACTATGGGCTTACCAAAGCCCAGTTGGCGGACGTATTGCTGCGCGCGGCGCGCGAAGGCTGGGCCGAACGCAAACCGGGCTATGGCTGGCGCTTTCTTCCCGTAGCGAAGACGTCGGAGGCCTTCGAGCAGATCTACCGCTTCCGAATGCTGATCGAGCCGGCCGCCATGCTTGAGCCGACCTTCCGGATCGACCGCGACATTCTGACGGAGCAACGCCGCATCCAGGAGGGCATGCTGGCTTCCGACATCGCCAAGCTGCCGGCGGAGCGCCTGCTCCACAACGGGTCACTATTCCACGAGGAATTGATCAAGCTCTCCGGCAACATGTTCTTTCACCGGGCGCTCGTGCAGGTGAACCGGATGCGGCGCCTGCTCGAATACCGCTCCCGGGTCGATCGCCAGCGCATGCAGGTGCAGTGTTCCGAGCACCTCCAGATCCTGTCGCTGCTTGAGCAAGGGAATGTTTTCGACGCCTCCTATCTGATGCGCCAGCACCTGAGTGGTGCGCTGGCCACAAAATCGCCCGTCGTCCTGAAGCCGGATCTCGCGAAAAAAGCCTGACGCAGCTATTGCTTTTTGATTGATTAAAAGCCAACACTGACTCCCAACAGATTGCGCTTGGCCGCGGCGCCCGTGGCGACCGGCCTGCCCAAGGGAGAAAGCTCATGCGACTCATCGTGTTGCCGGGAGACGGCATCGGTCCGGAAATCACCAAGGCCACCATCGCGGTGCTCGAAGCGGCCGACCGGACCTACAAGCTCGGACTGACGTTCGACTACGACGATGTCGGCTTTGCGAGCCTTGAGAAGTATGGCACGACCCTGCGGGACGAGACGCTGGAGAAGGCACGCGGCTATGACGGCATCATCCTGGGGCCACAGTCCCACATGGATTACCCGCCACGCGACAAGGGCGGCCCCAATGTATCCGCCGGCTTCCGTGTGAAGCTCGACCTTTATGCAAATGTTCGCCCGGCGCGCTCCCGGCCGTTCCTGGATCGAGGCGCCAAGAACATGGACCTCGTGATCATGCGCGAGGCGACCGAAGGTTTCTATCCGGATCGGAACATGTTCATGGGAATCGGTGAGTTCATGCCGACTCCCGACGTCGCCCTGTCGGTCCGCAAGATCACCGGTCATGCCTGCGAACGAATTGCGCGGGCGGCCTTCATGCTCGCCATGAAGCGGCGGAGGAAGGTCACGGCGGTGCACAAGGCCAACAACTTCATCATCACCGACGGCTTCTTCATGGAGAAGGTTCGCCAGGTCCACAAGGAGTTTCCTGAGGTTCAACTGGACGATGTCATTATCGACGCAATGGCGGCGCATCTGGTGCGCGATCCCTCGCGCTACGACGTGATCGTGTCGACGAACTTCTATTCCGACATCCTGTCCGACCTCGCCAGCGAATTGTCCGGCAGTCTCGGCCTGGCGGGCTCGATCAACGCCAACGCCGAGCAAGGGCTGGTCTGTGCCCAGGCCCAGCATGGTTCCGCCCCCGACATCCAGGGCAAGAACATCGCGAATCCGACATCGCTCATTCTGTCGGCCGCCATGATGCTGAGCTGGTTGGGCGAGCAACGCAGGATTTCGGCGCTGGAAGCCGCGGGTACCGGCATCGAGAAGGCCGTAGACCACGTGCTCGCGGATCCCGCGTCGCGCACCCGCGACCTCGGCGGCTCGCTCAACACCGACGCCTTCGGGCAGAAGGTTGCGAACGCGGTCGTGAGCCTGCTGCCGGCCAGTTCCGCCGCCTGAATAACCGATCAGGCTGCTGGCTCTCGTTCCGAGCAGCCAGCGAATCCCTTCCGTGTTGGGAGTGGCACAATGAAAGCCAAGCCACGCGTCGCCCTCATCCATGCCACGCCAGTGGCGGTCGAGCCGATCAACGCGGCGATGACTGCTGGCTGGCCGGACGCAGAGCCCGTCAATATTCTCGACGACAGCCTGTCCACGGATCGCGCCGCCGTGGCGGACATCTCACCCACCCTCACCGAACGGATCGTCGATCTCGCACGCTATGCCCGCCGGATTGGCTCCGACGGAATCCTGTTTACCTGCTCGGCCTTCGGGAGTGCCATTGAAGAGGCCACAGGGCTACTTGATGTGCCGGTCCTCAAACCCAACGAAGCAATGTTCGAGGCGGCGGTCGCGCACGGTCGCAACAACGCGATGATCATCACATTTGCCCCGGCGCGATCCGGCATGGAAGCGGAATTCGCCGAGGAGACGAGGCGCCTTGGGTCGGATGCCACGTTGACGAGTGTTGTCGTCGAGGGCGCAATGGCCGCCCTCAAGCATGGCGATGCGCAAACGCACAATCGTCTGGTCGTCGAGCAGGCACACGCGCTCAAGGGCTTCGATGCAATCATGCTGGCGCATTTCTCCACCGCCAGAGCCGCGGCCGCTGTTCGAGAACGTGTCGATATTCCCGTCTTCAGCAGTCCGGATACCGCGGTGGCCAAACTGCGTCGCCTGATAAGCTGCGCGTAGGAGAGCAACCATGCTGCTCGGAGTCATCGCCGACGACTTCACTGGCGCGAGCGATATTGCCAACACCCTGGCGAAGGGATTGCCGGGCCAAGGCGGGCTTCGTACCATGCAATATCTCGGCATCCCCGACCGGCCGGCGTCAGCCGATGTCGAGGCCGGCGTCGTCTCGCTCAAGAGCCGATCGATTCCGGCCCTAGATGCGGTGAGGCAGTCGATCTCGGCGTTGTCCTGGCTTCAGGCTCAGGGCTGCCGGCAATTCGTGTTCAAATACTGCTCGACCTTCGACTCTACACCCGACGGCAATATCGGACCGGTCGGCGAAGCGCTCGCTCAAGCGCTCGGTGTCAAAGGCGTGATCGCTTGCCCGGCTTTCCCGACCGTCGGTCGAACCGTTTATCGCGGGCACCTCTTTGTCGACGATCGCCTGCTCAACGAATCCGGTCTCGAGAACCATCCGCTCAATCCCATGACGGACCCCGATTTGCGTCGCTGGCTGGCACATCAATGTCAAACACCGGTCGGCCTCGTAAGGTGGCCGACGGTTCACACCGGCTCCGATGCGTTGCGAGTTGCGCTTGCCGATGCTGCGGTGCGTGGTGAGACGCTGGCCATCGTGGATGCGCTGACCGACGAAGATCTGGCGACAATCGGACGCGCCTGCGACGGCACGCCACTTCTCACCGGCGGTTCGGGAATCGCCATGGGCCTGCCAGCGAATTTCCTGCGTGAGGGCTCCGCATCTGGCAGCGCCACCGATTTTGCGGGCGTCGATGGACCGGAAGCCATCCTTGCCGGAAGCTGCTCCGGGACGACACGCCGGCAGATCAAGACGCATGCAGCCTCACATCCGGTGCTCAGCGTTCGTGTCGACCAGATTTTGACGGGGCAAACCCGCGCCGCCGATCTGATCGCCTTCATTCGCCGTCATCAAGGCGAAGCTCCTCTGGTCTACTCCGCCGAAAGCCCAGAGGAAATCGTCGCAGTCCAGCAGAAACACGGTCGCGAGCGCGTCGCTGAAGCTCTGGAACAACTGTTCGCCGCCACCGCGCGAGGGCTTGTCGAAAGTGGAGTTCGTCGCCTCGTCGTGGCTGGCGGCGAGACCTCCGGCGCAGTGGTCTCGGCTCTCAAGCTCAACGCCCTCACGATCGGTCCCGAGATCGATCCCGGCGTGCCGGTCCTGTTCACCGAAACCGACCGTCCACTTGCGCTGGCGCTGAAGTCCGGAAATTTCGGCGCACCGGATTTTTTTGCCAAGACGCTCCGGAGACTGGGAGGTGATGCGTGAAGAGACGAGGCTCCGCGAGGAGGAAACCATGAAACTCGCACTTATGCTCCGCGGCACATCCGCCCGGTAGCTCGACGCTGCGCAAATCAACGAAATGAAGCATGCGCTCGGGCTTGCCGGATCGCGCACCGGTAAAACACGGCCCGTTTCATGAGACCGCTGGAGAGGGAGAGAACGCACATGGACGCAAGGCACATGACGCGTCGTACCATTTTGAGCAGCGCAGCCGCCACCATGACCTTCCCGGGCAGTTTCGCCGGATTTGCTGCAACGGCGGACGGCATCGTTCCTTACTCTGCCGGGACTGAAAAACCGAGACAACAGGCACCGGCCCATGCCTGCGACTGCCACTTCCACGTCTACAACAGTGAGTTTCCGGCGGCGACCAGCGCGAGCGTCAAACCACCGGACGCCCTCGTTCAGGATTACCTCCGCTTACGGCAGCGTCTTGGTGTGTCGCGCGGCGTCATCGTCACGCCGTCAACCTACGGCACCGACAATGCCTGCACACTCGACGCGATTGCTCAGCTGGGCGACAGCGTTCGCGGCGTGGCCGTTGTCGATACCAGCATCAGCGCTGCCGAACTGAGGCGGCTTCATGCGCAAGGGATACGCGGCATCCGCTTCAATATTGCCAGGGCTGGAGCGACGACCGTGGAGATGATCGAGCCGCTCGCCCATCGGATTGCCGACCTCGGATGGCACGTGCAGATCCACATGTCCGCGGACGCGATAGCCGCCAATGCAGCAATGTTCGAGCGCCTTCCTGTGCCGATCGTCTTCGACCATCTCGGGCGCATTCCACAGCCGGAGGGCAAAAATCATCCAGCCTTTGCGCTCATCGTCCGGCTTCTCACGGAGAGAAAGGCCTGGGTCAAGATTTCAAGTGAGTACCAGGACACCCGCCTCGGTCCGCCGGACTATGCGGACATTGCCGAGATTGCCCAGGCCTACATCAAGCAAGCGCCCGAACACATCCTGTGGGGGTCGGATTGGCCGCATCCAAGCAAAGGCAACTTTGGCGTGCCCGATGACGCGCTCTTGTTCGATCTCGTCGCGAGCTGGGCCGGATCGGAAATTTGGACGCAGATTCTCGTGAACAATCCGGAGACGCTATACGGATTCACAAAAATGGCTTGAGAATCGATTTTCGCGCCGCGGCCGATGCGCGCATTCGGCACGATCGCGACCCTCCCCTGGCGTACGACCATTTGCACGGACCGACCTGGATCACGCGATCGCTTCGATGGCGCCGTGGCCGTCACACCGCGGCTGCAGCGACAGTCGAAACACGAAGGAGACACCGCATGGAGCAGAGGCCGGACCGAAGCGAAATCCGCACGCGGACGATGAGGAAAGTCGCGCGGCGGCTGATCCCGTTCATGATCCTGATGTTTTGCATCAATTTCCTCGATCGCGTGAATATCGGTTTTGCCGCGCTGCAAATGAATCGCGATCTCGGCCTGACGCCGGCGGATTACGGCTTCGCGGCGGGGATCCTGTTTGTGTTCTACGCAGGCGCCGAAATCCCCAGCAACCTCATCCTCGATCGTGTCGGTGCCCGGATCTGGCTCGCCCGCATCATGATCACCTGGGGACTGATCGCGACGGCAAATGCACTCGTTTACGACAAGACCTCACTCTATCTGTTGCGCATGTTGCTCGGCCTTGCCGAAGCCGGCTTCTTTCCGGGCATCATGCTCTATCTGATCCGCTGGTTTCCCGAGGAAGAGCGTGCGGGTGCGATCACGCTGTTCATGATCGGCAACCCGATTGCCGTGATCTTCGGCGCTCCTCTCTCCACGGCATTGCTGTCCTTCGACCAATTCCTCGGCGTTGCCGGATGGCAATGGCTGTTCGTGCTGGAGGGACTGCCTGCCGTCATTCTCGGCGTGATGGCGCTGTGGTGGCTGACCGAGAGGCCACGAGACGCGGTGTGGCTTGCTCCGGAGGAACGAGAGTGGTTGGCGCGCCAGATCGAGGCGGAAGCGAAGGCGAAGCAGCACCCTGGGCTCGCCAAGTGGAGCGACGTTTTCACCAACGGGCTGACGTGGATCCTGGCATTCTCGAAATTCTGCGTACTGCTTGCTTTCTTCGGGGTGACTTTGTGGATGCCGCAGATCGTGAAGAGCATGGGCACATTGACCAACACCCAGACGGGATTGATCACCGCTATTCCCTACGTTTTCGCAACAGCCGCGAGCATCTACGTCGGAAAGCGATCAGACCGGACCGGCGAGCGTGGCAAGCACATCGCCATCCCCTCGCTCATCGGCGCGTTCGGCTTCTTCGCCGCGGGGGCGATCGACAACCCCTATGCCGGATTGCTCGGTTTATGCATCGCATTGTCAGGGCTGTGGGTTGCAAACACGGTGTTCTGGACACTGCCAGCCCGCATCCTCAGTGGAGCATCCGCTGCAGCC
>BFBZ01001756.1_pt1 | contig 13532 bp, 8 predicted proteins | sample 1888401 | NCBI WGS metagenome assembly BFBZ01 (sample SAMD00112614, study PRJDB3348) | symbiont metagenome | host: Chara braunii | reverse complement strand
CCTGCCGCACCAGCCATTTGCCGCGGCCGTCCCGCACCTTCATGCCGGCGGGCACCTTGGCGGAGAACTCGACGACGTCCTTGTCGAGGAACGGCACACGCGTCTCCAACGCAACCGCCATCGCCGCGCGATCGACCTTCTGAAGGATGTCGTCGCTGAGATAGCTGAGGGAATCCGCCAGGGTCATGCGGTCGAGCGGATCGAGCCGCGCCGCGAGCTGCCGCATCTCGCTCCCCGCCCAACTCTCCTGCTCCGTGCCACCCACCACCGTGCCGGCCGGATCCTGATCGATCGAGCACAGCGCCCGGTAGAGGCCATCAAAGCCGTCGGCGGCAATGACGCGGCCGAGCTTGGCCACCTGATCGCCGGCATGCCGAACCTTCAATCGGGCCGGCAACACCGGCTGCAGCGCCCTGAGAACCGTCTCGGCCGGCTCTGGGGCGATCGCGCCGAGAACGGCGCCAATGGCACGCCGCAGCGGCATCGGCACGCGACCAAGACGCGCCTGCAGCGCGCCGCCCCAGACATGCCTGTTGTAGCCGCCGAACAGCTCGTCGCCTGCGTCACCTGACAATGCGACGGTCACATGCCGGCGCGCGAGCTGCGCGACCAGATGCGTGGGGATCTGCGAGGAGTCGGCGAACGGTTCGTCATAGATCCGCGGCAGCTTCGGCACCACGTCCATCGCGGTCCGCGCATCGACGTACAGCTCGGTATGATCCGTGCCGAGATGCTGGGCAACCCTGCGGGCGTCCTCGGCCTCGTTGTAGCCACCTTCGGCAAAGCCGATGCTGAAGGTGCGGACCGGCTGGCTCGCCCCCGCCTGCATCAAGGCCACGATGGTCGATGAATCGACGCCCCCGGACAGGAACGCGCCGAGCGGCACGTCCGACAGGCACTGCCGCTTCACGGCGACCGACAGCAACTGCTCCAGCCGATCGACGGCCTCGCGCTCGTCGGCGATGCGATCCTCCTGGGCGGCAGCGACGCGATCGCGCAGCGACCAATAGGGTTGCGGCAGTGGCCAGCCGCCGGGAGCCGCATCCGAGGCGAAGCTCACGAACGACGCCGGTGGCAGCTTGCGGATGCCGGTCCAGATCGTGGCGGGCGCAGGCACGTAGGAATAGCGCATGAACGCCGTGAGCGCCGCGCGGTCGAGCGACGGCGCCCAGGAGGGATGCGCCGCCAGCGCCTTGAGCTCGGAGCCGAACACCAGATCGGCGCCGCTCCAGCCGTAGAACAGCGGCTTTTCGCCGAAGCGGTCGCGCGCCAGGATCAACTGCCGAGTTTCGGCGTCCCAGAGCCCGAAGACGAACATGCCGATCAGGCGCTGAAGCGCCGGCTCAACGCCCCATCGGCTGATCGCGGCGAGCAGCGTTTCGGTGTCGGAATGACCGCGCCAATTCGGCGCGGCGCCGGCGGCCTCCAGCTCTGCACGGACATCGAGATGGTTGTAGATCTCGCCGTTGAAGGTGACGGTGTAGCGTCCGCAGGCACTGTGCATCGGCTGCGCCCCGGCCTCGGAGAGATCGAGGATCGCCAGACGGCGATGTCCGAAGGCAAGCCCCTTCGCAGCACTGATCCAACTGCCGGACGCATCGGGGCCGCGATGCGCCAGCGCTGCCGTCATCCGTTCGACGATCCCGGCCAGTTGGGCCTGGTCGGCTCCGCCGGGGCGAAACAGGCCGGCTATGCCGCACATGGTCCCCTCTCCGCCGCTTCGTCCCCCATCTGCATGGCTCAGTGACCCTCACCAGCGTCGTGCAGCAATTCCGTCTCATGATTGGCCAGGAAACCGAGGCTCGGACGGCTGGTGCCGTAGTAATAGGGCAGCCCCAGCGCACGCCTCCAGCGCGACAGCAGTCGTGCGCCATCGTGATCGCCTTCGAATTCAGCCAACCGACCGTCGGCGATGGCCAGGACCTCATCCGCCGTGTGGCGGATGTCGTCCGCCGAGTTGGTCTCCGGATGCGCGCCGCTCCGGCCCAGCACGGCCGCATCGAACACGCGCCAGCGCCAGGGCGACGTCGTCAGTTGGTGCTGCGTCAGCACGGTGCCGTCTGCCAGTCTGACGGGCTTGAGGGCAAAGCGGACGTTGCTGTTCCATAGCTGGGCGTCGGTCGTGATCGCATTCACGATCGCACAAGGAATGCCGAAACTGACAGCGACATTCGTCAACCCGGACGTCGTCCCGATGAAGGCGCGGGCGTGTCGGATCAGGTGGATGTCCATCGGCTCCGATCTGAATTCGCTCAGCGCGTAATCGATCGTGCGAGCCATCGGCGGAAGCCTCGGCGAGTTCGGACCACCGAGCTTGATGACCCATCCGCCACGGGAGGCGATCAGACGAATGGCGTCCAAAGACGTCTCGATCGGCGCATTGCGGTGGGTCTGCCCTGTGCCCATGAACTCGAAATAATGCGCTGCGTCCCGGGTGTGCAGGCAAACATACCAGTCGTCGGGCTTCATGCCGTACCTGGAACGGAACGCATCGAAGCGAGCTGCTGCGGCGGCCGCACTCCGGTCGTAGGCGTCACGCAACGGATGCCCTCTGCCCTCACGCTCCCATTGCTCGATGGCGATGGCACCCGCATCCTGCCAGGGCACGACCCGCCCATCCGGCAGCCTGAACGCGTTGAAGTTCAACCCGCACCAGCGCTGCAAGGACAGCAGCTCCTCACCCAATCGCTCCGATACGGTTTCGCCGATCACTACGACCTTGCCGAAACCTTCAAACAGCTTGAAGAAGACCGCGTTGGCGATGCTATCGGGACGGACGACGATCACGGCTTCGCCTGACCACCAGCCCAGCTCTCGCATCCGAAACAGAATGTCGAGCATGCCGAGATGGCCGATCTGCGTCGCCCATTCCTCAGGAACGAGCCGCAGCGTATCGAAGGTGACGCCGAGCCGGTCGAGCAGACGCTTCAACTCATCAGAAAGCGGTGGCGGCGATGCCCGCAGTTCCCGCTGCGCATCCAAGGCGCGCTCATACAACCGAATTGCAATCTCGCCGCGACCGACATGCATCACGCGCTGGCCCGTGAAGTTGCACAGGTCGAACAGCCGGCCGGGAGCGCCGCAGAGGAAATCGAGGCTGTTGGGAACATAGCGCGGTGAATTCCGAGCTGCGATGTTCTGGTGGGGACGGAAAAAATGCAGGCTGCTCCGGCCCGCCCAGAACATCGCGTCGAGCGCCGCAGCCTCATCCCCTTCGATCACGTCAACCATGGCCTTGTAGAAGGCGAGATCGACCGTCGCTTCGAGCTGTTCGGGCTTCGCTCCCGCCGCGGCATCGCGCGCTTCCGAAAACTCGCCCAGTTCGAACAAGGATCGAACCAGCGCGTATCTGGTGTCCGCATCATCGAACGCCAAGGTTTCGCGGCCGACAGTCCTGGCCGCCTCGCGATAGGCGCCGATGCTGCTCAGGGCTTGAATCGAAGCGCCGGGGAAATATCGGCTGAGAGCCGTCGAAAAACGAAACTCCGGCCGAGCTGCAAGATGCGACGTCGCATAGGGAAAATAGGCCTGAGCAAGGCGCCGCCGGAGTGGAAGTCTCGCGGCGAAAGCGATGACCAGACCAAGGAACACCGCGCGTCGCGGCAGCAGATTGAGGGTCGCTCCGACTATGACGAAGACCTGGTAGACAAACCGTCGGCGGCCGCCGCGCATCGGCCTTTGCTTTTGCAGTTTCATACGACCAAGTTCCACACAACCTTGAAATCCCGGATTCCGCGCGTTCGGATCAAGGCGGAGCCTGGACGACCGGCCATTCAAGTCGCCTGCGCGCCAAGGATCACGTCTCGGGATAAGGACAGTACGCTCGCCGGGTCAAATGGGAGAATTCCCCGTGGAGACATCGCCGCCGCAAATGCCAACCAAGGATTGAGCCGATTGGATCGCAGCTATAACAGAGGTGCCGGGAATTTTCCAAGCCGAACATGGGGATGAACGCGAGCAAAACCGGATGAAATGAGAATTCAGAATCTTAAGCCCGGCGCCGATTGGTCTCGGGGAGCCCCACCTGATGCGCGAGGGCTCGGACGAAGCGTGTCGGACGAACCCGCGTGGAGCCGGCCGGCTCCTCCTTGGCCGGAATTCAGCAAAATCGGCATCATTTGCCGTCGCCAGCTCCAACGGGAAATGCCCGCTTGAAAGCCGCCGTCTTGACGATCTCGCGAGCGAGATAGCTCGTAAAGATCTGCGCCCCGTGCCTGTCCAAATGGCCGCCGCCGTCGATCGTCGTCAGGCCATCGAATGGCGGCGCGATCAGTTCGATGTTCAATTCCTTCGCCAGTTCTGCGGCCTGCTGGACGCAGGACTGGCTATGCGGGACCAATGTGAGCACGGCCTCTCCGCCCACTTCATGGAGAAATCTCTTCGCATAGTCGACAATCGCGGGGGTCGTATGGCAGTCGGGATCGCGGGCCGACAGCATCGGCTTGTTGCCCAAGGCGACATAGCCCGGATTGTCATCCAGCCCCATGTCACCATCAGCGATGTTGCGATAGAGGCCGGTGGGCGAGAAATGGCCGTTCTGATACGCCGCAATCAAGTCCTCGATACGCCAGTGCAGATTGCGGCCGACCACCGTCAGGTACCCCCGTAGTCGGTTGCGCTGGACGGCGGCAATGGGCTGCTTCTGCGGACCAAGAGTGACGTTGAGGTCGTTGCTGAAGAAGTGCACGAACTGATCGTCGGCATTGATGATCCACAGACGCGGACGGATTTTCCAGCGTTGGATCACGAGCCGCGAGAACTCACCGCCGCGAATGCCCACGAAGGCCATGTTGTAGATCCCCAATCGACCGAGCACCGGCGATTGCGCGAGCGTCTGCCGGTCTACGGCATAGCTGACGAAGGACGGACCGAGAAAGACAATGTCAGCCTGCTCGGCGGCTCCGACCGACCCTCCCAGATTGCTGTAGAAGATATCCTGGTCCTGGATCTGCGGAATGCTGCGGCCTCCGAAATTACGATACCAGTTGGTGTCGCTTTGGCGCGGAATCTGCAACAGCCCATCGCGCAACGTCCACGCGTCGAACGAGAAGAGCGACAAGCCGAGCGAAAACGCGAACGCGGCCGCCAGGCCGACAATTCCGACTGCGATGAGATAGCGCCCGAATCCGGCCGGTTCAGCTGACTTTTCCGGTGCAGACCGGCCGACTGTCGACATGACGCAATTTCCGCTCGATAGGTTGTCTCGGTGGGTGTCGTGGCAGCTGCTTTCGGCTTCGACGACGAGAGTCTAGACACGACGTCAGCCGGTGGAACAGAGGGCTTCCCACTCCTCCCAAGTTTGCTTTGCGCGGGAGCGCAGACCTATCGGGATGTCATCTGCATGATCCATCGAGGGGTTTCTTCGCCGCTGCGGTCGTCGGCAAGAGTGATTGCGCGCCCCCCGTCACGGCGGCGTTGGATTGGCGTCGTTGGGTCGAATTTTGAGCTGCCATAGCAGAAGAATCATTGATCGAAAAGGGTCCGCCCTGTTCGAGAGGCCGGCCGCACGTCGCCACCGTCAGCAGGCGGCATCCCCCGAAATTCGCAGTTGGAGAGGCGCACGCAACTTGGCAGCGCCCTCAATCATTGATAAAGCAGCGCAATATGCAGCAACATCAAGAAACTTGTTATGCTCTTCACGCAGTTTGAGTTTCTGTTCCTGTTCCTGCCGGTGACTCTGGTCGGTTATTTTCTGCTGGCTCGCTTTTTCGCCGCCCCTGTCGTGCGCCTCAGCTGGCTCGCCGCGGCGTCGCTCACCTTCTACAGCTATTGGGACATCCACTTCGTCCCGATCATCCTAATCTCCATCGCCTTCAACTATACGATGGGTCTGCTGATTGCCGGACAGACCGGAAAGCTCCGCACCGGCCTGTTTTCCGCTGCCATCACGCTCAACCTGGCCGCGCTCGCGTTCTACAAATATACGAATTTCGGCATCCAGATCCTCAATGCGATCACCGCGTCGAAGCACCCCTCGCTTGCGATCGTTCTCCCGCTTGGCATTTCGTTTTTCACCTTCACCCAGATCGCCTACCTCGCCGACGTCTATGGCGGGTATTCCGATGAACGAAGCTTTGTGAAGTACGGCCTGTTCGTCACGTATTTTCCGCATCTGGTCGCCGGCCCGATTCTCCATCACCGCGAGATGATGCCGCAATTCGGCTCGGAGGAGAGCCGACGGATTTCCATCGAGAAGGTCGCGGTCGGCCTTACGATTCTGACCATCGGACTTTTCAAGAAGTCGTTCATCGCGGACGGGTTCGGCCTGATCGCGAATCCCGTGTTCCACGCCGCCAATTCGAGCCACCTTCACCTGATGGACGCCTGGGGCGGCGCGCTCGCCTACTCGCTGCAGATCTACTTCGATTTCTCGGGCTACTCCGACATGGCGATCGGCATTTCGATCATGTTCGGGATCCGGCTGCCCTTCAACTTCGATTCCCCCTACAAATCGCTGAGCATCGTCGAGTTCTGGCGCCGTTGGCACATCTCGCTGTCGCGCTTCCTCCGCGACTATCTCTACATCCCGCTTGGCGGCAATCGCTACGGCGAGCACCGGAGAAACGCCAACCTCTTCGCCACCATGCTGCTCGGCGGTCTCTGGCACGGAGCAGGCTTCACCTTTATCATATGGGGAGCGCTGCACGGGCTGTTTCTGATCGTCAATCATCGCTGGAGCAAATTCGTCGCACAGCGACCGGCCCTCACCCGCCTGTCGGCGACCGCCTGGTATGCGGTGGCGGCGCTCTTGTTGACACAGTTCGTCGTGGTTCTGGCGTGGGTTTTCTTCCGGGCCGACAATCCGAATGCCGCGGTCAGGCTCATCAAGGGGATGCTCGCCCTGTCCAACCCGGAGAAGATCACGGCAACGAACCTCGTCGATCCGCGCCTCATGATCGCAATCCTGGCAGGCTATGTCGCCTGTTTCACCCTGCCCAACGTGAACACGATGTTCGAGCGCTGGAAGGTCGGACTGGACACCTACCACAACCCTCGTCCCTGGAGCATTCTGAACCTGAAGTGGCGACCGTCCCTGCCGTGGGCCATCGGAACTTCGATCGCGCTGGTGGCGGCGGTTCTGATGAACATCATCGCCGGAGACACCTCCCAGTTCCTCTACTTCCAGTTCTAAGCTATCACCGCGTGCACCGCAGTGCTTTGCGCTGATGTTAATGAGCATGGTTTCAGACGACCGCTGCATGGATGATCAACCGCGGCCACCGCTTTCAGTGCAGTCGATGGATTGCACGCGGCGTTACGTCACGACGGTTCTGGCGACCTCCGCGCTGGCCGGCTACCTGCTTCCCGCGACTCTTTTTCAACTAGCCCGGCCATTCGGCGCTACGAAAACTCTGCAGGATCTGGCTGAGTCCCAGCGAAAGAACCCCGGGCAAATCGTGCTTCCCTTTGATCTGCGCTACAATGCAGCGTTCAAGTTGGCGAGGCTCGAGCAGGAGCGTCCCGAAGTCATCTGGATCAGTTCATCGCGCGCAGGGTCGTTTCGTTCCGCCCATTTTGTTCCATACAGCTTCTACAATCTCTCGTTCACGGCTTGGACGACTGACCAGATGGTCGATCTGTTCGAGCGCGCCACACGGTTCGCGCCTCCCCGGGTCGCCATTCTCTCACTGGATCACTTCTTGTTTGCCGAGCGTTGGGAAGAATGGTTCGCTCTTCCACGAAAGATGCGTTACGATCTCGCGCTCACCTATGTGAGATCAAGCCTTTTGGATTTCGCGCGGACGGCAGCGCGCAATCCGGCGCCATTCCGGAACTACGCCAGCTCGCCGACGGCCTTCGTCGGCACCCAGTCCATCCTTCATGGGGAAGGCTTCCGCAGTGACGGATCCTACCTCTATTCACCGGCACATATTGCCGATGCGCGCTCACGTTACTTGAATGCCGAAACGCTCGCCGGGAGCCTTCCTCGCGCGCCAGGCGTGTCGTCACGGCTGAAACAGCCGATCGCTCGACTCGCGGAAATCGCGAAATCTCGCAAGGTAAAGCTCATTGGCGTTCAGTTGCCGTTCATTCGGGCTGGCGTTGATCTTCTAGATCGCGAACAGGACGGTCCTCAGAGGTTCGGTGCTTGGCGAGAGTTCGCGAGCAAGCAAACTCGGGACTGGATGCAGGAGATGGGAATCCGCTTCTTCGATTTGGCGCGCCTAACGATGGAGCATGAGACGGCCAGTTTCGTGGACGCCTACCATTTGGCGGAGGCCGGCGCCGCCCGAACGATGCTGCATTTGCTGAATGATCCGGATTTTGGAGCTGAGTTTCCGAGGATCGACCCCTCAGAGATCCGGCGATCACTCGCTTCTTCACCGCAAACCTGAGCACCATACAACGCTCTTTGGCCAGCACCTCTGAGTCGTCAGCTCGACACGTGGACAGTCAACGTCCGAATGTTGCTTGTTGGGGGCCAAGATGGCCGAGCTTTGCGGCAGGAGACGGAATGGATACAAGCCCGTGACCCGGTATATCGCGATAGTCATAACGCTGTTCGCTGCCGCGTTCGTGCCGCTGCTGGCGATGTTGGAATGGGCGGGCTGGCAATTGGGCGCCACGGTTCCGCTTTCAGTGATCGCGGCGGAGCAGTCACAAAGCGACCGGCTCGTCTGGCTTGGGACGTTCAAGGACTATGCCGCTTACAAGCTGGAGCGAATTAGGCGAACTCGCCCTGAGATCTTGCTGGTGGGAAGTTCCCGCTGCGGCCAAGCCCGCGAACAGATGTTTCGCCCCTATCGCAGCTATAACGCCTGCCTGACGGCTTGGCCTCTCGCGCACGTCGTAGATTTCGTCGATCGCGCGACCAAAGCTGCGAAACCGCGCGTCGTCGTCGTGGCGCTGGATTACTTCCTGTTCGACGATTCCCTTGCCGATGCCTGGACAAAGGAACGCACGATGGACTTCGCACAGGGGCTCGATGCACACCGGCGAGAGTTGCACAGCGTGGTAGAGTTCGTGATCCGGACTGGGGGAAACATCGAAGCAATCCGGTCCGCGCTCTTGATTCCGCAGTTCGATCCTGTGGACAACAACAAACTGGTCGGTCCAGAGGCGATTCGCGGGAAGTTCGGATTCCGCAAGGACGGCTCGGTCATAGTTGCCCCACCCTATCGAAGCGCATGGGCCGAGACGATGTCTAGAGGCGCTCAATACATCCTGTCGTTCTGGGGTACATCCCACCTCAGCGAAAGGCAGTTCCTGGAAGTCGATCGCTTGGCCCGACTGTCTCGCGAACGAGGCTTTTCGGTGGTTGCGATCCAATATCCGTTCCTGGAAAGCGCGGCAGCCTTCCTCGATACCGATGAAGCCTACCGGCCCTATTCTGGTCACTGGCGCGAGATCAGGAGTCCACAGACCGTCGAAAGATTTGCGCAGCTTGGCATCCAGTTCTTCGATATGAGCCGCACCGAGATATCGCGCGATTCCGGCAACTTCTTCGATCCCGCGCATCCCTCGGAAAGGGGCATGCTCAAGACCTACCTCGCCCTGCTGGACCGGACCGAGTTCAGCAAGCTGTTTCCGCGGATCGACCGCAGCGCCTTGGCAGCCGATCTCGAAAAGGGACAGGGTGAACAGTTCGATCTCTATCACTGAGGCATGCTGCGAGAGACTTGCGTCCTCCGAGGCTTTTCCGATTGGCCCGCCCACCAGCGAAGCAGTTCGTCTCTCGTCGGAGCATCCTCGGATCCATCCTCCGCCTGATTCGTCAGCAAAGATGCTGAGCATCGCGGAGAAAGGATGATGAGCTCTCCGGAAGCCGCATTCCAACGCGACCACACAACCGTAAGCTAACAGGACTGTTTGTGCTGCTGCGCACACCTGATAAAGAGACCGCTGGAAATGACCGCCGCCGGCCCCTCCATCGCTCCGATCGGGGGACCGTGCTTGTTTTTTCGCAACGAAATCAATGTCGAGCATGAAAGATGCAGATCGGAACGGGATTCGCGGTGCAGATGTGCCGGGCGACAGCGACGCTTTGCATCGGAGTTCCTCGGCCCGCGAATGACACGGTGGCCGATTATCCGACCTCAGCCCGATCGAACCGGAGGCGAATTCCTTGGATCAGGTGATCGATATGAGTGAGATGGATCTGGCCTGTCAGACTGTTCGCGCCTCCTGCGACTCCGGGCAGACGATTGCGTTCGTGTCCGGCAACTTCAACGTCGTGCACCCCGGACATTTACGGCTTTTGAAGTTCGCCGCCGAGCAGGCCGACGTGCTGGTCGTGGGCGTCAATCCCGATTCGACGCCTGGCGTGACCCTGGCGCAGGACATGCGCCTCGAAAATGTGCGTTCCATCGCCTTTGTGCACCATGTCGTGCGCTTGGAAACATCGGCGTCCGACTTCATCGCGCATCTGAAGCCGACGGTCGTCGTCAAGGGCAAGGAGTTCGAGGATCGCGCCAATCCCGAGCAGGAGGCCGTGGACGCCTATGGCGGACGGCTGATCTTCTCGTCCGGTGAATTGCGCTTTGCGTCGCTGTCGCTGCTGGAACGCGACGCCAACATCGACATCTCCACGGTCCGCAAGCCGCAGGAATTTCCCAGGCGCCACGGCTTCGAGATCGCGAATCTGAAGGATCTGCTCCGCAAGCTGTCCGGCATGCGGGTCGCCGTCATCGGCGACCTGATCGTCGACGAATATGTCACCTGCGATGCGGTCGGCATGTCCCAGGAGGACCCGACCATCGTCGTGACGCCGCTGATGACCCGCACCTTCGTCGGCGGCGCGGGTGCGGTTGCGGCGCATGCGCACGGGCTCGGCGCCGACGTGAAATTCTTCACCCTGGTCGGCGACGACGAAGCGGCGCGGTTCGCCCGCAACACGCTCGAACAGCATGGCGTCAACTTCAACGCCTTCACCGACCAGAGCCGGCCGACCACGCGCAAGCAGCGTTTTCGCGCGCTCAACAAGACGCTGTTGCGCGTCAATCATCTGCGCCAGCACGCGTCGGATGCCGACCTGCAGCGGCAGATGCTGACCTCGGTCGAGCGCGCCTTGAAGACCTGCGATCTGCTGCTGTTCTCCTGCTTCAACTACGGCTGCCTGCCGCAGGATCTGGTCGACGCGATCGCCGATCGCGCCCGCGCCCAGGGCGTGATGATGGCGGCCGACAGCCAGGTGTCGTCGCAGACCGGCGACGTCTCCCGCTTCAAGGGCATGACCCTGCTGACGCCGACCGAGCGGGAGGCGCGCGTCGCACTGAACGACTTCATTTCGGGTCTCGCCGTGATCAGCGAGCGGCTGGTCGAACGGGCCCGCACCAAGAATCTCGTGATCACGCTCGGCGCCGAGGGCGCGCTGATCAACACCATGGCGGACGGCACCTTCACCTCGGACCGCCTGCCGGCGTTCAATCCATCCCCGAAGGACGTGTCCGGTGCCGGCGACAGCTTCTTCATGGCCTGCTCGATGGGCCTGCGCGCGGGCGCCGATATCTGGCAGGCCTCCTATCTCGGATCGCTGGCGGCTGCCCTCCAGGTTTCCCGCGTCGGCAATCTGCCGTTGACGACGGCGGAATTGGTGCGGGAAATCGACGAGACCGGATTCAGCCAGGAGTAGGATGTCGTCATGCGTGCCCTCCTGCTCGCGGCGGGGATCGGAAGCCGGCTGCGCCCGCTGACCAATACGACGCCGAAATGCCTGGTGCGTGTGCACGACCGTCCATTGCTGGACTACTGGCTCGATCTCGTGTTCGAAGGCGGCATCGAGCGCGCGCTGCTCAACACACACTGGCTCGCCGAACAGGTGCGCGCCCACGTGGCGCAATCGCGCTGGCGGGACCGCATCGATCTTGTTCACGAAGATGAACTGCTCGGGACGGGCGGCACCGTGCTTGCCAACCGCGCCTGGTTCGGCGACCAGCCCTTCCTCGTGGCTCACGCCGACAATCTGACGGATTTCGACGTCGCGGGGCTGCTCGCCGCCCATCGCAACCGCCCGCCCGGCTGCATCATGACGATGCTCGCATTCCGCACCGATGATCCGAGCTCGTGCGGGATTCTCGAGCTCGACGATCAGCACAGGGTCATCGCCTTCCACGAGAAGGTCAAGAATCCGCCCGGGAACCTCGCCAATGGCGCGGTCTATGTATTCGATCCCGCCGTCATCGCCGACATCGCCGCGCTGGGAAAGCCGATCGTCGATCTCTCCACGGAAATCATCCCCAACTATTTGGGACGCATTTTCTGCGTGGAAACCAGCGGTTATCATCGGGACATCGGCAACCCGGAAAGCTTGCGCCGGGCCCATTTGGAGTTTAATCACGAACCACGCCGTGGCGGGGACGCTTGACGGGCGGGTTTCGCCGCCGGGCTGGTCACCTTCTTCTGCCAATTTGTATAAAGGTGCGCGCGACGCGCCAGCCGGCGACACGACAGGCGAGCCACGGGGATTGCTCAGATGAAGATATTCGTGACCGGAGCGTGCGGCTACAAGGGCAGCGTGCTCGTGCCGAAGCTCTTGAAGGCCGGCCATAAGGTCGTTGCATTCGACATCATGTGGTTCGGCAACTTTCTCGAGCCGCATCCGGATCTCACCGTCGTCCAGGGCGACGTCCGCAATCCCGACGCCATCGACCTGACCGGGGTCGACGCCATCATTCATCTCTCCAGCGTCGCCAATGATCCCTGCGGCGATCTCGACCCAAAGCTGACCTGGGAGATCTCCTGCCTCGCCACGATGCAGCTCGCCGATCGCGCCTATCGCCACGGCATCAAGCGCTTCATCTACGCCTCCTCCGGCAGCGTCTACGGCGTCAAGGAAGAGGAGCAGGTCACCGAGGATCTCGAGCTGCTGCCGATCTCCGAGTACAACAAGACCAAGATGTGCGGCGAGCGCATCGTGCTGTCCTACAAGGACGACATGGTGGTGCAGATCGTGCGCCCCGCGACCGTCTGCGGCTACTCTCCGCGCCAGCGGCTCGACGTCTCCGTCAACATGCTGACGATGCAGGCGCTGATGAACGGCCGCATCACCGTGTTCGGCGGCGACCAGACTCGCCCGAACATTCACATCGACGACATCACCGATCTGTATCTCTTCCTGCTCGATCATCCCGAGCACACCGGGATCTACAATGCCGGCTTCGAGAACATCTCGATCCTCGACATCGCCAGGCTCGTCACCAAGCACGTGCCGGCCGAGGTCATCGTGACGCCCTCGAACGACCCGCGCAGCTATCGCGTCAACTCCGATCGCCTGCTCGCGACCGGCTTCCGGCCGAAGAAGACGGTGGAGGACGCGATCAAGGAAATCATCGGCATGTACTCGCAAGGCCAGCTCAAGAACGACGACCGCTGGTACAATCTGAAATGGATGGAGAAGGAGGTCGTGAAATGAACGTCCTGGCCTTCAAGACCCCCGGCAGCCTGTTCGCCGACTACACCAGCCGCTTCAGCACCGTGCTGAAGGATTTCGACTGGAGCCCCGTCGAGAAGCTCGCCTATGATCTGCGCGACTGCTGGCAGACCGGCCGGCAGGTGTTCTTCTGCGGCAATGGCGGCAGCGGCGGCAACGCCAA
>BFBZ01001754.1_pt1 | contig 13546 bp, 11 predicted proteins | sample 1888401 | NCBI WGS metagenome assembly BFBZ01 (sample SAMD00112614, study PRJDB3348) | symbiont metagenome | host: Chara braunii | reverse complement strand
CCCGCCGGCTCCTGTCGCGGCACCATGACAGGGATGTCGACTAGCCGCTCGGCCGATACGCGGATCGACAGCGGCACGGCCCGTGCCCGGTTGAAATGGTGCGCTGCGCCGAATCCGGCGGCTGTGACCAGAACGGCGACAGCCAGCTTCATGAAATTCCTGGTCATGCGTACAACGGTCTTCGTTATTTGCGGATGAGTTCGAGCGGGCCGCCGCTGATCAGGGCCGTGACATCGAACAGGGAACGGATGGTGTCGAGCCCGGGCGGGCAGACGAAGTAATGCGGCGTCCACACGGGATCGAATTTGTCCTTGAATGCCTTCAAGCCGTCGAAGCGATAGAGGTTCTGGCCGCGCCGGTAGAGAAAGGATCCGAACCGGTTCCAGCGCGAGGCGAGCCGGCTGGCGGACAGGCCGGAGAGGGGCGCCGCGCCCAGATTGAACCAGTGGTAACCCTGCGCCTTGCCGTGGAGCAGCAGCCGGGTCAACAGCGCGTCCATGACGATCTTCGGCGCGTCGGGCGCATGGCGCATCAGGTCGACGGTCAGTTCGCCCTTGTCGGCGCTCCCCCACAGATTGGCGAAGGCGATGATGCGGCCCTGTTGGCGGATGACGGCCATGTCGAACTTGCTGAGATAGTCATCCTCGAAATAGCCGAGCGAAAAGCCTTTCTCGCTTCCCGCCTTCATCTCCAGCCAGGCGTCCGATACGTCTCGCAGTTCAACAAGCAGAGGCGGCACGTCATCTGCCTTGACCACCTCGAAGACCAGACCATCCTTTTCGGCGCGGCGATCGGCGTAGCGCAGGGGCTGGCGGCGGGCGCCGTCCAGGTTGAAGGCCGCCAGATCGACGCGAGCGACCTCGCCGAGCTTCAGCGCGACCAGACCCATGTCGAGGTACATGGGCAGTTGGTCCGGCTCGACGCCATAAAAGGCGGTGCGTGCCGCCGAGCGATCGGCAAGATCGTGGAAGGCCCAGGCGAGCTTCGTGTCGCCCTCGACCGGCCCGATCGGCCCGCCGAGCGCGATAAGGCTGCCGCCCGAGCGTGCATACATGATGAAGCCGCGGCCGTCCGGCGACATCAGGAACTGCTTGTCGCCAAGCATGGCCAGCGCGGCATGGGTGACGTTGGAAGAGGCGACGATGGCGTTGACGGCTGGAGGGATTTCCACGCGCTGCTTGTGGTCGATGGCCTTTCGATTGATGGCGGTATGGAGGGCTGCCGCTGCCGTCGCGATCAGGATCAGGACGCTGGCGCGCAGGAAGCGTGGCGCGTGGTCCTCGATGGCAAACTGCCAAAATAGATGATTGGAATAATCGACGTCGCGATAGCTGAAGAATCCGAGCCAGATCGAGATCGCGACGATGCTGATCACGCTGGCGAGCCAGCCCCATGACAAGGGTCCGACGCCCTCGATCGGGCGGCGGTAGAAGGATGTGCGGAAGGCGATCAGGATTACCGACAAGCCCAGGAGGACCATCGCATCCTCCCAGTCGAGGCCCTTGCCGATCGAGAAGATGGCCCCCAGGATAAAGAGGATGAGCGAAGCCGCCCAGGCTTGCTGAAGCCGCCGCGCGAGGCCTCGTGCAAGGATCAGCATGGCGATGCCGACGAAGCTCGCGGCGAGATGCGAGACTTCTATGAACGGAAGCGGCAGCAGGTCGGACAAAAGGTCGAGGCGCTCGGTCGCGCCGGGAACGGAGCCCGAGAGCAACAGCATGATGCCGCCCAGGAAGGTCGTGCCGGCGGCAAGCGGCGGGATCAATGGCTCGAGGATGCGTCCCGCGGACCGCACACGCTGCGAGACATGAGCATGCCTGGCGTAGATCTCGAATGTCAGAACGCCGACGATCGCGACCAGGAAAGGCAAAAGCGTATAGATGATCCGGAATGCCAGGAGTGCTGCGATGGCGTCCGGATTGGTGCCGAGCCCGAGGCCGGCGATCATCGCTGCCTCGAAGGCGCCAAGCCCGCCCGGCGCGTGGCTGGCGATGCCGATGATGGTCGCCATCACAAAGACCAGCGCGAACACCGCCGGGCTGGTGGTGACCGTGTCGGGCATCAGGACATAGAGCGTTCCTGCGGCGGCGCAGACGTCGACCAGTCCGGCGACGATCTGCGTCAGCGCGCCGCGTGAATTGGGCAGCCTGATCGAGATCTTTCCGACCGTGAGCGTGCGCTCGCCGCGCGACAGCCACCCGACCAGGAAGCCGATCGCAAGGATCAGCACGATGCCGAGCGCGAGGCCCAGGCGAGGATCGAGCTGGTCGATAAACGGTGTGCGGGCGGGATCAAGCACGAGGCCGAGCGCGATCATGACGGTGAACGCGAACCAGATCGCCAGCCACGACGTGCCGATGATCCGGCCGATGTCGGACAAGGCAATGCCTTCGCCGGCATAGATGCGGTAGCGCAGCATTCCGCCGGTCAGCAGCGAAAAGCCGAGCGCATTGGAGATGGCGTAACCGGCGGCTCCGACGGACGCCGACACGAGTCTGGGGATACGGCCGGGCGCGATCGTCTCCACTGCCACGACATCGTAGAAGGCGACGGCAGCAAAGCTCACGGCCGTCAGCACAAATGCGATCAGGAGGTGCTTGCCGGGGATGTTCCTGGCCGAGGCCAGGACGTGGTCGATCGAAAGGCCGCTCAAGAATCGCTGCAGCACGACCACGGTGATGGTCGCGATCACCACGCCGGCGACGGGCATGGCAAAATGCTGGTAGCGGCTCCAGAAGCCAAACATCTGCCGGCGCGCTTCGGGGCCTGTCAGTGCATCGGGTCCGGTTGGCGTGTCGGCTTCGGCTGCCGGATCGCAAGAGTCGATCAGCTCAGGCTCCGGTTTCATGGTACGAAATCGTCCTTGGTCTTGTCGAAGTTTACAGGTGCTTACGGCGCTCAATGGCAATTTCATGGCAGCATGAGCGGAAGCTAACGAACCATTCGATGCTGAATAGCGCCGCATCTGTGTCGGCGGTATGACCGATGCGCCTGTGGGATGAAAGGAGGCTTCAGGTCATCAGCTTTACTGGATGCTGCGGTTCAAGATCGGCGATCTTCGCCCGCACATCGTCGAGACGCGGCGGCGACGGCGCCTACCTCGGCGCAGGGCTGGTCGCGCTCATCGACAAGGCGCAGGAGCTCGCGGATTTCACGAGGGAGAAACCAGTTCACGCGCTCGCAGGACGAAGCGAAGGCGCCGTTAATGCGTCGCTGGGAGGCCACCGATGGCGACTACGGCCGCATCGAGGTGCGCCGCCATGCCGTCTGCCACGACATCGACTGGCTCACCTCCGACCGACGTTTCCCCGGCGAGTGGCGCTTCGGTGGCCTGGCCATGATCGGTATGGTCGAGTCCCAGACCGAGCGCGCCTGCAAGATCGCTGCCGAACGGCGCTCCGCCAAGCTCTCCGCACAACAGTTTGCCGCCGCCGTGCGCGCTCACTGGCACGTCGAAAACCGTCTGCACGGGTCGTGGACGTCGTCTTCCACGATGTCTTCATGCGTTGGCGTTCGGCGTGGCCCACCTGTATCATTTCCGCCGCAGCCGGGCGTCATGGAAGGCAAGGGGTGAATACGATCAATTTCTCTGTCGTATTCACCCGGCATCTTAATCTACCATGCGCACTCGCATCCTTTTAGGTAAGGACCATGACTGGGAGGAAGGACATGAAGCCCACCATCATCGGCGCGGGGCCTGCGCGGACAGACGTTGCCGCAACGCCAGGAGTGCCCATGGCGCGGCTCGACACCGGCGCCATCTTCTTGCGGGAAGAGCAGCAGCCGGCCGCTGAGAAGGCGCTGGCCGCGCTTGACTTCGCGGCGATGCCGCCTGGCGACATTATCAAGATCGGTCTCGATGCCGAGACAGGCCTCCAGAAGACGCTTGACGGCTTTCTCGCACGACTCGACAGGAAAACCGCGTCGGCCATTTTCGCTCTCTTCGGCCGCCTCGAACAGGGGGTCGACGACGCCAAGCTACCGGAGATACTCGACCTTGTGCAGAACGGCGAAAAGCCCGGGATACTGACAAGCCTCTGGGCAAAAATCACCGGCAAGGACCCCGAACAACTCATCCAGGATATTCTGGACCAGGTGGGCGAGATCGTCAGCGGCCGCACCAAGACACTCGCCGATGAGATGGGTAAGCTCGAAGGCGCGCTGCGCGACGAAATGCAGAAGCTCTTCGCGGAGCTCCAATTGCTCGAAACGCTCAAGCAAAGCTATGGAACGCATTTCGCCGATTTCACCCTCGATGCGGCGGTGGCGCGGGCCTTCCTTGAGAAAGCGAAGGGCTATTTCGAAGCGGAGGCAGCGAGGGCCAAGCAGAATCCCGGCGACGTAGTGGCGCAGGCCCGGGTGCAGGAGCTTCAGGACAAGCTCCGCCTTCTCGAGAGCCGGGCGCTTGCGCTTGAGGGAACCTACACGCGGCTCCCTGCCGACCAAATGGTCATTCAGCAGATCGAACAGGCGGGCATCACCACCCTGCAAGAAACCGCGACGACCGTGGCAGCGAGATTCGCGTCCATCAAGATGACGCTCCTCTCCATTCACGGCGCCTTTGCGGTCAAAGGGGTCCAGCAGCTCGCAGCGCGGCAAGCGCGTCTCGACAAGCAACTCACAGATATCCGCGGGCGCGCGCTGAAGGATGTCGCGATTTCCGCCGCGCAGGCGCCCGGCGAGAACCGTCTTGCACAAGCCGAGCAGATCGCCCAGGTCATCGCCACGACGAAGGAGATCCACGGACTGGTCGAGGCTGCGAAGAAGAAAACCGAGGAGCAGTTCGCGGTGGCGCGGCAAAAATTCGCCGCGGCGCGCGCGGAGTTCGCAAATCTTTCAAACGCATAAACATCGGAGCGCCGCCGAGTGGCGCCGCGCCGATCCAGTCGACAGGGAGACTAGTAATGCTCACGCTTTCATTGGAAAAGCCTGGCGGAAGCACGCCCAAGCTCCAGCTTTCTCTGACCAAGGGCGCGCGTTTTGCGGTGACGGTCACATGGGAATGCGAGCACGCGCATCTGCACGATATCGACTTGCACGCGCTCGAGGCCCGCAACGGTGGGACCGGCGCCAAGGTCGACGAGCTATCGAGCATCCTTTCGACCTACAACACCAGGAGCATGAATCCCAAGGGTGGAGCGCTCCCGACCAACGCCGACGGCTCCTTCGAAATCCCGAGCGGCGGACTGAGGCATTCCGGAGACGTGAGAATGCAAGGCACCGCCGAGACGATCACGATCGACGGCTCCAAGATAGCCGAGGGCGTCAATGAAATTCCGATCTTCGTGACGATCCATTCCACTGCCAGGGAGGCGGAGACCTTTTCCGAGATCGAGAAGGCGACGATCGCCATCGTCGACGATGGCGGCAAAGAGCTCGGCTCCTACATGCTTTCTGGCGAATTCAAGGATTTCAACGTCGTGCAGTTCGGCAGTCTTCTTCTCGGCGACAACGGCTGGGAGTACGCGGCGGTGGGGCGCGGGTTCAAGGGGAACTTCAACGACGTTCTTGGTCACTTCACCTGAGGTCGCCGTGGCGGAGAAAAATGGCAATCGCCCGCCTGGCGAAAAACCGGAGCTGAAGACGGAGAAGCTCCGACCGACGGTCATCGACCGCCTGGACGATAGGTCCGCGCCGTCGGAGTCTCGACATCCGGCAGCGCCAAGAGCCATCGGTCCGACGATGGTCCCCGGGGTGGAGCGCAAGCGTATCGCGGTTGATCACGGGGAACTCAAGAAGCTGTCTCCAGGCGCGACGCCTGGCGTGATCGAGGGGGCGCTGCGCCTGGTGGAGACTTACGTCGCGGAGGAGGCTACCGAGCGCACCGCCGTGCTCTGGGGGCAGCGCAGCCAGGAAGATTACAGCGACCTCGTTTCCGAGAACCTCTCGCTGTCGCGGGCAGAGCCGCTTGCGAGGGCCACGGGCTATCTCAATCGCATGATGGCCATCCTGCAGTCGATCGACATGGAGGCCGTGGGCACCGCGACGCGCGGCGGCGGCGGGGCGATCGCAGAATATCTGAGAGGCCTGAACCACAAGATAGATACTTTTAAGGAGCTGGAGGCCGCGCGGGTCGAGCTCGACCAGTTGGTGAAGCTCATGCGCGCCGCGCTCGGCGACCTGCTGGATCTCAAGGAGCGGATCCAGCGGCAGTCGCGCCGGATGGAGGAGATTGGCGACGAAATGGACGCCGCCGCCCTGGCGGCGCAGTTTCTGTCGGACTACGAGAGCCAGCGCTCGACCGAGTTTTCGCGACGTTTTTTCGAACGCTCCATAAGCCTGACGCAAAGCGTCGCGCAGATACGAGGCAGTACGACGGTCAGGGCGACCCAGATCGAGCAGCCGCTGCGGCTCATCGACGCCATCCAGAACGTGGCACTAGTGACGTTGCCGGCATGGCTGGGCACCATCGCATCTCTTTTCGTCCTCCAGAGCGGCCGCAGGCTCACGCCGACCGAGACCGGCGAGCTTGCTCGCCAGCTCCGGAGCATCGTCGAACAAATGCAAACGTGAAAGGAACCGCAATGCCCATTCAGCTGGACCTCCACAAATCGGCAAGGAATCTTCGTCTCTCGCTCGACAAGGCTGGCGTCGCGGCCGGTATCAAGGCCGAACTCGTCTTCATCATCGATGTCTCGGGCTCCTTCGAGCACGAGCACGAGGAGGGGACGACCAGCCTGCTTCTTCAGCGGCTCGTCCCTTACGGCATGGTCCTCGATCCGGACGGACAGATGGATGTCTTCACCTTCAGCGGTGGGCGTGGCAATGCCCATTATGTAGGCACGGTCACCCCGGAGGAATCCGACAACTACATCGTGCGCTACGTCGTCGGTCGCGTGCCTGGGTGGGGTGATGGCACCACCTACAGCTACGTGCTCGAAAAGGCATTGCGGCACCTGGGCTGGCTGCCGCAGGAACAGGGGGGCTTCCTCAGTCGGTTTTTCGGGAGGCCGACCGAGCAGGCACCGGGGCAGAAGAAGCGCTCGATCATCATCTTCGTCACCGATGGCGAAAATGACGAAAGCGACGAGGCGCGCACGATACGGGTGCTGGAGGAGTCGCAGAACCGGGGTGACGAGGTCTACTTTCTTTTCCTCGGGACTTGCGACGAGCACGTCGACTTCAAGTTCCTCGAGGAAATCGCAAGACGGTTCAAGAATACCGGCGCGGTGGTCGAGCGGGATATAGAAGGGTTCGTGGAGCAAAGCGACGAGGCCATCAACGCCCGGCTTCTCGGCCCCGAACTGCTCGGCTGGCTCAGGAAGAACGGCTGAAGCTTAGCAACCTCCGCCTCCTTGCTTGCGATCGGACGAACGGTCATTGAAAGCGAGTTGGTGAAGACATTGGCTCCCCGGCCGGGATGTGCGCTAACACGCTGACACATGGACGAGGACAAGGTGCTCTTGGAGCTCAGGAGCGACGGCAGTCAATCGCTCCGCGGGGCATGGCGGAAAGGCTCGGCTGTCGGAACAAGGACGGCTCGCCCCAGGAACCTGACCCGAAACACGGGAATCGGCTGTGAGGCGGTTGAGTAGCCGCGTCCGTTGTGATTCGCTTGGGCTGGCTAGACTTGAGCGAGATCACGAGATGGGTTGGACGCAGGCCACCCGGCGGCCAATATTGCCGCGCGGACAGCGAGATGCAAACGCGTTGACGGACAAGGAATGGGAGTTGATCGAGCCTTTTATGCCGGGAGCGAAGGCGACGGGACGACCGCGCCCGACAGACCTTCGGGCGGTCGTGGACGCGCTCCTCTACGTCAGGTGGACCGGCTGCCGGTGGCGGGCATCGCCGGACCGGTTCCCGCCGGTTCGACGGTTCAACTCTATTTGTAGGCCTCGCGGGACAACGGGCCGTGGAGGAACCATCACCTTCCATCTGGTGACTGCGGCACGCCTGGCCCTCGTCGCGAGGCGAGCCCGAGTGCCGGCATCTTCGGCAGCCAATCGGCAAAGTCCACGGACCTGCCGGTTTGCGTGGTTACGACGCTGGCAAGAAACTGAAAGGCCGCAAGCGCCATATCATTACGATACGCAGGCGCACTTGGACGGTCCGCCAGCAGCGGCGCATGCTGGTAGTACTGGGAGTTGCCGAGGACCAGAGAAAAGCGGCGTTCGGCATTGGCGGCCTTCAAAGTCAAAAGCAAGGCGAGCGCTACAAGCCCGACGCCGCTAACGGCCACCGCAACAGGCATCAGAGCGAAACCCACCGGGACAACAGGTCCTTCCTCATTTCATGAGCTTGGTGGCGGAAAACTCGATCCGTCGGTTCAGCGCCTTGTTCTTGGGCGTATCGTTCGGAGCTACCGACATCTCATCGCCATGGCCGGAAACCGCGATCTGCGTCGGCGGAATCCCCGCGTCGAGGATCGCCTCGGCGACCGCTTGAGCCCGCCGCTCCGACAGAAGCCTGTTCGCCCTCGGCGAGCCATCGGAATCGGTATGGCCGGACACCTCGACCTTCAATTTCGGGCATTTGCCGATGACGCCGATCACCTCCGCCAGGAACGGGCGGCTCTGCTCTTCGAGCCGCGCGCTTGCCGGGCGGAAATAGATGGCTGCGGTGCTTGAAAGCACCGCAAACCTGTTCAGGCACTCATCCTCGGTGAGGGCGGCTTTCGCGGCATCGGTAGCAACTGGCCCGACCTCGGCGGTGCTGGCCGCGACGGTCTGGAAGGCAGCCGGCTTGCTGCCATCAGCGGTGAACACGAAATCGAACGACACCGATGCGGTCGGAACAATGTTGGTCACATTGGCCGCTTGCTGGAGTTTGTCGACGTTCGGCAACAGACCGAAGTCTTCCACACGCACGGCGACCGGGCTTTCCGAAGCGACCGACACCATGTTGTCGCTGATCATCGTCACCACGATGTTGGCCTCGAGATCCTTGTCGACCCCGTGCAGGTTGAGGCGGAATGGAAGCACTGCCTTCACTCTTCGCTTTGTCGCAAGGTCGGCGAATGCGGCAGGGTCCACTTTTGCGGTCAGTTCGGCGGACGGAAACTTGTATGTCTCAAAGAAGAGGAACCGCATGCGGACATTGCGAAGGTCGACGCCCGTATCGACCGAATTGAGGTCGAACGTGACTTTGGCATCACCGGCCGAAGTGAGGGTGCCGGCGATGTTCCTGATCTTGTTGGTTTCAACGATCGTGTTCTTCTTGACCGACTGGTAAGTGAGTACCGAAGCGGTCGGATCGAGCGTCCAGTTCGTCTGTGCGTTCGCGGTTCCCAGTCCGGACAAAAGCAGCGCGGACAGCGCGACGATCAAGCCAAGGGTGTTTATGGCGAACCAGCCTTTAGACCCTGTTTTCCACCAGAATCCGACGACTTCGAACATGGAACCCCCCTGCCTACGACAACAGACTTCCGTATCGACATCACGACTATGCGGTGCCGCCCGAGAGCATAGAACACTTGTTCCCACTTGGCGAGCATCTCCGCAGATCGCGCGCGCGCACGGGTTACGCGGGTTAGGTGGGATTTCTTGAGCGCGTCGACCTGTGGCTTTGGAAACAGCGCAAGCATTTGCCGCCGCGACTGGGAGCCGTTCCCGGCGGTCAGCATCATCGGCGTCGCCGGCGTTCTGATCGGCGGCAGGACGATCCTTAAGGAAGCCTTCGAGAACGTGGTCGAGCGCCGCATGACCATGGGGCTGTCGATGACGATCGCCATTGTTGCGGCGGCGGCAATCGGCGAGTTCCTCACCGCGCTGGTCATCACCTTGTTCGTTCTCGTGGCAGAGGTGGTGGACGCGAGAGAACGAATTCGACCAGGTCGGGAAGTTTCGAGCTGGCGCGCCGCTCCCGCCGCCGCCGCTCCATCTGGCTTTTCGCCATCACCAGCCGGTCGTGCTCCTCCAACCCTGCCAGCGCCGCCTCGTAAATGGCATCGAGGAAGGCCAGCAGCCGGTCGCCTCGATTGCGCGTTCGCCGCCGCTCCCGCAGAATGTTTTTGGCACCGCGGTGCAGGCAGGCGAGATGATACGCGGCAATACCTTCCTGGCGCCGCAACGCGGCAACCAGCAGCGGCCCGAGCCAGGCACCGTGCTGCAACCTCGATGTCGGACCAGGCCACGAGCAGGATCGCGCCGCGCAGGACGACCGGCAGATCGCATGTCATGGCAATCACGTCCTGCCATTCGGCCAGGCGTGCATCCTCGTCCCAGTCGAGATCGTAGATCAGGTCAGGCCGCTCGTCCGAACGCGGCGGCCTCGCCGGCACGTCATCTTCGATGAGCGTGCCAAGACCGTATCGATCTCGGCAAACTCGTCGGCCAGAAGATCGTCCTCAGCATCATCCCGAACATCGGCTTCAACGGCGCTGGCTCCAGCGCCCTGCCCTTCCCGGCCGATATCAGCTCCACCGATACCGCGTGCCCGCGACCGGTCAACTCACGCAATCCCTCCCGGCTGAGCGCCCGCTTCTGCGACAGAATTCGCCGGCGCGTTCGCAGAACCGCATGTGCGCGGGTGAGCTCATGGGTCGGCGTGCGGATATCTGCGTGGGCGTCGTGCAGGACGAGATCCTCGAGGTGGACGAGTTCGCCCTCCAACCAAAGTGCGGCGGCCGCATCGGGAAGTGCTGGCGCTCGACAAAGCCGTCACGCACCGGCAAGCGGGCCAGCCGCTCATCGAGGCCTTGACGGCCTGGAAAGCCCCGCCTTGGGCCGTGCTCATCGCACCTGGCGCGGCCGAATTTCCGGCGCTTTAGGTCGACATGTGCGGGCGGAGCGGGACAGGCGATGGCGGTCGGCGAGTGCTGATCGAGGATCCGTCCGGCAATCCTGTCGAACTGTTTGAACCCGCACGCTAGACTAAGACTAGGCTCCACGCCGTGCAATGCCCTTGGCGATCCCCTTGGCCTGAATCCGGGCATTGGCGAAACAGCCGCGAAGGTTTGGCCGCATGCCGGTAAACCACAGGCCGGGCAGTTTCGGGTCGGTTTCGCTACCGTTGAACAACGGCACACCCTTGTCGTCGAGGACACCGAGCGAGCCGACCATTTCATCGAGCCCGGTCCGGTAGCCGGTCGCCGCGATGACAATATTCGGCCCAATAAGGTTTCCATTGTTCAGGACCACGCCGTCGCGGGTAAACTCCCGTATCCCTGGCAGCACGGCAATTCTCCCCCCCTTGATGGCGCGGACCGCACCATCGTCGGTAGCAATGGCGGTATAGTCAGACTTGAGCCGGCTAGCCCCYCCCGAGGGTGCTCGCGGCACGCCGAACTTGGTCAGGTTGCCGAACACAAGACGCTGCGTGACCGCCATGACCGCGTCGGCGAGCCACAATGGCAACCGCGCCATAAACGGCGAAATCCTGTGGACGGCGAGCTTGCCAATGCGTTTGGGCAGGAGCGACGGGCCATTGCGGGCTGACAGCCAGATATTGGCGGCATTCGCGTCCACCAGATGATTGAGCACGTCGAAGCCCGAGTTACCGGCACCGACCACCAAAACGCGTTTCCCGGCATAATCTCTGACATTGCCAAAATTCGCGGAATGGATGATCCGGCCGGTAAAGTCCTTCGTACCGTTCCATTCAGGTATGAACGGCTCCCGATCACGCCCGGTGGCGATGACGACGTGGCGGGCCAGGCGGAGTCCGGTATTGGTGTGCACGGCCCAATGATCGCCATTGAACGTGACCTCTTTGACGGTGACGCCGAATTCTACCGGCAGGCCGTGCGTATCGCTGAATTTGTTCAAATGGTGGATCACTGCCGTTCTATGCGGAAAGGCCGGGGTGCCTGCGGGATAAACAACGCCGGGCAATGTCGACAGCTCCCTATGCGAGTTGAGGTGCAGCTGGTCATGCCGGCGATGCCACGGCTCAGCAAGGCGCCCTTCCTTCTCGAGTATCGCGGTTACTACACCCGCCTCGATCAGTTCATATGCGACGGCCAGCCCTGCTGCCCCGGCACCAATTACCATCGCACCAGGAAAAATCGTTTCCTGGCGGGTTTGAATCCGCAATTCGCTAACTTCCATGCCTATGCGTACCTGTTAACGACGGCAATAATTTACGCTATCGCGCATCTGGCAGTTTGCCGCCTGCGAAGCAACACCAACCCGCCTCTTGTCGCCGGTGAATATGGCGGCTTGGCTTCGGTATCATGTCCACCGCAGCGACGCATGGTGCCCTGACTCCTCGCAATGCTGTATCAAAACTTCACTACCCCTTGAACTGAATTTGGGTTGTTCCCCATCGTCTGCCGTCGAGGCCTAGGCTGGGATGAAAAGACGTCGCTGCGACGGTGCGACGCTACTTATAACCCATGTTGCTTTACGAAGGATATGGCTATGAGAAGCTTCGATTCCGCCCCCTTTGTCGCACGACGGTCGGCCTCGACCGGCCACTCCGACACGCTCGATCCGCAGAGCGCCAGCGTCCATCTATCCACTATCCGCCAGGCGGCGGCGCAAGGCGATTTCGTTATCGCCTATCTGCATCACTCTATTCATTTCAATGCCTCTAAGTTCCAATGACGGCCGAGTCGATACCGTTGCTTTACGCAGGCTGATTGCTCGGCTTGGCGCTGCTCAGGTCGATTCCGTCGGCCTTCTCGCCAGCACCGGCACATACATGTATCTGTCGCGCGAGGAACGGCGAAGGGCGCTCGCCGAGACCTTGGACGAGATCGCAGGACGAATGCCGGTGGTGGTGGGTGTGGGCGCGCTGCGCACGGACGAAGCAGTGAGGCTCGCGCAGGACGCCAAGGCCCTTGGAGCTGCCGCGGGCTTAGCTATGTCGTCGCGCAACGCGCGGCTGTCCGCCGCTGAACGGTGCGGCGCGCCTTGCCGAAATCTTGTTCGAAGGGACCCGACGGCTGAACTCCGAAGACGACATCCATAGGGTGCTCGATGAAGCGCGGCAGGCCATCCTTACTGCAGGCTTTTCGCAGGTCGAGTATCTTGAGTTGCGGGCAGACGAGGACCTAGGCACGGTCGCCACCCCGAACAGACCGACGCGACTGCTCGTCGCTGCCTGGCTTGGCGAGACGCGGCTGATCGACAATGTGAAAGTGTAGTCACCACGCGGTCGGTAGTGCAAGGCCCAATGAAGGCCGCCGCCGAAGCCAGAAAGCTCTAATCCGGGATTCCCGCCGCCCGGCTGCTGAATCGGTCGGATCTGCCGCCGCCTTACCAAGATCAGCGGTGAAAATCTGGTGGTTACATAAGATGGATTGCGCGACTTTCATCATTTATAATCAATATTTCTCAATTCTGCAAAGTATGTATGGCTCGGGCCTCAAGTCTTCGACAGTCGCCTAGAGGAACCTACTATAAGTCTCGATAAGACAGATCGATATTACTTACCATCACCTCACCGCCCGATAAAACCGGACGGAAGACTCTGAACGCTTCTGAAACGCCGGGGTCGGCGCCCCCGGTCAGACCATATCGCCCTTTGCTCGCCTGCCCTCTCGGCGCACTCACTTGTGCGGCATGCAATAGACGCCCTCGGATTCCATCAGTACCGCGCCACCCTTCAACTCGCTCAGTGCGCCGACCCACGCTTGCGAATAAGTGCGGCTGGCATCCAC
>BFBZ01000028.1_pt63 | contig 13547 bp, 15 predicted proteins | sample 1888401 | NCBI WGS metagenome assembly BFBZ01 (sample SAMD00112614, study PRJDB3348) | symbiont metagenome | host: Chara braunii | reverse complement strand
TTCGGCGGCGGCAAGGCCGAGCTCGCTCTCGCCAATCCGCTCGCGGCCGATCTCTCGGACGTCATTGCCATTCTCTGCGCGGGTGCAGGCGACATCGGCGTTGCGATGTCGGTGCGCGCGAAGGCGGTCGGCCTGCCCGTCAACGTGATGGACGACCTCGTGCACTCCACCTTCATCATGCCGGCGATCGTCGATCGCGGCGATGTCGTGGTCGCGGTCGGTACCGGCGGCACGTCGCCGGTGGTGGCGCGCCGCATCCGCGAGAAGATCGAGGCCGTGCTGCCGGCGCGCATCGGCGATCTCGCCGGCTTCATCGGCAGCTTCCGTAAAGCGATGCATGCCCGCATCGACGAGTTCCCGCTGCGCCGCCGCTTCTGGGAACGTATCATCGATGGCCCGATCGGCGCGCTGGTTCTGGCCGGCCGCAAGGATGAAGCCGAGCAAGCGCTGAAAGCAATCACCGATCCCGCCGCCTTCGCCGGCGCTGATGCTGGAGGCAAGGCTGTTGGTCACGTGACGCTGGTCGGCGCCGGTCCCGGCGATCCGGACCTGCTCACGGTGAAGGCGCTGCGCGCGCTGCAGGATGCCGACGTCGTGTTCTATGACGAATTGGTGTCGGTGGAGATTCTCGACCGCATCCGGCGCGATGCGACGCGGCTTCCGGTCGGCCGGCGTGTCGGCAAGCCCGGCATCGGCCAGGATGCCATCAACCGCCTGATGATCGAGGCCGCACAGTCGGGGCAGCGCGCGGTGCGACTGAAGGGCGGCGATCCCTTTATCTTCGGCCGTGGCGGTGAGGAGATCGAGGCGCTGCGCGATGCCGGGGTTGCCTACTCCATCATTCCGGGCGTCTCCGCCGGTCTCGGCGCGGCGGCGCAATTCGAGGTGCCGCTGACCTTCCGCCACGAGGCGCTGCGCATCACGTTCCTGACTGCGCACAAGGCGCGCGATGCCGAGGTGGTCGACTGGTCGGTGCTGACCGACAAGAAGATGACCGTCGTCGTCTACATGGGCATGACAGCGGCGCCGTCCATCCGCGAGGGCATGCTCGCCGCGGGCCGTTCGCCGGAGACGCCGGTCGGCGTGTTCGCGCGCGTGACGCGGCCGGACGCCAAGGCCGCGGTCGGCACGCTGGCGCGGCTGCCGGAACTGGTCAAACAGGTCGATGGCGGTCCCGCCGTTCTCATCATCGGCGACGTGGTCGCGCATTCCGCGCCGTGGAGCCGATCCAACGTCACCCAACTGTTCTCCAACCAGATGTTCTCCGAACTGCTGAAAGCTGCCGAATGACCTCTCCGCTCGAACAGAAGAAAATCAGGATCACGGGCCCCTCGATGGTCACCGCCAACCGGACCTGGGACGGTGCCGTGGTGTACCGGACCGCCAAGCAGGGCTGGTCCACCGAACTCGCCGACTCCGCGATCGTGACCACGTCTGACGAAGCCCGCGCGCTGCTGGCCGAAGCCACCGCCGACGACGTCGGCGCGGTCGGTCCCTATATCGCGCCGGTCGAGCTCAAGGACGGCGGCAAGGTCAAGCCGGGCAATCTCCGTGAACATATCCGCGCCAAGGGCGTCACCATCGATCTCCAGGTTCCGGCGTAAGGCGCAGACGCGTAAGGCTTATCGAACATGTATGCATATGATGAACTCGACCGCACGCTGATCAACGAGCGTGTTTCGGAATTCCGCGACCAGGTGAAGCGCCGCCTCTCCGGCGAGCTCACCGAGGACGAATTCAAGATCCTGCGCCTGCAGAACGGCGTGTATCTGCAACTGCACGCCTACATGTTCCGCGTCGCGATCCCCTACGGCACGCTGTCGTCGAAGCAGCTGCGCCGGCTCGCCCATGTCGCGCGCCGCTACGACCGCGGCTACGGCCACTTCACGACGCGGCAGAACATCCAGTTCAACTGGATCAAGCTCGCCGAGCTGCCGGATGCGCTGGCCGATCTCGCCGAAGTCGGCATCCACGCGATGCAGACCTCCGGCAACAACATGCGCAACGTCACCTCGGACCAGTGGGCCGGGGTCGCGCCGGGCGAGATCGAGGATCCGCGGATCTGGTCGGAGATCATCCGCCAGCACACCACGCTGCATCCGGAATTCTCGTTCCTGCCGCGCAAGTTCAAGATCGCGATCACCGCGGCCGAGCACGACCGTGCCGCGATCAAGATCCACGACATCGGGCTGCGTCTGCACAAGAACGCCGACGGCGTGACCGGGTTCGAGGTGCTGGTCGGCGGCGGTCTTGGCCGCACGCCCTTCATCGCCAAGACCATCAAGCCGTTCGTTCCCGGCCGCGATATTCTGAGCTACATCGAGGCGATCCTGCGGGTCTACAACCAGTACGGCCGCCGCGACAACATCTACAAGGCGCGCATCAAGATCCTCGTGCACGAGCTCGGCATCGAGAAGTTCGCCAAGGAGGTCGAGGAGGAGTGGAAGGCGATGGGCGATGTCGGGCTGACGCTCGATCACGCCGCCATCGAGGAGGTCCGCTCGCGCTTCTCCTATCCGGCTTACGAAAAGCTGCCGCACATGCCGGACGAGCTGAAGCAGGCCGCGCACGATCCACTGTTCGAGCGCTGGCGCAAGAACTCGGTGTCGGCGCACAAGGTGCAGGGCTATTCGATCGTGACGCTGTCGCTGAAGCCGGTCGGTGGTCCGCCCGGCGATGCCACCGCCGAGCAGATGGACGCGGTCGCCGACCTCGCCGACAAATATTCGTTCGGAGAGATCCGCGTCGGCCATGAGCAGAACCTGGCGCTGCCGCACGTCGCCAAGCGTGACCTGCCGCTGCTGTTCAAGGCGCTCGACCGCCTCGGCCTTGCGACGCCGAACGTCAACCTGGTCACCGACATCATCGCCTGCCCGGGGCTGGATTATTGCTCGCTGGCCAATGCGCGCTCGATCCCGATCGCGCAAGAGCTGACCCGGCGCTTCGCCAACCACGATACCGCCGATCTGATCGGCCGGCTGCACATCAATATCTCCGGCTGCATCAACGCCTGCGGCCATCACCATGTCGGCCACATCGGCATTCTCGGCGTCGAGAAGAATGGTGAGGAATTCTACCAGATCACGATCGGCGGCCGCGCCGACGAGAACGCGCAATTGGGCACCTTGATCGGCCCGGCCGTTCCCTATGCGGAAGTCGCCGACGTGGTCGAAGACATTGTCGAAGCCTATCTCGCGCTGCGCGACCGTCCCGAGGAATTGTTCGTCGACACGGTGAAGCGTCTGGGCGTCGAGCCGATCAGGGAGCGCGTCTATGCCACTCGTTAAGCAGGGAAGACTGACCACCGACCTGTTCGTTCATGTCGTTGACGGCGCCGGGCTGCCGGGCGACGGCGCGGTGCTGGTGAGTGCCGAACGGTTTCTGGCCGATCCGGAGGCGCTGCTGCGTCGCGCCGGCAAGGTCGGCGTGATCTGGCCGAACAACCGCGCGCTCGACGAGTTGGTCCCGCATCTCGATCGCCTCGCCACGGTTGCGCTGGTGTTCCCGACCTTCCGCGACGGCCGTGCCTACAGCCAGGCCCGCCTGCTGCGCGAGCGTTATGGCTATGATGGTGAGCTGCGCGCCACCGGGCAGATCCTGCGCGACCAGTTCGTGTTCATGACCCGCGCCGGCTTCGATGCCTTCGAGGTCAAGAAGGATGCCGACGCCGACGCGTTCGCCGCGACCATGCAGCGCTATTCGGTGTTCTACCAGCCGACCGGCGACGGCCGCGTCACCGCGCTCAACCGCCGCATGCAGTTGCGTCACTCGGAGAGCGCGGGCCAGTGAGCACGCTTGCACCAGAGCTCGCTACGACGCCGGCCGCATTGCCCGCAGCTGACGTGCTCGATCGCGCGTTGCGGACGGCTTCGCCCGCCGAGGTGATCGCGACTGCGTTGCACACCCTCGGTCGCGAGCGCCTGGCATTGGTGTCGTCGTTCGGTACTGAATCCGCAGCGCTGCTCAAGGTGATGGCGGATGTCGATCCGGCGATCCCGGTGGTGTTCCTCGACACCGGCTGGCTGTTCGAGGAGACGCTGGCTTATCGTGACACGTTGATAGCCGCGCTCGGCCTCACCGATGTGCGCTCGATCAAGCCCGACCAAGAGGCGCTGGCGCGCCAGGATCCGGACCGCGAATTGTGGTTCAGCGATCCCGATGACTGCTGCCGCATCCGCAAGGTGGAACCGCTGGCCCGGGCGCTGAAGCCGTTCTCGGGGTGGATCAACGGCCGCAAGCGGTTCCAGGGCGGTGCCCGCACCGAGATTCCTGTCGTCGAGGACGACGGCGTCAGGCTGAAATTCAATCCCTTCGCCAACGTCTCCCGCGAGGAGATCGAGGCGATCTACACTCTGGGCAAGCTGCCACCGCATCCACTTGTCGCATCGGGATATCAGTCGGTCGGGTGTATGCCTTGCTCGAGCCGGTCCGCTGCCGGCGAAGATGCGCGCGACGGCCGCTGGCGTGGCCGGGCGAAGACGGAATGCGGCATCCATACGATGAAGATGTCGTAGGGCACTCGCGCCAGATCGCGCTGACGGTTCATCGCGATTTGGCGACGCGACAAAGCCTTCGCAGCGCGGCTGCTTCGTAGCACAAGCGCGCTGCGCCGCTGAAAACAAAGAAAACCGGTTTCGTTGACTTAGGGCCACTTCACCGTGAGTTATGTCTTGCGTGTTCCCTGACATTCTCAGGTTGAATGGAGACTAAAATGATCCGTCGTATGCTGCCGCTGGTCGCGGGGTTGTTGTGGGCGAGCTCGGCCTTCGCGGCCGACTATTCGCTGCTCAACGTCTCCTATGATCCGACGCGCGAGCTCTATGTCGATTTCAACAAGGCGTTCGCCGCGGCCTATCAGAAGGACACCGGCAAGAGCGTCGAGATCAAGCAGTCGCATGGCGGCTCCGGCTCGCAGGCGCGCTCGGTGATCGACGGATTACAGGCGGATATCGTCACGCTGGCGTTGGCCTATGACATCGATGCGATCGCCGGCAAGGGCCTGCTCGCCACGGACTGGCAGAAGCGGTTGCCGCTCAACGCCTCGCCCTACACCTCGACCATCGTATTCCTGGTGCGCAAGGGCAATCCCAAGGGCATCAAGGACTGGGACGATCTGATCAAGCCCGGCGTTGCCGTGATCACGCCGAACCCGAAGACCTCGGGCGGTGCGCGCTGGAACTATCTCGCCGCCTGGGGCTATGCGCAGAAGAAGTTCGGCTCCGCCGATAAGGCGAAGAAGTTCGTCGCCGACCTCTACCAGAACGTTCCCGTGCTCGACACCGGTGCGCGCGGCTCGACGGTCACCTTCGTCGAGCGCGGCGTCGGCGACGTGCTGCTCGCCTGGGAGAACGAGGCCTTCCTGGCGCTGCGTGAATTCGGTCCGGACAAGTTCGAGATCGTGGCCCCGGCGCAGTCGATCCTCGCCGAGCCGCCGGTCGCCGTCGTCGACACCGTCGCCGACAAGAAGGGCACCCGTGCGGTCGCCGAAGCCTACCTGAAGTACTGGTACACCAAGGAAGGCCAGGAGATCGCCGCGCGCAACTCCTACCGTCCGCGCGATCCGGAGATCGCCAAGGAGTATGAGAAATCCTTCGCCAAGGTCGAACTTTTCACCATCGACGACGTTTTTGGTGGTTGGACCAAGGCGCAGAAGGAACACTTCGCCGAGGGCGGCATCTTCGATCAGATCTACAAGAACTGATCGAGATATCGCGCGGGTCGAACAGGGGGAATTGTGAGCACAGCGGTTGCAAGGCGCAGTACCTTGCCGGGGTTCGGTCTCACCATGGGACTGACCCTGACATGGCTCTCCGTCATCATCCTGATCCCGCTGGCGGCGCTGTTCCTCAAGACCTTCGAGCTCAGCCTCGATCAGTTCTGGGGCATCGTCACCAGCCGCCGCACCCTGAACGCGCTGAAGATCTCGTTCGGGCTGTCGTTCGCGGCCGCCTGCGTCAATCTGGTGATGGGCACCATCATCGTCTGGGCTCTGGTGCGCTATCGCTTTCCGGGCCGGCGGCTGTTCGACGCCATCGTCGATATTCCGTTTGCCTTGCCGACCGCGGTCGCCGGCGTGGCGCTGACCCAGCTGTTCGCGCAGAAGGGCTGGTTGGGCGCGCCGCTCGCCGAGCTCGGCATCAAGGTCGCGTTCACGCCGATCGGCATCTTCATCGCGATGATCTTCATCGGCATTCCCTTCGTGGTGCGCACGGTGCAGCCGGTGCTGATCGATCTCGACCCCGAGATCGAGGAGGCGGCGGCGAGCTTGGGGGCCAATCGCTGGCACACGGTGTTTCGCGTCATCCTGCCGAGCCTGATCCCGGCGCTGCTCACCGGCTTTGCGCTCGCCTTCGCCCGCGCCATCGGTGAATACGGCTCGGTGATCTTCATCGCTGGCAATCTGCCCAACGTCTCGGAGATCGCGCCGCTGCTGATCGTGATTCGGCTGTCCGAATTCCGCTATGCCGATGCCACCGCGATCGCGGTCGTGATGCTGGTGGCCTCGTTCCTGATCATCTTCCTGATCAACCGCTTGCAGCGCTGGGCGCAAGCCCGCATCCCCGTGCATTGAGGTCTTGTGATGTCGATGCAGACGGGATTGGTGACTTCGACGACGCAGCTGCGGACCTATCCGGCTGCGACCGATGTCAATGTCGCCGCGCCGGCGCCGCTGCGCGATATCGCAAGGGCGGGGGCTAGACCAGTCGCGGCAAGGCGAGATCCTCGCACCGAGCCGGGTCCAATTCGCGTCATCATCATTGCGCTTGCGATCACCTTCCTCAGCGTATTCGTCGTGCTGCCGCTGGTCGTGGTGTTCGCCTCCGCCTTCTCGAAGGGCATCGGCGCTTATCTCGCGGCGCTGGCCGAGCCTGAGGCGTTGGCCGCAATCAAGCTGACGCTGCTGATCGCCGCGATCTCGGTCACGCTCAACCTCGTGTTCGGCGTGCTCGCGGCCTGGGCGATCTCGAAGTTCGAATTCACCGGCAAGACCTTCCTGATCACGCTGATCGACCTGCCGTTCTCGGTCTCACCCGTGATCTCTGGCCTGGTCTTCGTGCTGCTGTTCGGCGCGCAGGGCTATTTTGGGCCGTGGCTGCAGGCCCACAACGTGCATATCCTGTTCGCGGTGCCGGGCATCGCGCTGGCGACCATCTTCGTGACCTTCCCGTTCGTTGCACGCGCGCTGATCCCGCTGATGCAGGAGCAGGGCACCCAGGAGGAGGAAGCCGCGATCTCGCTCGGCGCCTCCGGCCTGCAGACTTTCTTCCGCGTCACGCTGCCCAACATCAAATGGGGCCTGCTCTACGGCGTCCTGCTCTGCAACGCGCGCGCGATGGGCGAGTTCGGCGCGGTGTCCGTCGTGTCCGGTCACATCCGCGGCGAGACCAACACGATGCCGCTGCTGGTCGAGATTCTCTACAATGAATATCAGTTCGTTGCGTCGTTCGCGATCGCATCGCTTTTGGCGATGCTGGCGCTGATCACGCTGGTCGTGAAGACCGTGCTCGAGCGGCGGCTCGACGAAGCGGAGGTGTCCGATGGCGATTGAAGTCAGGAATATCGTAAAGACGTTCGGCAGCTTTGCCGCGCTCGATAATGTCGATCTCAAGGTCGCCGACGGCGAGCTTCTGGCGTTGCTCGGCCCGTCCGGCTCCGGCAAGACCACGCTGCTGCGGATCATCGCTGGCCTGGACTGGCCCGACTCGGGCGAGGTCGCGATCGACGGTGAGAACGCACTGTCGCGCGGCGCCAGCGAACGCCAGGTTGGCTTCGTGTTCCAGCACTACGCGCTGTTCCGCCACATGACGGTGTTCGAGAACGTCGCGTTCGGCTTGCGCGTACAGCCGCGCGCSATCCGCAAGGACGAGGCGACGATCCGCGCCCGCGTCAAGAACCTGCTCGATCTSGTGCAGCTCGATTGGCTCGCCAACCGCTATCCGAGCCAGCTSTCCGGCGGCCAGCGCCAGCGCATCGCGCTGGCGCGTGCGCTCGCGATCGAGCCGCGCATCCTGCTGCTCGACGAGCCGTTCGGCGCGCTCGATGCCAAGGTGCGCAAGGAGTTGCGGCAGTGGCTGCGCTCGCTGCACAACGAGATCCACGTCACCTCGATCTTCGTCACCCACGACCAGGAGGAGGCGCTCGAAGTCGCCAACCGCGTCGTTGTCATGGACAAGGGCAAGATCGAGCAGGTCGGCTCACCGGGTGAGGTCTATGACAATCCGGCGACCGCCTTCGTGCATGGCTTCATCGGCGAATCCATCGTGCTGCCGGTCGATGTCGCCGGCGATGCAGTCCGGCTCGACGGCCGTCCCCTGAACATTCCGGCGCTCGGCGCTGCATCCGGTGCGGCAAAGCTGTTCGTCCGCCGCCATGACATGGCGGTCGGTCCGGCCGGCACCGGCGCACTCGAAGGTGCCATCCGCCACGTCCGCTCGTTCGGTCCGATCCAGCGCGCCGAGGTGGCGCTGTCGGGCAGCGAGGGCAGGACCGTGATCGAGATCGACGCCCCCCGTGACCGCGAATTGCAGGCCGGCGAAATCGTCTCGCTGCAGCCCCGCCGTTACCGGATCTTCGCGGAGCAAGGCTAGAACGGGCGACAAGGCGCACAGTCAACGCGCCTTGACGGGCCGCTTGCCGTGGCTGTCCTGCGGCACGCCACGCTGCAGCGACATGTGGGAATGAATGCCGAGCCAACGTCCGTCGGCCTGACGCGCGAGGATGATGGTCGCTCGCCCCGGTCGATCAAACCGGTTGCCGTCCGCATGATAACCGGTGCTCGTCCAGGGTGTGATCACGGTCGCCATGTTGCCGTCGCCGCTGATCAGCACCGCGGTATTGTCGAGGTCGAAGGCGAAATCCGCCGTGCGGGGCCAGACATTGTCCCACTGCGTCTCGGTCCAGCGCGCGAGGCCGCGGATCAGTTCCTGGTAGGTGCCAAAGGCGATGATGTCGGGATGCCAGAACGGACGGGCGGCAGCATAGTCCACCGCCCTGACGCAGGCGGCGAACCGCTCGAGCCAATCGAAGATCGCGCGAGTCGCGGTCGAATCGGCGATCGGTAGGGCTGTTTCCTGGCTCATAAACCTTCCTCAACCCGACGGTTACGTTAGGTCGACCGAGCCAGAAACGCACAATGGTGTCAACGGGATGGCTATAGCGCGGACGACGCCGACGGGCCCCGCCGTGCAGCATCCTGGCAATGGCGGCATTTGGTCGCCAAAAGTTAGGCCCTGTTCACCATTCAGCCACGGTTGGTATGCAACAACGGCGGGCCAACTTTGGGGGTTCTCACGAGTGAAACGGACGACGGTTGCCCTGTTCGGGCTTCTGGTGCTTGCCGGCTGCGGCACAGAGACCAAAATCCCGGAAGAACCGGCCATGTATCTCAACATGGCGCAGCCCGGTGCCGTGCTGGATAGCCAGGCCGCCGCGATCATGTTTTCGCAGTACCGCCAGAACAACGGCCTTGGCGTGGTGGTGGTGGATCCCGCGCTGACCAGGCTCGCGGAGCAGCAGTCGCAGGCGATGGCCGCCCGCAACAAGATGGACCACGACGTGAAGGCTCCGCTCGGCAAGCGGCTCGAGGCCGGCGGCTATCCCGCGACCGTCGCGGTCGAGAACATCTCAGCCGGCTATCACACGCTCGCGGAAGCGTTCTCGGGGTGGCGCGATTCACCGCCGCACAAGGCCAATATGCTCAAGAGCGGTGTCACAAAAATGGGCATCGCGGCCGTCTATGCTCCGAACACCAAATACAAGGTGTTCTGGACGCTCATTCTGGCGGCAACCTGATTTCGATAAATTCCGCGTGATCTGCCCCCTTAATCTCGCTGATTGACGCCGCGGCCAACAGCGGCCACCGTTGTGGTCCAGGTCGTTTTTGAGCGAACGGTTACGAATGGATACTTCGGATTCCGCGCCGGCCTCGACGCCCGCGCAAGCGCAGCGGGTGCTGGTTCTTCAGGGCGGCGGCGCCCTCGGCTCCTATCAGGCCGGTGCCTTTCAGGCGCTCTGCCACGCGGGCTTCGAGCCGGAATGGATTGCCGGCATCTCGATCGGCGCCATCAATGCCGCGATCATCGCCGGCAACGAGCCGGACAAGCGTGTGCCGCGGCTGAAAGAATTCTGGGAGATGGTGTCGGCGCCGGTGCCGTGGAACCCGGTATCGAAGCATGAGCGCGCCCGCTCGCTGTTCAACGAGACCTCTGCTGCCATCATCGCGACGTTCGGCGTGCCCGGTTTCTTCACGCCGCGGATTCCGCCGGCGCCGCTGTGGCCGCCCGGCAGCTCGCAATCGCTGAGCTATTACGACACCGCGCCCCTGAAGAAGACGCTGGAGCGGCTGGTCGACTTCGATCGCATCAACGACCTGAAGACGCGGCTGTCGGTCGGCGCGGTCGGCGTTACCTCCGGCAACTTCTGCTATTTCGACAATTACGAGTTCAAAAAGCGCGGCAAGAAAATTGGTCCCGAGCACATCATGGCCTCGGGCGCGCTGCCGCCGGGCTTCCCCGCCGTCGTGATCGAGGGCGAGCATTACTGGGACGGCGGCATTGCCTCCAACACGCCGCTCGATTTTGTGCTCGACGAGGAGACCAGCCGCGATCTGCTGATCTTCCAGGTCGACCTGTTCAGCGCTCGCGGGCCGTTGCCGGAGACGCTGCTGGAGGCCGCCGAGCGCGAAAAGGACATCCGCTATTCCAGCCGGACACGGATGAATACCGACAAGAACAAGCAAGTCCACAACGCCCGCATGGCGGTGCGCGACCTGATCAGCAAGCTGCCCGATTACCTGAAGAACGATCCGTCGGTCGAACTGCTGCGCAAGGCGTCGAAGGAGAACACCGTCACGGTGGTTCACCTGATCTACAAGAGCAAGAAYTACGAGAGCTCCTCGAARGATTACGACTTCTCCCATGTTGCGATGGTCGAGCACTGGGGCGCGGGCGTCCGCGACGTGCATTTGTCGATGCGTCACAAAGAATGGCTAGAACGGCCACAGTCCGGGGAAACCATGGTGACTTACGATCTGACGGGGGATGAACCCGAAGCCCCCGCAGGCAAATAGGAGCGACCGATAATGGGTACATTGACAGGCAAGACCGCCGTTGTGACCGGCTCGACCAGCGGCATCGGATTGGCTTACGCACGCGCCTTCGCGGGCGCCGGCGCCAATATCGTCCTCAATGGCATGGGCGTCCCGGCCGACATCGAGAAGGAACGTTCCGGCATCGAGACCGATTTCAAGGTCAAGGCGGTGCATTCGCCGGCCGACATGACCAAGCCGGCGGAGATCGCCGAGATGGTCGCGCTCGGCGAGAAGACCTTCGGTTCGGTCGACATCCTGGTCAACAATGCCGGCATCCAGTTCGTGTCGCCGATCGAGGAATTCCCGCCGGAGAAGTGGGAAGCGATCATCGCGATCAACCTGTCGTCCGCGTTCTACGGCATCCGCGCCGCGGTGCCCGGCATGAAGAAGCGCGGCTGGGGCCGCATCATCAACACCGCCTCGGCACATTCGCTGGTGGCCTCGCCGTTCAAGTCGGCCTACGTCTCGGCCAAGCATGGCATCGCCGGACTCACAAAGACCGCGGCCCTCGAGCTCGCGCAGTTCAAGATCACCTGCAACTGCATCTCGCCGGGCTATGTCTGGACGCCGTTGGTCGAGCACCAGATTCCGGAGACCATGAAGGCGCGCAACATGACCAAGGAGCAGGTCATCAAGGACGTGCTGTTGGCCGCGCAGCCGACCAAGGAGTTCGTGACCTCGGAGCAGGTTGCGGCGCTGGCGCTGTTCCTGTGCGGCGACGATGCGGCGCAGATCACTGGTGCCAACCTCTCGATCGACGGCGGCTGGACCGCGGAGTAAGGCGGCGATCTTCGGTCGGCGAACGCGGCGTTCCGCGCCGCGTTGCCGGATCAGTCGAAAGACGAAAAGGCGGCTCTGATTGATCAGAGCCGCTCGCGTCAGGCGAGGGCTCTTGCATGACCACCGAGCTTGCCACGCTCGCTGCCGGCATCGTCTTCGGTATTGCCCACATCATTGTCACTGCGCATCTGCAGAGCTGGCAACGCGGCTATCACTGGACCGCGAGCTCGCGGGAGCAGAGCGTTCCGCCGCTCACAGGCCTCGCCGGGCGGGCCGAGCGCTCGCTCCGAAATTTTCTCGAGACCTTTCCATTCTTTGCCGCTGCGATCGTGCTCGCGGCCATGGTGGGCGCGCACAATTGGCTGACATTGTCGGGGGCGCAGCTCTACCTTTGGGGCCGCATCGCCTACACGATCCTGTACGCAGCCAATCTGTCGCTGGCGCGTTCGATGATCTGGAATGTTCCCACGATCGGCATCCTGATGATCGTGGCCGGATCGCTCCTGAAGTGAACCGCAAGGCGCTACGCCGCCGGCTGTCGCTTCCCGAATGCCAGCACGTGCAGCCCGAGGCGCGAGCGCACCACGACGAACAGCAGGATCGTCTCGAAGGTCAGCGAGAGCGAGGTCGAGGCGGCTGCGCCCATGCCGCCGTAGCGCGGCACCAGCGCGATGCAGAGCCCGACATTCATGAAGAACGACACCGCATAGGCGGTGGCGCAGATATTCTGGTGGCCGAGCATGTTCAACAGCCGCTCCACCGGCCCGATCGCCGAGCGCACCACGAGCCCGATCGCGGCCACGAACATGATGCTGTAGCCGTCGACGAATTTCGGGCCGAACAGCCACAGCAGCGGCTTGCCAAACGCGAGCAGGGCGACCGTTGCAAACAATGAGGGCCAGAACGTCCAGCTGATCGCGTGCGTGACATAGGCTGCCAGCCGGTCCTTGTCGCCGAGCGCGTTGTACTCGGCGAAACGGTGCGCCGTCGTCGCCGACATCGCATAGTGGACGAACGACACCAGTGCCAGCGTCTTCACCACGGCGAAGTAGATGCCGACTTCCTCCGAGGAGCGGAATTGCTGTAGCATCAGTACGTCGGTGTAGCCGAGCAGCAGATAGAAGCTCTCGACCAGCATGATCGGCAGCGAGATCGCGAACCAGCCCTTGACGTCGTAGGTCTTCTCGCCTGGGCCGAGATGGACTTTGAGGCGGCGGTTCAGCACGATCATCTGGCCGATCGCGGCGATGTAGACCGCCGCGGCGCTCGCGATCATCGCAACCGTCGCGCCGAGATCGAGGCCGAGCGCCAGCGCGCCGGCGGTCAACGCGATGATCAGCCCTTGCCGCACGATGAATTGCGGCATCAGGCCGAGCTGCATCCAGTCATGCGCGCGCGAGATGCCGTCCTGGGTGTTGGCGACCACGAAGGGCGGCAGCGTCAGGCAGCCGATATAGAGCGGCACCACCGCGTTGGGATCGATCCAGGGCGATGCGAGGTGGATCACGCCGGCGAGCAGCAGCGCCACTGTGCTGGACGCGGCAAGCACCACCCAACGGCCGCCGGAGAGGAAGCCGCGCAGCGCGGCAAGGTCGCCGCGCGCGCGATATTCCGGGATGATCTTCTGCGAGGACGGCGCGATGCCGAAATCCATCGTGCTGCCGAGCAGCAGCACCCA
>BFBZ01001734.1_pt1 | contig 13560 bp, 15 predicted proteins | sample 1888401 | NCBI WGS metagenome assembly BFBZ01 (sample SAMD00112614, study PRJDB3348) | symbiont metagenome | host: Chara braunii | reverse complement strand
GCGCCGAACGACTTCTCGATCACGACGTTGCGGCCCTTCGGGCCCAGCGTGACCTTCACGGCTTCGGCGAGGATGTCGACGCCGCGCAGCATCTTCTCGCGCGCGTCCTGGGCGAATTTCACGTCCTTGGCAGCCATCTGGCTTACTCCTGTCGGCAAAAACTAAAGGGGGATGTCGGGTGGAGCGAAATTACTTCGCGATCACACCCATGATGTCGCTCTCCTTCATGATGAGGAGGTCGACGCCGTCGATCTTCACTTCCGTGCCCGACCACTTGCCGAAGAGCACCTTGTCGCCCTTCTTCACGTCGAGCGGAACCAGCTTGCCGGCCTCGTCACGGGCACCGGCGCCGACGGCGATCACTTCGCCTTCCTGCGGCTTTTCCTTGGCGGTGTCCGGGATGATGATGCCACCCTTGGTCTTTTCCTCGGACTCCAGACGACGAACGACCACGCGATCGTGCAGCGGACGGAACTTCATGGGTTGATGGTCCCTGAAATGAGCGGCTCGATGGCCGCGAAATGTCGTGGCGGCCGAGATCGGCCGAGCTGTTGGCACTCACACGAGGTGACTGCTAACAACTGGTCGGGGAGATAGGCGCATGCCCGCGAAGAGTCAAGAACTGGCCGAAACGCGGTTAACGCCGGAAGCCCCGCGAGCAGCGAAATATTCTCCGTTGGCGCCGGTCGCCACGCGGTCCCGGGCCGTCGCCCGCTCGACCGGACAACAACAGAAACTTGACGTGGCTCTTGTCCCGCCGGATCGTGACGTCATGAAGACGGCCCCTGATCAAGCCACGCTGACGCGGATCGCGCGTTCCTGCATCTGTTTCCAGACCCGGATGACGGCCCATGCGGTGACCCGCGCCTATAACCGGGCGCTCGCCCCGCTCGGCCTGGAGGTGACCCAGTTCAACATCCTGGCGGCGCTGGCCGCCGGGCAGACGGCATCGGTCACCCAGCTGTCCGATGCGCTGGCGCTCGACCGCACCACCATGACCCGCAACCTGAAGCGGCTCGAGACGTCAGGTCTGGTCAGCGTCTCGAACGGCCCCGGCCGGGCGGTGAAGCCGGAATTGACCGAGACCGGCATCGGTCTCCTGTCCACCGCCATCCCGCTCTGGGAGGCCGAACATGCCAGGATGGAAGGCGCCGTCGGCGCGGCCCTCTGGCACGACACCCGCGAGGGCTTGCGCGCCATCCGCAGGACGTTGAAGGCGCGCGAGGCTTAGGGTGTCGAGATCCCGGCCCGCGGCGCTTGACCGGCGGCCGCGGCACCCATAACGTGCTATTACACGATAGGTGATAGATGACGATTCATTACGGCGTTGTTCCGCTCGCCCAAGCCACCGCCCAGCATGGCATCGATTTTCTCCGGGACATGCTGGCCGGCCGCCATCCGGCGCCGCCGATCGCCAAGACCATGGGGTTCATCCTGAGCGAGGTCGAGCCGGGCAGGGCCGTGTTCGAGGGCTCGCCGACGGCGGATTTCTACAATCCGCTGGCCACCATCCATGGCGGCTGGCACGCCACGATCCTGGATTCGGCGCTCGGCTGTTCGGTCCATACGCTGATCAAGGCGGGGCAGGGCTATACCACCGTCGAGATGAAGGTGAACTATGTCCGCGCCCTGCAGCCCGATGCCGGGTTGCTGCGCTGCGAGGGCAAGGTCATTCACGCCGGCAGCCGGATCGCCACGTCGGAAGCGCGCCTGACCGACGCCAAGGGGCGCCTGATCGCCCATGGCACCGAGACCTGCATGATCTTCGAGGCCCGCCCGCCGGCGGCCTGAACCGGCCGGTCCGTCAGCGCCGGGTGACCGCGAGGCAGGCGGCGACGATCAGCGCGGCGCCGGCCCAGGTGGTCCAGCTGGGCACTTCGCCGAAGGCGAGGTAGCCGAGCCCTGAGCTCCAGACCAGCGCGGTATATTCCAGCACGCCGAGCGGTCCGGCATTGGCCCGGGCGAAGGCCCAGGCCATGCACAGGTGACCGCAGAGGCCGAGCAGCCCGATGCCGGCGAACAGCAGCCAGGACGAGGGCTCGGGCGTTTGCCAGACCATGAAGGCGAAAGGCGCGATCAGGATCATCGGGAACAGGTTCTGGAACAGCACGATGAGGCCGAGCGCGTCGGTCTGGGCGCGCTTCCTGAGCAGCACCAGGTTGGCCGCGTAGAACAAGGCGCTGAGGATCGCCGCGGCGATGCCGAGAATGCGGGTCAGGTCGAACTCGCCGCCGCCGACCTTGCCGGCGACGATCACCGCCATGCCGACGAAACCGACGACGATGGCGATCATGACCGCCGGCGGGATCGGTTCCTTGAGGATCAGGGCGGCCAGAACCGCCAGGAACAGCGGCGACAGGAAGGCGAGCGTGATCGCCTCGGCGAGTTCCAGGTGGGCGAGCGCGTAGAAGAACAGCCAGGCGGTGACCATGACCAGGGCGCCGCGCAACAGATGCGCCCGCACCATGGCGGCGTTTGGCGGTGCCGGCCTGAGCACGACCAGTGCCAGCAGGGCCCAGGGCATGCCGCAGGCGAAGCGCATGAACACGATCTGGGCGGTCGGATAGGACGCCGCGCCCTTGATCAGGGCGTCCATCAGCGACAGCAGGAAAATGCCGAAAGCCGCAACCATGAACGGCATGCGCAGGGCATGGACGGTGCGGATCTTGTTGGTCCCGCTCTTGTCGGAAGTCTCTGTCGTCGTCATGCCGGCCACAATGCGCGCACCGCGTCCCACAGCAGCTTGGCACCGGCGATCCCGACCAGCCCATAGCAGAGCCCATAGAGTTTTTCGCGCGACAAACTGTCATGCAGGCGCCGTCCGATCACGACGCCGACCGGCACGATCGGCGCGAGCGCCAGGGCCTTGGCGAAGACCGCCGGCTGGTCGAGCCCGGAATAGACGTAGCCGGGCAGCTTGATCAGGTTGCCGAGCGTGAACACGACGATCGTGGTCGCGGCATAGGCCGACTTGGTCAGGTCGCGGCGCAGGAGATACATGGCGAGCGGCGGGCCGCCGGCATGGGCGACATAGGTGGTGAAACCAGCGCCCGCGCTGGCGGTCAGCGCCAGGCCGGGCGACACCGGCAGGCTGGGCTCGGCCGAGGCGGCTTTCAGGAAATAGCGGCCGGTGAAGGCGAGCGTGATCACCGCGATGATCAGCGCCACGATGCGTCGGTCGACCAGTTCGAACACCAGGAAACCGACGAAAGTGCCGGCGACCAGACCCGGCAGCAGCCAGGCGAGATCGGGTTTCGACCAGGCGCTGCGCGGAAAGCTGCCGAGCGCGAAAATATCCATGAAGGCGACGAGCAGCGCGGTGACGATCGACGCCTGGATCGGATCCATGACGAGGGCCAGCAAGGGGATGCCGAGGATCGCCAGCCCGCCGCCGAAGGCGCCCTTGCCGAGGCCCATCAGGAAGGTCGCCGTGATGCCCACGGCATAGAACAGCGGATCGGTAGGCAGGGCCGCGAGCGTCATCAGCGATTGCTATCCGCGCCGCGCGTGGCGCGATAGATCATCGGGAGCGATGCAACCATGCGCGGCATCCATCTGTCGTCGTGATCGCCTGAGGCCCGCGGGCGCACGGGAGGTTCGGCGCAGGGCAGGTCCGGGCCCACAAAAAAAGCCGCCGTGGCGGACCACGACGGCTTGAGGTTGTCCCGAGCGGCGGGCGAGGGGACGACCGGCCCTCGGGACAGGCTGTGCGGAGCGCGGGGAAGGGCTCTCCGCGCAAGAGTGAGTTCAAGCCAAACGCGGTCGGTGGGCTTGAACGAAATCGGCTTGAGGGCCATTGGCCGTGGCGGGCCGGCTCGCTCCGTCGCGTGCAACGGAACAAGCGATCGATCAGGCTGTGGCGCGCGACAGATTGGCGGCGACGTCGGGTACGATCGACGGGCCGGTGACGCTGACCTGCGGCCGGCGGCCATGACCGCGCTCGGCGGCACGGGTCGCCACGATCACGGTCGGATCGCCGAAATATCCGGCTGCCGTGGCGTCTCGAAGATCGCCCCGCGACAGGCCGAGGTCGGCGAGCGTTTTGTCGTCCATCTCGCACAGGGCCGCATAGTCCTGTCGCGCCTGACGCCAGGAATTGAGCACCTGGACCTGACGACGCGCAACGGCCACCACCGAAAAGAAAGCGGAAGCGAGGGTAGCGGTGATCATAGCCATGAGGTGTCTCCTTTCAGACATCATGCGGACAAGCAGCACCTGACGCCCGTGCCGGGTGGCACGCGCGGCCGGGAATCACCCGTGCGGTTGGTCGCTTTCCGATGACCAGACGATCTCATATTCAGATTGATCATTGAAGCGAATGTTTTTAATGTCTCTCATCAGAGACGCTGATGCGAACCTTGTGGGCACTCCGATGGCCGTTCTTCTCGACATCGATCAATTGCGGACTTTCATGGCGATCGCCGACACCGGCAGCTTCACCCGCGCCGCCGATGTCGTGTTCAAGACCCAGTCGGCGGTGTCGATGCAGATGAAGCGGCTGGAGGAGCGGGTCGGCAAGCCGCTGTTCGAGCGCGACGGTCGCGCTTCGCGGCTGACCGAGGACGGCGAGCGGCTGCTCGACTATGCCAGGCGCATCGTCAAATTGAACATGGAGGCCGTCTCGGCCTTTTCCGGCGCGGAACTGACCGGCCGCGTCCGCCTCGGCGTGCCCGACGATTATGCCGATCGCTATCTGCCGGAGATCCTGGCGCGTTTCTCGCGCTCGAACCCGCGCGCCGAGGTGACGGTGGTCTGCGAGCCCTCGTCGATGCTGGCCGAGCGGATCCAGGCCAATGACCTCGACATCGCCATCATCACCCACCGGCCGGAAAAGGGGCCGGCCTTGGTGTTCCGGCGCGAGCAGCTCCTGTGGGTCGCCTCCGCCCGCTCGTCGGTCCATTGCGACGATCCGATACCGCTGGCCGTCGGCCGGCCGACCTGCGATTGGCGCCGCGCCGCCACCGAGCGGCTGGAGAGCGCCGGGCGCGCCTATCGCATCCTCTATGCCAGCTGGAACTCGACCGCGGTCGGTGCCGCCGTCATGGCCGGGCTGGCGGTATCGGTCCTGCCGGAATCGGCCCTGCGGCCCGGCATGCGGGTCTTGCAGGCGGCCGACGGTTTTCCGGCATTGCCGAGCGTGCGCATCGCGCTGCTGCGCAACCCGCATGAAATGTCGGCGCTGGCCGATGCGCTGGCCGACCACGTGGTCTCGGGCCTCGACAACCTGAGCGAACACGCGCAAGCCGCGGAATAGCCGGATGGGCCGCCATTTCGGTTCATGCCATTGCGGCGCCGTGACCTTCCGGCTCGACGCCGAGATCGTCGAGCTGACCACCTGCGACTGCTCGCTCTGCGTCAAGCGCAACGCGCTCATGACCAAGGTCCATGAGAGCGAGCTGACCATCCTGTCCGGCGCCGAAATGCTGACGCTCTACGAATGGAACACGCGCCGCGCCAGGCATTATTCCTGCGCGAAATGCGGCATCTACACGTTTCATCGCAAGCGCGCCGCGCCCGACCACTATGGCGTCAATATCTTCTGCCTCGATGGTTTCGACGCGTCCGGCCTGCCGGTGCGCGCAACCGAAGGCATCGGCATGACCGTGGTCGATCCCGCCGCCCGCGACGAATGGCCGGGGCCGCGCGAACCCTCGGCCTGACCGCCGGCCGCGCGCCTGACCGTTTCGATCAGGAGCGTCGCGATCGGCGCGGTTCAGATCAATAGGCGAGTTCGTCGAAAACCGGGTCGATCTGGCCCTGCCAGGGACCGAGATATTTCTCGATCAGCGCTTCGGCCGCGGTGCGTCCATCGTCGACGATCATCTGGATCGGTTCGAGATAACGCGTCTCGTCGCAGCCGTTGATGTCGAGCCGGTCGCGGCGGCGCAGGCCGGCGCGCGCCAGCGTCAGCATCTGGCGGGCCAGTTCCTGCACGGTGATGCCGCGGATTTCGGCCTTGAAGCCGAGCTTCGGCACATCCTCGCGCAGCTTCTGGCGCTCTTCCGCCGTCCAGTGCTTGACGATGTCCCAGGCGGCATCCAGCGCGCCGTCATCGTAGAGCAGGCCGACGAACAGCGCCGGCATGGCGACGATGCGTGACAGCGGGCCGGAATCGGCGCCGCGCATTTCCAGGTAACGCTTGAGCCGGACCTCCGGGAAGATCGTGCCGAGATGATTGACCCAGTCCGACAGGACGGCCCGCTCGCCCGGCAGCGAATTCAGCCGGCCGGCCATCAGGTCGCGGAACGAGGCGCCGGCGACGTCGTGATAGATGTCGCCGCGCTTGACGAAATACATGGGAACGTCGAGCGCATAGTCGACATAGCGCTCGAAGCTCATGCCGTCCTCGAAGGCGAAGGGCAGCATTCCCGCGCGGTTGTTGTCGGTATCGAGCCAGACCGCCGAGCGGAACGACAGATAGCCGTTGAGCTTGCCTTCGGTGAACGGCGAATTGGCGAAGATGGCGGTGGCGACCGGCTGCCAGGCGAGCGACACCCTGAGCTTCTTGACCATGTCGGCTTCCGAGCCGAAGTCGAGATTGGCCTGCACCGTCGAGGTCCGGTACATCATGTCGAGGCCGAGACTGCCGACCTGCGGCATGTAGCGGGTCATGATCTGGTAGCGCGATTTCGGCATGACCGGGGTCTCGGCGCGCGACCATTTCGGACTCATGCCGAGCCCGAGGAAGCCGATGCCGAGCGGATCGGCGATCTCGCGCACCTGGGCGAAATGGGCATGCGCTTCCATGCAGGTCTGGTGCAGCGTCTCGAGCGGCGCGCCCGACAGCTCAAACTGGCCGCCCGGCTCCAGAGAAATCGCGCCGCCGCCGGTGACATCGGCGAGCCCGATAATGTTGTCGTCGTCGAGAATGGGCTCCCAGCCGAGCAATCCCTCCATGCCCTCGAGGATCTTGGCGATGCCGCGCGGACCGCCATAGGGCACGGGCGTGTGATCGGCCCGGTAGAAGCCGAATTTTTCGTGTTCGGTCCCGACCCGGAAGTGATCCCTGGGTTTCACGCCTTTCTCGATCCATGCGACCAGTTCGTCGCGAGATTCGATCGGCGTGAGGTCGACGGTATCACGAGCCATCGGCATGTCCTGAGCGGGAGGCGATTACGGGGCCGGGCAACAAACCACGGCACCGCGGAGGCGGGATAGTCCGGGGAGATAACGATGACGCGACCATTTCGGAAGGGGTGTCGGTCATAGTGCTGCCATCCGGCAAACACAATGCAGCCCCGCGAAGCGGCTGGAGGATCGGCTCCCGTGCCGTCCACGCGCGGTCATCTCGCCGGACGGCCTGCCATGATACCCTACCAATTGCGATTCGACCGGAGGCCAGTCTCGCCAATGCATTCGACCGCTCTGATCCGCCATGCGCTCGCCGGTGGCCTTGTCGCCGGCCTGGTTTCCTGGCCGCTCGCCGCTCGGGCGCAGACCTCGCCCCCGGCGCCGACGCCGGCGCCGGTCCAGCAGGCGGTGCCGCCGGTCCAGCAGGCGCCGGATACCGTGCTGCCGGCGCCCATCGGGCCTGCCGCGGTCGACATTTCCGCCGCCATCAGGCGTGCCCAGGAGGCGGCCAGCGCCGGCCGCTCGACCGAAGCCCTGGATGCCCTCGACGAGGCGGCGGTGACGATCTGGGAGCGCATGCCGCTGACCGTGCGCCGAGCCACCTTCGTCGCCGAGGAGCCGCAGGGCTATGGCGTGTTCAATCCGCGCGATTCATCGAGCTTCGAGGCCGGTCAGCCGCTGCTGGTCTATGTCGAGCTCAACGGCCAGGGCTGGCGCCGGTCCGGCGATCTGTTCCGCACCGACCTGGTGCTCGATTTCGAATTGCGCACCAAGGACGGCCAGGCGCTGGTCGCCCAGCAGGCCTTCAACACCATTGCCACCGCCAGCCGGCGGCGCAACCGCGAGTTCTTCGTCTACGTCACCTATTCGTTCTCGGGCGTCGAACCCGGCGACTATGTGGTGCGCACCACGGTGCGCGACCGGGCCGGCAGCAAGCAGACCTCGTTCGACCTGTCCTTCACCGTCAAGCCCTGACCCCGCCAGGCCAGCGGTCGGCTCCCGCGAAGCCCTGAGGCAGGCGCGGCCGGCGCTCGATGCGGCCCGTGGTCGACATCGATCCGAGGGTGCGCTAGCAAGCGGGCCTGAAGTTTCGCGCCAAAAGGCCGCTCCATGTCCGAGAATCCGAAAAAGAAATCCGGCCCCCTGGCCCGCCTGCCGCGTGGCTTCGCCGATCGCGGGGCGACCGAGATCGCCGCCACCAACGCCATGATCGAGACCATTCGCCGGGTCTTCGAGCTCTATGGCTTCGAGGCGGTGGAGACGCCGGCCTTCGAGTTCACCGATGCGCTGGGCAAGTTCCTGCCCGACCAGGACCGGCCGAACGAGGGCGTCTTCTCGCTGCAGGACGACGACGAGCAATGGCTGTCGCTGCGTTATGACCTGACCGCGCCGCTGGCGCGTTACGTCGCCGAGAATTTCGACGCGCTGCCGAAGCCCTATCGCAGCTATCGTGTCGGCTACGTCTTCCGCAACGAGAAGCCCGGCCCCGGCCGCTTCCGCCAGTTCATGCAGTTCGATGCCGACACGGTCGGCTCGGCGACGCCCGCGGCGGATGCCGAGATCTGCATGATGGCCGCCGACACCATGGAGGCGCTCGGCATCCAGCGCGGCGACTACGTGGTCAAGATCAACAACCGCAAGGTGCTCGACGGGGTGCTCGACGCGATCGGGCTCGGCGGCGACGACAATGCCGGCAAGCGGCTGACGGTGCTGCGTGCGATCGACAAGCTCGACAAGTTCGGCCCGGAAGGCGTCCGGCTGCTGCTCGGCCCCGGGCGCAAGGACGAGAGCGGCGACTTCACCAAGGGCGCCGGACTGGACGAGGCGGCGATCGGCCGCGTGCTGGCCTTCACCGCCGCCAAGGGCGCGGATGCCCGGGCGACGCTCGCCAATCTCGACGTGGTGGTGGCCGGCTCCGAGCGGGCGCAGGCCGGTGTTGCCGAACTGAACGTCATGGCCGGCCTGTTCGCCGCCGGCGGTTATGCCGAGGACCGCATCGCCATCGATCCCTCGGTGGTGCGCGGCCTGGAATATTATACCGGCCCGGTCTTCGAGGTCGAACTCACCTTCCCGGTGACCAATGACGAGGGACAGGTGGTCCGCTTCGGCTCGGTTGCCGGTGGTGGCCGCTACGACGGTCTGGTGGCGCGCTTCCGCGGCGAAGAGGTGCCGGCGACCGGTTTCTCGATCGGCGTGTCTAGGCTGGCCGCCGCCCTGAAATCGCTCGGCAAGCTCGGTGCCACGGCTGCGGCCGGTCCGGTCGTCGTGCTGGTCATGGACAAGGACCGGGTCGCCGACTACCAGGCCATGGTCGCCGAGCTGCGCCGGGCCGGTATTCGCGCCGAGATCTATCTCGGTTCCTCGGGCATGAAGGCGCAGATGAAATATGCCGACAGGCGCGGGGCCCCGGCGGTGATCATCCAGGGCTCGAACGAGCTCGCTGCCGGCGAGGTCATGATCAAGGACCTGGTCGCCGGCGCCGAGGCGGCGAAGTCGATCACCGACAATGCCGAATGGCGAGCCGCGCGCCCGGCCCAGTTCGCCGCGCCGCGAACCGGCCTGGTCAAGGCCATCCAGGACCTGTTGGCTCAGGGCTGAAAATCGCCGTATCCTGGCCGCATTCGACAGGGATGGTCCGGCCGCCCCCGTTCGGACCTCATGTCATGTCGAAGATTCGCGACCTCGCCAATACCATCATCGGCGCGCTGGCCATCGTCCTGGTGCTGCGCTCCTTTGCCTTCGCGACCTATCATATCCCAAGCGAAAGCATGGTGCCGACGCTGGAGGTCGGCGACCGGGTCGCGGCGGTCAAATTCCCCTTCGGCTACAGCCGGTTTTCTCTGGTCGGCGGCGAATATCTGCCGCGTTTTCCCGGCGAGACCGGCCGGATTCCGGCCGCCATGCCGGCGCGCGGCGATGTCACCGTGTTCCGCCATCCGGTCTCGGGCGAGGATTTCATCAAGCGGGTGGTCGGCCTGCCGGGCGACCGGGTGGCGATCCGCGAGGGCCGGGTCTGGCTGAACGGCACCGCCGTGCCGCTCGCCGAATCCGCGCACTGGACCTATCGCGACCCGTCTGGCGCGATCGTCGCCGTCACCGCCTATCGCGAGACGCTGCCGGGCGCCGAGCCGCACACCATCCTGCTGCGCGACCGGCGCAGCCCGATGAGCGACATGGCCGAGGCGGTCGTGCCCGAAGGCCGTCTGTTCATGCTCGGTGACAACAGGGACAATTCCTCCGACAGCCGGTTCTCGTCCATGGGCTTCGTGCCGGTGGAGAACCTGATCGGCCGCGCCGACGCGATCCTCTATTCGTTCGCGAGTTGCGCCGGCGAAGCCGGCCTGCGCTGCGCGCCGCGGCGCATGCTCGAGCGGGTCGAATAAGGCTGGCCTCCGACCGGCCGCTACTTGTCGCGCCTGGCGCCATATTGCGGCATCGACAGGCCGTGGCTGATCGCCAGCCCGCGCGCTACGAAGGCGACCGCGAAGCCGAACAGTGACGGCAGCGGCGGCGGCACCACCGCCGCGGTCAAGGCGAAGACGACGGCGCCGGCGAGCGCGGCCGTGACATAGATGTCGCGTTTCAGCACCAGCGGCACGTCGCCCGCCATGACGTCGCGGATGATGCCGCCGAAGGTCGCGGTAATCACCCCGAGCAGCACTGCCGAGATGGCCGGAGCGCCGGCCGCGAAACCGCGTGCCGTGCCGCTGACGGCGAACAGGGCGAGCCCGAGCGCATCGGCCCAGAGCAGGATGCGGGTTCGGCTCGCCGTCTCGAACAGATGCGCGGTGAAGAAGGCGCAGACCGAAACGGCGGCGCAGACCAGCACCGCCGTCGGGTCGAAGATCCAGCTGATCGGGGTGGCGCCGATCAGCAGGTCGCGCAGCGTGCCGCCGCCGATGCCGGTCACGGTGCCCAGCATGATGAAGCCGAAGGGGTCCATGGACTTGCGCGCCGCGACCAGCGCGCCGGTGAGGGCGAAGACGCCCACACCCATCAGCTCGATGGCCTGCTGGACCCCCAGCACGGCGTCAGGTGCCTTCGGAAGGCGCCGTCGCCGCGGCCGTCTTCGGTCCGCCCTTGGAAACGCCGACCAGCGCCGGCCGCAACACCCGCTCGCCGATCACGAAGCCGGCCTGGACGGTCTGCACCACCGTGCCGTTGGGCAGCTCCGGATTGGGCAATTCGAACATGGCCTGGTGCAGATTCGGGTCGAATTTCTGGCCATTCGGCTCGATTTTCCTGACGCCGTGCTTCTCCAGCGTCTTGAGCAGCTCGCGCTCGGTCAGGCTGATGCCGTCGACAAAGGCCTTCAACGGCCCATCCTCGGCCTGGGCCTCGGCGGGCGCGCTCTCGAAGGCGCGGCGCATGTTGTCGGCGACGCTCAGCATGTCCCGGGCAAACGACGTCACGCCATAGACCTTGGCGTCGGCGACCTCGCGCTCCGTGCGCTTCCTCAGGTTTTCCATCTCGGCGAGCGTGCGCAGCAGGCGATCCTTCATATCGCGGGCTTCGGCGCGCGCCGCGGCAAGCTCCGCCTCGCGCGGATCGGCGGTCTCGCCCTCGGGCTCCTCGTGCTTGGGCACATCCTGGGCCGGGTCGGCGCCGGGCGGGTTGTCGTGGGCGGGAGCATCGTCGAGGGGCGCGAACTCATGCGCTTTGTTCGGGTTGTTCATGGAAACTCGCTGACTGCGGACAAAGGGGTTGGGCCCGATATCGAGCCTTGCGCGCCGGAAATCAAGGTTCGCGACGCGCGGGGCTGGCGTCGTTCACCTGATGCCGAGCCGCTGGAGCAGCTCCGCACCCGAATAACGCTGGGATCCCCCGCGCTGTTTCACCAGTTCGACCATCGCGGCATTTTTCGGCGCGGCCAGGCCGCGCGTCGCGGCCAGGCGGACGATCGCGCCGCAGAGATCGTCGATCTCGGTCGGTCGCCCGGCCTGCAGATCGTCCCACATCGACGACCGTGCCGCCGGATCGATCTTCAGCATGCCGGCGGCGATGCGCCGGAACGCCCAGGTCGGCAGCCGCAGGATGGCCGGGACCAGGCGCGGCGGGGCAGGGCCGATCCGGGCGGGCGCGATGCCGGCCTTGACCATCACATCAAGCGCCTCCTCCTGGAGGGCCGCCAGCGCCTGCCGGTAGCGTGAATCGAGCAATTCGTCGCGCAGCGGCAGGCCGGCCAGCGCATTGACGGGATTGTTGAGATTGAACAGGAGCTTGCCCCATTGCACCGAGATCATGTCGGCAGCCAGGCGCAGCGGCAGGCCGGCATGCGCGAAGGCGGCCGCCACCGACCGGCTGGCCGCATGATCCGCGGCATGCAGGTCGCCCGAGGTTGCCCGATGGGCGGTCAGTCGCCCCTGCTCGTCCGGCGTCAGCACCACGTTGAACGGCACCATGCCGGCGAGCGCCTGCAGCCGGGGCGCCGCCGCCTCGATGCGGGCGACATTGTCTATGCCGTTCTGCAGCGACAGCACCGGCGTGGCCGCGGGGAAGGCCTGGCCGATCTCGGCGGCGGCCTCGGCCGTCGCGCCGCCCTTGGTGCAGAGCAGCACGAGGCTGGGCTGTCCGCCCATGGCGGCCTCGGCGACACTGTCGACCACGACCAGGGATCCGGGCGCGAGCTCGGCGCGAAAGCCGTCGAGATCGCTGACGACCAGGCCCTGGCCTTTCAGCGCGCCGGCAATGCGCGGCCGGGCGACGAGCACGACCGCTTCGCCGGCCGCCGCGAGCCGGCCGCCGACATGGCAACCGATGGCGCCGGCACCGACGATGACGAAACGGACTGCCATTGCCGGTCGCTCCCGTCAGCCGGCTCCGAAAACCGGTCGTGGCAGGCCTTCGCGCAGGTGGGCTGCGGTCACCGTATTGGCCATCAGCAGGGCAATCGTCATCGGTCCGACGCCGCCCGGCACCGGCGTGATCGCCCGGGCGACCTGCGCCGCCTCGTGGGTCGCCACGTCGCCGACCAGGCGCGTCTTGCCTTCACCGCGCTCGGGCGCCGGGATCCGGTTGATGCCGACATCGATGACCACGGCGCCGGGCTTGATCCAGGCGCCGCGGATCATTTCCGGACGGCCGACGGCCGCCACCAGCACATCGGCGCCGCGGCAGACGGCGGCGAGATCGGCGGTCCTGGAATGGGCGATGGTGACGGTGGCGTCGTGCTGAAGCAGCAATTGGGCGATCGGCTTGCCGACGATGTTCGAGCGGCCGACGACCACGGCGTTCTTGCCGGCAAGCGATGCGCCGAGCACGCTCTCGATCAGGATCAGCGCGCCGGCCGGGGTGCAGGGCACCAGCGCACGCGCCGTCGCGCCGCTGCCGAGCAAGCCGACATTGACCGGATGGAAGCCGTCGACATCCTTGGCCGGATCGATGGTCATCAACACCCGGTCGGTGTCGATCGTTTTGGGCAAGGGCAATTGCACCAGGATGCCGTCAATGCCGGGATCGGCATTGAGCCTGGCCACCAGGGCCAGAAGC
>BFBZ01000029.1_pt123 | contig 13565 bp, 11 predicted proteins | sample 1888401 | NCBI WGS metagenome assembly BFBZ01 (sample SAMD00112614, study PRJDB3348) | symbiont metagenome | host: Chara braunii | reverse complement strand
GGTCGTATTGCCGCGAATCGATGCCATCGACCGCAATGCTGCCGCTGGACGCTTCATAGAAGCCGGAGAGCAGCCGGCCGACGGTCGTTTTGCCCGAACCGACCCGCCCGATGATCGCGACCCGCTCGCCCGCGTTGATCTTGAATGAAATGTCCCGGAGCGCCGGCTCCTTGCTGCCCGGATAGTTGAAGCTGACACCGGCGAAGGTGATGCTGCCGCTTTCGATCTTGCGGCTGACATAGGTTCTGCCCGGCGGCCGCTCGCGTTCGAGCTGCATCAGGCGATCGATCGCGCGGAGCGAGGTGAGCGTCTGGGTGGCGCGCGTGATGACCGAAGCCAGGCTCGAAATCGGCGCCAGCACGCGCCCCGACAGCATGTTGGCGGCAACCAGCGCGCCCATGGTGATCTTGCCGTCGAGAATCAGAAATACGCCGATCACGATCAGCAGCATGCTTGTGATCTGTTGCGCCGAGTTGGAGAGGGTCAGCGCCAGCGTCGACCAGAAATGAACGTCTTCGCCGGATCGCGCGGTGGCGGCGACAGACCGCTCCCACACCATCTGCATCCGGGATTCCGCGCCGGTCGCGCGCACCGTTTCGATGCCCGAGAGCGATTCCACCAGAACGCCGTGCCGTGCGGCGGACTCAGCCTGCAGCCGCTTCATCGCGCGATCGAGCGGCCGCTGCAGGAGAAGCCCGATTCCGATCACGATCGGCAGCATCAGGAGCGGGATCCAGGCCAGTGGTCCGGCGATCAGGAACAGCACGCCAATGAAGATCACCGCGAAGATGAGATCGGTGGCCGCGACGACCGTGCCGGAGGTGAAGAAGTCGCGGACGGAATCGAAGTCGCGGATCTGGTTGGCGAGGATGCCCACGGAGCTCGGCCGGTTCGCCATCTTGATCGTGAGCACATGCTCGTAGATATTCGCCGCCAGCACCACGTCGATCTTCTTGCCGGTCAGGTCGATGATCCGGCTGCGTACGATGCGGATGACGAAGTCGAACAGGATCGCGAGCCCAAGTCCGACGCCGAGTGCGATGAGGGATGGAACCGCACCATTGGGGACGACGCGATCATAGACGTTCATCGTGAACAGCGGCGCGGCGAGCGCCAGCAGGTTCACCAGAAGAGCCGCAAGCGCGACGTGGCCGTAGTCCGCCCAGAAGCGCCGGACCACGCTCCAGAACCAGTGATGATCCGGCAGGCCACCGGCGGCGACGGTACGGGCATCGGCCGCCGCTTCCGGCCGCACCAGGAAGGCATAACCGGAATAGCGCGCCTCGAGCTCCGTGAGTGAGATGGTCAGGGGGGCAGATTTCGCCGCGGGATCGATGACATCGATCGACGCGGTTTCTACGGATGCGCGCGCCAGAATCAGCGTGGTGCCGTCCTTCATGATGAGAATGGCCGGGAGGACCAGCGCGGGAATGTCGCCAATCCCGCGCTTGATCGGCTCGGCGTCGAGTCCGGCGCGCTGGGCTGCACGTTCGACCAGCGTTGCCGTCAGGCGTCCGCCAACCAGCGGCAATCCAGCGACGAGCGCTTCCCTGCTGATGGCGCGGCCGTAGTGCCCGGCGATATGGACCAGCGCGTCCGCCAGCGGGTCGTCGATCGCCGACTGGACGATGGGGGATGATGTTGTGACCGTGTCGGGTGCGACGTTGCCGGCGTGCATATTCAAAGGTGAATCCTTGCTGCGCGGTCGCGCAAAAAAAAATGGTCAAGCAATGAACATCTCTTAGCTCAATCGCCGGATGTTCAGCGGACTATCGTCGGGTAACGCTAACCGCGCCGCGGTAATATTAACGGGGCTCAGTTGACGGCTCGGCGTCACCTGATGCGTTTGCCAAATGCCAATTCGCCAGTGTGCTCAATTCGCGGCGTGTTCAATTCACCGCGCACTCAATTCACTCGTGTGTTCAATTCGCCAGCGCGCATCACAGTGCGCGACAAGTTGTGTCGCGGCGGCCATGCAACCTGTCGGGCCGCGGGCAACTTCCAATATCAACGGCAGTATCGCGCTTTTTTAGTAGAGATCAATTCGACGTTTTGCTGGTGCCGCGCGCGGATTTCCAGTCGGTCGCGGCGTTAACCAGCTCGGTCGCCGGGCTTGTCGCCTGCCAGCGGTCGGAGAAGCCACCACCGGATGTCGGAGTCGTTGTCGGTCCGTTGGCGTAGGCATAGCCCGTGTACGGAACCGCGTCGGTCCGCAGCGGTTCCGGACCCGACAACGGCGCCCGCCAGATCACCGGCGGCAGCCGGTCTGGCAGGATGGAAAGGAACCGCGGCGGATCGAGCGGCGCCGCATCGGCCGGCGGCGGTGCCTTCAGATACTGGATCAATCCGCCCATGGCTGCGAGCAGCTGATAGTCGGCGAACACCGCCACGCTCTGGGTCGAGATCAGCGACACCAGGCCATTGAACAGCTGGTTCTGCGCATTGAGCAGGTCGACCAGTGAGCGCTGCCCGAGCTCATATTCCTTCTGGTAGGCGACGATGACCTTGCGATCGGACGTGATCTGACGGCTGAGCGCGTTGATGCGATCCGTGGTCAGGGTCCGAGCGGCCCAGGCCTTGTCGATGGATTCCACGGCGTCGCGCTGCAAGCGGGCATGACGCATCGTGCTCTCGACATAGCGTTCGGACATTTCGCTGCGATGCCATGCATCCTGCCCGCCGCGGAAGATGTCCCAGCTGGCCACGATTTTGCCGCTCACGTCGTCGCGCCGTCCGACATAGGTATCGGAGTCGATGCCGCGCGAAGCGCGCCCTTCGAGGTAGACACTGGGAGTGAAGGCGCCGGCGGTGGCATCGAGGCCATACTTGGCGGCCCTGGCATCCTCTCCGGCGGCCTGGATGGTCGGATTGAAGTGCAGCGCGGCCGCAAGCGCCATGTCCTTGTTGCCGGGCATCGCGCCGAGGCGGCCCGGCGTGTGCAGGTTGGCCGGCTCGAGGCCGACGGCATTGCGGTACTTCGCGCGGGCCTCATCGAGGCTTTGTCGGAAACCGGCAAGCGCCGCTTCCGCGGACTCGACCCGCTCACGCGTCTGCTCGAGATCGCCTTCGCCGGCACGGCCGCCATTGAAGCGAGACTGCACGTTCTGGAACAGGGTCCGGTGCACGCGCACGTTGTCCTGGGCGATCGCGATCAGCCGGGTGTAGCGCGTCATGTCGATGTAGGCTTCCGCCGCATCGAGTGCGAGCAGCTCGGTGCGTTCATGGACGCGAGCCGCGGCCGCGTTCACGCGGGCGGACTGGCGCCAGATCTCGTTGATCGAGGCGAAACCGTCAAACAGGATCTGGCGGGCGAAGACGGAGACCGAGCGCCCGTTCAGCCACTGGCCGCTACCGAGCGGTGTCGGCGTAATGTCCTGGCTGAATCGCTCCGGGCCATAGCGGGCCTCGACGCGCACCTGCGGCAACAACGTTCCTTGCTGCTGGCGCAGTTCGGTTTCAGTCGCCCGGCGGTTCGCTGCAGCTTCGCCGACGCCTGGATGGGTCTTGATAGCTTGCTTGAGCGCATCATTGATGGTGAACGCCGATTGGGCGTATGACCAGTTACAAAGGCCGGTATTCAAGGCTACCGCGCTGCACGCGGCAATGACCAGAATACGCATGAATGGTCCCCCAATAGTAATCCTCGCCCAGCCGAAGCGTCCTCCCCGACGACATCGACCACTCAAAAAAATACTTCCAATAGGCTCACTGTAGCGAAAGCGTGAATTGCGGGAAATCCCGACAAGCACGAGAGTCCTTCACTGTGACAATTTGGCACCAACGTGTTGTAGTGCCACCCAAATACCAGTCTTTTCCTGTCAGGATACTGGTCTCCGAAAATGGGGAATTTTTCCCGCCAAAAGCCTGAGTCCTCGCCCCCAGGAGTTACGAAAGCCGGCTCGGCCTCGGCGATTGTGAGTCCCGGATTGGGCAGCTCGCGGCCGGTCTCACAGGCTGGCGAGGAGCAGAGCGGGGCGTCGGGCGGTACCTACTTCTGGTCCCCACGCCGATAAGGCCGAATCGGCGTGCGTGTCGTATGCTGAATCGTTCGATAAGGGCGGATGTATCTCAGTCGCAACCCGGTGCTGCGTTGTGTCGGGACGGCGGCTTTGGCCGCCGATGTGAGGCGGGGCCGCGATCGGCGGATTCCGCTGCGGGGATCAGTCGTGGTGGACCGTTGCCGGGGAAGCTCGGTGACACCTGGAGATTCCGCTCGTGGCCCGGATCCGGTCGCATCCCGGCGATACGCGGCTTGCAACACCGTTAGGGGGGTGGCAACGTCCGGGCCGCAGATTACGGTTTCGGGTGAATTCGGCGGGCGTTCAGTCCGGGCATTGGCTTGGCCGGTTTTTTTCATGTTGTCAGTGCCTCATTGTCAGGGCCTCCCATTCGGGCACGCGAGGTTTTCTTTACGACCTCGATCCAGAATGGACCGGTCGGCGATTCGCTGCTTGGGGCTGGTCTCATCGCGCTGGGGCCATGCGGCGACGTCGAGCGGATTGCAGTAAGCAAGTCTGATTTGGGTGGCAGCACGTCGGGGCTGGGTCCGGCGCCTGTCGTTCGTTGTCGAGTTTGTTCTTGGGGACGTCTGATTGCGGACCGCTTCGCGCGAGCGTGCGATGGTCCATCGCAGCGAGGGGACAATGCACGACTGCATCAGGAATGCCATGGGTGGCCCGGCCGCTGGCCTTGGGGGGATCCTTAGGGGGATCCTTGGGGTGATGATGTCGCTTGCGATGTCGCAGCCCGCATCGAGCCAGATCGTGATGCGGGAAATTCTTGCGGCGAATCCCCAAACCGTCGCGCAGGATTTGAACGAATGCAGGCCAGACCCACGGGCATTCAAGGCGTGCGAACGGACTATTCAGGATGAAGCGGTCGCCAAGGGGGAGCGTGTGCGGGCGCTGCTCATTCGGGCCGAACTGCATCGTCGGGCCGGACAAGCCACTTTGGCGTTCCAGGATTGCAGCCGCGCAGTCGAGTTCGATCCCGCGAATGCCGAGGCGTTCAGGATCCGCGGCAATGCGCTTCACGATCTCAGGAAATTCGAATGGGCGCTCGACGATTTCGACAGGGCAATTCGCATCGTTCCGAACTTCGTGCAGGCCTTCTCCGATCGCGCCGCGACCTTCGTCCACATGCGCAATCCGCGGCTCGCCGTTCGCGACTACACGGAAGCCATTCGCCTCGATCCCAATCAGCGACAACTGTTCGTCGACCGGGCGAATGCCTTCATGATGGTGCGTCGGAACGATCTCGCGATCGATGACATCTCCGCGGCGATCCGTCTCGATCCGCGATCGGCCGAACTCTACGACAAGCGCGGCGCGATCTATGCGCGCAACAACGCCTACGATCGCGCGCTTGCCGATTACAACCTGGCCATTCGGATGGAGCCGAACCCGCGGTTCTTTCTCGATCGCGCCGACGCGCACAACCTGAAGGGCGACTGGGATCACGCCATTGCCGACTACAACGAGGTGGTGCGTCGCGCGCCCGCGATGGCCATGGCCTACAACAATCGCGGGGTGGCCTGGCGCGAAAAGGGCGATCGGCGGCAGGCTCTCGCCGATTTCGAAGCGGCGCTTCGGCTCGATCCCACGCTCGACATCGCGAAAGAGCATCGCGAGAAGCTGGTGTTGAGTTTCGTCGAGACGCGACCGTACAATTCCGAGCCGGACGCCATGACCAGTAGCCTCGGCTCTGCGGGGCTCTCCGACCCAGTCTCGAAATCTCGCTCGCCCCTCCAGAACGAGGATTGAGGCGGTCGCCGGCATCCGTCCTGATTTGCTGGCGCACTCGGAGAGATTCGAACTCCCGACCCTCGGAATCGAAATCCGATGCTCTATCCAGCTGAGCTACGAGTGCGCGCGGCGCCACCATAGCTCGGGAATTTGTGAATTCCAGTCCTATGTTGCTGTGCGAAGAGGGCTTTCCGGCCTTTTGCATGTGTTCCCCGCCGGATCCAGCCGCTCGGGCCAAACGGGATGCGCACCTGGGCGGAGGCGCGTTGGCGCGCAGGTTGTCGGAGCGACGTCCGATGCCAGCCCCGTGACGAGGATCGCGGCGCTCGGGCAGGGATGTCGACGAAAAATTCATGGCCGCTGCCGGCCTTCAACACGCGTCAGATGTCGGGCGCTTCAGGGCGTGACGTAAGAATTCGCCGATGCAATCCGTCCGACATGGCCGGATTACGGAGGCGGCCCTCGGCCCGGAGATTCGCTGCGGCACCCGCCGAAATTAACCCCGGTCAGCCGCACGGGCTTCAGCGTCCGACGGTCGTGTCGTAAAAATATTATTTATACATCAATGGCTTGTGATGGTTTTATAAGGCGGTGTCGGGCCCCCGGCATGCTTAACGAATTTCAAACACACTAACGCCAGACTCTTGGCTAAGGTCGCAATGCGTCGCTTGCCGACGTTTTGGCCGCATCACCCATCTGGTTGCCGAACAGCTCATGCGATTTGCCGTCTTCCTGATCTCGTTGCTCGTTGCGACCAGCGCGCATGCGAACTTGCGCATCACCCGCGATCACGGCGGTTATGTCGAGGAGTACAAGGCGAAGTACGAGCAGATCCGCAAGAACGGCGAGCGCGTCATCATCGACGGCATCTGCAATTCGGCCTGCACGCTGGTGTTCGGCATCGTACCGATCAACAAGATCTGCGTCACCCCGCGCGCCAGCCTGGGCTTCCACCAGGCCTATTACGACAAGGCATTCACCTTCGGCATCAAGGTGACGAGCTACGAGGGCACCTCGGACCTGATGTCCTACTATCCGAGCACGGTGAAGGACTGGATCCGCCGCAACGGCGGCCTCACCACCGAGATGAAGAAGATCAAGAACGGCGTCGACCTCTGGAAGATCGTCGACCCCTGTCCGGAAGATTTCTGAGGCATCGACTCTCGTCGCGACAGCGCGTGATCTACACGCGCTGCAAAGACCCCGTCATGACCGGCACGCAACGGCCGCCGATCGAGGTCTGCATGACCCGCCCGTTCTGCTTGACCGCCTGGGCTTCCAGGCGGCTCGGGCGCCCCATCTCGACGCCCTGCATGATGGTGAGCGAGAGGGTCAGGTCCGCCTCCGGGCGAAGCTGGGCCAGCAGGCCGACCAGCGCCACATTGGCCGATCCGGTGGCGGGGTCTTCCGGAATGCCGTGCAGCGGCGCGAACATCCGGCACTGGATATCGATGCCGCCGCCGCTGACGCGGGTGTAGAGGAACACACCGGTGGTGCGGGCTGTGGAGAAATGCCGGCTGAAGGCATCGGTGCGCGGCGCCGCCGCCGCAAGATTCGCGCGGTCCCTGACCTCGGCAAACATGAAGAGGGCGCCACAGGACGCGACGCAGGGGCGGTGGTTGCCGAGTTCGATGGCGTCGACCGGAAGCGCGCAGGCGTCCGCGATCGCGTCGGGTGCGATCTCCTCGCCCACGGAGAGCGCCTGCGGTGCGGCCAGCCGTGCCCCTGCGACATCGGCGCCATCCCTGATCAGATCGATCGGCACCAGCCCGGCCTTCTCCTCGAAGATCAGGCGATCGCCGGAGATGGCCCGGCCGTAGCTCTCTCCAAGGCGTCCCAGCACGAACGCGGTGCCGACATTCGGGTGGCCGGCGAACGGCATTTCGGCGCGGGGCGTGAAGATCCGGACCTCCGCCGTGTGCGCCGGATCCTTCGGCGGCAGCACGAAGGTGGTTTCCGACAGGTTGAATTCGGCGGCGATCGCCTGCATCTGCGCGGTCGAAAGTCCCTCGGCATCGCGCACCACGGCAAGCGGGTTGCCGCTGAACTGCTCGGTGGTGAACACGTCGACGGTGGTGAAGTTCAAGCGCTTCGGCATGGCGGCTCGCATCGGCTGGTCGATCCGCCATCAATGACCGATGGCATCGGCTGAACGCAACATCAACATTGCACCCGGTACAATTGGGTGGTGGGAGCAGCCACGCATTTTCGCCCGGGCGGGCCTGCGGGATTGCCGATTGCGGGCCGTCGCGGCAAGGCGCTATCAGGGCCGCATCATGAAACTCTCGATCGCGAATCTCGCCGTGCGCGCGGCGCCGGCACTCTTTGTCGTGCTGTGGAGCACCGGCTTCATCTCGACCAAGCTCGCCTTGACCGGCGCAGAGCCGCTGACCTGGCTGACACTGCGCATGGCGATCACCATCTGCCTGCTGCTGGTCATTGTCGCCATCACCCGCCCGGCATGGCCGAAGGGCAGCCAGATCTTCCACAGTGCCGTGGCCGGTCTCCTCGTGCACGGGGTCTATCTCGCCGGCGTGACGCTGGCGATCGGCCTGTCGATTCCGGCGGGGCTTTCGGCGCTGATCCCAGGCCTGCAGCCGATCCTGACCTCGACCCTCGCCAGCCGCTTTCTCGGCGAACGCGTCACGCCGCTGCAATGGGGCGGGCTGGTGCTGGGGTTGGCCGGGGTGGTGCTGGTGCTGCACGGCCGCTCGCTGACCGGGCAGGTGGGATGGGGCTGGGCGGCCTCGATCGCGTCTCTGATCGGCATCACGCTCGGCACGCTCTACCAGAAGCGGTTTTCCGGCAACATCGACTGGCGCACCGGCAACATCGTGCAATACGCGGCCGCGGGCACCGGCTTCGGCATCGGAGCGCTGCTGTTCGAGACCCGGGAGATCCACTGGCACACCCAGTTCATTCTCGCGGCCTCCTGGGCGACGCTGGTGTTGTCGGTGGGGTCGATTTCACTTTTCTACTGGCTGATTCGCCGCTCCGGTGCCACCGCGGTGGCGAGCCTGTTCTACCTGACGCCCGCCGTCACCTCCGTGTTCGCTTTCGTGCTGTTCGGCGAACGGCTCGATGCGATCGCGATCGGCGGCATGGTGCTGTGCGCGATCGGCGTCGTGGTGGTGAATCGCGCGGCGCCGCGGTAACAGCCGCACCGCGCCGCAAAAATGCTGGCCCGAATCGGGTGAATTCTGAATGATCGCGGGCGGGGCGCGATCATGACAGCAACTGACAACACCTGGGAAATATTTCTCCACGTCCGTATCATCATGGGCGTCGTCATCGCTTTGAGCATTGCGCGGCTGCTCAGCGGCGCCTCCCGTTTCATCCAGCATCCTTCCGGCGCGAAAGTGTCATGGGTCCACTTCGGATGGGTGGTGTTCATGCTGATCTCGCTGGTGCATTTCTGGTGGTGGGAGTTCTGGCTGTCCCTCATCAAGCAGTGGACCTTCGAAATCTACCTGGCGCTGTTCGGCTACACGATCGTGCTCTACCTGCTTTGCACGCTGCTGTTTCCTGACGACATCAAGGAATATGGCGGGTATGAGGACTACTTCTTCTCGCGGCGGAAATGGTTCTTCGGCCTTCTGGCGCTGGCCTTCGTGTTCGATTTTGCCGATACGATCCTCAAGGGAGCCGCTCACCTCGATCGTTTTGGAATCGAGTATCTGATACGCACGGCGGTTTATTTCGCGCTCTGTGGAGTCGCAATGGCCACGCCCAATCGACGCTTCCACATCGTTTTTGTGATCGGCACGCTGTTTTATCAGTCCGTCTGGATCCTGCGCCATTTCGAGACGCTGAACTGATCCGCCAGTTGCGGGCCTTCGCGTGGGGCGCCGGTGTCCGTCGCGGGCGATCGGCCCGCGGCTTATGGCGACCAGGTCGAACGAAAGTACACCAAATTTTAGAGTTTCCTTAAGTTTATCAAGCCAGTCTCTCATCGAGGAGCCGCGATGAAGTTTTGGCTCAGCTTGGCATTGCCTGCGGCCGTCGCGCTGTTCGGATTGCCGTATGCCTGGACTGTCCGAGCCGAGGGGCCGGCCACCCCCGCGCAGGTCCGCGCCAGCTATCGCCGACCGGCGAGCATTCCGTTCCCGACCAGCAACCCGTACTCCAAGGCGAAGTCATCGCTTGGAGAAATGCTGTTCTTTGATCCCATGCTGTCCGGATCGCGAACGCGCTCCTGCGCATCGTGCCATAATCCATCGCTGTCGTGGGGTGACGGCTTGGCGCATGCCGTCGGCGAGGATCCGAACGGCATGGCGCTGCGCTCGCCGACGCTGATCGACGTCGCTTTCACCGAGCCGCTTGGGTGGGACGGCAAGTTCAGGGATCTCGAATCCGTCGCGTTCGGCCCGATCACCAATCTTGCGAACATGAACCTGCCGGAGCCCGAATTGATCGCGCGTTTGTCGGCGACGGCAGGCTATGTCGACGCCTTTGCCCGGGCTTTCGGTGATGGCGCGATCACCCGGCCCAGGATCGAACTGGCGCTGGCGACCTACGAGCGCACCATCGTTGCAGGCGAGGCTCCCTTCGATCGCTGGATCATGGGCGACAACGCCGCGATCGGCGCCGCGGCCAGGCGCGGCTTCCAGATCTTCAACGGCAAGGCGCGCTGCTCGCAATGTCACAGCGGTCCGTCGTTCACCGACGGGTCGTTTCAGGATATCGGGACGGCGAAGGATGACGACATCGGGCGGGGCGTTTTTTTCCCGAAATCGGAAAAGCTGCGGTATGCGTTCAAGACACCGACCTTGCGCGATGTCGCCCGCCGCGCCCCGTACATGCACGATGGCTCCGTCCCGACGCTGCAGGCGGTGATCGATCTCTATGACAAGGGTGGCGTCGACCGGCCCAGCCGCTCGCCATTGATCAAGCCATTGTCTCTGACGGCGGATGAAAAAGCCGACCTGATCGCGTTCCTGCAGACACTGACGGCATCATCGCCGACGGCAAGGGTTCCGATCCTGCCGCGCTGATCGGGGGGCAGGCGGTTTGCCAGGGGAGGCGGGTCAGAGATTGGGCAAGGCCCAGCCGAGCAAGCCGCAGCTGATGATCAAAAGCGCTCCCGCGCAGGTTTCCAGAGCTTCCTGGCGCGACCGATGCCATTTGGCTCCGAACGCCAGTGCGGACCCTGCGACCATGCTCACAACGCTCAATGCTCCGATCACAGGTCCTCTCCCACTTCGATTGTCCGCACCTGCGTACGGCAGTCGATTTGAGAACCCGTCGTTCAAGTCGATAAAATTGGAAGCATTCGCGGTTTTGTCACACCGGAGCCGGCGTCGGGGCCGCGGTTAACTACGGAAACAACTCGGCCTTGCACTGCGGCTGCGATACGTCGAAAAACGCTAAAAATTAAGGTAAGTTGAACAGACTCTTAAAAGGCAGATGGTTCGATGACTGGCCGTCGCGAGCGGGATCTCTTTCTCGTATCCCGTGGAATCCCTCTTGTTTCCAAATACATACTGGCATTTTGCTTTTCCGTCCTGGGGGCGCGGAGTGCCAGCGCGCACGTCAAATGGTTCTGCGCCTACGACGTTGCCGGGCAGCCGCGAGGCCTCGAGAACGTCCTGTGCCAGGATTTCGAGCTGCTGGTCGCTCTCGCGTTGTTCTGGCTTTTCTTCGGCTGTCTGGTTGACCGCTCGGTGCTCGGGGAGGCGATGACCCGGTCCATCGACCGTGTCACCAACGGCCTGCGGCTGCACACCGAAACCATGATGCGGGCGGTCTGCAGCTTTTTCTTTATTTCGATTTGGGCAATTGGCGGTATTTTGTTGACGCCCGAGTTGAAGACGACGTCACCGCTCGTGGGTGTGCTGCAACTCGTGATTGCGGCTGGCGTTCTGTCGCGACGAACGATGCCGATCTCGGGGTTGGGCATCGCCGTCCTGTTCGGGATTGGGGTGCGGGACTATGGCGTCTTTCATCTCGCCGACTATCCGATTTTCCTGGGTGTCGCGGCCTATCTCGCGCTCGTCGGGCTGCAGAAGGATCTGTTCGGAATCCCGCCGCTCGATGTCGTCCGCTATGCGACCGCCGTCACGCTGATGTGGGCTTCGGTGGAGAAGTGGGCTTATCCGGAATGGAGCTGGCCGATCTTCATCGAGCATCCCGGCATCACCTTCGGGTTTGACACCGAATTCTACATGCGCGCGGCTGGCGTCGTCGAATTCACGTTGGCGTTTGCCTTGCTCTGGACGCCGCTGGTGCGACGGTTTGCGGCCGCGGTGCTGGCCGGAATGTTCATCAGCGCGTGCTTCGAATTCGGCAAGGTCGACACCATCGGACATTCCGCAATCATCGCGGTGCTGTTTGCGATCGTCGGTGACAACAGGGCTCGTGCGGAAAGCGACCGGCGCCGCCCCTGGCTGGCTCCCGTCGGCCTTTGCGCGGCACTGACCGTGACGCTGTTCGTCTACTATGTCGGCCACGCCATGCTTTTCAACACGACGATTCTCTAGGCATCATCAGTTGGCGACGTGGACCAGCAGTCTCATCTTGGGATGAATGGCGCACAGCACCGTGAAATTCCCCGCCGCGGGAAATACGACGTCGAATTTGCTGCCGGGCTGCTGGTCTCCGGAATCGAAGCTGAAGGCGGCCGAGTTCAAATAGGCATGATGCAGCAGTTCACCGTCATCGTTAACAAATCGTAACGCCTCGCCGGGCTTGATCGAGATCTCCCGCGGCTTGAATTCTCGATCCTTTTGCGAAATGGAGTAGGGGCCGGCGCCCAGGGCTGCTCCGGCGAGCAATCCCGCGACCACCGCCGCTGTGATCCCGGCGGATTGGCCGAGGCGCAAGCAGCACGATATCCGTGAGCGCATCTCAAGCTCCGTTTGAAAGTTCAGCACCACGTATCGCTGGCCCGAACGCATCGAGATATGATCGTTCGTCAGTTGTGAAAGATAATCTTAACGATGTCTGTATCGATCTCAGTGATTTACCTCAGCAACTTAAGACCAGCGATATCATCCGGTGGCAGTCTACTGCCCGCCGTAAAACCATGCTCGGCCAGCATATCATAGCGAATAGCGTCGAAATGGGTTTCTTTGCAAATCGAGGGAAGCGGGGGAACGCGGCAATTCGCTTCGTGGCCGATGGCTTTTCGCGCCTGGCGTTGATCCGAGGCACCATTCGCACTCAGATCCTGATCTTCTGCCTCGCCATGAGCGCCATCGCGGCCGCGCTCGGTGGCTATGCCACTCTCGGGATTCGCCATGCCGGCGACCTGGTGGTTCGGACTTTCGACGAGTCGTTGATGTCGATCAATTACGCGCGCGCGGCCGCTGCCGATTTTGCCGCGATGCGGGTGGCATCCGCGCAACGACTCGCAACCGGCGATCCTTCCGTCCGGGCGGGCCTCGACAATGAAATTGACACGCTGGCAAAGACCCTGTCGGAGGATCTGGCCGTTGCAGCGGAGCGGTCGCAATCGGACCGGGCGTCGCAAGCGGCCGCCAAGGTGCAGGAAGCTGCCAACGCCTGGCAGGCGCTTCATCATCGCGCGACCGAAGTCGCCGCCGGCGACGGTGTGGAGGAGGGCGCAAGCAGACGGCGTGCCCTGATTGGGGATGTCGACCAGTACGCCAGGATCGTGAACCAGCAGATTGATCTGCTCGTCAACTATACCGCCGGCGACGGTTTCCTGTTTCGGCAGCGGGCGCTGTCGACGATCAACAGGGATCTGCGGCTCACGATATCGGGGCTGGCCGTCGCGCTGCTGCTCTCGGTGCTTTTCTCATGGCTGCTGGCGCGCCGGATCATCGGCCCGGTGGCGATCGCATCCAGGGCGGCGCGAGG
>BFBZ01001751.1_pt1 | contig 13571 bp, 10 predicted proteins | sample 1888401 | NCBI WGS metagenome assembly BFBZ01 (sample SAMD00112614, study PRJDB3348) | symbiont metagenome | host: Chara braunii | reverse complement strand
CAGAGCATTCCCCACGCCGCACCGCTCGTGGCGCTCGCGTTCAACGTAGAAGGGCAACTCTTCACTGTGGGGGCGGACAAGCAGGTGCGGCGCTTTCGTCTGGCGTCCGAAGCACCGGTGAAATCGTTCGGGCACCCGAACCTCGTGGACTGTGTGGCGTTCGACGAATTAGGTGCCGTTCTCGCCACCGGCTGCCACGACGGCGTGCTGCGGACCTTCGATCTCACCAAGGGCGCGCCGCTGAAACAAGTGAACGCACACGTGGTGACAATGCCGCAGCAGATTCAGAACCCGATCTATGCGGTGCAGTGGACCTCCGATTCCAAGCAGATCTTTACGTCCAGCTACGACAAGACCATCAAGCTCTGGGACGTGGCGGCTGGCACGCTGGTGAGAGAGTTCAAGGCGGCACCGGACCCCGCGCCGGAGGCGAAGAAGGACGACAAAGCGCCCGCACCCAAGAAGGACGACGGTCCGCCGGGGCACCGCGACCAGGTGTTCTCGCTCGCGCTCTCAAAGGACGGAAAGACGCTGGCGTCCTCGTCGAGCGATCGGAGCGTGAAATTGTGGGACGTGGCGACCGCGAAGGTGATTCGTGACTTCCCGAACCCGGATCTGAAGCCGGTGTTTCCTGGTGAACCGGCGCCCTCACATCCGGGCTGGGTTCACTCGGTGCGGTTCAGCCCGGACAATGCACAACTCGTGACCGCGGGCGCAGCTCCGAAGGGCAAATCGTACATCGCCGTGTGGTCCGTCGCTGACGGGAAACGGGTGTACGGTGCCGAACGCGCGTTCGGCCCGATTCACGCGATGGCGGTGCTGCCCGATGGCACAAAAATGGTGATCAGTTCCGCGGGCGTTCCGCGGAACAAGACCGAGCCGGGTGTGATGATTTTGAAATTCCCAGGAAAGTAGCACCCGGCGAACCCCGTCCGTAAGGGCGCGGGTGTGCGCGTCGCATCCGATCACTCGCCGCCCTTGCGGACGGGGTTCGCCAAGATCACTCGCCGCCCTTGCGGACGGGGTTTGCCAAGATCACCCGCCGCCCTTGCGGGCGGGGTTCGCCAAGATGAGATTTTGCATGCCGATTCGCACCGTGATTTTCGACTTCGGGAACGTGGTAGCATTCTTCGACCACAGCCGGGCGGTCGCCCGGTTCGCTCAGTACACCACCATGCCGCCGGTGGAACTCGCACTCGTCCTGTACGGGAGCCAGATCGAGGACGCTTACGAGCGGGGAGCGATCGACACCGCCGAGTACGTGCGCGAGGCCCGCTTGAACGCCCGGTTGTCGTGTACAGAAGAGCAATTCCTGAGCGCCTTCGGAGCGATCTTCTGGCGGAACTTCGAGGTGGCCGACCTCGTCCCGCTCCTCAAGCCGAACTACCGCATTCTGCTTGCCAGCAACACCACGCGGGCCCACTTCGACGCGTACACGAAGCAGTTCGCCGACGTTCTCGCCGCGTTTGACCACCTCGGAACGTCGTTCGACGCCGGCGCGCGCAAACCGGAAGCCGCGTTCTTCGCTCACATTCAGCGGCACGCCGCCGCAGACCCCGCCGAGTGCGTGTTCATCGACGATCTGCCCACCAACGTCGAAGCCGCCGAGAGGTTCGGTTGGAAGGGCATTGTGTACCGGCCCGACGGCACGCTCGCGGACAAACTGCGGGCGGTTGGTGTGGAGGTCGGTACAACATAAGGGGCTTGTGTTTGGTGTTTGGTATTTCGTGTTCGGGCGGCACGCGGTTGCTCGCCTTGTGATCTTTCTCCAAAACACGAGAAACAAAACACGAAAGTCGGCGCCGGGGCGCCGCACGGAGAGGGAAATGGACGTACTGAAGCAGGCCGATCCGGAGGTGTTCGCCGCGGTCGCCAATGAACGGAAGCGGCAGCAGTTCGGCCTGGAGATGATCGCCAGCGAGAACTACACCAGCCCGGCGGTGATGGCCGCACAGGGTTCGTGCCTGACGAACAAGTACGCAGAGGGCTACCCCGGCAAACGGTACTACGGCGGGTGCGAGTACGTCGACGTGGTCGAAACCCTCGCGATCACGCGCGTGAAGCAACTCTTCGGCGCGGAACACGCGAACGTGCAGCCGCACTCCGGCGCGCAGGCGAACATGGCCGTGTTCCTCTCTGCGCTGTACCCGGGCGACACGATTCTCGGTCTCGACCTCGCCCACGGCGGGCACCTCACGCACGGGATGCGGCTGAACTTCTCCGGCAAATACTTCAACGTCGTGAGCTACGGGGTCCGCAAGGAGGACCACCGGATCGACTTCGACGACCTCGTGAAGAAGGCCCGCGAGCACAAGCCGCGGCTCATCATCGCCGGGGCCAGCGCCTATCCGCGGTTCTTCGATTTCGCGAAGTTCGCTGAGATCAGCCGCGAAGTCGGCGCGCTCCTCATGGTGGACATGGCGCACATCGCCGGGCTGGTCGCGGCGAAGCTCCACCCGGACCCGGTGCCCCACGCCGATTTCGTGACCAGTACCGCTCACAAGACGCTCCGCGGCCCCCGCAGCGGCTTCATCCTGTGCCGGAAGGCCGCGGTGCCGGCCGCGTTCCTCTCCGACGAGGAGCGTACGCGGAAGGAGCCGCCGACCTGGGACAAGCGGATCGACTCGGCCGTGTTCCCCGGCATCCAGGGCGGCCCGCTCATGCACGTCGTGGCCGCCAAGGCGGTCGCGTTCGGTGAGGCGCTCCAGCCGGCGTTCAAGCAGTACGGCGCCCAGGTGATTGCCAACGCCAAGGTCCTGGCCGACGAACTCATGGCGGCCGGCTTCCCGATCGTGTCCGGGGGAACTGACAATCACCTGATGCTGGTGGACGTGACCACGAAGGGCGTGAGCGGCAAGCAAGCGGAACACGCCCTGGACGCCGCCGGGATCACCGTGAACAAGAACATGATCCCGTTCGACCCGCGGAAGCCGCTCGACCCGTCCGGTATCCGCATCGGCACCCCGGCGCTGACCACCCGCGGGATGAAAGAACCGGAGATGCGGCAGATCGCCAAGTGGATCACCGACGTCCTCACGCACCCGGCCGATGCCGGTGTAACGGAGCGCGTGAAGGGCGGCGTGATCGACCTTGGAAAGCAGTACCCGGCTCCGGCCGAAGCGTGAGAACGCGCACCGACCGGCCGGCGCGGGCCGACTCGATTTCCCTGGGCCGGCGCGCCGGCCGGTCCTTTTGAGGAACCACTCGCACCGTGAACGCTGTGGCCTTCCTCTGCTGCTGCGCCGTCGTGTTGCTGATGGTGCCGGTGGCGCTGTTCCTCCTCACGTTCATTTACCGCTGGTCGTGCGTCCTCTGCGGGCTGCCCAAGCCGACGGTCCTCGTCGCGTCCGGGATCATGTTCGTCGCCTGGCTCTCGCTGGTGATGGCGGTCGCCGTACTCGAGGCCGTCGTTCACGAGGCGTGCGCGTGGGGCGGTCTGCCGCAGTGGGAGGCGCGCATTATCGTGTATCTGTTGGCGCTGCCATTGGACCTGCTCATCTCGGCGGGCATCGAGTCCGGGCTCATGGGCGCCCGGTTCGGTAAGGGCGTCGAACTGTGGTACACGCAGCGCCTCATCCTGCTCTCCATCCTCGCGGTGGTCGGGCTGGTGGTCGGGATCGTCCTGTTGATCCGCCAGTTCGCCTGACTCGCGCGACGGAAGAAAGCACCGGGCTTCCGCCCTGTGCTACGAACGCCGGCCCCTCCGGGGCGGAAGACCACGCTCAAGAATCGTCGGTCGCGCAGCCGGGGTGCGACCGTTTTTCGCCCCGGAGGGGCCGACTTCCGTAGCACAGGGCGGAAGCCCTGTGACTTTGAATTGTGACCCTGAATGACACGCTACTTCGCGACATGCGCCCGCGGGCTGGAACCGGTCCTCGCGGGCGAACTGACCGCCCTGGGGGCGTCCGAGATCACCTCCGGTCGCGGCGGCGTCACGTTCCACGGCGACGCGGCCATGCTCTACCGCGCGTGCCTGTGGCTCCGCACCGCGGTCCGCGTGCTGCGCCCGGTCCAGGAGTTCGACGCGCACTCGCCGGACGAACTGTACGAAGCCGTTCGAGCGATCAACTGGGCCGACTACCTCACACCGGACCACACGCTTGCCGTCGATTGCAACGTCCGCGACTCGGCCATGACCCACTCGCAGTACGCCGCGCGCCGGGTGAAGGACGCGATCTGCGACCAGTTCCGCGACCGCACGGGGCGCCGGCCGAGCGTCGACACCGAACAGCCGATGATCGGGCTGAACCTGCACGTCTCGAAGAACCACGCCGTTCTCAGCCTCGATAGCTCCTGGTCGTCGCTGCACAAGCGCGGGTACCGGCCGATCCAGACGATCGCACCGCTGAACGAGGCGCTCGCGGCCGGATTGCTCCTGCGTGCGGGGTGGGCCCCCGGCACGCCGCTCGTCGATTTCATGTGCGGATCGGGCACGTTTTGCATTGAGGCCGCGTGGATCGCACTGAACCGCCCGCCGGGGCTGACGCGGAAGTGGTTCGCGTTCCAGGGTTGGCCCGACTTTGATCGACCGCTGTGGAACGCGATTCGCGACGACGCCCGGCGCGCCGTTCGCAAGGAGTTGCCGACCTCGGCCGCGGAAGTCGCGACCCATCAGCCCGCAAAGCCGGGCTTCACGGCCGCTCCAATCGCGGGTTCGGACGTAAGACAGGACGCGATCGACTTCTCACGCGGCAACGCCCGCACCGCCGGCGTCGGGAACCTGCTCACGTTCGAGAAGCGAGATTTGCGCGACGCGCGTCCGTCTTCCGATGTGCCGGGAGTGGTGATCTGCAACCCGCCTTACGGCGAACGAATCGGTGAGGAAGAGGAGTTGGTCGACCTGTACGCCAGCATCGGGCGCACCGTGGCAACACACTGGCGCGGCTGGCGCCTGCTCGTGTTCACCAGTAACAGCATGTTGGCGAAGAAGGTCGGGCTCAAGGTGGTTCACAAGGAGCCGTTCTTCAACGGTTCGCTTGAATGCTTCTTGTGGGAGTTCCGCACCTGAACCCCGGGGCGTTGCCTCGGGCCGCCGGGTGTGGTCCGCTCGCTCCGTGAGCGGTTGCGACGTGACGGTGGAAGTGACGCGATTGGTCCGTTGCGGCAGGCGCGGCAAAGCACCGCTCGCGGAGCGAGCGGACCACACCAATAAACCCTTTGAGCGATTCAGTCTTAGTTTTGACGGCAAAGCACCGCTCGCGGAGCGAGCGGACCACACTCTGGGACAGGACGCCTGGGGTTGAGGCAACGAAGAGGAGCTTTTTCGCCCCCGGAGAGTGGACGTGACGTTCCTGCGCGACCCTTTTAGTTCGGCCTCGCACCTGCTCACGGCCGGATGGGCGGTGTTCGCCACGTTGATCATGGTGCGGCTGACCGCGTACCGGCCCGGCCGGAGGTTCCCGGTCGTCGTCTACGGCGCCTCGATGGTGCTCCTGTTCCTGGCGAGCGGGACCTTTCATGGGCTGTACTACGACTCGCCGGAGGAGCGGCGGTTCTACCAGAAGCTCGATAAGACGGCCGTCTATTTACTGATCGCCGGAACCTACACGCCGGTGCTCTCGATCCTGCTCACGGGGGCGTGGCGGCGGTGGTTCCTGCGCATGGTGTGGCTGATCGCGGCGGCTGGCGTGGCGTGCCTGTGGCTGCTGCCAGAAGACCCGAACAACCCGGACGCGGCCCACGCCGCGATCGTGGGCATGTACCTCGGTCTGGGGTGGATCGGCACGCTGCCGCTGCCGCTGTACTACCGGGCGGTGGGCTGGCGGGCGATGAACTATGTGTGGATCGGGGCCGGCTTGTACAGCGTCGGGGCCATCTGCGAACTCACCAAGTGGCCCGTCATCGACCCCCGCTGGTTCGGGTATCACGAAGTTTTGCACCTGACACACGCTACCGCGAGCGTCGTATTCTTCCTATTTATGATAAAGTATGTGATCCCGCATCGCTCGGAGCCGCGCAAGGCCGCACCGGTACCGACACCAGACGCACACGCCGGACGTCCGCTGCACTCTCCCGTCGCGGAACGATGAACGCTCGGTGAAATTCTGCGGATTGGCGGGGACGAACCCCCACACGGGGGCACGCGCGCTCGTACAATTCCCTTTTACTTCCCGCGAGGGTTAAGCCCCCGATGGCCAGCCTTTTACAGATCACTCAGGCCCACAAGAGTTACGGCGATCAGGTTCTTCTCGATGGTGCCGAGGCCACTATCAGCGATAACGTGAAGGTCGGGTTCGTCGGGCGGAACGGAGCGGGGAAGAGTACGCTCCTGCGCATCCTGATCGGGGAGGAGGAACTCGACAACGGCGAGGTCATTCGCCACCCCAGCCTGCGGTTGGGCTACCTGCGCCAGCACGACCCGTTCCTGCCGGGGGAGACCGGGCTCGAGTACCTGATGCGCGACAGCGAACAGCCCGACTGGAAGTGCGGCGAGGTCGCGGGACAGTTCGAGCTGAAGGGCCTGTACCTCAACGGCCCGATCGCGAAACTGTCCGGCGGATGGCAGACGCGGCTGAAGCTCGCGGCGCTCCTCCTGCACGAACCGAACCTGCTCGTTCTCGACGAGCCGACGAACTTCCTCGACCTGCGCACGCAGATCCTGCTCGAACACTTCCTCCGCGACTTCCGTGCGGCGTGCCTGATCGTGTCGCACGACCGGGCGTTCCTCGGCGCGACGTGCGACCACACGCTCGGCCTGTCGCGCGGGAAGCTCACGTCGTTCCCCGGCAAGGTGGACGCGTACCTGGTGTTCGAAAAAGAGCGGCGCGAACACGACGAGCGCTCCAACGCCGCGATCCTCGCCAAGCGCCGGCACCTCGAGGACTTCATCGCTCGCAACAAGGCCCGCGCCAGCACGGCGGCGCTGGCCCAGTCGAAGGCGAAGGCGCTCGAGAAGCTGGAGACGGTGGAGATCGAGCGGGACGAGCCGACGGCCAGTATTCGTGCCCCGCGGGTCGAACCGCGCAAGGGGCCGGCGCTCCGCTGCCGCGATCTCGCCATCGGCTACCCTGAGCGGCAGATCGCTTCAGATGTCCAGTTGGAGATCGATCACGGTTCGCGGGCGGCGATCGTCGGCGACAACGGCCAGGGTAAGACGACGTTCCTGCGGACGATCGTCGATTCGCTGAAGCCGCTGGCGGGCGACGTGCGCTGGGGGCACGGGTGCAAGATCGGTGTTTATGCTCAGCACGTGTACACGACGCTCCCGCAGACGTACACGGTCGTCGAGTACCTGCGGTCGAAGGGCAAGGGCCGGACCGAGCAGGAGATTCTGAGCGTCGCGGGCGCGCTCCTCTTCCGCAAGTCGCACACTGAGAAGCCGATCTCGGTGCTGTCCGGGGGCGAGCGGGCGCGGCTCTGCCTCGCGGGGCTGCTCCTGAGCGATTACAACATCCTGATCCTCGACGAGCCCGGGAACCACCTCGACGTGGACACCGTAGAAGCGCTCGTGGACGCGCTCCTGGAGTACCAGGGCACGGTGATTTTCACGAGCCACGACCGGCACTTCACGAGCAAGGTCGCGACGTGCATCGTGGAGGTTCGCGACGGCAAGGTTACGAACTACAACGGTAAGTACGACGACTACGTGTACCGGGTGAACAAGGAGATCGAGGCCGGTGAGCGCGAGGCGGCGGCCGGGCGGGTGAAGGCGCCGGCCGATGTGCTCAAGGCGCCCAAATCGGCACCGGCCGCGCCCCGCCGCGGCGCGGCCGACATTCGCAAAGAGATGGCGACGGTGGAGAAGACCATCGCCCAACTCGACGGGCAACGGAAAGACCTGGACGCGCAGTTGAGCGAACCGCACGAGTCGGACGAACTCCAGCGCCTGTGCGACGAACTCGCGGAGATCGCGGACCAACTCGACGCGGCCGAAGCCAAATGGCTGAAGCTGCAAGGCGAATTGGAAGCGACGGGCGAGAAGGAATAGGCGCGGAAGGGTGGTGGCTCGGAGTGTGGTCCGCTCGCTCCGCGAGCGGTTGCGACGCCACGGTGGATGCGACGCGGTTGTTCCGTTGCGAGGCGCGCCGCGAAGCACCGCTCGCGGAGCGAGCGGACCACACTCCGGGCTATTACCCGCGAAGGTGCCGGGCGGTTAGCCAGCTAGTCAGGGAGGACAACATGACGGACACACACGACGCCCGCGCGCCGGGGCGGAACACGCTCGGAATCGAACTCGCGCTGCTCCTGGTGCTGGCGGCGGCGGTGCGCCTGGTCGGTGTTGGCGAGAGCCTGTGGCTCGACGAACTCTTCACCTCCTGGGTGGTTCTGGGTCCGGACGGAACCCTGCCCGAACGCGCGGCTCTCGGAAACGCCGCCGCGCCGTTCTACTGGCTCGTGAAGGGATCGGTTGAGGTCTTCGGCGTGTCGGAATGGGCCATCCGGCTTCCCTCGATTGCATTTGGTGCCGCTGTTCCGCTGGTTGTGTTCGTGCTGACCCGGACACTCTCGGGATCGATCTGGGCCGGGCGCGTTGCCGGCGTGCTGGTCGCACTCGATGGCTTCTGTTGCGCTTATGCCGCAGAAGCGCGGCCGTACTCCGTTCTCCAGTTCTTCGGCGCGCTGCAGCTCCTCGCGTTCTGGAAGTTGCTGAACGGCGGATCGGCCTGGTGGCGCATCAGTTTCGTCGCGTGTACGATCGCGATGGGCTACTTCCACTTCGTCGGATTAGCCGTCGTTGCGGGTGAAATCGTCTACTACGCACTTCTCTGGATTCGCGGTGAGCGCCCGGGGTACACACCGGGCCGCTTTCTGGTGGATCTCGGTCTCGCCGGAATCGCGCTGCTCCCGCTGGTGCCGCTCGTTCTCGCGATTCTCGGGCGAAAGACGAATTTCGATATCTCGGCCAAGCCGGTCGGCCTGGAGGACCTCGTGATCCTCCACCGGCAGCCGGCGTACCTGATTCTGCCTTTTGTGGCGGCGGCGTTCGTGCAGTTCGCGCGTCGGGTGGAGCCGGGCGCGCCGCGCGGGTGGGTCGTTCCGCTCGCGTTCTGTCTGATCGTGTTCTATGCGACCGTGGGGCCGATCTGGGTGGCACACCGGATCGGTGGGCCGACCCTGTTCAGGTTGCGGTACACGATGGTGCTGTACCTGCTCCCGCTCGTTGCGGCCGGGGTGGCGAGTGTGGCGTGGTCCTCACGCGGGGCGCGGATCGTGTTCGCTCTGGCCGCGCTCGTGTTCAGTCAGTTGGTCGAGAGCCCCGCCCGGCGGATCGCGTCCGGCGGGTCGCCCCGGCTCTCGCACGACGACTGGCGCGGAGCCGTGCGGGTGGTGAGCGAGAAGGCCGCACCGGCGACGCCCGTTTTCGTCCGCGCGGGGTGGATCGAGACGGACGGGTATCTGGCGTCCGACGGGCCGTTGATCGGTTCGTATCTGACCCTTCCGGTCCGCACCCTGTACCGGCTGGACGGTCCGGAGCGGCCGGTGCGATCGCTGACGTTCGCGGGCGATTTCGCCCTGGATGCTGACGTTGAGCTAGTCAGTCGGGTGGGGGAAGCGTGGGTTCTCGTGCAGGGCGATCCGGCGACGACCGACAAGGTGGTCGACCGGATAGTCGCACGGCTTACGAAGAGCGGTATGTCCGTCACGGTTGCCGATCGCACGACGAAGCGGAACGTTACCGCGTTTCGTGTCGTCGTCACGCAGGCGCGGCCGGTGTGAGCGGTCGTTCGGCGAGGAGCAGCCAGCCGTAAACGCGCGATCCGCGTGTCTCGTTTCCATCCAGCCCGACCGCCTGCGATTCCCGCAGGGTGAAGCCGACCGCTTCGAGCCCGCCAACGGCTTCGGAGTGCGTGAAGTGATGGAGTGTGAGCGGCGCGCCGCCGTAGGCTTGCGGCATCGTGATTTCACCGGCGCTCGTGCGCCCCAAGAGCGTTCGGAGACGCTGACCGGCCACGCGCTTCCACCCCAGCCCGCCGAAGAAGCGATTGTGAACGTGCAGCACGAACCGCCCACCGGGTTTCAACAGACGGAACGCGTTCGCGAGTACCTTCCGCCGATTCTCCGCCCCGCGCACCATTCCGAGCGTGCTGAACAGGCACGCCGCGAAGTCGAACGACTGGTCCGCCAGTTCGGTGAGATCGACGAGATTCGCTTTGAGGAAGGTCGAGGAACCCACCCCCACACCCCCCCTGAAGGGAGGGGAGTTGTCTTGCTCCCCTCCCTTCAGGGAGGGGTTGGGGGTGGGTTCTTCAGAACCGAACCCCCCAATCCCCTTCCCTGGAAAGGAAGGGGGAGCCAGAGCAGTGCTTTCTGTCGGGAGCCCCTCTCCCGGCTCCGGCCCGTGAGAAGCTCTGCTGACCGGGCCGGAGAGTACGGAGGGAGGGGTTGGGGAGGGGGCTTCGGTCCGTGCGCGGGCCTTCGCGAGCATCTCTTCGGACAGATCCACGCCCACGCAATCGAATCCTTTCGCCGCGAAGTGGGCACACAACCGACCCGTGCCGCAGCCCAGATCGAGTAAGCGTCCGGGTGTCGGGAAGGCGTGCTCGCAGAACGCGAGGTCCACGCGCGCCAGGTGCGATGTGCGCATCTGCTCGTCGTAGCCAGCGACCATTTCGTCCGCGTGCAGGTAGTTCCAAAGCCCGCGATCGACGCCGGGCGGGAGTTGCCAATCGGGAATCATGTGGAAACAGAGTAGTGGGCACGGTGGGGGTAACACTGATAATATCGGTATTCGAACGCTCCCTCTCCCCCGTCCACCGCGCACTGATGAAAAGTACGCAGATCCGCGTTCGCGAAGTGTACTTCGAATACGAAGACTTTCGCTATCGCACGCCGATCAAGTTTGGCGGTACCGCCCTCGACCGCGTCACGCTCCTGAACGTGCGGATGGTGGTCGAGGGCGGCAGCGGAACGTCCGCGACCGGGGTCGCGTCGATGCCGCTGGGGAACGTCTGGGCGTTCCCGTCGCGCGTCCTCACCTACGACCAGACCCTCGGGGCGATGCGGTTCATCGCGTCGCGCGTCGCGGAGGATTACCGGGCCTGTGGCCTCTCCGGTCACCCGATCGACATCACCCACCGCCTGGAACCGGAACTGCTGCTCGCGGGCGCCGACTTCACCGCGATCCACCGGCTGCCCGAACCGGTGCCGAAACTCGCGGTCCTGGTCGTCGCGTCCGCGTTCGACGCGGCCCTGCACGACGCCTACGGCAAACTGTTCGGGCTCAGCAGCTACCACACTTACGGTCCGGAGTTTTTGGAACACGATCTCGGGGAGTACCTCGGGGCCGAGTTCGACGGGCTCCGCCTCGATCGGTTCGTGACGCCCGAGCCGAAGGGGCGGATGCCGGTGTACCACCTCGTCGGCGCGCTCGACGCGCTGACGAGTGCGGACGTGACCGAGCCACTCACCGACGGTCTGCCCAACACGTTGGGCGAGTGGATCGCCCGCGACGGCCTCACGCACCTCAAGATCAAACTCAACGGCGATGATCTGATCTGGGACGTGGAGCGGTGCGTGCGGGTGAACGCGGTCGCCGAGGAGCAGTCGGCGCGGCGGCGCGGCGGCACCCGGTGGTGGTACTCGCTCGACTTCAACGAACGGTGTCAGAACGTCGAGTACCTGCTGGAGTTCCTCCGGCGCCTGAAGGAGCGTGCGCCGGCCGGCTCCGACCGCGTGCAATACGTCGAGCAGCCGACCGCCCGCGACCTGGCCGCGAACCCGCAGAACACGATGCACGAAGCCGCGAAGCTCAAACCGGTGGTGATCGACGAGTCGCTTGTGGATCTGGAATCGCTGAAACTTGCGATGGAAATGGGTTACACCGGGGTCGCGTTTAAAGCGTGCAAGGGGCAGACGCAGTCGCTCCTGCTCGCCGCGGCGGCGCAGCAGTACGGCCTGTTCCGCTGCGTGCAGGACCTGACGTGCGTGGGCGCGTCGCTGATCCACTCGGCCGGTCTGGCGGCGCATGTGCCCGGTGTCGCCGCAATCGAGTCCAACGGCCGGCAGTACTGCCCGGCGGCGAACGCGACGTGGGACGCGCCGTTCCCCGGCGTGTTCACCATCAAGGACGGCGTGATGAACACCGCCGTCCTGAACGGACCGGGGCTGGGGGCGATTTAGGTCACGGCTCTTTCCGGGGGCGGTCCCGGCCGTCCTCAATGACCGTCCAGCCGCCCTCATCGGTGGCGATGGACTCGCCGCCCGCCACGGTCAGTGCGGCACGCACGGCTTCGGGCGCCGTCTCTTTCGACAACTGGCGCACGATCCCATCGGTTATCACAACGGAAGGGGATTGGTACCAACTGCTGATGCCGTCCGGTGCGTCGATACGAAAGCTCATCGTCGCGAACTCGAGATCGCGTGGCTCCATCCAGTGAACGCCGAGCCCGTTGTTCTCGACGATCAGGATCGTATTACTCCAGCCGTCCTTGATCTCTTTCGAAGTACGACCCGTCGCACCGGGCCACATCGTTTCGGCGCCCACCACGGCGAGGTAATTCGTCGTTGCCGTTGCTCGGTTCGTGCCGTGAAACGCAAGTGTTCTTGGCATTCGCTCCGCAAGTTGACGGTTGTTCGGCCCGTTCCACGGTTCATCGAATCGGTACTGCTGGAACAGTGTGTGCTGTTCGATGTACGGCAAAATGAGTACGCGCCAACTGTGCCACGGCTTCCCGTCCGGACCGAGCTGGTATGCCGGCGGGAAATGTCCGTTCGCAGACTCGTAGTTGACGACCGCCAACCCCAGTTGCTTCAGGTTTCAGACCTCGGACATGCGCTGGGCGGTCTCGCGCACTTTCTGAACGGCACGCGTCAGTCCGTACCCGCTCGCTCCGAGAACGCCGATCGCGGACAGACCGAGAAACCGTCGGCGCGATAAGGAGCGGAGCATGGCAATCACCGGTCGGGGAAGAAGATGGTCCGCTCATTATCGCAGAGCCGACTGTTCTGGATCAAACAGGTTCCTGATACATGAACCCGTCAGCGGGGCTCCATATCTCGGCCGGAACCGGGTGCTATGGGAACGGAGGTCTGATGCCATCGGCCGAGTGAGGCCGGGGCGGCGATACGCCTTGGCCCGAGTTGGGTGTTACGGAGGTAACACCCGCGCAACCGCGATCGGTCCGTGGCCCGCAAGACCCGATCGGTGATCCGGGAGGTGGTGTTACGGGGGTAACACCACCTCCCGGAGACCGCCCCGGCCGAACCATGTTGCTGGGCTCGGCCCGCCCGCAAGATGGGACACTGCCGACGGGGTCCTGTATGAGCTTCTGAAGCCTGTAGCCCGTTTGGTGAACCGTGACAACCGGGCAGCGTGGTCTTCGTTCATCGACATTGTAAGTTATCAATCGGGGCTTCCTCTCCGCCCCGCGGAGCGCCACGTCGCGATGAGCACGCACCTGCCAGGGACCGGCATTGACCACACGCCCGTTACCGAGGCCGACCTGCTCGACTACTTTTGCTCGGGGGCCAAGCCTCCGAGCGAGTGGCGGGTCGGTGCGGAGTTCGAGAAGTTCGCCGTTCACCGGGAGAGTGGGCGGCAAATCGGCTTCGACGACGGCATTGAGCGCGTTCTCCAGGCGCTGACGGTCCTGTTCGCATGGGAGCCCCATAGCGAAGCCGGACGACTCACG
>BFBZ01000028.1_pt93 | contig 13572 bp, 13 predicted proteins | sample 1888401 | NCBI WGS metagenome assembly BFBZ01 (sample SAMD00112614, study PRJDB3348) | symbiont metagenome | host: Chara braunii | reverse complement strand
AGCGCGATCTTGAAGGGAACCACGAGGCGGCCCTTGGTGATGTCGTCCTGCACATAGGAGGTGCGGCCCATCGCGACGCCGATGCCGTCGATCGCAGCCTGGATGGTCACGAACAGGATGTCGAAGGTAATTCCGGGCTGTTTGGAGACGTCGGTCGGAAGGCCCGCCGCGGTCAGCCACAGCCGCCAGTCGTCGCTGTTGGCGTTGCCGGTATGCAGCAGCACGTGCTCCCTGAGGTCTTCCGGAGACTTGAGTGGCTTGTTGCCTTGCAGCAGCGACGGGCTGCACACCGGAAACAACTCGTCCGCCATCAGCCAGTCCGCGCGCAGGCCCGCCCATTGGCCGCGGCCATAGCGGATCGCGGCGTCGACCTTGTCGCGCTGGAAGTCGACCAGGCTGGTCGAGGTGGTGATGCGGACGTCGATTCCGGGATGCGCCTCCTGGAAGGTCGACAGCCGCGGCAGCAGCCATTTGGCCGCGAGCGATGCCAGCGTCGAGACTGTGAGGACGTGGTCGTCGTCCCGCCGCAGCAGGCGGTCGGTCGCCAGCCGGAGGTCGTTGAACGCAGCGCGGACACCGGGAAGGTATTCGGTAGCCTCCGGCGTCAGGCTCAGCGAGCGGTTCTGGCGGATGAACAGGCGGACGCCGAGCTCTTCCTCGAGCCGCCGGATCTGATGGCTGATCGCGGTTTGCGTCACGTTCAGCTCGGACGCCGCCAGCGTGAAGCTCATGTGTCGCGACGCGGCCTCGAAGGCCCTCAGGCCGTTCAGCGAAGGCAGCCGGCTGGTCATCCTCTCAATATCTCCCAATGCATGACTTTAATTCATGCGAAACGGTACAAAGTGTCGTTTGTGAACAGGCCGAATAACTCCGATATTCCGATTAACAGGTTACCGAGAGGAGCCGCAAATGTCCATTTTCACCCATCAATCGATGACAAATCATCATACGCCGGGGCTGCTGAATCAGGTCAGCGACACCATCCATGTCTGGTGGGATCGTTACGAGCGCCGCCGCGAACTGTCGCAGTGGACCGAGCGCGATCTGCACGACATCGGCATGTCCCGCAGCGACATCGTGTTCGAAACCGAAAAGCCGTTCTGGCGGGCCTGACAAGGACGCCTTCGCTGGCGCCGCCTCAATAGGGGCGCCGGCCAATTCTTCACCCGAGGAGCGTGCCATGACTGCGCTGCGTCTCGACGATCTGAAGCAATACTCCGATGTGCTGCGCGCCAAGGACGGCAGCGAGATCAAGGTGCGCTTCGTCGAGCCGCGCGATCGCGAGGAGCTGCAGAACTACATCCGCTCGCTCTCCGCGGGGTCCCGTTACAACCGCTTCCTGGGCGCGTTGAGTGAGCTGCCGAAGACGGAGCTCGAGCGTTTCGTTCATGTCGGCGAGGCTGACCGGTTCACGGTGGTCGCAACGATGCTGGTCGATGGTTTCGAGACCATCGTCGGCGAAGCCCGCTATGCCTTCCATGCCGATACGTCGAGCGTCGAGTTCGGCCTGTCGATCGATGACCGATGGCAGGGCCACGGCATTGGCAAGGCGCTGTTGAAGAATCTTGAATGCCGCGCGGCGTCCTTCGGAGCCGAGCGCATCTTCGGCGACACGTTGCGTTCCAACGCCAGCATGATCGGCCTGGCTCGCAAGTCGAATTACGCTTTCACCGCGAGCCCCGGCGACTGGAAGCTGGTGCGCTTTGCCAAGGAGATCCACGTCGAGCCGCAAGACATTCCATGTGCCAGCTGGCGGCTTGCCGCCACTTCCCGCTTGGCCGCGATGTCCTCGCTTGCGGTTTGACTGACTAGGCCCGGTTCTGGCCCCTCCAGAACCGGGCCCTTTTCTTTTTCGGTGTTCTTGCTGCAATTTCCGCTCGTCATGCGCGGGCTTGACCCGCGCATCCATCCAGCAAGGGCGTCCTCTCTCGATGGATTGCCGGGTCAAGCCCGGCAATGACGGCTCAAGCTTCATCCGTAAAATCCGTCGACGTCGCCACCGCGCGCCATTCCGCGAGCTCCCTCGCGACGAAGGCATTTTTGGTCTCGATCCGCTCCACGGTGTCGCTGCCGAGCGGCAGCCGCAGCGGCGGGTTGTCGGCGTTGACGAGCTTGAGCATCGCGCCGGCGAGCTTGCGCGGGTCGCCGCGCTGGCCGTGATTGAAATCGGCGGCCACCGCACGGGTCTTGCCGACGCTCGCATGATAATCCTCGATCTGCTGCGCGGTGCGCGACAGCGAACTCTCGTCGAGGAAGTCGGTGCGGAAGAAGCCGGGCTCGACCACCGTCACCTTGATGCCGAGCGGCGCGACTTCGGCGGCCAGCGCTTCGCTGATGCCTTCCACCGCGAACTTGGTCGCGCCGTAGACGCCCCAGCCGGGATAGCCGGCGTAACCGCCGACCGAGGAGATGTTGATGATCTGGCCGGAACGCTGGGCCCGCATCGCTGGCAGCGCGGCGCGGGTAAGGTTCACGACCTGTCTCTTATACACATCTAGATGTGTATAAGAGACAGGGTAGGCGCTGAGGCCGGGCGTGCTGGTGCGGCCGCCGACCGAGGAGATGTTGATGATCTGGCCGGAACGCTGGGCCCGCATCGCTGGCAGCGCGGCGCGGGTAAGGTTCACGACCTGTCTCTTATACACATCTAGATGTGTATAAGAGACAGGGTAGGCGCTGAGGCCGGGCGTGCTGGTGCGGCCGCCGACCGAGGAGATGTTGATGATGTGGCCCGCGCGCTGCCGGCGCATATGCGGCAGCACCGCGCGGGTGACGCCAAGCAGGCCGAACACATTGGTGCCGAACAGCCGCTGGGTTTCCGCAGCATTCGCCTCCTCGATCGCGCCGAGCAGGCCGTAGCCGGCATTGTTGATCAGGATATCGATGCGGCCGAATGTCTTGACCGCTTCGCCGGCGGCGGCATGCGCCTCGGTCTCGCTTGTGACGTCGAGCCTGGCAGCCAGCAGCCGCTCATGCTGGCCGAGGCGCGCAGTGACGGTTGCCGGATCGCGGGCGGTGGCGACCACCGCGTCGCCCGCCTTGAGCGCGGCCTCAGCGATCAATGCGCCAAACCCCCGGGACGCTCCCGTAATGAACCAGACACGCATGATTTGCCCTCTCCTGTGAGGCCCGGCGCGCTGCCGGGCTGATGGGCAAAGGGATAGCCGCTCGCCATAGATGAGATAATCCACTATATATTTCTCAAGCTACTGAGAAAAATTCATCAATGCGGATCGACCCGTCCGACCTCGCGACCTTCCTCGCCATCGCCCGCAACAAGAGCTTTCGCGCGGCGGCGACCGAGCTTGGCGTGTCGGCATCGGCGCTGTCGCATGCGCTGCGCAACATCGAGGAGCGGCTCGATCTGCGCTTGATCAACCGCACCACCCGCAGCGTGGCGCTAACCGAGGCCGGCGAACGTCTGTTCGCGCGGATCAGCCCGGCCTTCCGCGACATCGACGATGCGCTGGAGGACCTCAACAATTTTCGTGGGCGCCCGGTGGGCACGCTGCGTGTCACCGCCGCACGGCAGTCGGCGCAATTGGTGCTGTTGCCGATCGTCACGCGCTTCCTGAAGGCATTTCCCGATGTCAGCGTCGAGATCATGATCAACGACGCCTTGATCGACATGGTCGCCGCCGGCTTCGATGCCGGCGTGCGTTTCGGCGAGACCATCGCGGCAGACATGATCGCCGTGCCGCTTGGCCCGCGGCATCGCTTCGCTGTGGTCGGCTCGCCCGGCTATTTCAAGACCCAGAAGCCGCCGCAGACGCCGCACGATCTGAAGGGCCTGCCCTGCATCCGCTATCGCTTCACAAGCGGCGCGATCTATCGCTGGGAGTTCGAGCGCGGCGGCATCGAGGTCGATATCGATGTCGCGGGGTCGTTGACGCTGAACGACCAGGACTTGATGGTCGATGCGGCACTCGATGGGGCAGGGCTCGCCTATGTGTTCGAGGCGCAGGTCGAGGCGTTGATCGCCAAAAGAAAACTAGTGCGCGTGCTGGCCGACTGGTGCCCGGCCTATCCCGGTTTCTTCCTCTATTATCCGAGCCGCCGCCAGTTACCGGCCGCGCTGCGCGCGTTCGTCGACTTTGCCCGCACGCCGCAGCCGTAACTCTCGATCCCGAATGTTACGGCTTCCGCAGATGCAGCCGCATGATCGGCCGCTCGCGCGATGGCGAGGGCACATGCTGGAACCCCAGCCGTTCAAACGTCGTCACAAATCCCGTGCTCGATGAACTCGGCGACGCTGATCGGTCGATCGGATACGCCTCTATGGCAGGCACTCGGTTGCGTCGGGCCAAATCGATCGCGCCCTCGGTCAAGCGGGTCGCTATGCCATGCCGCCGAAATTGCTTTCCAATGTAGAAACAGGAAATGACCCAGACCGGAACGTCGTCCGGTGAACGCAGCCGCCAAGCCTGTTGCATGGAGGGCAACGCGTCGCGGCTGCCGATCTGGCACCAGCCGGCAGGTTGGCCACCGACAAGGGCGAGGAGTCCCGGCGGCGGCCCCTGTTGGACGACCTTCTTGAAAGCTGCGCGATTGATCGATGCCTGTTGCCGGCGGTACTGGGCGCCGATGCGCCAGTACATGCACCAGCAACGCCGCGTCACGGCACCCTCGCTGAAGAGCTTATCGATATCAGGCCATCGCTCAGGCGTGAGCACTTCGACGGAGACGTCCATGCGCAGATGCCGGTACCTTTCCAAATAAACCCGTCGCCCGGATTCAGCGCAGCGGCATCCGGGTTACGGTTCAGCGGGCCGCGATCTCAGTTGCCCCGGAACACCGGCTTGCGCTTCTCGATGAAGGCCTGCACCGCCTCCTTGTGATCGGCTGTCGTGGTGAGGCGGATCAGCCGCTCGGCCTCGTGGTCGCGCGCGGTGGCGAAATCGAACTGCAGCGCTTCGTCGAGATTGTCCTTCATGTAGCGCAGCGCCAACGTCGGACCCTCGGCAATTGATTTCGCCAGCGCGAACGCCTCGTCGTGCAGCGTCTCGTCCGGCACCACGTGGTTGACGAGGCCGATCTGCTCGCACCTGGTGGCATCGACCTTTTCGGAGGTGAACATCAGCTCGCGGGCGCGCGAGGTGCCGACCAGGCGGGTCAACAGCCAGGCCATGCCGTAATCGCCGCTCAGCGCCACGCGCAGATAACCGGTGGAGATGAAGGCGGATTGCGCCGCGATCCGGATGTCGCAGGCCATCGCGATCGCAAGGCCGGCGCCGACCGCAGGGCCGGGCAGGGCGGCAATGGTCGGCTTGCGCACCGAGGCCAGCGCGCCGGTGAGCAGGCGCTGGCGCTCCTGCAAATCCGCGACCTTGTCCTCATAGGACATTTCGAGCTTCTTCGGGTCGCGATTGGCACCCATGCCCTTGACGTTGCCGCCGGCGCAGAATGCCTTGCCGGCGCCGGTGACCAGTAGCACGCCGACCTCCGGGTTCTCGCCGCAGGTCCGGATCATCGTGCGCAGCGCCGGCGTCAGCGTGTCCGACAGCGAGTTGCGGGCGTCCGGACGGTTCAGCGTGATGACGGCGACGCGGTCGCGGATCACGCAGAGCAGTTCGTCGGTGCCGGTTTCGATCTTGATTTTAGCGGTCATGTTTCCTCCGGGGCCAAGTCTGGCCGTCATTGCGAGGAGCGAAGCGACGAAGCAATCCATGCTTCAGCTTGCGGTAAGATGGATTGCCTCGCTCCGCTCGCAATGACGGATACAGCGGGTATTTGACGAGCAGCCTACGCCGCTTGCATGATCTCCGTCATCTCAAAACTTCTCAACCCAGGGCCGCAATTCCAGCTCCCAGCTCCAGGCGCTGCGCGGCTGTTGCAGCACGTTCCAGTAGCTCAGCGCGATCGCGTCGGGATCGAGCATCGAATCCGGCTTGTCGGTGGGCTCGGTACGGGCGGCGCTGCGGATGCCGCCGTCGATCACGAAATGCGCGACATGGATGCCCTGCGGGGACAATTCGCGCGCCATGCTCTGCGCAAGGCCGCGCAACGCGAATTTGCCCATCGCGAACGGCGCCGATTGCGCATAGCCCTTGACGCTAGCGGAGGCGCCGGTGAACAGGATCGCGCCTTTCTTGTTAGGGACCATGCGCTTCGCCGCCTCTTGCGCCACCAGGAAGCCGCCGAACGCCGAGACCGCGATCGCCTGCTCGACCTCGGCGGGGACGAGTTCGACGAACGGGCCGCGCGAGCGACCCGAGGCGTTGTAGACCACGAGGTCGGGCGTTCCGATCTCACGCTCGACCAGGCCGAACAGACGCTCGACATCCTCGGCTTTGGTTGCGTCGCAAGCATAGGCTTTGGCGCCGGTTTCGGTGCAGAGCGCGCCGAGCTTCTCGATGCTGCGGGCGCCCAGCGCGACGCGAATTCCCTCTCGCGAAAATAGCCGCGCCAGCGAGGCACTCAGCCCCTCGCCGGCGCCGACGATCAGGGCGGTCTTGTACTTTGGAATATCCATTGGGCTTTCCTTTGCTCGGCCGGAGGAGGATAGTCGTGCCCAAACAAATGAGCACCGAAGCCGGGAATTCAATGCAGCAGCGTACGCAGGATCTGACCTCGTCACCCACCAGCCAGCCGGGCCTGCTGGCGCCCGACACGACGGGAATGAATTTCTACCGCGCCGATCCCGCGCTGACGGATCTTCTGAAACTGCATCTGCCCGAGGCGTTGTTCCGTCACATCGAGCCGCATCTCGATCGGCTCGGCGGCTTGGCCGGCGGCCATCTCGATGAATGCGCGCGGCTTGCCGATCGCCACACGCCGGTGCTGCACCAGCGCGACAAATTCGGCCGCGACGTGCAAACAATCGAATATCATCCGGCTTATCGCGAGATCGAGAACGCCGCGTTCGGCGAGTTCGGCATCCATGCGCTGTCGATCCGCAAGGGCATCATGGGCTGGCCCGACAAATATCCCGTGGTCGCCAAGCACGCCTTCACCTTCCTGTTCAATCAGACCGAATTCGGCATGGGTTGCCCGATCAACGTCACCGATGGTTGCGCCAAGCTGCTCAATAATTTCGGCAGCGAGGCGTTGAAGGCAAAGTATCTCGACGGCCTGACCCAGACCGATATGAGCAAGCTGACCCAGGGCGGCCAGTTCATGACCGAGAAGGAGGGCGGCTCCGACGTTGGCACGCTGACCACGCGCGCCGTGCAGGAGGGTGACCACTGGCGGCTTTATGGTGAGAAATGGTTCTGCTCGAACGCCGATGCCAAAGTGGTGATGCTGCTGGCGCGGCCGGAAGGCGCGGGGCCGGGCACGAAGGGCGTCGGCCTGTTCCTGATGCCGCGCTTCCTCGACGACGGCTCGCAGAACCACTACCGGATCGTGCGACTCAAGGACAAGCTCGGCACCCGCTCGATGGCATCGGGCGAGATCAAGTTCGACGGCGCGATCGCCTATGCGGTCGGCAAGCTCGACCGCGGCTTCGTGCAGATGGCCGAAATGGTCAACTCGTCGCGACTGTCCAATGGCGTGAAATCGACTGCGCTGATGCGCCGCGCCTGGCACGATGCGATCACCGTGGCGCGGAGCCGCGTGGTGTTCGGCCAGCGCATCATCGATCTGCCGCTGGCACGGCGTCAGCTGATGAAGATCATGCTGCCGACCGAGCAGGCGCTATCGATGAGCTTCCTGACCGCGGACGCGCTCGACCGCGCCGAGGCCGGCAGCCAGGATGCCGCGGCACTGCTCCGCATCCTGACCCCGACGTTGAAATTCCGTGCCACCCGTGATGCCCGAAAGGTCTGCGGCGATGCCATGGAGATGCGCGGCGGCATCGGCTACATCGAGGAATTCGTCACTCCGCGCCTGCTGCGCGATGCGCATCTCGGCTCGATCTGGGAGGGCACCGGCAACATCGTCGCGATCGATGCGCTGAAGCGCGCGGTCGGACGGCATGGCGCTGACAATGCGCTCGCGGCCGATCTGCATGCGCGGCTCGATGACAGCGCCAATGTGCCGCAGGCCTGGCGCAATCGGCTGCGTGAACTCAGCGACCGCGCGATCGCATTTGCGCGCGAGGTCGCTGATCGTATCGACAATGAGGGCGATGCGCGGCGTGCTACCAGTCTGCTCTATCACGTCGCAAGCGCGGTGGCGTTGGCGTGGGAAGGCGGACGCATCCACGAGATGCGCGGCGATGCGCGCCGGCTGTTGCTGTCGCGGATGGTGGTCGATCACCGCGTGATGCCGGGCGATCCGTTCCGGCTTGCGGAAAATACCGTTCAGCGCAGGATGACTGAGCATCTGCTCGGCGATCGCGCGATCGGCATGGCCGAGGTTGGCGAATTGCTTGTCACAGCGTAGGCTCGCCGAGGCCGCTCGCGCAGTCTCACCTCTCCCATCGGGAGAGGTCGGATCGCGCCAGCGATCCGGGTGAGGGGTTGCGCTCTATCGATAGACCTGAACCCCTCACCCGGACCGCATCTTCGATGCGCTCCGACCTCTCCCTTTGGGAGAGGTGGAGAGCGTGCACAACAAGAAACATGAGAGGAAATTCCAATGAAGGCCGCCGTCCTGCATGAAGTCAATCAGCCGCTGGTGATCGAGGATGTCAGCGTGCCCAATCCGGGGCCGCGCGAGGTCCTGATCCGCACCGCGGTCGCGGGCCTCTGCCATTCCGACCTGCATTTCATGGAAGGACTTTATCCGCACCCGCTACCGGCCGTGCTCGGCCATGAATCCGCCGGCGTGGTCGAGAAGGTCGGTTCCGACGTCAATTACGTGAAGCCCGGCGATCACGTCGTCACCTGCCTCTCGGTGTTCTGCGGCACCTGCGATAACTGCACCACCGGCCGCACCGTGCTGTGCACCGACACCACGGTGAAGATGCTGCCCGGCGCCTCCAACCGGCTGTCCTGGGGCAGGAAGGAGAAGTTGAACCAGTTCCTCAATCTGTCGTCCTTCGCCGAGCAGATGCTGGTGCATGAGAATGCGATCGTGAAGATCAAGAAGGAGATGCCGCTCGATCTCGCCGCGCTGATCGGCTGCGGCGTCATCACCGGCTATGGCGCCGTGGTGAACACTGCGAAGGTGACCGCGGGCGAGACGGTGGCCGTGATCGGCTGCGGCGGCGTCGGCATGGCCGCGATCAACGGCGCGCAGATTGCCGGCGCCGGCCGTATCATCGCGATCGACACCAATCCGGCCAAGCTGCAACTCGCGACCAAGCTGGGCGCCACCGACATCGTCGATCCGGCCCGCGGCGACGTCGTGCAGCAGGTGCGCGAGCTCACCGGCGGCGGTGTGCATCACTCCTTCGAGGTGCTCGGCCGCAAGGATACCGCCGAGCAGGCGTTCGGCATGCTCGCAGCGGGCGGCACAGCGACCATCGTCGGCATGATCCCGTTCGGCCAGAAGATCGAGCTGCACGGTTTCGACTTCCTGCGCGAGCGCCGCATCCAGGGTTCGTCGATGGGGTCGAACCATTTCCGCGTCGACATGCCGCGCCTGGTCGACTTCTACATGCGCGGCAAGCTGCATCTCGAAGACTGGATCTCCGCCAAGCTGAAGCTCTCCGAGATCAACGAGGGTTTTGCCAACATGAAGGCGGGCAAGACGCTGCGCAGCGTGATCATGTTTGATAGCTGACGAACTTGTCGTCGCCCGGCTCGACCGGGCGACCCAGTACGCCGCGGCGGAAGTTGTGTGAATCAACGGCCGCCGCGGCGTACTGGATGCCCCGCATGAAGCAGGGCATGACAGCGGAAGGTGGCGCTGCGGGTGTTGCTCCTCGCCCGACGCCTCCGCGCCGTCTTGCGCAGATCGCATTGATAATTCGATAGATGCCGTAGTATGGTGGTGACCTGTCGCCAGACCACCACCCACCTTGTCCTGCATGTCCCCCGTCATCGAAATCTTCTACGATTTCAGATCGCCCTACGCCTATTTCGCCGCGCACCGCCTGCGCGATGCTGCGATCGCGCAGCGCGGCTACGACTGGCGATGGTGTCCGGTCTCCATCGACGTGCTGCTCAACCTGCAAGCGGGCCGTGAGCCGTGGGCGGCTTATGCCGATCCGCTGCCCGCGCCGAAGCGCGCTCATCTGATCGCGGACGTGCGGCGCTTGGCGGCGTACCAGCGCTTGCCGCTGCGCGCGCCAAGGCCGCCGCGCCCGAATCCGATTCCGGCGCTGTGCCTGGCGCGTCTGCTCGACGATCGGGAACGGCAGGCCTTCAGCTTCGCCGTGTTCGATGCGCTGTGGCAGGAGCAGCAGGACATCTCGACGCCGGAGGTGTTGCAGGCGTGCCTGGCGCGGGCGCGCGTAGAAACGGACAAGCTAGACGCCGCGTTCGACTCTGCCGCTCGCGCCGGTCTGGCCGATGTTACCCGGCAGGCCTACGCACGCGGCGTGTTCGGGGTGCCGAGCTTTGTCATCGGCGACGAGATCTTCTTCGGCAGCGACCGGCTCGACCTGCTGCTCTGGAGAATCGAGAGCTAGCCGGCGGCCAACGTGTCATGCCCGGGCTTGCCGCCGTCGATCGGTCACCGCGCGACATGCGCGGAGACCGCGAGCCATTTGCCGTTCTGCCTCGCCCAGCAATCGGTGTAGCGGCCATAGGCCTGCTCGCCGTCCGCGGTGGTGTAGCTGGTGCGGGCGTGGATGATCGCGAAATCGCCGAGGATGCGGATTTTGACGTCCTCGGCCTTCAGGCCCTTGATCTTCACCGGGATCGCGGTCTGCTTGAGGAAGGCGGCGCGGTCGACCAGGCTCTTGTCGGGATTGGTGGCGTAAAAGTCCTGCGCCAGGATTTCATCGAAGCGCTTGACGTCGCAGTTCTGCACCGAATCGACGTAATCCTTGTTGAGTTTTACGAGCTCGTCCAGATCGTTGCTCATTGGTTTTCCTCCCGTTTCGCTCCATCGTCATTGCGAGGAGCGCCAGCGACGAAGCAACCCATCGCTCCGCATATGCGGATATATGGATTGCTTCGCTTCGCTCGCAATGACGACGCGGCCGACTCAATCATCGAACATCTTCGGCGGCACGAAGCCACCGAATTCGCGCTCGATCAGCTCGGCGAGTTTCAGCGGCGTGCGGTCTTCCAGCATGGGGCCGACGATCTGTACGCCGATCGGCAATCCGTCGGGCGCAAAGCCGGTCGGGATTGCGGTCGACGGCAGGCCGGGCAGGGTCGCGATGCCGGGCCAGGCGAGCTGGTCGGTGTAGACGTGCGGCTGGCCGTCGATCAGGATCTTGCGCTGTTCCTGATCGGGCGAATGGTCGTGCGGGTAGGCTGGCGTCGGCATGATCGGGCAGATCACCGCGTCGAACGATTTGAACAGCTCGCGCCATTGCGCGCGCAGCCGGGCGCGGCCGCCATCGGCGATCACCCAATCGCGGTGACTGAGCGCGATGCCGCGCAGCCGTTCGGCCTGCAGGCTGGTGTTGTCAGCCGGCAGCGCGGCTGCCGCGGCGCAGGCCCCGGAATAGACCTCCGGCGGGAAGGTTGCGGCCAGGAACGACAGCAGGATCCGCATATAGAGCCGCGAAGAGGCGGCAAAGTCCGGCAGCAGCGGGCTCGAGCGAGACACTTTCGCACCGGCCCTGTCGAGGTTGCTGGCGAGCTTGTCGATGCTCCCGCGGATCACTCGGTCGGTCGGCAGCACCGGATCGCTGTCGATCACCAGGATGCGGAAATCTTTCAACGTGCGGTGGCGCGCCGCCGGCAGCTCAAGCCTGTAAGCCTTGCCCGCTTCGAGCGGATCGGGGCCGGCCATCACGTCGAGCACCAGAGCGAGATCGGCCGCGCCGCGCGCCATCGGGCCGATCACGGACAGATCGCGATCGAACGGCAACGGCGGCAGCGGCGGCGGGGTGTGGCCGCGCGACGGCAGCAGGGCGAAGGTCGGCTTGTGCGCATAGATGCCGCAATGGAATCCCGGTACTCGGAGCGAGCCGCCGATATCCGAGCCGAGCGACAGCGCACCATAGCCCGCGGCGAGCGCCGCCGATGATCCGCCGGAGGAGCCGCCCGGCGTGCGGCCAAGGTCGTAAGGGTTGTTGGTGGTGCCGTAGATCTCGTTGTAGCTCTGCCAGTCGGCGAGCCCGACCGGCACGTTGGTCTTGCCAAGGATCACGCCGCCGGCGTCCTTCACCCGCTGGATCGAGAGCGCGTCTTCGGCCGGGACGAAGTCCTTTTGCGGCAGGAAGCCCCAGGTGGTCGGCAATCCGGCGACGTTGAAGGATTCCTTTACCGTCATCGGGATGCCGAGCAGCGGCTTGTGCTCGCCGCGCGCGATCGCAGCGTCCGCGGCGCGCGCGGCAGCAAGGCCGCGCTCGAAATCGCGGACGCAGATCGCGTTGACCTTGCCGTCGTGGCGTTCGATGCGGCCGATCGCATCTTCAGCGAGCTCGACGGCCGAGACCTGCTTGTTGCGCAGCGCCTCCGAGAGTTCGACGGCAGTCTTGAAACTCCATTGCGATTTGGCCACGGCGTGCTCCCTGGTTTTGGCGGCGATCATGCGCAGAATGGAGCAGGCGGGCAAGGCCGGCTTGATCGCAATTGCGTGGGCGCGAGCTGGCAAGGATCTGGAACGCTCTAGTACGGCGTGGTGCGTGCCGACAGATGTGCCATCGGATTGATCGCACCGTTCGCGCTCGAGCGCTCTCCCGCAGTCTCCCTGGCTCCGGGCACCGGAAATGCGTAACCGATGATGGTCTTGACCACGAGCCGGTCGGACGCCGGCGTCAGGCCGTAACCGACGCCGAAATCGATGTCGACGTCGCCGATCTTGAAGTCGGTGACGGCGAACAGCGCGTGCTGTTGCTGTGCCAGCGGGCTGAAATTGCCGATCTTGCCGAAGTCGGCGTAATATTCGAGGCCGACATAGACGTCGTCCTTCAGCTTGCGCGCCAGGCGCGCGGCCGGCGCGAAATCCGCCTCGCCATATCTGCCGAATCCGACGTCGACGATCGGGTTGACGATGAATTCATAGTCCGCGTTACGCACGCCGATGATCGGCCGGATCTCCAGGCCCCAGCGGGTCTGCGCGAATTTGGGCATCTCGTAGCTGAGCTCGAAATTGATGCCGTAGAACAGATTGCGCTTGTCGGCGTTCGGCGAGACGAACAGCGTCCGCAGCTTGAAGGCATCGGACAGGAACTGCTGATCCTGCACGGCGAACGGCAGATAGAGCCCGAGCTCCCACCAGTCGGTCATGCCATAAGCGAATTCCGGGGTGCCGTTGAGGCTGTGGTTGGACGGAAAGCCACCGGGAAACGGTGGGTCTTTCTGGCCGATGCCGACATAGTTGAGATGCTGCTGGATCGTGAACTGCCCGACCTCGGCAATGGCGGCGTTGTAGACCTGGATCTCGTCGGTCGCCCGCGCGCTGCCGCTCCACCCGAGCAGCGCGGCACCAAGCGCCGCGCTGGCCAAATTGCGGGCTTGATGGTGATGCCGCATCGTTGCCCCCGATCAGTCAGCTACGCCGCGCCGATCAATATGCCGACCGCGAGCACGATCGCGCCGCCGAGCACGATCTGGAACACGGCCTGCAGGAACGGCGTGTCCATGTAGCGCGAGCGGATGAAGGCGATCGCCCACAACT
>BFBZ01001749.1_pt1 | contig 13577 bp, 15 predicted proteins | sample 1888401 | NCBI WGS metagenome assembly BFBZ01 (sample SAMD00112614, study PRJDB3348) | symbiont metagenome | host: Chara braunii | reverse complement strand
CCGTTCCCGCCTGCAACTAAGACGCGGGCCGAATTCTGCTCGATCTCAGCGCCGCGGCCCAAAAGCCGCGGCGTTTTCTCAAAAATTTGTGTTTCCGCCTCGGGCGAGTAGCCTCTAGGCTGGGTTTCGGCATCCGCGTCAGACGGCAAGCCGTTGGGAGGAAATCATGACCGACACAACGTCCACCCCGCAGGCCGACACCGCGCGGGCCTCCGAGCTTGGCGCAGTCGCCCGTTTCCTGAAGGCTACGGAGATCGATACGCGCATGCTCGGCATGGTCGGCGCGCTGCTGGTCATCTGGATCGGCTTGCACGTCATTTCCAGCATGCGCCTCGGCGTCAATCCGCTCGATTTCGACAGCCGTACATTCCTGACGCCGCGCAATCTCTGGAACCTGTCGGTGCAGACATCCGCGGTGGCCATCATGGCCTGCGGCATGGTGCTGGTCATCGTCATGCGCAACATCGATCTCTCCGTCGGTTCCGCCGAGGGCGTGATCGGCATGGTGATGGGCTTTGCGCAAGTGCATTTCCTGGTGCGGTTTGTCGGGCTCGAACTCGGCAATCCGTGGATCTGGGTCCTGGCGCTGTTGATCGGCCTGGCGCTTGGTCTGTTGATCGGCGCCTTCCAGGGCTTCATCATCGCCTATCTTGAAGTGCCGGCCTTCATCGTGACGCTGGGTGGTCTCTTGATCTGGCGCGGTGCCGCCTGGTGGGTGACCAGCGGCCAGACAGTGGCGCCGCTCGACGCCACCTTCCAGCTGATGGGGGGCGGGCCGGCCGGATCGATCGGCGCGACATGGAGCTGGGTTGTCGGCATCGTCGCCTGTCTCGCCGTGGTGTTTGCGCTGTTCAACGGACGGGTGCAGCGCAAGCGTTTCCGTTTTCCGTTGCGTCCGATCTGGGCCGAGACATTGCTCGGTGTGGTCACCTGCGCGCTCATCCTGGGCGCGGTCTGGCTTGCCAATTCCTATCCGTGGCCGATCGGCATCGTGAACCGGTATGCGGCGGCCAACAATATTACCGTCCCCGAAGGCGGCCTGTTCATTGCTCACGGCATTGCCATTCCGGTGCTGATGGCGATCGCGGTCGGCCTTGTCATGACGTTCATCACCAACCGTACGCGCTTTGGCCGCTATGTCTTTGCCATCGGCGGCAATCCGGAAGCCGCCAACCTCGCTGGCATCAACACGCGCTGGATCACGATGAAGGTGTTCATGATCATGGGAGTGCTGGCGACGATCGCCGCGGCGATCTCGTCGGCCAGGCAGAATTCGTCCACCAACGTGCTTGGAACGCTGGATGAACTGCTGGTCATCGCCGCTGCCGTCATTGGCGGCACGTCGCTTGCCGGCGGTTCGGGRACGATCATCGGCGCCATGCTCGGTGCGCTCCTGATGCAGTCGCTGCAGTCCGGCATGGTGCTGCTTGGTGTCGACTCGCCGCTGCAGAGCATCGTCGTCGGCGCCGTGCTGGTCATCGCCGTCTGGCTCGACACTGTTTACCGCAAGCGCGTTTAGGGAGGGACCGCCATGATTGACAAGACTGCTCCTGCAGGCACCCCGCTGATCGACATGCGCAACATCTCGATCGCCTTTGGCGGCATCCGTGCTGTCGACGACGCGTCGATAGACCTTTTCCCCGGTGAAGTCGTGGCGCTGCTCGGCCACAACGGCGCCGGCAAGTCGACGCTGATCAAGATCCTGTCCGGGGCCTACAAACGCGATGCCGGCCAGATCTTCGTCAATGGCCAGGAGGCTTCGATCTCCAACCCACGCGACGCCAAGAAATACGGCATCGAAACGATCTACCAGACGCTGGCGCTGGCCGACAATGTCGATGCCGCCGCCAATCTCTTCCTCGGCCGCGAAATCATGACTGCCTATGGCACGCTCGACGATGTCGCCATGGAGGCCGAGGCGCGCAAGGTGATGGGCCGGCTCAATCCGCGCTTCCAGCGCTTCAAGGAGCCGGTGGTCAAGCTGTCTGGCGGCCAGCGACAGTCGGTGGCGATCGCGCGCGCTATCCTGTTCAACGCACGTATCCTGATCATGGATGAGCCGACGGCGGCACTCGGGCCCCAGGAGACGGCCCAGGTCGGTGAACTGGTCAAGCAGCTCAAGGCGGATGGCATCGGTATCTTCCTGATCAGCCACGACATCCACGACGTGTTCGAGCTTGCCGACCGCGTCTGCGTCATGAAGAACGGCCAGGTGGTCGGAACGGCGCGCACCAGCGACGTGACCCAGGACGAGGTGCTCGGCATGATCATCCTCGGCAAGTGCCCGCCCGGAGCCATTCCCGGGCCCGGCGCGCTGAGGATCGCCGCCTAAAAATCGGCGGAACCTGATCGGTAAGCCCGGCTGCCATCACTTATCGGCAGCCGGCTGTTTGCCAATCATGTGATATGCCAGCGATGCCGATGGTTTGGCCCCGGCATTGTGTTGGTGCCGGGACTTGCCCATAAAGGTGGCGAACCGCTCACGGGCCGCATTGTCCATTGAAGAAATTCTTCCCGATCGTTGCTTTCATCGCCGTCGCATTGATCAGCCTGATGATGGCGGGGTTCGCCTATTTCGCCACACAGGAAGCGGCGCGTATCAAGTTCGAGGCGGCGGCGGACGATGCACTCAACCGGATCGAAAGCCGCATCGACCTGCATCTCTCCTTGCTGCGTTCGACCCAGGCGCTGTTCGATGCCCGCAATGGCGACATTTCACAGAACGAATTCAAAGCCTTCTTCAAGGCGCTCGATGTGGACAACAATTTCGCCGGCCTGCGCGGCATCGGCTTTCTCAGGCTGGTGAAGACCGGCGATGAGGCCGCGGTTGAACGCGATATCCTGCGCGATCAGGGCGTCAGCCATGCTGTCTATCCGGATACGACTTTGCCCTGGCGCGCGCCCATCGTCCTGTTCGAACCGCTGGATCCTTCCAATCGGTCCAGCATCGGCTACGACATGTTCACCGAACCGGCGCGGCGCGAGGCGATCGAAAAGGCCATGGCCGATGATCAGCAGCACGCCAGCGGTCTCGTGCAACTCGGCCAGGGCACCGGCGCCGCGCAGGTTTTCACCGGCTTCCTGGTCTTCGTGCGGCTCAATGTCGAAACGGCGCCTGACGTCATCAACGCGTCCAGGTCCTCGACGGCCGGTTTTCTCTATGCCGCCTTTCGCGCGGAAGACCTGTTCCAGGTCGCGCTCAGCCGGGTGCCGCTGCTGCCGGTCAATACCGAGATCTATGATGGCACGGTGAAAGCCGACAATCTTCTGTTCCGGTCGGAGGCGCCGCCTGTTTCCATGTTCGGGGACAGGCTTCTGGTCACCCGCAACATCATGGTGGCCGGCCGGCCATGGACCATCCAGTTCCGGCCGACATCAGCCTTCTCGCAACCGTCCTCGCGCGCCATCCCCGTGATGCTTGGACTGTTCGGGTTGTTGCTGGCGGGCGCCATCGCCCTGGTGGCTCGTTATCAGGAGCGTGCCTATGACGCGGTCTCGCTGCTGCACGAGACGACCGAAAAGAGCCTGCTGGAGAAGGACTTGATGCTGCAGGAGATGAAGCATCGCATCAAGAACTCGATCACACGGGTGCTGGCAATCGCGCGGCAGACGGCCTCGCGCGCCACGGACGTCAACGAATTCTCGTCGTCCTTCTCCGCCCGGCTGCAGGCGATGGCCGCTTCGCAGGACATGCTGACGCGTTCACGATGGCAGAAGGCCGATCTCGGCGATCTCTTGCGCATCGAGCTTGGCCAGGTGTTCGGCAAGGAGCTTCCCGAGGGCCTTCTGTCGGGGCCGGAGGTGCTTCTCGACGAGACGACGACGCAGGCACTCGGACTGACTTTTCACGAACTGGCGACGAACGCATTGAAATATGGCGAGGCCGGCAACTCCGTCGGCGCGCTGAAAGTCGATTGGTCGCTCGAAGGGCATGGGCGCGACAGGACACTGACCCTCAACTGGCGGGAATCCGGGCAGAAGAAACTGGAAACGCCGACCAAGACCGGCTTTGGCACCAAACTGATCGACCTGAACGTCACGCGCGAATTGCGCGGTACGATCAACCGCGATTTCCATGCGGATGGTCTGACGGTGCAGATAAGAATCCCGCTGACGGCGTAACGCACGACCCGCCAGACGAGTAGAACCTTATTTCACGCAAATCGTTGTGCCAAAACCGCCGCGCACGTAGGGAGACGCGCTTTAGCTCTTTGCTTTGCGCAATTCAGGACGGAAAACCGTTTCACGCTTTTCCTAAATTACTCTGGAGCGTCCAGGCATGGAAACCCGGAGGCCGGCGGACCGGTCTCCGGATCAACATTTCGACTATCGCCGAACTAGTTGCAGCGAGCCGTGTATATCCGGCCATGGCGATCGCGATACTGGCAATAGCCGTTGCGCAGATTGCGCACCAGCAGGCCGGAACCGGCACCGACGGCAGCGCCGATCAGCGCGCCCTTACCGCCGCCGACCAAGCCGCCGATACCGGCGCCAATCAAGGTGCCGCCAGCGACATCCTTCTCGGTGCTGGTGCAGCCGCTGAGGGCAGCCACCGCAACCACGGCAATAATCATCTTCCGCATAGAGTCACTCCTCACTTTGTGTCCTCGCTTCAATAAGCTGCAATCGCCATCTATCATGAAACAACAGTCTTTGCCCGCTCGATTTTATTGTTGACTAAGATAGTCTTTTTCGGGACGCGGCCCGCTTGATGCTAGCAGCAGGTTAGAAATCTCCAGCGAAGCATCAAGGGTCCCGTCCGGACGCACGTTCCAGGCGATCTTGTTGTAGTCATCTTCCAGTGCCGGATCGACCGGAAGGCATTTCGCAACGATATGCTCAGCCTGCCCCTGGACATCGCCCAAAGCGAAGGGGCGTTCGGCGGTACATTCGGCGGCCGTCTCAAAAACGCTTACCGGAACGGACAATTCGCGGCAGTCGGTCATGGTATTCGAACACCCTATGACGAGCAGCAAGGCGGCGATGTGTTCCATGGCGACATGTCCTCTCGCCACAACAACGACTCAAAACCGCCAAAGTTCCTGCGGCAGCAGGCTTGTCAACGAATAATTGGACGCCGGTTACGTGCATTGCCGCCAAGGCACGGCGCCGCTCGTGCCCAAGGCAATCAGTACAGCTGGAAGGCTGCCACCAATAGGACTGCCGTGATCAATGCGAATGCGCAGAGGCGGAGAGCGGAGTGGGAGGATCGTGGCGAGGGGGAGGCGGGCGATTCCGGATCCTGAAACTCGCCCATCGAAACGCGGGCGGCCTGTTCCAGTCTGTTCATGTCGGCGGCCGTCGTCAAAATCATTCCCTCCCCTGTCGCGCTACGAACCGCGACCGCAATGTCCACAGGACCGGCCAGTTCCAGCGCTATCTGGGAAATACAGTGTGGGGTGTCATGGTAAATAGCCGGTTAAGGATTACATGGCGCCTGGGGTTTCCAGACGGGTCGCGCGATCAGTCGGTTTCGAAATTACCGTGGGGAACGATCAGGCGGTATTCGAGGCGGCCAGCCGTGATCTCAAGCGTTGCCGTGCCATTCAGCGATGCTGGAACGACCCGCTCGAGGGCGACGCTGCCAAAGCGTTTTTCGCTGCGCTGATTGTCATTTGCCCCGATCGCTTCGGCCCACGTCAGCGAGAGGGCGGCTTCACCGGCCGATGCGGCCATGAGATTGGCGGTCACCTCGACAAAGCCGCCCGGCCGAGACAGGGCGCCGTAGCTCACAGAATTGACGGCGAGCTCATGCATGGCCAGGCCGATATGCAGGGCCGCATTGGGGTTGAGGTATGGATTGACGCCCTGGAAACGCAGGCTGCGCACGGGATCGGCTCCATAGCGACCGACCTGGCCGGACACCAGCTCGCGAAGGGCTGCGCCGCGCCAGTTGGACGACGTCACCAGATCCTGGGACGACGCGAGCGATTGCAGCCGGCCGCGAAAGCGCGTCAGGAAATCGCCGATGGTGTCAGAGTAACGGCCAGTCTGGGTGGCGATGCTCTGGATGATGGCCAGCAGATTTTTCGAGCGATGACTGACTTCACGCAGCAGCGTCTTCAGGGTCTGTTCGCGACGCTTCTGCTCGGTCGTTTCGACCATTGTGGTGACAACGCCCTGCACCGTGCCGCTGTCGCCGTGGTCCGCGTCTATCCATACCTGGAACCAGCGAACGCCGTCTTCGGCGGGAACGCTGAGTTCAAGACGTTCCGGTTTTCCGGACGCCATGACGTTGCGTTTGGTCGCGTCGATGCGCTGTGCCTGGGCCAGCGGCAGGATGCCGTCGCTGTCAGCGCTGTCGGCCCATGGCGCACGCATGTTGCGTGCCCATACGGTCTTCAACTCGCGATCCTGATAAAGTACGGAAATGCCGGCATTATGCAGCGCATGCAGCAGAGCCCGGCCGAGCTGCATTCCACTTTCGGCGGGATGCAAGGCGATGATCTCATCGCTCTGCCTGCCCTCTTTAATGTCTCCGGACTTGGAACGCATCGGTCATATGTCCACCCAGTTCAGCTGAACGGCTCACTGGGTAATGGGTTCCCAAAAGTGAGTTGGCTCCGGCCCCCAAAAGCGGCCCGCCGAGCGGCGTCCTGTGAAGGATACCGCCCGGCGGTGGCTGGAAACCGTTTGAGGGGTGCGGCTTCCAGTGTTCGCTCAGTTTCTGCCTGATTCGTCACGCCCGTTTGAACAGGCCGGCAAGAAGCGAAATGACCAGGAAAGCGAGAAAGATGTAGAACAGTATCTGCGCTATCCCGGCTGATGATCCGACGATGCCTCCAAACCCGAGCGCGCCCGCGATGATCGCGACGACAAGAAAAACAAGCGCCCAGTAGAGCATTATCCATCTCCTTCGAATGGTGTCATAAAAACGTGGTTCGCCGCCGTTTGTTCCACCATTGGCCGAAAAAGACGAGCCTGCCAATCGCTAGGGATGGCTGGATGTGCGGGAAAATTCGGGGCGCTGGTGTCCAATCATGAAGAAGGCCGCCCGATGCAGCGCATCGAACGGCCCGTTTCATGCATTCCATGACAGGAAGGCTATGCCGCGGCCTTCGCCTGCCGGTCGAAGAACAGTGCCTGACTGATCAAGGCCTTGACCATATCCGGGTTGAACGGCTTGGTGACCAGGAACGCCGGTTCCGGCCGCTCGCCGGTCAGCAAGCGTTCGGGGAAAGCGGTGATGAAGATCACCGGAACCGAGGTGGACGAGAGGATCTCGTTGACAGCCTCGATGCCAGAGCTGCCGTCGGCAAGCTGGATGTCGGCAAGAACCATCTTCGGCCGTGTCTTGGCGAACAACGTCACCGCCTCGGCATGGGTGCGCGCCGTTCCGACGACGCGATGGCCAAGGCTCTCGACCATTTCCTCTATGTCCATGGCGATCAGCGGCTCGTCCTCGATGATCAGCACATCGGTCGCCACTTGGCGGGAAATCTCGTTGCTCGCCTGAGCCAGAAGCTCCGAGAACTCGGCGTCGCCGACATCGAGAATCTCAGCTGCTTCGTCTTCGGTGAAGCCTTCGACCGCGACCAGCAGGAAAGCCTGACGGGGGCGAGGGGCGATGGCATTCAAGTTGGCGGCGGCTCGCTGTTCCCAGGCCGACTGGGCATGTTCTTGTGGAACGCGGATGGCAACGGAGGTGAAGAGCTTGGCGAATATCTTGTAGAGTGCGATGCGGTCGTTCGATGCTTCCGGAAAGATGTCGACATCGGTGATGAGGGCTTCAAGCATCGCGGCGACCAGCGCGTCGCCACTCTCCTGCGATCCGGAGACTGCCCGCGAAAAGCGGCGCAGGAACGGCAGGTGCGGAGCGATGGTTGCGGATAAACTCATAATGGACGTCTCCCTCAGATGACGTGGTTGCATAGTTTGCAGGTCAAGCCGATTGCAAGCCTCGGAACAGCAAACGCAGTGTCTTGGAAAAAGTTCCGGGCTTCGGCGGAACTAATATGCGGGGAAGGCGTTCTGGGGTTGGGATGGGCGACCAGACGAGGGTGCCGCTTGCCTTGTGTTGTGTAGTATGGCGGCCTGGCAGCTGGGGAATAAAGGGCGAAATGAAGGATATGATGAAACAGACAATGGCTGGCGCCGTCGAAAGGCGCCGGGATGGTTCCGGAGACCCACTCGGGCCGAACTCGGAAATTGGTCGCAAACTCAAGCAGTATTATGACGAGCTGGTCTCCGACGATGTGCCGGATCGCTTCGCCCAGCTGCTCAGCCAGCTGGAACAGGCAGAACCCGCGCAGAAGAAGGACTGAGGCATGGCCGCCGTCTCTCAGGGCTTCAAGACCGATCTGCTCGGGTCGATCCCGAGTCTGCGCGCCTTTGCAGTGTCGCTGACGCAGAATGCCGACAAGGCCGACGATCTGGTGCAGGAGACGCTGGTCAAGGCGTGGGACAAGCATGAAAGCTTTCAGCCCGGCACCAATCTCAAGGCTTGGCTGTTCACCATCCTGCGCAACGAATTCTATTCGCAGATGCGCAAGCGCGGCCGCGAAGTGCAGGATAGCGATGGCATCATGACGGCAAGACTGGCGGTTCATCCAGCCCAGCACGGTCAGCTCGACCTGAAGGATTTTCGCGGCGCGCTCGAACAATTGCCCGAGGACCAGCGCGAAGCCATCATCCTCATCGGCGCATCGGGTTTCTCCTATGAGGAAGCCGCCGAGATCTGCGGATGCGCGGTCGGAACAATCAAGAGCCGCGTCAGTCGAGCCCGCACGCGGCTGCAGGAGATCCTGAAGATTTCCGGCGAGGACGAGTACGGCCCCGATGCGATCTCCGCCCAGGTGATGGGCACGCCGGGAAGCTGAGGCGTGGCCAGCCAGGCGGGATCGTGATCGTACCGCCCAGCAATCAAGATATGTCGGTCATCGGGTGTCAGTTAGCCGGCGTACGGCCGCAGGCGGCCGCTACAGCCTGGATAAGATCCTCTCCCGAATAGGGCTTCGTGACCAGCCTGATGCCGGGAAAGGACGCCTTGATCTCATCGACGTCCGAATAACCCGAGGCGAAGACGAAGGGGAGGCCGGTTTCCCGCAACCCCGAGGCGAAATCGAGCGTGGAGGCTCCGCCCAGCATGAGATCGACGATGGCGGCATCGAAGCGCCCGGCGACGTTCTGCTGATCGACCTCCGCCAGGTCGCGGGCGATCACCACTTCGCCAGCGCCATAATCGCGGCACAGCTGCTCGACATCCATGGCGATCAGGAATTCATCCTCCAAGACCAGAATTCGCAGTCCCTCAAGCAATGGTGGCACGCAGCAATGTCTCCCTGAAGCCAGGGAGTCATGATCGCTATTTGGCATCCTGTCATTTAAAAAAGACATGCCGGGCGCAGATGGTGGAACCACGATCCCCGCGACGCGTTTGAAACCAACTCTCTCGAAGAGGGGCAGCGTTTTCGGAGAGGGGTCGAAATGTCGGGCCAGAACGGTCGTTATTTATCCAGCCGCCAGTATCCATGCGAGAACTGTCCGCTTCGACCCTTGCCGGTCTTCCGCGAGTTCGAAAAGCAGGAACTCGTCTTCATCAGCAAGTTCAAGAAGGGCGAGCTTGCCGTCGACAAGGGCGCCACGGTGCTGGTCGAGGGCAGCCACAGCGCCCACCTGTACACCGTGCTCTCGGGCTGGGCTTTCCGCTACAAGCTTTTGTCGGATGGCCGCCGCCAGATCCTCAACTATCTGATGCCGGGCGATCTCATCGGCCTGCAAGGCAGCGTCATGGGAGAGATGCAGCACTCCGTCGAGGCGTTGTCGCCGATGCTCCTGTGCGTCTTTGAGCGCGAGTCCCTGCACGAGCTCTACCGCAATCATCCAGGGCTCGCCTACGACATCACATGGATCGCGTCGCGAGAGGAGCGCATGCTGGACGAAAATCTGCTCAGCGTCGGCCGTCGCAGTGCGATCGAGCGCGCCGCCTACCTCATCTCCTTCATAAGCAGCCGGGCCAAGGTGGTCGGCCTCAACGGCAAGCAATCCGTCCGGATCCCGATCACGCAGCAACACATTGCCGATACGCTCGGCCTCTCGCTGGTTCACACCAACAAGACGATCCGCAAGCTGATGGACCGTAAACTGATCCTCTGGCGCGATGGCGGCTGCGAGGTGGTCGACAATGAAGGGCTCAAGGAACTCGCCCATTGGGAGGGATTGAGCGAGGGGCGCCGACCGCTGATCTGACAGTGTTAACCTGAAGCCAAATCACGGCTGGACTCGGCTTCGGAAACACACTTTCATCAGACCAGCATGATTTCAGGGCCTGGGCACGCCGCTTCGGAACCTTGATGTCCATCGAACGTTTGAAATCAAAGCAAACGCAAGGAGTTAAGCAATGGCCACTGCCACTGGAAAGACCGCCAACGAAAGCAGGACGAATCCAGACCTTGAAGCCGACATCAAGCAGCTCAAGGCCGATATCGAAAAACTGACCAAGCAGTTGGCCAAGACCGGCGAACATGGCTATGGGACAGCCCGCCGCGCGGCGACGGAAGGTGTCGAGCAGTTGCGTGCCCAGGGCGAGGCAGCCTTCGACAATTTGCGCAGCAACGCCAGGGATGTCGAGGCGCAGCTGCTGGCCAGCGTGCGCGAAAAGCCCGTGACGTCACTGGCTATCGCAGCCGGGGTCGGATTCCTGTTTGCGCTTCTCGCGCGGCGCTAATTCCCGTGGGAATGCTGGCATCGCTTATTTCGGGTTTCGCCTCCGGCGAGACGTTGGCCGCCATTCGCCGCGCACGCACCGCGGCGATCATCTATGCGGTTGCCGCCCTGGCGGCGCTCTGCGGTCTCGGGTTCCTGGTCGGAGCGGCCTATGTCTGGACGGCCGGTCGCTACGGATCGATAGCCGCCTCGCTGGGCTTTGGGGCCGGCTTCCTGGTGGTCGCCGGGCTGATACTGCTTGTCCACCAGCTGTCGTCCGGCGCGCGCGCGCGCCGCCGCGCGCAACGGCGCGACGCGGACTTGAAGGCGATCGGCATTGCAGCAGCACTTGCGGTGTTGCCGACGCTGCTCAAGGGGAAGGGTGGTCTGGGCGTCATTCTGGGTCCGGCGGTGGCCCTTGCCGCCTACGCCATCTACCGTGAAAACGTGAAGCCCGGCGCGGATGACCGTGATGATGGCGAGGCGAAATAGCGCTGGCTATTTCGTCAAATCCTCCAGCGGCATGGATATCTCGGCATAAACGCCCTCTGGCCTGAACTCATGCGTCACCTCGCTGGAGATGACCTTGGCCAGGCTGCGACGGATCAGGATTGAACCGAAGCCGTGGCGTTCCGGCGGGGTGMCCGCAGGACCGCCGCTTTCGCGCCAGGTCAGCATCAGGCGACGGTCACCCTTCTTGCCTTGCGTCTTCCAGTCGAGATCCACCCTGCCGGCCGCCACCGACAGCGATCCATATTGCAGCGCGTTGCTGGCCAGTTCATGCAGGATCAGGCCAAGTCCGACCGCCTGGTCGGGTGAGAGCAACAGATCGGCGCCGGTGATCTTCATGCGTGGCTGGGCGGCGTTGTCGAACGGCTTCACTTCGATCTGCACGAGTTCGCGGATGCCGATGCCGCGCCACTCGCGATCCGATAAAAGACCATGGGCGACGCCAAGCGCCTGCAGCCGGGCGCCGAATGCCTCGAGAAATTCACTCGGCTGGCGGGCGTGCCGGACCGTCTGCGTTGCCAGTGCCTGGACTGTCGCCAGCGTGTTCTTGACGCGATGATTGAGCTCGCGCAGCAAGAGCCGTTGCCGTTCGTCACCGAGCTTGCGCTCGGTGATATCGTAATTGACGCCGAAGATCAGCGTCGGCTTGCCGTCGCCATCGCGTTCGATGACGCGCCCGCGCGTGGCGAGCCAGCGCGGCGGGGAGAAGCCCTTCACCCGGTATTCGCCGAAATAGTCGTCGCTGCCGGTCAGGGCGTCGCGGAAGCGGGTTTCCGTCTGGTAGACATCGCGCGGATCGATGGCGGTCAGGATATCGCGTGCCCGCAACCGGGTCGAACGCGGCAGGTTGAACAGTTCCGACATCAAGACATCGCATTCGATCATGTCGGTGCGGATGTCCCAGGCCCAACTGGCGAGCGAAGCCGCGTCGAGCGCGATGGCGCGCCGCTTTTCCTCGCGCACCAGTGCCGCCTCGGCAATGGCGCCGCTGCGTGTCGCGTCCTTCAACGTGAACAGGCTGGCGGCGAGGCCGGCCAGCGCCTTCAATTGATCGAGCTTGGCGGCTGACGGGAACGCATGCGGCTTGCGGTCGAGCACGCACAGCGTGCCGATCCGCGCGCCCGCCACCACCATCGGAGCCCCGGCATAGAAACGGACGTGGTGCTTGCCGGTAACCAGCGGATTGGTCATGAAACGTGGGTCGAGCGTGGCGTCGGTCACCACCAGCGGTTCATCGCCTGCGGCAATTGCGTGGGCACAGAACGATATGTCGGTCGTCGTTTCGGTTTCGTCGATCCCGACGCAGGACTTGAACCATTGACGGTCCAGATCGAGCAGCGTGACAAGCGCGATCGGTGCCTGCATCACCGATGCCGCAAGATTGCCGATGCGATCAAAATCAGGGTCGGCTGCCGTATCCAGCATCTCCAGCCCATGCAGCACGGACAGCCGATCCCTGTCACTTACCCCGCGAAAGACCTCGGCCGGTAGGCCCGGCGCGCCCTCAATCGTATTGTCCACCAGATCCCCATTGCCCCGTCTTGCCGTCTTTCGTGGTTACCTCTGTCCGTTGGCGCGAGGTCGCTCCCGCAGCCTTTACCCTTCGTAGCGCGGAACCGTTACCCGAACATGTTTTTTTAGACGCGCCTGCCTGAGCCAAGCAGTATGGAGGCTGAACATGACGTGGAGCTTGGCTGAAACCCATGGCGAGGTGATCAAATCGCCGACGAGCCGGCAGGACAGCGTCCTCCAAGGCTAGAGCTTCCGCGGACCTGGATCGCATCACGCAGCCTCAGCTTGCGCATTGCGTGCGGGTACCAGCACATTGAGGCCCCCGGGATGGATCCTGATCGTTGTTTCCCGATCAAGCCTGACAAGTTCGCCATCGATCACCGCCCGATATTTCTTCGCGGGCGAATGAACTTTCACCACCACCCGGTCGGCCTGGAGAATCTCGACATGTTCATTATCGCGCCATTTGCCGCGCGCCATGTTGAAGAAGAACTTAAGCAGATGGCGGCGCTGTTCGGCCACCGTGACATAGATGCCAAGCACGCCACCCGCGGGATCGTCCGCGTAGGGCAGGTGGCCTTCTCCAAACAGATTGTTGGTAACGCCGATGGCGGTGGTGCGGGTGACGATCTCGGCTTCGCCGACCGTCAGCGTCACCTTCATTGCCTGCGGATTGTTGATCGTTGCCCAGGCAGCCTGTGCGGAGGCCCTTATCTTCCCCAGGCGTGAACCGAATGCCATGTTCTGGCGGCGCTGCACCATCCTGGCATGCATGCCGATCGAGAACTGATGCACGAACGGACGCCGGTGGGGGGTAGCGATACCCACCGCCGTTACGTCGCCGTCGACAAAAGATTCCAGTGCGGCATCGAGCGTCTGGGGAATGCCGAGCCCGCGCGCGAACAGGTTCA
>BFBZ01001748.1_pt1 | contig 13577 bp, 14 predicted proteins | sample 1888401 | NCBI WGS metagenome assembly BFBZ01 (sample SAMD00112614, study PRJDB3348) | symbiont metagenome | host: Chara braunii | reverse complement strand
GGGCATTCCGGGTGCGGGATGGGACAGCTGAGAAGGGCGAAGGGCGAATAGCGAATAGCGAATAGCGAATAGCGAATAGCGAATAGCGAATAGCGAATAGCGAATAGGCTACTTCCCCTATTCGCTACTCGCAACTCGCTATTCGCCTCTCATCAAGTCTCGATCTTCACGTACTCGAAGTCACCCGGCTTGTTGTCGATCCCGACCTTCGGGGGCGCGATCCACGAGGCGTATTCGCCGATCTCGGTGACCGGCTTCATCAGCGAGGAGATGTAGGCGCCGTCGTCGGCCGACGGCAGCCAGTCGCCCTTGCGCTTCGCCCACGTGCCCTCGTCGATCAGGATGCCGTCGGGCGTCGCATGGACGTCCTTGAACTCGCCGATGGCGCGGTGGAAGGCGGTATGCGGCAGCTTGAGCTGGAAGTCGTAGCCTGCGGTCGTGATGATCTTGTTCCAGCGCAGCAGGCCCTTGACGCAGTCCTGCGAGTAGTCGTCGCGCAGGCGCATGTTGAGCGCGGTCAGCGCCGGCTCGTCGACCCGCTTGATCTCGCCGTCGACCAGCTTGAGCACCGGATAGGTCGAGTTCTTGAGCTGGTGATCGTCCTGGATCTGGGTCTCGTGATAGCGGCCCTTGATGCCGGCATTGAAGGCATTGGCCGCGTTGGTCGAGACCTCCGAGCCGAACAGGTCGAGCGACAGCGTGTAGTGCAGGTTCAACTTCTTCTGGATGGTCGGCAGGTCGATCACGCCCAGCGCGCGGACCTTGGCGATGTCGGTGGGATCGTCGATCCCGGCCTCGCGCATCGCCTCGACCGTGCGCTGGATCACGCGGCCGACGCCGGTCTCGCCGACGAACATGTGATGCGCCTCCTCCGTCAGCATGAAGCGGCAGGTGCGCGACAACGGATCGAAGCCGGACTGCGCGAGCGAGTGCAGCTGCATCTTGCCGTCGCGGTCGGTGAAGTAGGTGAACATGAAGAACGACAGCCAGTCCGGCGTCTTCTCGTTGAAGGCGCCGAGCATGCGCGGGCTGTCCGCATCGCCCGAGCGGCGGCGCAGCAGCTCGTCGGCCTCCTCGCGGCCGTCGCGGCCGAAATATTTCTGCAGCAGGTAGACCATCGCCCAGAGGTGACGGCCCTCCTCGACGTTGACCTGGAACAGGTTGCGCATGTCGTAGAGCGACGGCGCCGTCTTGCCGAGATGGCGTTGCTGCTCGACCGAGGCCGGCTCGGTGTCGCCCTGGATCACGATCAGGCGGCGCATCAGCGCGCGATATTCGCCGGGAACCTCCTGCCAGGCCGGTTCGCCATAGTGCTCGCCGAACGGGATCTTGCGATCCTCTTCCTGCGGAGCCAGCAGGATGCCCCAGCGATAGTCGGGCATCTTGACGTAATCGAACTTCGCCCAGCCGCGCGGATCGACCGAATAGGCCGTGCGCAAGTACACCAGCGACTGCTGGAAGCCCTCGGGGCCCATGTCGTTCCACCAGTCGACGTAGCCGGGATGCCAGCCTTCCAGCGCCTTGAGGACCTGGCGGTCCTCGGCGAGATTCACGTTGTTCGGAATCTTGGTCGAGTAGTCGACGTTCATGATGTTCATGTTCATGGCGTGCCTCCCTGAAATCTTCCCGGTGGTCATGCCCGGCCTCGTGCCGTGCATCCACGTCGTTCGTCTCGATTAGCTCGCGGATGGCCGGGTCAAGCCCGGCCATGACGGATGATAACTACACGCGCGTCATGTCATATTGCGGCCGCTCGCCGGTGCCGTAGCGCCGGAGTGCGCCCTCCTCGCCGACCGCGTTGGGCCGCTGGAAGATCCAGTTCTGCCAGGCGGTGAGGCGGGCGAAGATCTTCGATTCCATCGTCTCAGGGCCGGCGAAGCGCAGATTGGCTTCGAGACCGGTGAGGCTGTCCGGCGAGAAGCTGGCGCGCTCCTCGAGGAAGACGCGGATCTCGTCCTCCCAATCGATGTCATCCAGCGCGAAGGTCACGAGGCCGAGTTCCTCGGCCTCATCGGCTTCGAGCGGCTTGCCGACCTGCTCACGCACACGCGCGAGATCGGTGGGATCGGCGAGGAAGCGCGACTCCAGCCGGGTCAGGCCGTGACTCATCGGATAGGGACCGAAATTCATCGCCGACAGTTCGATCGCCGGCGCCGGGCGGTTGTCGCCCTGGATGGTGCCGATCAGCATGTAGGAGCGGTCGGAAGCGAACACCAACTCGGCGAGCGTTCCGGCGAAGCAGGAACCGGGCTCGACCAGCGTGACCAGCGTGCGCGAGGTGACGTCGATGCGCTTCAGCACCCGCTTCCAGTAATGCCTGACCTCGTTGACCAGCCAGTGCGCCTTGTTGGCCTCAAGGAACGCGTCATGCACGAGCACCTTGTCGCGATCGCCATGCGACTTGAACACCAGCATGGCGATGCCGAGCTCGTTGATGCGCAGATGCAGGATGGCATCGTCGAGCTCGCGCGCGACCTGCAGCGGCCAGAAGGAGGCTCCCTGCGCGATCATACCGTCGATGTCGGCCGGCGGCGCAGCTTCGGGAGCCGTGATCGTGATCGTGGCGATGCGGGCGGCGCGGTCGATGTCGACATTGACGAAGCCGTAACGCACGCTGCTCGCGTCAATGATGCGCTTCAGCGGCGTGAGCGCGACACCCTTGCCGCTGCCGTTGCGCTTGGAGGCCGCCGCGAACTCCCTGGCGCGCTCAGCGACCTTGGCGTCGACCTTGGAGTTCGGCGCGATCTCGTCGACGAGGCGCCATTGCACGGCGCGCTTGCCCTTGACGCCCTCTTCCGTCGTGCAGAACGCGTCCGCACGGTCGCGGCGCACCTTGCGCTTGTCGACGACGCGCGTCAGGCCGCCGGTGCCGGGCAGCACCGCGAGCAGAGGCACCTCCGGCAGCGACACCGAAGACGATCCGTCGTCGGCGAGGATGATGTGATCGGTGGCGAGCGCGAGCTCATAGCCGCCGCCGGCCGCGGTGCCGTTCACCACGGTGATGAAGCGCTGGCCGGAATTCTCGGATGAATCCTCGAAGCCATTGCGGGTCTCGTTGGTGAACTTGCAGAAGTTCACCTTGTGGGCGTGGGTCGCGCCCGCGAGCATGCGGATGTTGGCGCCGGCGCAGAACACGCGCGGCTTGGCCGAGCGCAGCACCACGACCTTCACTTGCGGGTGCTCGAAACGCAGCCGCTGCACGGCATCGGCGAGCTCGATGTCGACGCCGAGATCATAGGAATTGAGCTTGAGCTGGTAGCCCTCGAACAGGCCGCCATTCTCGTCGACGTCCATGGCGAGCGTCGCCACCTCGCCATCGATCGAGAGCTTCCAATGTTTGTAGCGGGAGGGATCGGTCTGAAAATCGATGAACGTCTTGCCTCCCGCGAGCACGCGGTCTTCCCCGGCCATGTGTCACCCTTCGTTGGAGTGCTTATCGTTGAGATGCACAATAATTCATGTTATGGCTGGCGTCTACGACAAAAAGCCGAAACATGCACTTTGTTTCATGTTCGTGATGCCGGGGCCGGCAAGGTCCCGGCCGCGAACTCGGCAATGACCCGCAAGGTGGCGTCCGGCGCCTCGCGATGCGGGGAATGGCCGGTGTTGGGCAGCATCGTCACTTCGACCGGGCAGTAGCACTCCTCCTGGATGATCTCGACCTGGCGGATGGTGCCGTACTGGTCGTCGACGCCCTGGATCACGGCCACGGGAACGCGGATGTACGCGAGGTCGCCGGTGATATCCCAGGCCCGGAATGCCGGATCGAGCCAGGCGCCGTTCCAGCCGTAAAACGCGTTGTCGACGTTCTTGTGCCAGCGCGACAGCTTGGCGCGCAGCTCCGATGTCTCGTAGGTCGTCTTGATGGCGGCGATCGAGGAGACGGAGACATCCTCGACGATGACATGCGGCGCGATCAGCACGACGCCATCTAGGCGATGATCGGCTCGGCTGCCGGCGTAGATCGCCGCGATCGTCGCGCCATCGGAATGGCCGACCAGGAGCCCGCGCGAGAAGCCGATCGCATCGAGCAGCTTCGGCAGCACGTCGCACGCCTCGCGCTGCATGTAGTCGAGCGGCCGCGGCAGAGACACCGGGCTGGAGTCGCCGTAGCCGGCGCGCGAATAGACGAACACGGAAACACCGGTGGCTTGCCGGAGCTTGTCGGGAAAGTCGCCCCACAGCCCGACCGAGCCGAGCCCTTCATGCAGCAGCACGATGCAAGGAGCGTCAGAGGGCCGTGCACCGATCAGGCGATATTCGAGATCGGCGGAATCGATGGTGAGGAAGCCGTTCGATGAAAGCTGCACGGGTCACTCTCTCCTTCGTCATGCCCGGCTTGACCCGGACATCCACGTCTTTCTTGTCGAGGCGGAATGGATGGCCGGGACAAGCCCGGCCATGACGACAACCAAGAGCAGGACCACTCCCGCGAGTGGGGGCCAACTACTGACCCGCCCCCTCACGCAGCTTGAAGCGCTGGATCTTGCCGGTCGCGGTTTTCGGCAAGGATTCCACCACCTCGATCCAGCGCGGATATTTCCACGGGCCGATCTTCTGCTTGACGTGTTCCTTCAGTGCCTCGTGCAGGGTCGAGCGATCGACGCTCGGGCGCAGCACGACATAGGCCTTCGGCTTCAACAGCCCCTCCGGATCGGCTTCCGGCACCACGGCAGCCTCGAGCACCGCGGGATGCGTGATCAGCGCGCTCTCGACCTCGAACGGCGACACCCAGATGCCGGAGACCTTGAACATGTCGTCGGAGCGGCCGCAGAAGGTGTAGCGCCCATCGGCGTCGCGCACATATTTGTCGCCGGTGCGCGTCCAATAGCCCTCGAACGTCGAGCGGGTCTTGTGGCGCTGATTCCAGTAGCCCTCACCGGCGGACGGTGCATGCACCAGCATCTCGCCGACCTCGCCGTCCGGCACGTCCTGGCCGGCCTCGTTGACAAGACGAACCTGATAGCCCGGCACAGGGCGCCCCGATGAGCCGTATTTGATGTCCCCGGGCACGTTGGACAGGAAGATGTGCAGCAGCTCGGTCGAGCCGACACCATCGAGAATGTCGACGCCGAACCGCGCCTTCCAGGCACTGCCGACCGATTCCGGCAGCGCCTCGCCGGCCGAGGTGCAGATGCGCAGAGCGCTGCCGGCCTTCTCATGGCGCAGCGACTCATCGTGCAGCATCGCGGCGAACAAGGTCGGCACGCCGTAGAAGATGGTCGGATTGTAGCGGTTGAGGAGCTTGAACATCAGCGCCGGCGTCGGGCGCTCGGAGTTGAGGATCGTGGTTGCGCCGACCGACAGCGGGAAGGTCAGCGCATTGCCGAGGCCATAGGCGAAGAACAGCTTTGCGGCTGACAGACAGACATCGCTCTCGCGGATGCCGAGCACTTGGCTGGCATAGGTCTCGGCCGTCGCGGCGAGATTGCCGTGCAGATGGCGCACGCCCTTGGGCATGCCGGTCGAACCGGATGAATACAGCCAGAACGCCGGCTCATCCTCGTGGGTCGCGACCGTGTCGAACTGATCGCTCTCACGCGCGAGCTCCTCGGTGAGCAGCTTGTGGCCGAAGGCATTGGCGCCGGACACGACGACGCAATCGAGATCCGGCATCCGGCCGACAATGTCCTTCACCACCGGATACAGCGCCTCGGACACGAACAGCACGCGGGCGCGGCAGTCGGCGAGCACATACGCGTATTGGTCAGAGGTCAGCAGCGTGTTGAGCGGCACCGGGACGACGCCCGCGCGCATGGCGCCAAGAAACACCGCGGGGAAATCCACCGTATCGAGCATGATCATCGCCACGCGCTCCTCGCGGCGGACGCCAAGGCGACGCAGCATGTTGGCGACGCGGCAGGTCTGCTGTTGCAGACCGCGATAGGTCAGCTCCGAGACCGTGTCCGTGTAGGCGAGCTTGTCGCCGCGCCCCGCCTCGACATTGCGGTCAAGCAGCCACGATACCGCATTGTACGACTTCACGGCATTCTCCCCGGATTTTTGAATTATAATTCATACAAGGCCACCAACATCGCTTGCTGTCAATCCTCCCCGGCATTATGTTTCCTACTCAAAAGAGTGCCTCAGGGATATGACGCCACACAGCGATGCCCCGCGCGACGACGGCCAGTCCGCGGCCGAGAGCGATTTCCTCGACCAGCTGGGCCAGCGGGTGCGGCGGATGCGCGGCCTCGCCGGCATGTCGCGCAAGGTGCTGGCCGATGTCTCCGGGATTTCCGAGCGCTACATCGCCCAGCTCGAGAGCGGCAAGGGCAATGTCTCGATCGTGCTGCTGCGCCGCATCGCCAACGCGATCAACGCGCCGCTCGACGACATCATCCCCGGCGGCGAGCCATCGCCGGACTGGCCGGTCATTCGCGATCTCCTGAAGAAGGCGAGCCCGAGCCAGATCGCCGAGGTCAAGGAGCTGCTTGCCGGGGGCGCGTCGGCGCCGCTGCGGCGTTCGTTCTCAGGCATTGCGCTGATCGGCCTGCGCGGTGCCGGCAAGTCGACGCTCGGCAAGATGCTGGCGGAGCGGATCGGCTGGAGCTTCGTCGAGCTGAACAAGGAGATCGAGCGGCAGAACGGGCTTTCGGTTGCCGAGATCATCGCGCTCTACGGCCAGGAAGGCTTTCGCCGCATGGAGCAGGCCGCCCTGGTGCAACTGCTCGCGCGCAAGGAGCCGATGGTGCTGGCGACCGGCGGCGGCATCGTCTCCGAGCCGGTCACCTTCGACCTGATCCTGACCTCGTTCTACACGATCTGGCTCAAGGCGGAGCCGGAGGAGCACATGGGGCGCGTGCGTAAGCAGGGCGACCTCCGCCCGATGGCCGACGACCGCTCGGCGATGGCCGAGCTGCGCAACATCCTGGCGAGCCGCGAGCCGCTGTACGCGAGGGCCAATGCGGTGGTCGATACGGCGGGACTGTCGGTCGAAGCGGCGGCCGCACGGCTGGGCGAAGCCGTGAAGCCGGTGCTGACTGGCGACGCCCGGATGTTCGCGCGGGCGTGAGACGTCGTGCGACTTCGATCGCGCCGCAAGCGTCCGGTACGCATTAACCACCACCCACATTTCAATACCGGCGAGACTCGCCACACACCCTCCGATTGATTAATCAATCGTTAAGTCACTGGAGGACGTGGGATGCAAAATCGTCGTCGCGAGGCTCGCCAGCGCGTCTACTATGGCGGCGTGCTGACCTTCAATTCAGGCTGCTCGACGCTGGCCTGCGTCGTGCGCAATTTCAACCACCGCGGCGTCAAGGTCGAGCTCGAGGGCAGCGTGCTGCTGCCGGACCGCGTCGAGATCAGCATCGAACGGCGCGGATGGTCACGACCGGCGCAGATGGTGTGGCGCGACGGCGCGGGCGCCGGCCTCGCCTTCCTTCACGACGATGGCGAGGTGATCGATCTCGAAACGGCGCGCGCCTTGCGCCTGCAGGAGCGCGCCAACAGGCAGCTCAAATCGCGCCTCGAGCAATTGCTCTCGGGGCACTGAGCAATGTCCGAATCCTCGCAAGAGCACGACGACTGGCTGATCGCCTCCGATGCGCCGCCGCCGGTCGCGGCGCGCGCCGCCGAGCGCCCGCGATCGCACTGGCTCCGGCGCGTCACGCTGCTGCTCGCCGCCCAATATGTCATCGTGCTGGTGATCGGCGTCGCGGCGGCCTCGACCGTGCGCGCATTCGTGCTGCCGGAAGTCACCGGTCGCTTCGAGGCGCTTGCAGCGGCGCTCAAGCGAACGCCGCTGCCTTGAGTTCTGAGCTGGTCACTCGATCTCCCGCAGCTCCGCATAGGTCAGCGGCTTGAGGCTGGCGCCATCGAAATAGACGAAGCGCAGGCGGCGGCGGCGGGAGATGAAGTTCGACGGCAGCGGATCGTAGCGGAAGGTGACGCCACCGAGATGCGGCGTCAGGCTGCCGACGTCCGTCAGCGCGTCGATCTCGACGCGCAGCAGCTTGAGGCTCGTGCCGTCGCGCAGGATCTCGAACGGGACCCGCGCCAGCCGCAGGAAGCTGGTCGGATCCGGCGCGGCGATGAAGCCGTCGACGAAGGCGGCTTCGACCTTGTCGAGATCCGGCTCGACCACCGCGGCAGGCTTGGCGCCCTCAGGCTGATGCGGCGTCTGCCATTGCACCGGCGAACGGTGGCCGTGCGGATGGTTGTGGCCGGGGCCATGCGTCGGATGGTCGTGATGATGGTCGTGGCCATGATCGTGGTGATGATCATGATGATGGCCGTGATGGTGGTGATGATGACGCATCGCGGGCGTCAGTAGCTGACCGGCTTGTTGATGATGGACTTGTGGCTGCCGAGCTTGCCGTGCGCGACCATCGAGCCGAGCACCTCGACGACGACGCGGACGCCGATCAGCGCGGTGATGTCCGAGGTGTCGTAGGGCGGCGAGACCTCGACCACTTCGAGTCCGCACAGGCCTTCGGCGGCGACGAGACCCAGCAGCTTCAGCGCCTCGCGCGGCAGGAAGCCGCCGGGCTCTGGCCAGCCGGTGCCGGGCACGAAGCCGCAATCGATGGAGTCGACGTCGAACGAGATGTAGACCGCGTCGGCATCCTTCCAGGCCAGCTCGAGCGCGATCTCGGCGGTCTTCTCCAGGCCGATCTTCTCGATGTCGGCGATGGTCAGCACGTTGGTGTTGCGCTTGCGCGCGACCTCGACGCCCTCGCGCGGCACCTGCCAGCCGCCGATACCGAGCTGCACCAGATTGGTCGGCGACACATTGGGCAGGTTGGTCGCCCAGTACCAGGGCGTGGTGTGCATGCGCTCGTCGAGATCCTTCTCCTGGATGTCGATGTGGCGGTCGAAATGGATGATGCCGATCTTCTTGTCGGTGCACTGCGCGATGCCGCGCACGCACGGAAAGCCGATCGAGTGGTCGCCGCCGAGCATGATCGGCAGCGCGCCGGACGAGAACACATGCGCGACGCCGCGGCTGATCTGGTCAAAGCTCTTTTCCAGATTGGCGGGAATCGTGAAGACGTCGCCGGCATCGCACAAGGTCATCTGCTCGCGCAGGTCGACGCCCAGCTCATAGTTGTAGGGCGTGTAGAGCGCGGAGATGCGGCGGATGCCCTGCGGCCCGAAGCGGGTGCCGGGCCGATAGGTGGTGCCGGAATCGAAGGGGATGCCGATCACTGCGGCGTCGTATTTGCCGACGTCGCGGACGTTCTCGACATACGGCGCCTTCATGAAGGTGTTGATGCCGGCGAAATGCGGCAGCTCGCCGCGGGCGAAGGTCGGGATGTCGCGATCCGTCAGCGTGTCGGCGCCGGGCAGGCCCATGTCGAGCGCCCATTGCCGCTCCTTGCGCCAGCCGTTGGTCGGCAGCTTGCCCTCGGCCTCCAGCGCCTGCCAGCCTTGCGTGGCCATTTTGTCGAAGTCCGGATGGTGACGGCGCATGCTCCGGCGCTGCGAGTGCAATCCGGCGCGGCGCGACCGGCGCATGAATGGGAATGACATGGAGACTCTCCTTCGTTTCTTTCGACGTTTCTTGAACTGACTATTGCGTCGCCTGCAGGCTGGCGCGGATGAATCCGAGCACGGGCACGGCGCTGTCGCGGGTGAGATCGAGATCGTAGGTGATGCGCGCGCCGAACCGCTCCGGCGCCTGCGGATCCTTGCGGGGACGGTCGAGCGCGATCAGCCGCGTGGCGAGGCCGAACGCCTCCTTGATGTCGTGGGTGACCATCACGATGGTCATGTTGTGCTGGCGCCACAGCGGCTTGATCAGCGCATGCATCTGGGCGCGGGTGCCGGGATCGAGCGCGCCGAAGGGCTCATCGAGCAGCAGCACGCGCGGCTGCTTCGCCAGGGCCTGCGCGATCGCCAGGCGCTGCTGCATGCCGCCGGACAACGCGCTTGGATATTTGTCGCGATGCTCGGCCAGGCCGACGGCCTCGATCAGCGCGAGGCTCTTCTCCATCGCCGCCTTGCGCGCCGATCCGAACAGCCGCGCCGTGAACGGGCTGCCGGCAAGCTCGTAGCCGAGCAGCACGTTGCCGAGCACGGTCAGATGCGGGAACACCGAGTAGCGCTGGAACACGATGCCGCGGTCCGGTCCGGGCTCGGCCGGAAACGGCCGGCCGTCGAGCAGCACCGCGCCCTGGCTCGGCCTCTCCTGGCCGAGGATCAGGCGCAGGAAGGTACTCTTGCCCGCGCCGGACGGGCCGACGATCGACAGGAACGTGCCGGAGGCGATCTCGAGATTGATGCGCTCGAGCACGACCTGGTTGCCGTATTCGACCCAGACGTTGCGGAAGGAGAGCGTGCTCATTGGCGGCTGCCTCGCGCATATGCCCAGGGAAAGGCGTGCCGTCCGAACCAGACCAGCGCGTAGTCGAGGATGTAGGCAAGCAACGTGATCCAGACGACGTAGGGCAGGATCACATCCATCGAGAGATAGCGGCGGACCAGGAAGATGCGGTAGCCGAGTCCGACATCGGAGGCGATCGCCTCGGCCGAGATCAGGAACAGGAAGGCGGGCCCGATCATGAGCCGCAGCCCCTGGATCAGGCGTGGCATGATCTGCGGCAGCACCACGCGGATCGCGACCTGCCAGGTCGAGGCGCCCAGGGTCTGCGCCTTGATCAGCTGCTCGCGCGGCATGTTCTGCACCTCGAGCGAGAGGTCGCGCACCAGGGTCGGCGTGACGCCGATGATGATCAGCACCACCTTGGACAGCTCACCGAGGCCGAACACGATGAACAGAACCGGCAGCATCGCCATCGGCGGGATCATCGACAGAACCGCAATCAGCGTGCCGAAGCCGGCGCCGGCCACTGGCAGCAATCCGATGGCGAGTCCGAGCACGAGACCGATGGCGGCGGAAATGCCGAGGCCGAGCGCGAGGCGCTGCAGGCTCGCCGCCGTGTCGGACCACAGCACGTAGTCGCCGGAGCGGCGATCCGGCTCGGTCGCGAGCCGCTTGGAGGTCGCGACCATCTCGGAGACCGGCGGCAGCAGCTTGTCGTCGGGATTGTCCGCGCGCCGCTGCGCCGATCCGACCACGTAGATCAGCGCGATCAGCAGGAACGGCAACAGGGCCAGCAACAGCCGGCTGCCCCGGTTCGGAACGACGTTCATGGCACGCGGCATCAACAGGCTCCCTCAATCCTCATGGTGAGGGGCGCGTCAGCGCCGTCTCGAACCATGAGGCCCCGATGTGGGCCTCATCCTTCGAGATGCTTGCGCTCGCGCAAGCTCTTCAGGATGAGGGGTGGCACCGGCGGCGGTCCAGGAAGCGGATCAGAGCTTCCCTTCGGCCGCCATCTTCATGAAGGTCGGATCGAAGCGCAGCTTGACATTGCTGGCCGCGCCCAGCGCCTTCGTCGGCGTGGAGATGCCGACCGCGTCCTTCGACTTCACGTTCTCGCCAAGCAGGTTGTGATCGAAGCAGAAGGTGCGCACGAGATCCATGATCTTGGGCAATTCCGGTCCGGTCACGAAGGCGAGCGCGTCCTTCGGCTCGTAGTACATGAACGTCGTCTTGAGCTGGGTCTCGAAGCCGGCGAGATCGGTGCCCGACAGCTTGGCCATCGCCTCGCGCGCGGCCTTGCCCTTCTCGCTCTGGTCCTTCATCAGCGCGATGGTCTCGTACCAGATGCCGACCAGCGCCTTGCCGAGCTCCGGATTGTCCTTGAGCGTCGCGCTGTTGACGACCAGGAGATCCTCGATCTCGCCGGGGATCTTGCTGGAATCGAACACCAGCGTTGCCCCCGGCTCGGCCTTCACCTCCAGTAGTTGCGGATTCCAGGTCACCACGGCCGTCGTGTCCGGCGACTTCGCGGCGGCGACGATGTCGGCGTCGGAGGTGTTGACGGTCTTGATGTTCTTCTCGGACAGTTTCGCGGTCTCGAGGCCGCGCGCCAGCAGATAGTGCGACACCGAGAGCTCGACGAGGTTGACCTTCTGGCCCTTGATGTCGGCCATGGTCTTGCCCTTCTTCAGCACGACACCGTCATTGCCGTTGGAGTAGTCGCCCATGATGATGGCCGACGTGTCGACGCCGCCGGCAGCGGGGATGGTCAGCGCATCCATGTTGGTGACGGTGACGCCGTCGAACTTGCCGGCGGTGTACTGGTTGATCGACTCGACGTAGTCGTTGATCTGCGTGATCTTGATCGAGATGCCGTATTTGTCCGCCCACTTCTTGACGATGCCGGACTCGGCCGCATAGGGCCACGGCATCCAGCCGACATAGATCGTCCAGGCGATGTTGAATTCCTTCTTCTTCTCAGCTGACGCGGATGACAGCGATGCGGTCGCCAGCGTCGATGCAGCGAGCAGTGCAACAAACAGATTTCGCGCTTTTCCCATGTCCAGTCCCTCATCGGTTTTCTGACCGCGGACTGGCATGAAGAACCTCGTGCCTGCCAAGCGCGGCCACTGAGGTCTCCCGGGTTTTTATCCCGCCGTGCACCAGGGCTCTCCCCTGGCGGCTGCTCTCGGACCAGCATTCTCGATGGAGAACCGGAACCCTAGCTGCCAACTCTGAGCAACGAGGGGAGCAATCCGCGTGCCAGGGAAAAATGCTTGCGATTCAACGGAACCAGCGGCACGCTGTGCTCAAAAATTCGGCACTCAGAATTCTTCTTGGGCGAGGTGGCGCGTCAGCCGACGCCGGCCATGCAACGACAGCATGAACCGTCCGGTGCACGGGGGGCGACATCATCAGGCAGGCCCGTCAGTCGCAGTGGCTTGGAGTCTCGTTGATATGATCAGGTCTTCCGGGATCACATTAGCAACCATTCTGGCTCTCAGCCTCGCCGCCGAGGCAGCCTTCGCGCAGAGCGCGCCCGCTCCCGATACGCCGGCGCAACCTGCTCCCGCCGCGAGCCCCATCCCGACAGCCACTCCGGCACCAGCCGCCTCGGCCGAGAAACCTAGCGACGCCAAGCCGGCCAGCGAGGCGGCCGCGCCGAAGAAGAAGCGGACGAGGACCAGCACGCGCAAGGAAGTCGAGGACTCCCTGCGCAGCGGCACGGTGCCGTCGCGCTATCGCAGCCGGGTGCCGAAGGAGTACCAGAAGTACATCCCGTTCCGTCGCTGAGGTCTAGAGTGGCGGTGTCATTTTCACGATGACTCCGACGATCAGCATGAAGGCGAGACACAGCCCCGTCTCAAGGTCGGAATGAACAGACCAGAAGCCGCGCAGGCCGGCCACGGCTTTCTGCGGTGATTCGATTCGGATACGAGGTGCACGCATTTGTTCAACCTCTGATAAAAGGAAAAACAAACTACTACCCTGGAAAAATAGTCCCGTCCAAGCCGCGCCTCAATGCGAAAAATCAGCGCATGTCGGGGCAGCTAGCAAAATCTACGCCCGACGCCCGACGCGATCTTGATTTGAGTCAATCCGCTTCCACGTCGGAATAGCCGGCAGCGCGCCGCCCTCAAATACCCAGATAGCGGTGCTGCAGCTCCGGCTCGGCCATCAGTTGCTCCGACGTGCCATGCCACACGGTGCGGCCACGCTCGATGATGTAGTGGCGATCGCAGATGCGGGTCAGATGCTCGACATTCTTGTCGATCACCAGGATCGACTGCCCGCGCGATTT
>BFBZ01001747.1_pt1 | contig 13584 bp, 14 predicted proteins | sample 1888401 | NCBI WGS metagenome assembly BFBZ01 (sample SAMD00112614, study PRJDB3348) | symbiont metagenome | host: Chara braunii | reverse complement strand
CTATGGCTCCGGGCGTTCGTCGCTTCAATCGACAAATCGTTGTCGATTGATCGCCCTGTGGGCGACCACTCCTCACTCCTCCGGCTCGGTCGTGAACATCAGCGGGTAGCCCTTGGCCTTGCCGGCGTCGGTCGCGCGCGTTGCCTTGGTCTCGGCGACATCCTTGGTGAAGACGGCGACAACGCAGACGCCACGGCGATGGGCGGTGATCATCACCCGGTGCGCCTGGTCCTCGCTCAGCTTGAACTCGCCCTTCAGCACCGTGACCACGAATTCGCGCGGCGTGAAATCGTCGTTGAGAAGGATGACCTTGTAGAGTTTTGGCCGCTCGACCTGCGGTTTGAGCTGGACACGGGGCTTTGTGGTGATCTCGGGCATCGGAAACCGGCAATCGCACGATAATTCAAGTCAGGGGGGTGGCCGTCATTTTGCCACGGGCAGGCGCTGTCGTCCATTTCGGACGGACACAAGCCGGTTCCCCGGCGACCACCGCCATCCACCTTATGTGGGAATTATCGACCGCTGTTCAACGGCCCTGGCGCCCGACCATACGGCGCGATTGCGTTCCGGCGGCATCCTGGCGGCGCTCGCGCCATGCCACCACCACCCAAGCGACGAAACAGGCCAGCGTGGCGCTGGCCAGCACGATCATCAGCCAGTTCTGCAACGGCGTGATGTAGTCCCAGTCGCTGGAAATCTGCGGCGCGAAGAGCGAAGGCACGGTGCGACCGCTGGCCGGATCCGGAACCGGACTCGCGGTGAACAGGATCAATAGCCTGGCCAGCGCGGAGACCACCAGGCCGCCGAGCACCATCGAGCGCAAAATGGACGAAGGCCGCGTGTTCATGCGGATAACCTTAGCGGGTGGCGATTGCGATCAGGTTAAGATCGTCGCGACCCGTCGAATGGGTGTTGGGTTGGGTGGATAGAAGAAGGCCGCTCCAGCCGAAATCAACTGAAGCGGCCTTGTTCAGGCTAGTGATCTAGGCTTGGGATCAGGGCTTCTTCGGAGCCGTCTTCTTCGGGGCCATCTTGGTCTTCTTGACCGGGCACTTATGCGTCTTGGTCGCCTTGCAGGCTTTCTTCGTGGAAGCCTTCTTCATAGGCGCCTTCATCGGGGCGGCAGCCGGGGTGGTAGCTGCCGGAGCAGCCGTCGTGGTCGTGGTGGTGGCCGCAGGAGCAGTGGTGGTGGTCGCGGCGGCGTTGCCGAGAACCGGCATCGAGAAGGAGAGAGCGACGGCGAGACCGAGGGCGGAGAGGAGGGACTTGTTCATGGCTGGTTTCCTTTTTTATGCGGGTCGTTGGTGAGTGTCACTGAGCCGGGTCGATCGGTGTCACTCCAAGCAGTTTCAGAGCATTGGCGAGCATCCGGATTCCCTGTGCCTGTTTCTTGTTGGCGCAGAACCGGTTGCCCTTTCTCTGAAGTGCCTTTGCCGCGGTGACCTGCGTTGCCGTGGCGTGGGTTTCGAGGGCTTCGTCAAACTGGTGGCTGAGATTGGTGCAGCGTTCGGTCCGGGTGAGCACCTTCGCATCTGACTGTTCGACCACGGCCGTGACGAGCGATATGCCGAGCACCGCACCCATCAGACTGATCGAGAACCTTTGCATTGGCTTTCCGTACTCCGGGTACTAACGTCGCAGCCGTTCATCTGACCGCCACGTGACCACTTATGCCCCTGTATGTTTTCGCTAGTTTTTCCCGAATATAGAAATTTGTTTCTGAATTGTTTCTGGGAAATCGGGACTGAAATCCGGCCATCGCCACTGGCCAAGATATGGCCTGAATTCTATCGTGTGGGTGATGGAATGATGATTATGCAATTGATGATGACAGGCACCCTGTGAAATCAGACGCACACATACTGATCGTCGACGACGACAAGGGCATTCGCGACCTGCTTCAGGAGTTCTTCCAGAAGCGGGGATTGCGCACCACGGTGGCTTCCGACGGCACGGAGATGGAGGCCATCCTGCGCCGCACGGCGGTCGATCTCATCATCCTGGACGTCATGCTGCCGGGAAAGAGCGGACTGGAACTGTGCCGTGACATCCGCGCCAGCTATTCGACGCCGATCATCATGCTGACCGCGGTCACCGAAACCACCGACCGTGTGGTCGGGCTGGAGATGGGCGCCGACGACTATGTCCCCAAACCCTTCGATCCGCGCGAATTGCTGGCCCGCATACGCGCCGTGCTGAGGCGCCACGGCACCGCCGAGCCCAAGCGCGCCACCACCAAGCAGATCTATCACTTTGCCGGCTGGACGATGGATTGTTCGCGCCGGCGGCTGATCGCGCCGGGCGACGTCAGGGTCGAGTTGACGATGGCGGAGTTCAACCTTCTGCAGACCTTCGTCAAGAGCGCGCAGCGGGTTCTGACCCGCGACCAGCTGATCGAACTGTCGGGCGGCGACACCGACTACAGTTTCGACCGCAGCATCGACATTCTTGTCAGCCGGCTGCGGCGCAAGATGGAAGACGATCCCAAGACGCCGAAGCTGATCCTCACGGTGCGCAGCGGCGGCTACCAGTTCCTGCCCGAGACGACGTCCGAATGAGACGCTTCCTGCCGCAGACCCTGCCCGTCTGGGTGCTGCTCATCGTCATTGCCGGCCTGCTGATCAGCCAGGTCGCGACGCTCTACATCGTGTCGCGCGACCGGGCGGCGGCCAACGACGTCGTCGACCTCTACCGGCTCAACGACCGCGCCTTCTCGCTGGTGCAGCTGATGAGCGGAGCCACGCCCGAACAACGCAAGGTGACCGCGGCCGGCCTGTTCAATTCCGCCTATGCGCTGACCGTTTCGGACACGCCCGCCGTCACTTCGTCGATCGCCGGCGACGACGAACTGGCCGAGCTCGAGGACATCATGGTCAGCCGGCTGTCGAAATTCGGCATCACCGATGCGCGCGTTCGCCGCGATCCGGCAACGACCGATGCCGATAACACCGACGGCACGGTCGACGGCGCCGACATCGGCCAGGTGGAACGCGACCTCCTGGCGCTGTCGGCCAATTTCGCCCAGAGCGACAAGCTGACGGCGTCGCTGCGCTTCGGCGACGGCCAGTGGCTGAACTTCACCGAACCCAACACCCCGGTCGGCCCGATACTGAGCGTCGACAGCCTGCCGCTCTATTCGCTGATCGCAGGCCTGGTGGTGATCATGTCGATCTGGTCCCTGCGCCGGCTGACCGCGCCCTACCGGATGATGGAAACGGCGGTGAACCGCATCGGCAAGGACCTGAAGAGCCCGCCTATCGCCGAGAGCGGCAGCCGCGAGGTCCAGGCCGCCGCCAGGGCGATCAACGCCATGCAGGCCAGGCTGCGCGAATATGTCGAGGACCGCGAACATCTGGCCGCGGCACTCGCGCATGATCTGCGCACGCCGCTGACCAGGATGCGGCTGCGCCTGGAGTTGCTGCGCAAGTCGCCGGCGCGCGCCGCACTCGCCCATGACCTCGCCGACATCGAAGGCATTGCGAGTTCCGTCATCGACTTCGCCACCTTCGAGGTGACCGAGGAGAAGAACGAAAGGATCGATTTCCTGTCGCTTGTGGAAGCAGTCGCCGACGGGTTCGAGACTGTAACGTTCGAGGATGACGAGGCGCATTCGCGCGGCCTGATCTGCATCGCCCGGCCGGTGGCGCTTCGCCGTTGCGTAACCAATCTCGTGCAGAATGCCGTGACCTACGGCAAGCGGGCGCACCTGACCCTGCGACGGTCGGAAAACACCGTAACGCTCGCCATCCGGGACGAGGGCCCGGGCATACCGCAGGCTCAGATCGACTCGGTGTTCGGCTCGTTCGTCCGTCTTGAACAGTCCCGCAACCGCCAGACCGGCGGCCTTGGCCTTGGCCTGACGATTGCCCGCAACATCGCCCGCGGCGCGGGCGGCGACATCAGCCTGTCCAACTATCCCGGCGGTGGCCTGCTGACGGAATTGCGCCTGCCGCTGGCGGCGTGATGCATGTCACCCAAAGATGCACAGCGTTTTCGGTGATGGAAGAACAAAGGCTCAACTTAAAGCGCGTTGTATCAATCCGCTTTGACGCGACGCGCTTTGAAGGGGCAACCGCCCTGACTCAAAAAGACTTGCTGAGGCGGATCTGTCCTCGGGCGGTGAAAGCATTGTCGCTGCCATAGCCAAGCTCGAAGCCGCTATCCAACATGATGCCATGGCCAACCGCCGCCGCGACGTCGGCGCCGGCAAAGCCGCGCACCGCCGTCTTTTCCGCGCCGGAGGCGAAGGAGATGTCCTGGCCGAGCAGCGTGGCCGAAACGTCGCCGCTGCTCTGGGCTATTCCTTCTATGCCGGCCCGCACGGTGGTCTGCCAGGCCTGGGTCGGCGTCGTCACTTGCGGCAGCGCCAGCGCCAGTTGCCCGCGCACTTCGAACAGGTGAACGTCGCGCCGCGCAACCGAGAGATCGGCGGCGGAACCGGTTTCCGTATAGTCGCCGACGAAGAGACCCGCGTAACGCAGCCGCACACTCGGCATCAGCGTGCCCATGGAGACCGGCAGCCGTGTGCCGAGTGTCAGCGCCGGGCTGATGAAGGTGCCGTTGAAATCCGCCCGCGCCGTCTCGATGCCCCCGAGCACGAGATTGTTGGCGACCTGGCGGCTGCTGCGTTCGTAGAGCGCGCCGGCGACGAACGACAAATTGGCAAAGCGCTGACCGGCGTCATAGCCGAGATAGCCGCCCCCGAACACGCTGCGATGGGTGATCTCCTGCGCGCTGTCGTCAACTTCGGTCGTTCCGGTGGCAGCACCGACGAACACACCGCCCAGGAAGCCGTCGCCCGAACGCTTTTCGGCACCGGCGACGATGCCGCCAAGCACCTGGTTGAACCCGGCGGCGGCGCCCGAACCATCCTGGGTACGAATTCCGCCGAACGTCGACAGCCAGGCGTCCGGGCCGGAGCGCGGCGCAAGCACATCATCATGCGGGGTCGTCAGGCGCGTCTCGACAACACCGCTCACCGCGTCGGTGAGGTCCTCGACCAGCGACCCGGCGCTGGCAAAGCCGGTGATGTCGACCACCGCCACCTGGTTGCCGCTGACGACGAAGGGACGGCCGCCGGTCAGGATGGTCTGCGGAACACCGCTGCCCGAAAAGGTCATGACGGCGTTCAGCGCCGGCCCGAAGCTGACCGTATTGCCGGAGCCGGAAAAGACGATCGGTCCCTGGATCGCGGTGCCGGCCAGGAGGTTCAGCGTCCCGTTGGACGCGCCGAAGAGGATGGCCGTGCTGTTCTGGTTGAAGTCGTTGAAGACGATGCCGGAATTGGTGATCACGGCGTTGCCGACCTGGGTATTTATGCCAACCGACCCAGCCCCGGACATGTAAACTGCACCGCTGTTGACGACGACAATATCATTGCCGGCGGCACCGATACCGGTTGAACCCGTCCCCGAGACCGAGATCACCCCGGAATTGGTGACCCGCAGGCCGGTCGGGAATCCCGGAGGATCGGTGGGGTCGTGCGCCCAGAAAATGCCCGAAGCACCATTCCCGTCTGCCTCGACGGTGCCTCCGTTCGAAATGGTCAGGTCGGATTTGCCTCCTAGTATTGCTACGGACGCGGTACCGGAAACACCAACGAAGCCCTGGTTGTCCACATGCCCGTTAGGCCCATTGGCGATAATGCCGAACGTGGCGTTGTTGCCGATGGCTACGATAAGGCCATTGTTGACGATGTTGGCATTGGCGCCTTCGGATACGACGCTGGCCGACCCGTCGCCTTCGGCAAGAATGATCGCTTTCCCGTTGTTGATGATCGTTGCATCAGCGCCCGTCGAATACACGGTGAATGCACCGCCACCGAACGTTCCTATCCCACCGGAATTTGTGAGACGCTGGCCCGAATTGGACATCAGCACCGCGTCTTCGCCGGCGTTGAATGTCTGGATTGTTCCACCGCTGTCGACGGTTCCGGTGTCGCCGGCATTGCCCATCGTCTGCTGGCCGACCGTCTGGCCGTTGCCGACGGTGAAGCTCTGGGAAAAAGCAGGATCGTCGCCAAGCGCCACCGCTGCGAAAAGCGATAACGCTATGGCCGCCCGGGCCCCTGTGCGCAGCTTGAGTATCATCCCGCCCCTTGCGTAAGAGTACGCATGGCAGAAACCCTGCACTGACCGGATGCGAAATACAAGGTCAGGTCCCAGGGCAATCCTGTATACCGGCCGCCATGTGTGGACTATCGGCAACACCACCCTTTTGCCGGTCATGGAGCCAATTGGATGCCCGGACAGTTCCTGCATCGGCTCCATCGGACCTGCGGCCGAGAATGCCTATCGCCGCAACACCGCCGACAGCACGTCCCGGATGCCGATGGCGCCGACGAACCGCGACTGGTCGTCGAACAGCGCCACCGGAGCCGTCTGCGAGCGGTGCATGGCGAGCATCACCGTCTTCAGCGACGTGCCGGGATTGGCCCAGAACACCTGGGCGCCCTCCTCCGGCTGTCTCTCGACATCGGCGCAGGACACCCACACCGCCGGCTTGCCGTCGCGTTCGGCCGCAGCCACCAGCCCGTGGTCGTCGATCTTGAAGCGCGTCGTCTTGCGCCGGTCGAGCCACACCCAGCCATCCGGCCCATGTTCGAGGTCGCGGCGATCGCGCATCACGTTCCAGGCGGTGAGCACCGAGAGCGGATTCACATTGGCGATGAAGTCGCGGACATAGTCGTTGGCGGGGCGCAGCACGATGTCTTCCGGCGCGCCGGTCTGCACGATGCGCCCGCCTTCCATGATGGTGATGTGGCTGCCGATCTTCAGCGCCTCCTCGAGGTCGTGGCTTACGAAGATGATGGTCTTCTTCAACTCGTCCTGCAGCTGAAGCAGCTCATCCTGCAGCTTGGTGCGGATCAGCGGATCGAGCGCCGAGAACGGTTCGTCCATCAAGAGGATCGGTGCTTCGGTGGCGAAGGCGCGGGCCAGGCCGACGCGCTGCTGCATGCCGCCGGAAAGCTCATGGGCATATTTCTTCGACCATTGCTCGAGATTGACCAGCTTGAGCTGCTTGTGCACGCGTTCCTTGCGCTCGGCTTCCGGCACGCCGGCGAGTTCGAGGCCAAGGCCGACATTCTCCTCCACAGTGCGCCACGGCAGCAGGCCAAACTGCTGGAACACCATCGCCACCTGCTTCTGCCGCAATCGCCGCAAGGTCGCCTCGTCGCAGGTGACGACATCAACCGTGCGGTCGCCATCCTTGACCAGCACCTGTCCGCGCGAGACGACATTGAGACGGTTGACGGCCCGTAGCAGCGTCGACTTGCCTGAACCGGACAGCCCCATCAGCACGGAGATCTCGCCCTCGTGCACGGTCAGGCTGGCGCCGGCGCAGCCCAGCACATTGCCCGTCTTTTCGAGGATCTCGGCGCGGGTGGCGCCGGCGTCGATCAGCGCCAGGGAACCCGCCTGGTCGGCGCCGAAGACGATATCGACGTTCCTGAAATCGACAGCAACGGTCATTTCTTGCCTCCAACGCCAATGCGGGTCATCCGGTCGAGAACGATGGCGAGCACCACGATGGCAAGGCCAGCCTCAAGTCCAAGGTCGATCCTGCGCGAGCCGAGCGCGCGGTTGATTTCGGTGCCGAGGCCGCCGGCGCCGATGAGGGCCGCGAACACAACCATCGACAGGGACAGCATGATCGACTGGGTAAGGCCGGCCATGATGGTGGGCAGCGCCGAGGGCAGTTCCACCTTCCAGAGCAGCTGGCTCTTGGTGGCGCCGAACGCCTCGCCGGCTTCGACGATCGCCTTGGGCACCGAGACGACACCGAGATGGGTGAGCCTGACGGCGGTCGGGATGACGAAGATGATGGTGACGATGAGACCTGGCGCGTTACCGAGGCCGAACAGCGTCAGCACCGGGATCAGGTAGACGAAGGTCGGCAGCGTCTGCATCAGGTCGAGCACCGGCAGCATGACGCGGTAGACCTTCGGCTTGTGCGCCGCCCAGATGCCGAGGGGCACGCCGATGGCCATCGCCATGGCGGCCGCCGCCACGACCAGCACCAGGGTCTGCACCGTCTGCTTCCAGAGGTTCTGGTTGATGATGAAGATCAGGCCAAGGAAGACGCCGATGGCGAGCGGCCTGGAGCGCTGCAGCAGCCAGGCAATGACGGCGATGACGAGCGCCAGCAGAACCGGCGGCACCAGCAGCAGAACGTTGACCAGCCCGTCGAGGAGGAAGTTGAGGCCATTGGAGAAGGCCCTGAATATGGTGTCGAAATTGTCGGTAAGGAAGCCGAAGAACGCCTTGCCCCACGCGCCTATCGGGATCTTGTGATCGATCATGAATTGGGAAATCGGATCCATGTCACCCCTCTTCCAGGAGCCGCCCTGCTCTCGGCTCGCGTAACGTCATCTTGTCACAGGATATGAAAAAGGGCAGCCCTTTCTACGGTACTGCCCTGACCAGAGCCCTGCGCGCCCTGAAGGGCGCGCAGGGAATGTTCAGCAAGTCGATCTTGCGCATGACCCGGCGAAAATCGAAGGCGATTCTCGGGGTCATGCGCTAGTCCGGCCGCGCTGGGTGCAAAGTCGGCTCAGCTTCCGAGAGCGGTCTTGACCGCCGCTGCCGCGTCGCCGCCGTCGAAGGTGGTCACGCCGGCGATCCAGGGCGCAACCGCATCCGGATGCTTCTTCAGCCAGGCGGTCGCCACCGTGGCGGCATCACCGCCCTTGAGGATCGCATCCATCATCTCGCCTTCCATGGCCAGGTTGAACTTCAGGTTGGCGATCAACTTGCCGGCATTCGGGCACTCGGTGGTGTAGCCCTTGCGCACGTTGGTGAAGACCGTGGCGGCGCCGAAGCCGCTGTCGCCCATACCGTCGAGATAGGTGATCTTCATGGCGCCCATCACCGGATGCGGGGTCCAGCCGAGGAAGGCGATCCACTCATTGTTCTTCATCGACTGCTCGGCCTGGGTCAGCATGCCGGCCTCGGAGGATTCGACCAGTTCGAAGCCGCCGAGATTGTCCTTCGGATTCTTGATCATGTCGAGGATGATGCGGTTGCCGTCATTGCCGGCCTCGATGCCGTAGATCTTGCCGTTGAACTTGTCCTTGAACTTGCCGAGATCGGTCAGCGACTTGACGCCGGCATCCGCGACATAGGTCGGCACGACGATGCCGTAGCCGGCACCGGTCAGGTTGGTGCTGATGGTTTCGACCGAGCCGTCAGCGGTGTAATCCTTGATGTCGTTGGTCATCGACGGCATCCAGTTGCCGAGGAAGACGTCAAGATCCTTGTTCTTGAGCGACGCCATGGTCACCGGCACCGAAAGCTGGATCACCTTCGGCTCGTAGCCGAGCGCGGTGAGCAGCACCGACGCGACGCCGGTGGTTGCCTGGATGTCGGTCCAGCCGACGTCGGAGAGACGCACCGTCTTGCAGCTTGCCGCATCACCGGCATAGGCGGCACTCGTGGACAGCAGAGCCGCAAGACCGAGCCCTGCGACGAAGGAATTCATACGCGACATAGTCATTCTCCCATTGTGATTCTTTGGCGAAGCGAAGCTACGGTTTCTCTGCCCGCCTTGTTTCGTCAGCCAAACACCATTTTGGAGCGGTTTCAAGCCGCAAGGCAATCACGATCAACGGCGCGGACTGGCCGATCAGCGACACGCTTCCTGCTTTTCTGGTCCAAGCGCGTCGTTTTCTGGTGGACTGTCGAGGCGCCCCCTCCCCGCGCGCCGACAAGTCGGCTTAAAAGGCGGCATGGCCAAGCTCTATTTCAACTATGCGACGATGAATGCCGGCAAGACGACGATGCTGCTGCAGGCGTCGTACAATTACCGCGAGCGCGGCATGACGACGATGCTGTTCGTCGCCGGCCATTATCGCAAGGGCGACAGCGGATTGATCTCGTCGCGCATCGGCCTGGAGACGGAAGCCGAGATGTTCCGCGACGGCGACGACCTGTTCGCAAGGGTCGCCGAGCATCACGAACATACGACGGTGCATTGCGTCTTCGTCGACGAGGCGCAGTTTCTCGAGGAGCAGCAGGTCTGGCAACTGGCCCGTATCGCCGACCGGCTGAACATTCCGGTGATGTGCTACGGCCTGCGCACGGATTTCCAGGGCAAGCTGTTTTCCGGCTCACGCGCCCTGCTGGCGATTGCCGATGATTTGCGCGAGGTGCGCACCATCTGCCGCTGCGGCCGCAAGGCAACGATGGTCGTGCGCCTCGGCGCCGACGGCAAGGTGGCCCGGCAGGGCGAACAGGTGGCGATCGGCAAGGACGTCTATGTCTCGCTCTGCCGCCGCCACTGGGAAGAAGAAATGGGCCGTGCGGCGCCCGACGATTTCATCGGCTTCATGAAATCCTGAACCGCCCTGCAGGTGCGGGCAACGCTTCCGCTCGCGACCGCGCCGACATCGACCTTCCGAACGGCTTTGTTCGCCGCGACCTGGCGCAGGACGCCTGAAATCCGGGAGGATGCAGCCTTTGTTAAGGGCTGCCTCCTATCTTGCACTCCCAGCCAGAACTCGTCGGGGGCAGCCATGCTTCGAACCGTCCCGTCCGCCGGTGTCCTTCTCCTTGCCGGAACCCTCGCTGCCCATGCCGCCGGCGATGCGGCGCTCGGCAAGCATGTCTTCAACAGATGCATCGCCTGCCATGAGGCAGCGACCGATCGCGACAAGGTCGGTCCGCATCTGCTGGGCGTCGTCAGCCGTACAGCCGGCACGGCCGGGAGCTTTCTTGGCCACTACTCGGACGCCATGAAGGCCGCGGGCGCCAACGGTCTCGTCTGGGACGAAGCGAACCTTGCCGAATATCTCAAGGCTCCCAAGCTGAAGGTACCCGGCAACAAGATGTATTTTGGCGGCCTGAGCAGTGACGACGACATTGCCAATGTCATCGCCTATCTGAAGGCAGATCCCAAGCCCTGAGTGGCGTGGGCTTCGCCTGAGGCCATAGGACTGCAACGGCCTGGTTCTTGGTCGAATTTCGCAGCGTCCGCACCGGCGGCGATCGACTGCTTTGCCGACATCGAAGTTCAATGGCAATTGAACTAAAATTAGCCGAGCAGCTAATCACGCCATGACCACGCCTCCATTGCCATTCAAGGCCGCATCGGATTTTTTTGTTTTCGGGGCGGGTCCTTTTTTTCGTCTTTTAATCCCCCGATGCCCCCCATATATTTGCCGCTGTTCGCGACCAGCGACCTGATGCCGAACCGGGAGGCCCTTATGGCGACCTTGCAGAATTTCGATGCCGAAATAGCCAAGACCAAACAGGTCGTGCAGGACATGCGCTCCAGGATCGAGCAATCCGGCACCGTGCTCGACACGCTCGCCACCGCCGACAAGAAGATCGGCGACGCCAATTTCGATATCGAGAATGCCCGCATCGAGGACGTGCTGAAGCAGCAGAAGGTGATGGAGGGCAACATCGCCGACCTCATCATCGGGCTCGAGGACGCCACCAATGTCTTCGGCGCCGAATTCGAGAGCATGAAGAACTATTCCGGCTGGGAAAATTTCGTCGGTATCTTCTCGGCCCAGCGCAAGCAGCGCATGCGCACGGACCGCGTCCGCAACATGTCGCTCGCCGGAAATCTGCAGGAGCTGCTGGCGAAGTCGGACACCATCGTCGGCATCCTGAAGGCGCAGAAGCAAATCCTCGACCAGCGCTACAAGACCTCCGAGGCCAGCCTGTCGCAGGTGATCGAGCGCCGCAAGACCACCATGTCCAACCTCGAGGCGGTGCAGAAGCGCATCGAGGAATTGAACCCGATGCTGCTCGACATCGAAAACAGAATATCGGCCTCCACCAGCCAGAAGGACCGCACGCAGCTCGAGGGCGACCGTTCCAAGCTCGCCACCGAGTACAATGAGAAGCAGGCCAAGGAGCAGGAACTGCTGGCCGAAAGCCAGACGCTGGAGCGCTACACCTCGATGTTCCAGACCTTCGTGGACTCGCTCAACAACCAGATTGCCGCGCAGTCGACGCTGATCAACAAGCTCACCATCGATACGGAACAGCGCATCGTGCTCTACAAGGCGCTGGAGGATTCGCTGAAGACCGCCGCGCAGCAGGACGTCGCCCACAAGATCAACACGCTGGGCAGCCGGGTCGACAACACGGCCGAGGAAACCATGGCCGGCATCGGCGCCGCCTCGCAGAAGCACATTGGCGACCTCCTCGAAATGCACGAGAAGAACATGGTCGCCAGCGCCGACATCCAGCGCCGCAAGAAGCTGGCCGACGACGCCTTTGCCCGCCGCTTCGACGACGTGCTGAAGAAGCACAACGCGGCCAACTACGTGCAGTCGTAATTGCCGCACTCCTCAGGGCCAGTATCATGACCCCCGAAAACGACGCGGCGGCGCGATATTTCTCGGCCATCACGGCGGCCCTGGCCGGCCTCGAAGTGTTCATGCGCGACGACCGCTCGCCGCTTTACCGGCATGGCATCGTCGCTGGTATCGTTGCCGAATACATCGCCCGGCTGGACAAGTCCTTTTCCTGCTGGCGCAACCGGCTGGGTTTCATGGATACGTTCCGCATCTCGCGCGCCGAAAGCGGTTTTCCGGTGTTCCAGAACCTGCTTGAACTGGAGAACGACCGCAGCCAGGCCGACAATCGTCTCGCCAACATTCCGCAGCCGGGCGAGCTGCGCGAGGAGATGGCCGACTTCATCCTGCGCCGCAAGGAATTCCCCGCCGCGCTGCAGAAGTCGATGGCCGAGCGGCTCTATCTGGAAGACGTCAGGAGCGAGGAGACCTTTGGCCCGTTCACGCTGGCGCAGACGGCCAAGGTCTCGGTCAATCCCAAGACCGGGCGGCCCTATTATCTCGTCCATTGGGCGAGCTTCGACGGCAGCGCCAACCTGCCGCTGGTCTACATGGTGACGGTGGAGGATTCCTCCGAAGCGATGATCCGCCAACTCGTCGACAGGAACGGCAAGCTGAACGACAAGGTCGACATCCCCTTGCCGGTCGACGGTCTGCTGAACCCCGAGCTTGCGCACCGTTTCGACGATTTCACCGAGAAGAATTCCGCCTATACGCTGTCGCCGGCGACAATCGCCGTCAACCTCGACAAGGATTTCGAGCCGCTGCACCCCAAGCAGTTGCGCCGCGTCGTGCTCGGCCCTTTCTATTCAGCTGGCATTACCGACAACAATTCGACGGTGGCCGAGGTTCTGGCCAAGGTGCGCAAGCCCGAAAATGCCTGGCTGCTGACCTGGACCATCCAGGAGGTCTACTCCAAGGGCGAGAAACCCGGCCGCAAGGGCCTGTTTTCGAGCGAGAAGACGACGCAGGAATTCTTCATCAACACCGACGACCTGGAAGCCGCGCGCCAAGGCGTCTCGAGCTACGAGAACCACGCGCTGATCCCGCATGAAGCCTACCAGGCGCTTTACGCCGCCGGCGAGGCACAGAAGATCTTTGCCGGCTACAAGGTCCACATCCTGTCGAACGGCCAGGTGATCTCGGATGTTTGAGGCAAGCTTGGTTTCGGCTGCACTGGCCTTCTCAGAGAGGAAAATCTGATGGACACCGGCCTGACCACCATCCCGGAAGCGGCGATCGAAAAGCACCGCGCCGCGGCGCAGAGCTTCATC
>BFBZ01001736.1_pt1 | contig 13588 bp, 16 predicted proteins | sample 1888401 | NCBI WGS metagenome assembly BFBZ01 (sample SAMD00112614, study PRJDB3348) | symbiont metagenome | host: Chara braunii | reverse complement strand
CGCACCGAACACTTCGGCGATGGCACCCATGCGGCCCTGCATCTCGGCCTGGCTCCGCAAGATGCCGGCCATGCGGGCCTCGGCATCGCGGGCAAGGTCGGCGGCTTCCTCGGCGGCGATGGTCCGCGCCCGGGCTGACCGCCACAACGCGACGATGAGCATCACGAACAGGCCAAGAAACAGGATCGCCCCGAAAGCCAGGGCAAGGCCAAACGTGACCGTGGTGGCACCAAGCCGGGCGATGGGCTGCGAAAGGATCGGTGCCAAGTCATTCATGTGGACAGCATAGCCGATTCGGCATGCCCGAACAGATCAAAACGTGAACGTTGGCCAGGCGCCCCGGTTGACGCTTTTCGCGGGAGGTCTTAGGTGGAACGCCATGTCTATCAAGCCGCTCATCATCCTTCCCGATCCCATCTTGCGCCAGCTTTCCAAACCGGTGGAGCGCGTCGACGACGCTTTGCGCAAGCTTGCCGACGACATGCTGGAAACCATGTATGACGCGCCCGGCATCGGGCTGGCGGCGATCCAGATCGGCGAGCCGCTGCGCATGCTGGTGATCGACCTCGCAAAGGAAGACGAGACGCCGGCGCCGCATGTCTTCATCAATCCGGAAGTCCTCGAAAGCGCCGATCAACGCTCGGTCTACGAGGAGGGCTGCCTGTCGATCCCCGACTATTATGCCGAGGTCGAACGTCCTGCAGCCGTGCGGGTGAAATATCTCGACCGCGACGGCAAGCTCGCGGAGATCGAGGCCGAAGGCCTGATGGCAACCTGCCTGCAGCACGAGATCGACCATCTCAACGGCGTGCTGTTCATCGACCACATCTCGAAGCTGAAGCGCGACATGGTGATGAAGAAGTTCAAGAAACTCGCCAAGGACAAGGTACCGGGCAAGCTGGTGGGATAGGGGAATGCCCCTTCGCGTCATCTTCATGGGCACGCCGGAATTTTCCGTGCCGACGCTGCGCGCGATCGCTGAAGCCGAGCATGTGATACCGGCCGTCTACACGCAGCCGCCGCGCGCCGCCGGCCGTCGCGGGCTCGAACTGACGCCGTCGCCGGTCCAGCGCGAGGCGGAGCGGCTGGGCATCGAGGTGCGCACGCCAGTGTCGCTCAAGGGCGAGGCCGAACAGGCCGCGTTCCGCGCCATCGAGGCCGATGTCGCCATCGTCGTGGCCTATGGATTGCTTCTGCCAAAACCCGTTCTCGATGCGCCGAGGCACGGTTGCCTGAATGGCCATGCCTCACTCTTGCCGCGCTGGCGTGGTGCAGCTCCCATCCAGCGCGCGATCATGGCCGGCGACAGCGAAACCGGCATGATGGTGATGCGGATGGAGGAAGGTCTGGACACGGGTCCGGTGGCAATGGTTGAAAAACTGGTCATTGGACCCGATATGACAGCCGGCGATCTGCATGATCGGCTTATGGATGTTGGCGCCGCACTGATTGTGGAAGCGCTGGCGCGGCTGGAAAGGAACGCCCTGACATTTACCACGCAGGCAATGTCGGGGATGACCTACGCCAGAAAGATCGATAAATCCGAGACGCGCGTGGACTGGACACGGCCTGCGGTCGAAGTCCACAATCATATTCGCGGCCTGTCGCCCTTTCCCGGCGCCTGGTCGGAGATTGAAATTGGCGGCCGTATGGAGCGGCTGAAACTGCTTCGCTCGACGCTTTCACAAGGCCTGTCGCTTTCGAAAGATCTGGGCGAGTCGGGAGGAATTCTCGATGACTGGCTGACGGTCGCCTGCGGGGCAGGCGCGATCAGACTGGTCGAAGTTCAACGGGCGGGCGGAAAGCCCGCCGCCGCGCAGGAGTTTCTGCGCGGGGCCAAGATCGAAAAAGGAATGAAGTTCTCATGAGCATGATGTCGATACGCGCGGCGACGCCGCGGGACCGCGAGGCTATTCGCCTCGTGGAGGAACACGCTTTCGGCCAGCAGGCGGAGGCCGGACTGGTCGACGCGCTGGTCACTGGCGGCGATGCTGTTGTCGAGCTGGTGGCGGAAGAAGATGGACAGGTCGTCGGACATATCCTGTTTTCGCGGCTTTTCGTGCGCAATGGCGGCAAGAGTTTCCCGGCTGTGGCGCTGGCGCCCCTGGCGGTGGAACCTTCGTTCCACGGCAGCGGCATCGGTGGTGCGCTGATCCGCGAGGCGCATATCCGCCTGAAGGATGCCGGCGAGACACTGGCCGTGGTGCTGGGCGACCCCACCTATTACGGCCGTTTCGGCTATAGCCACGCCCGCGCCGAACACTTCGAAAGCGAGTACCAGGGCGAGGCGCTGCAGGCACTGGCATGGGGCGAAGCGCCCGAAGCCGGCAAGCTGGTCTACGCCTCTGCCTTCACCGCGCTCGCCGCCTAGAGCATGATGCCGAAAAGTGTGAAGCGGTTTTCGGACGACATCATGCTCAATTTCCTTGATTTAGAGCCGGACGATTTCAGGTCGATCAGCCCTGAAATCGTCCGGTTCTAGGCGAGCGCTCGTCGCATATGCCGCGTTTTCGCCTCGACATCGAATATGACGGCAGCCTCTATGCCGGCTGGCAGCATCAGGCCGACCAGCCTTCGGTGCAGCAGGCGATCGAGCGTGCGGTCGAAAAATTCTGCGGCGAGCAAGTGAGATTGCGCGCCGCCGGCCGCACCGATGCCGGCGTCCACGCGACTGCCCAGGTTGCGCATGTCGATCTCGTCAAGGCGTGGCCCAATGACAAGGTGCGCGACGCCATCAACGCGCATCTGCAGATTGCCGGCGATCGCATCGCCATCCTCAAGGCCGCCGCGGTATCGGACGAGTTCGACGCGCGCTTCTCGGCCACCGGCCGTCACTACCTCTACCGCATCGTCAACCGCCGCGCGCCTGCCGCGCTCGACAAGGGCAAGGTGTGGTGGGTGCCGAAGCGGCTCGATGCCGCCGCCATGCACGAGGCGGCAAAGCAGCTGCTGGGGCGGCATGATTTCACCACCTTCCGTTCGACCCAGTGCCAGGCCAACAGCCCGGTGCGGACGCTCGAGCGTCTGGATGTCAGCCGCGTGGGCGATGCAATCGAGGTTCGCGCCTCGGCGCGGTCATTCCTGCACAATCAGGTACGCTCGATGGTCGGCTCGCTGAAACGCGTCGGCGAGGGCGGCTGGACCGCGGCCAATCTCAAGGCTGCCCTCGATGCGCATGACCGCGCTGCCTGCGGCCAGGTGGCGCCGCCCGACGGGCTCTTTCTGGTGGGCGTCGACTATCCTTGAACGGCTCTATTCGTTCGTTCGACCAAGAGCTTTTCCAAGCCGGGATCCATGCTCTAAGCCCCGTATTCGGGCATGGCCACAGCCAGCAGCAACTGAAGCGCGTACTGCACGGCTTGTGAGGCGATGAGCATGCTGAAGAAAACAGCGGTTGCAATCGCAGCGCCTTTGCCGATGGCGGCATTGGTCATGCGCCAGAGCAAAACCTCCGACAGCAAGAACAAGATCAGTATTGCCGCCGAGACAAACGGATCGGTGAAAGGCAGAAACAGGCTGAGCAGCGCCGCAGGCAGCATGATCCATGCCGAGATTGCCGTCGCCCAGTTATAGGCAACAACATAGTGGACGAAGCGGCTGCCAATCCCGACGCGTGATGCAATGAGGGCAAGGCCGGCTATCGGCAGCACCCAACTGCCGAGATCGGCTATACCGAGGCGGATGAGCATGCTGAAGCGGCCGGCGAAAGCATCGGGATCGCCGATCTCATTGGCAATGCCAACCCAGCCGACGATCATTACAGGCGCGGCAACGACGATGGCAAAAAAGGAATTCCAGAAGCCATCCGCCGACAGGTCGAGAAGACGCAGTCCGTCGGCCTTGCCCAGCATCAACCGCCAGGCGCCGATGAGCGAAGCATGTGTCTCGTCCGCCGAAAGCATGCTGTCCTATCCGAACCAGTCTTCGATGAAGCGCAGGTAGATTTGTGTCAGCGTCTCGAGATCCGCAACTGCGACACGTTCGTCGACCATGTGCATGGTCTTGCCGACCAGCCCGAATTCGACCACCGGGCAATGGTCCTTGATGAAGCGTGCGTCCGACGTGCCGCCCGAGGTGGATAGCGCCGGCTGCTTGCCGACCACCGCCTTGACCGAGCCGCTGAGTGTGTCGATCAGCCTGTCGTCGCGGGTCAGGAAGACATGGCTTGGCCTGTCGCGCCAGATGAGATCGTAGTCGACAGGCGTCTTCTTGCCGGTCCGGTATTTCTTGCGCTTGGCCGCCTGGTCGAGGCGATTGTGGATCTCGGCCTGGATGGTCTCGGCTGTCCAGCTGTCGTTGAAACGGATGTTGAAGGTGGCGGTCGCCTTGGCCGGGATCACATTGGTGGCGGGATTACCGACATCGAATGTGGTCACCTCCAGATTGGTCGGCTGGAAATCCTTCGTTCCCTTGTCGAAGACCGGGTGCAGCAAGGCGTCGACCAGCGTCATCAGTCCGCGCACCGGATTGTCGGCGAGATGCGGGTAGGCCGCGTGGCCCTGGCGTCCATTGACGGTGACGGTGCCGGACAGGGAACCGCGCCGGCCGATCTTGATCATGTCGCCGAGCGCGTCCGGATTGGTCGGCTCGCCGACGATCGCGGCATCCCATGTCTCGCCCTTGGCAACGGCCCAGTCCAGGAGCTTGACCGTTCCGTTGATCGCGGGCCCTTCCTCGTCGCCGGTGATCAACAGCGACACGGAGCCTTTCGGGCCGCCCTTCTGCTCGACATGGCGCGCCACCGCGGCGATGAAGCAAGCGATGCCACCCTTCATGTCGACGGCGCCACGGCCATACATTTCGCCCTTGGCGATCTCGGCGGCGAAGGGCGGGTGCGTCCATGCGGCTTCATCGCCCACCGGCACCACGTCGGTATGGCCGGCGAACATCAGATGCGGGCCGTTGCCGGAGCGCCGCGCGTAGAGGTTCTCGATGTCCGGCGTGCCGTCCTCGGAGAACACCGGACGGTCGACAGAAAAGCCAAGCGGCTTCAGCATTGCTTCCAGCGCCGTCAGGGCGCCGCCTTCAGCGGGCGTCACGGAAGCGCAACGAATAAGGGCGGCGAGGTTTTCGGCGGGATCGGTCGGCAGAGTCATGGCAAAAGCGATAGTCGAAAGCGCGGGGCCTGTCACGGCAAGACATGAGGGCCAGTGATGGCGCCGACAATATGGTTTTCATGTCGTATAGTCGCGGGATCGGGCGGAATCACGTGATGATCAGCGCAAGGAGCACGATCGCCATTGCCGGTGCCGGCAGCATCGGCTGCTATGTCGGCGGCTGCCTGGCGTTGGCCGGGCGGCAGGTGATTCTGCTGGCGCGGCCGCGTATCCGGACGGCGCTGCGCACGGGCGGATTGCATATCACCGACCTTGACGGCCTTGACCGGTTGGTAGAGCCCGGAGAGCTTTCAGCCACCGCTGATCCGGCGATTGCGTTTGCCAGGGCCGATGTGATCCTGGTGACGGTCAAGAGCGGCGCGACCAGGGAGATGGCTGCTATCATTGCGGCCCATGCCCGCCCGGACACCGTGGTGGTCAGTCTCCAGAACGGCGTTGACAATGCCGAGCGGCTGCGCCTTGGCCAGCGGCGCGTGCTGGCTGGTATGGTGCCGTTCAACGTGGTGCAGTCGCCGGACGGTGATGTGCCGCTTAGTGTGCACCGCGCCAGCGACGGCAAGGCGATGATCGAAGACGGCGAGCCCGGCCTTGTCGAGCTTCTCGATGTTGCGGGGTTCAGCGTCGAAGTTCATGCCGACATGAAGGCGGTCCAGTGGGGCAAGCTGTTGATGAACCTCAACAACGCGCTGGTGGCGCTTTCCGGCCTGCCGCTGGCCACGGAACTCGCCGACCGGCGCTGGCGGTTGATCCTGGCCGGCCAGATCGACGAGGCGCTTGCGGCGATGAAAGCCAGTCGCATCGAGCCCGCTGGGATCGCCGGCCTGCGTCCCGCGCTGTTGCCGAAAGTGCTGCGGCTGCCGGACTGGCTGTTCAGGCTGCTTGCGCGCAGGATGCTGGCGATTGATCCGCAGGCACGCTCCTCGATGTGGGACGATCTTCAGCGCGGCCGGGCGACGGAGATTGACGAGCTGCAGGGCGCGATCCTGCATCTGGCGCAGACGGCAGGCACACCCGCGCCGTCAATCGCGCGGGTCGCCGCATTGGTACGCGAGGCGGAAGCGCGCGGTCGTGGCTCACCCGGCTTGATGCCCGAACAAATCAGCGCAATGGCGCGTTGATCAGCGTGATCTTCTGCCAGATTTTTCGCGACAGGTTGGAGCTCAGGTTCTCGATGTCATTGACGCCGTCGATGACGACGTCGTCATTGACCGACTGGGCGAAGAGCGCGGCGATCTTGCCGGTGATCGACAGCATTTCGGAGCAATAGTCGAGATAGCGCGCGAGGTCGGCGGCGTTGGTGATGCGTGCGGGCGAGCTCGCGGTCGGCTTGAAACTGGCCGAAAGCGTTGCCGGGTCCTTGGTCAACTGGTGCATGTCGATCACGTGAATCAGCGAGCGCAGCCCGTGCAGCTCGCGAAAGACGCGCTTGCGCTTGATGCGCTCCTCGGTCCGGATCAGGGCCAGGAAGCCGAGCACCGCCAGGATGATGGTGTTGAGCGAGGCCTCAATGCCTTGCACCGACTGCACGGCGTCGTCCGCTCCCGAGATACGGTCGAGCGGCAGGATGGTGCCAACGAACAGGAACATCAGGACACCGGCGAGGAAGGCGGCGCTGATGACGCCGCGCAGCCACCAGATCGGCGCTTCGAGTGCTTGCGCCGCCTTGGCAAGGTCACGGGACAGCGACACCAACTCGGCTGCGACGCTACGCAGGCCCGCTTCGGGAAAACGATCGGCGATCCGCCCTTCCAGCCGTTCCGCCGTCTCGATGATCAGTTTCGGATCAAGCGTGCGGTAGCGCATGGCGAGATGTCCGATGGGAGCCTCACTGTTCGGCGGGCGCGTTGGTGCGTCTGCCGTAGCGGTTGGGGCCTGGCTGTCCCGGAAACAGGCAAAGCACCAGGAAGGCGATGATCTGCACGATAGGAACAAACAACAGCAACGCCAAGATACCTGGTTTGTCTATGTCGTGTAGGCGCTTTACCGCAAGAACTATGTTCGACCAGAGTAACGCGAAGACGCTGACGATAAAAATGGAGGACCACATATCGCTCTCGGAGGAGCCCTCCGGCACCAGCGTGAAGCGAWAAAGCGGAAAGGCCTGTATGATGGCGACGAGCAACCCGCCGAGAAAATAAGCCGCGCGGCTGACGCGGCCCGATGTCTTGAAGAAAAGCCAGGTAAGGTCTGATTTATCGGGCAAGCGGGTCCGGTCCATGTTGATTGGCACTTCTCGTGCCTTCGAGGATGCCGAGACATATCGGGATGCATTTCAATCCATGCCACCCTTTTGGTCGACATCCCGGCGCGACCCATGGCCGCGCTGGCTTCAAGGTGCGCTCGCCCTTGGGAAAGATCAATCGCGCAGCAATTCGTTGATCGAGGTCTTGGAACGGGTCTTGGCGTCGACGCGCTTGACGATGACGGCGCAGTAGAGGCCGGGGCCCGGTTCACCGTTGGGGAAGGGCTTGCCCGGCATCGATCCGGCGACGACGACCGAATTGGCCGGCACTTCGCCGTAGAAGACATCGCCGGTGGCGCGGTCGACGATCTTGGTCGACTGGCCGATGAAGACGCCCATGCCGAGCACCGAGCCCTCGCGCACGATGCAGCCTTCGACCACTTCCGAGCGCGCGCCGATGAAGCAATTGTCCTCGATGATGGTGGGGCCTGCCTGCATCGGCTCCAGCACGCCGCCGATGCCGACACCGCCCGACAGATGCACATTCTTGCCGATCTGCGCGCAGGAGCCCACCGATGCCCAGGTGTCGACCATGGTGCCGCTGTCGACATAGGCGCCGACATTGACGAAGGACGGCATCAGCACGGCGCCTGGCGCGACATAGGCGGAACGGCGCACGATTGACGACGGCACGGCGCGGAAGCCTGCCTTCTCGAAATCGACAGCACCCCAGCCTTCGAACTTCGAAGGCACCTTGTCCCACCACACAGCCTCGCCCGGACCACCCTTGATGATCTCCATCGGGTTGAGACGGAAGGACAGAAGCACGGCCTTCTTCAGCCACTGGTTGACATGCCACTTGCCGTCGTCCTGGCGTTCGGCGACACGGGCGGCACCGCGATCGAGCAACTCTAGCGCCGACTGGATGGCGTCACGCGTCTCGCCGCGCGTCGCGGTCGAAATCGTGTCGCGCTCCTCGAAGGCCTTTTCGATGGTCTTTTCGAGGCTCGCCAGATCGGGCTTCGACATGAATTTGCTCCATTACCAAGCTGTTAAGGGGCCACGCCTTAACCTGTTTCCAAAGTCGCGCGGACCCTATGTGAAGCCTTGGTGAGGGTCAATCGCGCGTGCGTCATGGGACGGCGCAAGTGAAAGAATTGGACGGGTAAAAGCATATGACACCTATGGAGAAGGCGGGGTGGACGCCGCTGCCGCATTCGGACGAGGATCTGGAGCGGTCAAAAAGCGTGCCGGACACGCCGCAGACACGCGCCGAAACGTACCGGCTGGCATGGAACGATCCCGATTTCATGACGCGGCGCGAATTGCGCGCTGTCAGGCTGCAGCTTGAGCTGCTGAAACCGGAAATGATCCTGGCCGAGCGCGGCATCCGCTCGACGGTGATCCTGTTTGGTGGCGCGCGCCTGCCTGAGCCCGGCGGCGTGGCTTGGGCGGCCAAGAACGAGACGCAGAAGAGGAATCTCGAGGAAAACAGCAAATACTACGAAGAGGCGCGAAAATTTGCGCGGCTATGCTCGCAGCAATCGGCCGGTTCCTACTACCGCGAGTATGTCGTGGTGACCGGCGGCGGCCCCGGCGTCATGGAAGCCGGCAACCGCGGCGCCAACGATGTCGGCGCGCCGTCGATCGGCCTCAACATCGTGTTGCCGCACGAGCAGGCGCCCAACATCTACGTGACGCCGGACCTGTGCTTTAATTTCCACTACTTCGCCATCCGCAAGATGCACTTCGTCATGCGCGCCAAGGCGGTGGCGGTGTTTCCGGGCGGCTTCGGCACGATGGATGAGTTCTTCGAGACGCTGACCCTGATCCAGACCGGGCGCATGGAGCGCGTGCCGGTGATCCTGTTCGGCAAGTCGTTCTGGAAACGGGCGATCGACCTCGATTTCCTCGCCGAACAGGGCACGATCAGCCCCGGCGACCAGGATATCATCGATTTCGTCGACACCGCCGACGAGGCTTGGGGCATCATCAGCCGCTTCTACAAGTTAGGGGAGTAGGGCACCAGGGAATAGGGAATAGGGAATAGGGAATAGGCAGTAGGCAGTAGGCAGTAGGCAGTAGGGAATAGGGATTGGCAGCAAGGCCGGCCCTTTTCTGTACGGCACAGAGACGGCAAGCATCATTCACCTACTCCCTACTCCCTACTCCCTCCAACTATCGTCGTCAGGAAGCCGGCGAGGTCGTCGGTGACGAAATCCACATCGTCTTCCTCGGCCGCGTCGCGCTCCCAGATTTCCGAGAAGGTCGGTTCAAAATTTCGGGGTACGATCAGCACCGTGGTCATGCCCAGCGCTTTCGGCACGGACAGGTTGCGGGCGAGATCCTCGAACATCACCGCATTGTGACCGGTGACGGCGTGGAGTTCGGCGAATTTCTCGTAGGTCTGGCGCGCCGGCTTGGGGTTGAGCCCGGCTGCGACGATGTCGAAGATGTCATCGAAGTGATCGAGGATGCCGAGCTGGCGCGCGGTGCGCTCGGCGTGTCGCCTGTCGCCATTGGTGAAGATGAATTTGCGGCCTGGAAGCTGCCGGATGGCGGTGCCCAGAACCGGATCGGGCACCAGCCAGGAATAGTCGATGTCGTGGACCTTTTCGAGGAAGTCGTCGGGGTCGATGCCGTGTCGCTTCATCAACCCGTTCAGCGTCGTGCCATACTCGCGATAGAGCTCCTTCTGCAACTTGCGCGCATCGTCGCGCGGCAAGGACAGGAGTTCCCCGACATAGGCGGTCATCTTCACGTCGATCTGCGAAAACAGATTCGAATGGTGCGGGTAAAGCGTGTTGTCGAGGTCGAATACCCAATCGGTGACATGGGCGAAACGGGCGGGATCAGGGAGCGTGGTCATACGATCCTTATGGCATGAATTGGCGGTTCCGCCAGAGGCTTTATCCACAACTTGCACGCGCCAGGAGTGGCAAAATCGCTCTCACGATTCAAATTTTAGCCATCCCGGAAAGGCTGCCTTCAGGCCTTGCTGGCACTTAGGCAGTCCAGTGGGAGCACTCGATGAATCTCATATTTCTGAAGTCCGCCGCCATTGCTTTCGCTTCCGTCGCGGCCTCGCTTCTGTTGACGCTGATCATCGTTCCCGCCATGGGTTTTCCCGTCAATCGCACGATCTGGCTGACCTCCACGGTGTGCCCTCTCATCCTTGCCTGGATCGCCGGCGCCTATACGTTCTGGCAGAGCGACAAGCTGAAATCAGCGCATCGCGACCTTGCCCGTACACACGCCCAGCTTGCGGCCGCGCATCGACGCCTGGCGGAAAAGGCGAGCCGCGACGACATGACCGGCATGCTCAACCGTGAGAGTTTCTTTGCGGCGCTCGACGGCTCCCGGCGCAAATCCGATCGCGGCGCCTTGCTGATCATCGATGCCGACCACTTCAAGGCCATCAACGACAGCTACGGTCACCTGACCGGCGATGACGCCCTGCTGCTGATTGCCAGCGCCATCGAGCGCGGCGTGCGCAGCGGCGACGTGCTGGGCCGGATCGGCGGCGAGGAATTCGGCGCGTTCCTGATTGGCGCCACCGAACAGGAAGCCAAGCGCGTCGCCGAGCGCATCCGTCGCGAAGTCGAGCTGATCCGCTTCCGGCCTGTCGATGAGCGAACGGTTCCGCTCACGGTCAGCATCGGCGGCACGGTTTGCGGCGAAGACAGCAATGTGTCGGAGCTGATGCGCGCCGCCGACCGGCGCCTCTATCAGGCCAAGCATAGGGGCCGCAATCAGACGATCCTCGACAAGGATATTTCCGAAGCCGCCTGAGTTTCGGATGGCCGCCGGGGCACAAGCGCCCCATTGAGGGAGTTCGAGGTTTGCGATGCCAACCGCCGTTAAGGAAGCCCTAACCCTGTTTGCATTCGGCCGTGCCGTTTGGCCGGTTTGAAGCGGGTTCATGGCTAGGCTGGCACGAGATTGGCTTCTCCCTCGGTGCGTGTGCCGTTCGGGGAACGCCATGCGTGGATCGAAGCCCCATCGAGAGACGTGTCATGAGTTTCTTCAAGAAAATATCGCGCCGCAATGTCGTGCAGGCGCTTATCGCACTGCCCGCCTTGTCCCTGTTTCGCAAGCTTCCCGATGCCGCCCCCGATGAGATCGTCGAGGTCAACGGCTGGATCCTGAAGCGGAGCGACCTCGCATGATCTTCGACAGCTACGAGGCGTTTCGCACCGCAAATTTGAAACCCAGGGTCTGCATCCTGGGTTCAGGGCCGGCCGGCACGACGATCGCCAGGAAGCTTGGTGCCGCCGGCATCCCGGTTGTGGTGCTGGAGGCCGGCTCCCGCGAGTTCAGCGATGAGTCGCAGGATTTTTACCGTGGCACCACGGTTGGCGATCCCTATTTCGATCTCGACATTACCCGGCTGCGTTTCATGGGTGGCAGTTCCAACCATTGGGCCGGCTGGTGCCGCGTGCTCGACAAACAGGATTTCGAGCCGAAGGCCTGGGCCCCTGACACCGGCTGGCCGATCAGCCGCGCCGACATCGAGCCTTTCCTGCCGGAAGTGCGCGACATTCTCGAACTGCCCGATTTCCGGCCGGATGTAACCATCTCCGACGACATTCGCTGGGTGCAATTGATCAAGAGCCCGGCGGTGCGTTTCGGCGATAAGTTCGCTGACGAACTGGACAAGAGCAGCAACATCGCCGTCGTCCTCAACACCTATGCCACCGAGCTTGCCGGCGACGGCAAACGGGTGACCGGCGCCAGGCTGTGGTCGAACGGGCGGGATGCCGGCTCCTTCACGGCCGACTATTTCATCGTCTGCACCGGTGGGCTTGAGAATTCTCGTCTGCTCCTGTGGTCGAACCAGCGTTCGAACGGCGGCGTGGTGCCGAACGCAACCGCCCTCGGTCGCTACTGGATGGAGCATCCGACCTTCGAGGGCGGCAATGCCATTCTGGCCGACTACGGCGAATTCGAGGTCGATGCCGTCAACGAGGCCTTCTTCTCGCCGACGCTTTCCGCGATGGAACGGCTCCAGATCATGAATTTCGGCATCAGGCTGATCGAGACGCCCTATGCCGGGATCAAGCATGTCATCGCCGACCTCGCCTGCACGGCCCCGGGCATGGCCGAATGGGTAGCCAACAAGCTCAGCCAGAACCTGCGCTGCGCGGCCCAGCTCTATGTCGCCTGGGAGCAGGCGCCGCTGGCCTCGAACCGGATCGAACTGTCGAAGACCGATGTCGATCATGCCGGCGTGCCGCGCATCGAATTGCATTGGAAGAAGTCGGAGCTGGAACGCCGCACCATCCTGGAAGGCCTGAGGCTGTTCGGCGCCACGCTCATCGACAAGAACCTCGGCCGCGTCCGCCTCATGGACTGGCTTGCCAATGGCGAGGATTATCCGACGAACGAGGAAACCGCTGGTCACCATCACATGGGCGGCACGCGCATGGGCACGGACGCGACCAAAAGCGTCGTCGACAGCAACTGCAAGGTCCATGGCATGGGCAATCTCTATGTCGGCGGCTCATCGGTGTTCTGCACGTCTGGTCAAGCCAATCCGACGACGACGATCACCGCGCTGGCCTGCCGGCTGGGCGATCATCTGAGCAAGGTTCTTGCCGTTTGACCGGATATATGTCGTCCGACACCGTACGGCGGCTTTGGACGATAAGGGACGATGACCTCACCGGGTCGGCCGTCCGAGTGGCGTGAGGTCGGCGCGGTAACGCGTTATCGCCTGCTTCGTGCGCTGCATCGCCGAGCAAAACCGTGCGACCGTCATGCCGTCGCGGCAGATCTTCATGCGTCAGGAAAACGCCTTCGCTCAGGGCCTCGCGTGGCCGTGCCTCGAAGACGACCACCGCTTCGCCCTGCCGGCGCCGCATCACGGCGAGCGCCAGGCCGGCAATGCCGGCGCCGACAATGACAACCGGCTGCGTGGTTTTGGGGGAGGACGCCATGGCGGGCGCTCACACGCCGTAGATGGCAAACCGGATGAGCACGGCGGCTGCGGCGATCGCGAAAATCCCGATGCCCAGGCCGACAGGCGAACCCCAGCCGTACCATTCCAGTGCCAGTTTGGCATACTTGAACTCTTCGGCTGGCGAGAGTCGTTCGCGTGTTTCACTATGGCTCATTCGGTTCGTTCCTTTTCAGTGGGCGTTGGCTCTTGCCTTGCGCCGTTGGTCAACTCATATTTATGAGATACGTGTAATGTTTAATGGATTGATATTTAGATGATCGAACTAAATTCGTCAAGCGAGGATCGTGAGCAAATGGTCTCGGCCATTGGGCTGGCCGTCATGCGCTG
>BFBZ01000287.1_pt2 | contig 13592 bp, 15 predicted proteins | sample 1888401 | NCBI WGS metagenome assembly BFBZ01 (sample SAMD00112614, study PRJDB3348) | symbiont metagenome | host: Chara braunii | reverse complement strand
GGCGGCGATCGAGCGGATGGCGAATTTCGCCGACTTTTCGCCAGACAATGACCCATACGGCGAGCACGATTTCGGCAACTTCGAACTCTGCTCCCGGAAGTTCTTTTGGAAGATCGACTATTACGACCAGAGCTGCGAAGGTGGATCAGAAGATCCGACTGATCCTGCTCAAGACGACGCGCGTGCTGATGCTCGCGAGTGAATACTGATTCGACCGTGAACCCCTCGCCAAGCGAGGGGTTCAAACTCTGATGAACCCCGTCGATTTTCGGCGGGGTTTTTGTTCTGTGGATTGATTTGCTTGCGGCGCCCCTCCGGCTTCTGCCTTTAGCGCCGGAAAAAATCAGCCGACTTTGCTGAGGCTGCCAGCGGAGGACTTGCCGGTGCGGCGGTCCTGCTCGATCTCATAGTTGATCTTCTGGCCGTCAACGAGGGTCTTAAGCCCCGCACGCTCGACGGCGGAAATGTGCACGAAAACATCCTGACCGCCATTGTCGGGCTGGATAAATCCGAATCCCTTGGTGCTGTTGAACCATTTTACGGTTCCAGTCGCCATATGCGTATTCCTTGTAAAGTTCGCTACGTGTTTGGTTCGGCGATCAAGCCGGACCGATTAATATTGGACTTGAATATAGAGGCAGCAAACGCGAAAAACCGCAAGGCACCAATCGACATGCCTGGGCAAGCGCATCGTGGACTGCGGTCGCTGGGCTCGACGGCCCGCAAAAAGCCTATGCCACGGCCTCCTGCTGCCGCTTCGACGGCATCGGCGCAACTTCCTTCGGCTTGCGGCCTAGCCCCATGGACTTGGCAAGCGCCGAGCGAGAAGCGGCATAGTTTTTCGCCACCATGGGATAGTCAGAAGGTAAGCCCCACTTCGCGCGGTATTGTTCGGGCGACAGGTCATAATGCGTTCGCAAATAGCGCTTGAGCATTTTGAACCGCTTTCCGTCTTCGAGGCAAACGATGAAATCGGGCGTGACCGACTTCTTGATAGGAACCGCAGGCTTCAACGCTTCAGGCTGGGCAGCCGCCGGTCCTGCCGAAATGCCTTTTAGGGAAGCGTACACCTGTAACGGGCACCTTTTTCTACGCCTGTTAGCGTACGGCATTTGCTATCGCTGGTAGTCTAATCGTCAGAGCGCACTTGTATCGCTACTGAGACCGGACTTCCGGTGGCCCACCACAGGCGATGCCCCCTTCACCAGCTCTGACGAGTGGGGAAGCAAAATCCCTCATCGGGGACTCTAAACCCCCCGCCGCGTGGTTTGACCGTTCCTTTTCCATGAAACGCCGAGCTTCCTCGACCTGCTCCGTACTCCAGTTGAACGGGACGATCTCCTCGACGTAGGCCGCCCGCTTAAACCACCTAAAAAACGCAATCACGAGAGCCGTGACTGCCGCCACGGCAAGTAATCCATACCAGAACATTTCCCAAGCCCCTCCGTATCGCCCAGTGGCGTCGGGAAACGGGCGCTCTTGGCCGTCTTAAGCGTCCTTTGCCAGATCAAAAGGAAGTTTCAATCGACCCAGGCCTGTTCCGTCGCAGCCCTGGCAGAATATCGTTTTGCCAAGGCAGCCGGGTCGAATAGTGCCAGCCGGGCAGCAAGTCCCACACGACGCTACCCATTTCCGGCACTCATAAATCTTCCCCGCGCCCTGGCAACAAGGGCACGCAAGTTTCCTGAAGTCGTTCAAAAGCCAAACGCCCGGCTAAATTCCCCAACGTCAGTTCCTTAGCTTTGTCTAAATTTCTAATCAAGAGCGACCGGCAGAGCGTTGCCGATAATGCTCCGAATTTGTTTCCGCTTTGGCGGTGTGGGAGGCCTCTTTCAGAGATGGCCCTTTGGCTTACGGATCCTTGTTGGGATTGGTCTTTGCCCAGGCTGCCGATCTCGTTGGCGCCCAGATCCTCCGCGGCATGGCCGGGGCTCGGCTGTCAGTGGTTCCGAGCGGGAACGGTGAAGGACTCGCGCCCGACGCTCGCCGGTGTGCTGGCATCGAAAAGAGGAGTAGCACAATCTGGAGGCAGACCAGGCCATTGTAGAGCGAGCACCGCCCATTTTCGTGCTCGCGCTCGCAAGGCTCTCCGAAAGTTGTACAACTTGTCGTGAACGTCTTGCGCGCATAAGTTTTATGAAATACGGCCCCGGCGCATTTTGCGAAGGAGAGCCTATCCCATCTCCTCGTATTGGCTTGAAGCCCGCTCGGTTACCGCCGCGCGGGCTTTTTTTGAAGCGATGCGGCTCGAACATGGAGAGCAAACGAGAGATGCAAGGCCGGTCTGCAATCTTCGGCCCTCTCAGGGAGGAAGCTGGGGAGATCCGGGCTAAAATCTCTCAGCTTGAAAAAGAGATTAGCTCTCGCCGCTCCTTGGGCGGGCAAATGCGGGCGCAAGATATCGGTCATGAAATACGCAGGTTGAAAGCTCGGCTCGAACGCCTCCAAGCGGTTTTGGACCGCTGACTGCAGTCGCGGCCAAGCGAAGGAAGGCGGTGAGCGGCAAATCGGTTATCGAGCATCCGGAAGCGAAGTGGACCCAATAGCTGGCGATGGCATGGATGACCAAGTGGCAAGCCCAACTTGAGGGGCCGTTTCACGGCATGCTCGGCTACCTCAACTACTCCGCTGCCGCCGACTTCGGCAAACGCATGGACGACATCCTCAACGGGATGTCGAATAGCGCAAAGCAGGCACTCGCCAAGAAGATCAGGGACTCGCTGAGTGGCGGCGGCTACTGGAAGGGCCACTGAGACTGCCCGCTCGAAGCACCTGGCCGTTCACGCGGCGCGTGCTTCAAGGATCGAAATGGGCGCCTTGGTCGCGATTACCCGCTCTAGGCGCAGTCCAGCGACCGATAGCAGGTTTGCAAATTGGCCTTCCGTCCGCTCAAGCCCACCTGGTACCGTCAGCATCGTCACATCCAGCACCTTGATGGGGTGAGGGTCGTTACCAGCAGGAATGATCGTCTCGGCGAGGAGAACTTTCCCATTTGGCGCCATGGCCGTTCGGCAGTTTCGCAGGATTATGGCAGCGCGTTCATCATCCCAATCGTGGATGACCTTTTTTAGGATATAGGTATCCGCCGAAGGTACGCTCTCAAAGAAGTCACCCTCGACAAGCTCGCTCCGGGGCAATGCGCCTCCGGTTCCCGTTCGTGCGGCAGCGACCCCTGCGGGCAGATCAAAAAGAATTCCGGTAAGGTGTGCGTTACGGGCCAGGATGGCCGAAAGGAGCTGCCCGTGCCCGCCCCCAACGTCAGCAACGCAGCGGGATGCGCTAAAATCATACGCATCAGCCACCGCTTCGTTGGTGCCTTGGCTCATTGCGATCATCGCACGCTGAAAGAGCGCTGCTTGCTCGGGGTGGGACCCGAGCCATTGGAACCTCGGGGCTCCAAAGACCTGTTCGAAGGCAGGCTCGCCTGNCCCGACGAGGGTTGTCAAAACGTACCGCAACGGCGACCAGAGCGCCGCCTCAGGCCGTCCAAAGCTCACCGCCGTGCATCAAGCGGGCTAGCTGCCGCATCCGCCAATTGCCTGAACGCCCCCCCGGAGTTCGTATTGACCATGCAAGCCCTCAGCCAGCATCCGGATATGCCTGACCCGATACGTCGTCTGCTGCTGTTTGGGCTTGTTCCGGCCTATACCGCCAGTTTGATCCCCTGGGCGCTGGCCCAGGAAGCGACGGACGTAGACAATGGCGCGTTCCTAGCATTGTCGGCGATCCTGGTTGGCCGTCAATCGCTCGATGCGGCGCAGGCCAAGCGGCTATATGCGGCACTCATCGCGGATGATCCAGGATTTCCCGCCATGACCAAGTCGCTGCTCGACATGATCGAACAACGCAAGATCGATCCGTTGCAGTTGCAGAAGACCCTGGACGACGAAAAGTCGCCACTCAAGCTTGTCCCGTGGCGGGTCGTGACGGCCTGGTACATGGGCATCGTGGGCGACGGCCCCAAGGCGCGTTGCCTGGCGTTCGAGACCGCCCTCAATGCCCAAGTAGTCGCCGATGTGCTGAAGCCGCCGACCTATGCCTACGGACCTTACGGCAGTTGGACCAGAAAGCCGGTTTGAGGAAAATCATGGCGGACAATCTGTCAGCGGATTTCATCGTCGTTGGGTCGGGCATCATCGGTTCGTTGGTGGCGCGCAAGCTTGCGCTTAGCGGAGCCTCGGTGATCATTCTGGAGGCGGGCCCCCGTGTCACGCGCGGTGAATTGGTGGCACGTTTCAGGAATTCAACGCGTCGCAGCGATTGGATGTCGCCCTATTCCCCGGCAGCCTGGGCGCCGCACCCTGTCTACCAGCCTGAACCGAACAATCATATCGTGCAGGCCGGCCCGTATCCTTACGCCGCCGAATATATTCGGCAGGTTGGCGGTACAACATGGCATTGGGCCGCACATGCCTGGCGCAACGTACCCAACGACTTCAAGATCAAGAGCCTCTACGGTGTCGGGGTCGACTGGCCGATGACCTATGATGACCTCGAACCCTTCTATCAGGAGGTCGAGGAAATCTTGGGCGTTTCGGGCGCGCCCAACACAGGTTCGCCGCGAAATAAGCCGTTTCCCATGGATCCCGTCGCCGAGCCCTATGCCATGCGACGCCTTCGCGAGCGTCTCGCGTTGGATTATCCGGTCGTATCAAACACCACGGCGCGCAACAGTCGCCCGTACGACGGCCGGCCGGCTTGCTGCGGCAACAATTCCTGCCAACCAATCTGTCCTATCGACGCTCAATACCATGGTGGACTTGCGGCGGACTCTGCTGAGGCGGCAGGGGCGAAATTGATTCCGAACGCCAACGTCTACAAGCTCGAACATGACGAGAAGGGGAACGTCGCAGCCGCGCTCTACTACGATCCCGACAAGGCTTCGCATCGGGTCACCGCCAAGACCTTCATCGTCGCCGCCAACGGTATCGAAAGCCCGCGCCTGCTTTTGCTTTCGGCCAGCGACAAGTTCCCCAAGGGGCTCGCCAACAGTTCCGATATGGTCGGCCGCAATTTGATGGACCACCCCAGCACTTCCTTGACCTTCGACGCTGACGAAGAAGTGTGGCTGGGGAGAGGGCCGCAAAGCCCGAGTTCCATCAACACCATGCGCGACGGCGCCTTCCGCTCTGAGCACGCACCGTATCGCCTCGACTTCACCAACATCTCGCGTGTCGACGGCGCGACGAAGAGCCTGATTGCGGCTGGTGTCTACGGCAGCGAACTGGAAAAGCGCCTGCGCTACAGCGCGGCGCGCGAGATGAACGTCAAGAATGTGCTCGAGGTGCTGCCCGATCCAGAGCATCGGATCACGTTGAGTTCCGAGAAGGATGCCATGGGCATACCGAAGCCCGAGGCGCACTACGCCATCGCCGACTATACGAGGCGCGGCCATGAGCGCTCCCGGCAGGATTTTCGGCGCATCGCCGAGTTGATGGGCGGCACCAATCTGCGCTTCAGCAAGGATAATGACTTCGCTAACAACCAGCATATCTGCGGTACGCTGAGCATGGGCAACGACCCCAAGGCTTCGGTCTGTGACCAATGGGGCCGCGCGCACGACCACGAGAACCTGTTCTTTGCAAGTACGGGTGTCCTGCCGACGTCAGCCACGTGCAATTCGACGGAAAACGGCTTGGCGGTAGCCTTGCGTTCCGTCGCGCACATCCTGGGGCAACAGACGTCCGCGGTTGACGGTAGTGGCTCCGAGGCAAAATCATGAGCCGCGCCGTGCCTCATCTGTTTCGACGCATCGTCGCGGCGCTGGCCCTGTCGGCAGCGGTATCGGCAATCACGAGCCCTGTTTTCAGCGCGGACGCCGATCTGATCGCCCGCGGCAAATACATCGCGACCGCATCCGACTGCGTCGCCTGCCATACGGCGCCTGGCGGCGCGGCCATGGCCGGTGGCCTTGCCATCGCCACGCCCATCGGCTCGATCATGTCGACCAACATCACGCCGTCGAAGCAAAACGGCATCGGCAACTATACGCTGGAACAGTTCGATGCCGCGTTGCGAATCGGCGTACGCGCCGACGGCAAGCACCTTTATCCGGCTATGCCCTATACATCCTATGCGCTGCTTTCGGATGATGACGTCGCCGCGCTTTATGCCTATTTTATGAACGGTGTGACGCCCGTCGAAACCCGCCCTCCCGAAACGAAACTGCCGGTCCCGTTCAACATCCGCCTGTCGATGGCGGCCTGGAACCTGGTGTTCCTCGACAACGGCCCTTACAAGCCCGATCCGGCGCATGACGAAGAATGGAACCGTGGTGCCTATCTCGTGCAGGGGCCGGCGCATTGCGGCACCTGCCATACGCCGCGCAACCTGTTCATGGCGGAAAAGACATCCACCGAAATGGCTGGAGCCGACATCGCACCCTGGCATGCGCCCAACATCACGTCCGATGCCAACAGTGGCATTGGTGGTTGGAATATCGACGAACTCGTTGCCTACATGCGTGACGGCCATGCCGCCGGCAAGAGCCAGGCGGCCGGCCCGATGGCGGAAGCGATAGATAACAGCCTGCGCTTTCTGACGCCCGAAGACCTGAAGGCGATCGCGGTCTACGTGAAATCGATTCCGGCCGTTCACGATGCGGCTGACTCCAAGCCGGTCTTTGCCTGGGGCAGTCCATCCAACGAATTGGCGAGCATACGTGGCGTGGCGCTGCCACAGGACCTGGACAAGATGAGCGGCCCGCAACTTTACGATGCCTATTGCGCGACCTGTCACCAGGCAGACGGGCAGGGCAGTTTCGAAGGTGGGCTTCCCTCATTGTTGCATAACACCGCGCTTGGCCGGGAAAACACCAACAACCTAGCGATGGTGGTGCTTGAAGGGCTGCGCCGTCAACCGGACGTGCTGATGCCGGGCTTTGCAAAGAACCTGTCCGACACTCAGGTTGCCACGTTGAGCTCGTATGTCATCCAGCATTTCGGCAATCCAGCAGCCAAGGTTACAGCGGCCCAGGTGGCTGAATTGCGGGCCGGACCCGCCATGTCAGGGCTTGTAACACTTGCTCAGGTCGCCCTGGCCGTTGGTGCGCTGGTGATAATACTGCTCATCGTCCTTTTGCTGCTTTGGCGCGGGAAAAGGAGATCCACGCGGCAGAGCGTCGCGACCTGAAACAAGGCAGACGACAATGGTTGTATAGCTATCCTGCGGAGTGGCTCCCCGCATAGACGAGGGAGTTATGCAGGGTTTGCATTTCGGTGCCCAGGAATTCCGGCATATAGGAAAGCGGCGCGGGCTTGGTTCCGGCATGAATGGCGTCCGACAAAACCGTCAACGCGTGGTTGACCTCTTTTTCTCCATCAGGGCCGAATAGAGAGCGAGCCATTTCCGGGGCGGCACCCGCTTCCGTGTTGGCCAGCGACCAGCAGGTGGCGAGCGCACGATAGGCGAGCCGTTGCGTCGCCACGACCGCTGGCCATAAGCGCTCGGCTGCGCCGCGATGCCAAGGCGCCGCGCCGATAGCGGCATCATAGGCCTAGAGCACATCCGTCGATCGATGAATCGATTGTGATGTGACACAGGCTTGCTCGACTGATTCAACGTCCACTTTAATGAGGTGGATGATGGCACGGGCACTGAGCGAGGACCTTCGGTCCCGAGTTTTGAAGGCTTCCGATGAGGGTATGTCGGCGCGTCAGGCGGCGGCGCGGTTCGGCGTAGGGATTTCGAGTGCGATCCGTTGGATCGCGCGCGCCAGGATCGGCGAGCGAACGCCTCGGCCACAGGGTTGGCGGCGCGCCTCCAGTCTCGATGCGCATGAAGCCTTCATTGTCGGGTTGATCGAGGCGCGCAAGGACATCTCGCTGGACGAGATGGTTGAGCAGCTGGCCCTCGAGCGGTTGGTCCGCATCGGTCGCAGTGCCTTGAGTGCCTGGCTTGGCCGGCGCGGCTGGACGTTCAAAAAAAGATTCCATGGGAGCGGATGACGGCCAGCGTTGCAGAATAAGGCCGTTGAACCCCATCATTCTGAGGCCTCCGATGTTTAGAACGGAAAGACCCGCGACCGCCATCCAAACCAGTATTGGCGCAATTTTTGTCTCGATGGAACTCAGCCGGAAGACGTGGCTGATCACAACGCTGTTGCCCGGCAATGGCGAGAAGATGTCCAAGTATCCGGTGCAAGCCGGGAATCTCGCCGGTTTGTTTGACCTGCTTTTGAAGCTGCGGGAAAAGAGCCAGGAAAAGACCGGCCAGGTCTGGCCGATCGTCACAATCCAGGAGGCCGGCCTTGACGGCTTCTGGATTCATCGGTCGTTGGAGAAGGAAGGGATCGAAAGCTACGTCGTCGATGCGAGCTCGATCTCGACGCCAAGTCGTAAGAGACGTGTGAAGACGGACCGGGTTGATGGCGAGGCACTGCTGCGGGTTATCATGGCCTACATGAGGGGCGAACCGCGCGTATGCTCGATGGTTCAGGCGCCTTCGCCCGAGGAGGAGGACCGGCGACGGATTGGCCGGGAACGAAAGCAACTCATCGCGGAGCGCGTTGAACACGTCAATCGCATTAAGGGGCTCCTATTCTCGCAAGGTGTGGCCGACTACGAGCCGCTCCACAAGGATCGACGCCGGTGCCTTGAGGAATTGCGAACCGGCGACGGATGGCCTCTGCCGAAGCACATGAGAGATCAGATCGACCGGGAGTTGGACCGGCTCGAGTTGCTGTTGAAACAAATCGAAGCCGTCGAAGATGAGCGCGATACGTTGATCTCCGTAGAAACAGCCGACGATAAGGCATCGCCGGTCGCGATGCTTCTTGGCATCAAAGGTATCGGCATCGAGTTCGCCAATGTCCTGGCATCTGAATGCTTCGTGCGGCAGTTCGACAACCGCCGCCAGGTTGCCTCCTACGCCGGGCTGGCGCCGACGCCCTGGCAAAGCGGCAAGGTCAACAGGGAACAAGGCGTTTCGAAAGCGGGCAATCCGCGCCTGCGAACGACGCTGATCCAGATGTCGTGGCTCTGGCTTCGGCATCAGCCGAACTCGGCGCTCACTCAGTGGTACAAGGCCCGCGTTGCCCACAATGGCGGGCGCGGGAAAAGGCAGGCGATTACGGCATTGGCACGCAAGCTGCTGGTGTCGCTCTGGAAATACGTGGCTTCTGGCGTCGTCATCGAGGGCGCAGTCATGAAGGAGGCTTAAAACGCCGCAGCACTTCACCTTTCTAGAATCTACCGGGATGTGATCATTCCCGGCGGATCCAGGCGACGGACCGCCGCGGACTTTGGCGAAATGCCGGCAAAAAAGAATGGTCTCGTCACCTGAGCCTCACCGCCGCAAGCGGAATCCTGGTCCGGCCATGAGCGCCGACCGAATGTGAGTTTGATCGGGTCGGCTAACGAACCGCGTCATGCAATCAGGCTCAGAACTGGAACCGGCAAACTGGAGATGTTCATGCACGATTAAGCTGAGCACCTTGACGTGAACTTCCCCATGTGAGTCCGCCCATGCATTGGAGCAGGACCGTCCGGACGTCCTGAAGCGCCGCCGCGCCTGGTTCAACGGCCAACTCGATCTCGATCCTGCCCGGCTCGTCTTCATCGATGAGACCGGACTGTCGACCAAGATGGCGCGGCTGCGTGGGCGTGCGCCGCGTGGCGAGCGCTGTCGGGCCGGTGTGCCWCATGGCCACTGGAAGACCACCACCTTCACCGGGGCGTTGCGGCTGACCGGCATGACCGCGCCGTTCGTCTATGATGGTGCCATGAACGGCACCGTTTTYCGAGCCTATGTCGAGCAGGTCCTCGTCCCGACCCTGAAGCCGGGCGATATCGTCATCATGGACAACCTGCCGGCGCATAAGGCGGCAGGGGTGCGCGACGCTATTGAAAAGGCCGGCGCGACACTCACCTTGCTGCCGCCATACAGCCCCGACTTCAATCCAATCGAGAACGCCTTCTCAAAGCTTAAGGCGCTTCTGCGAGCCAAAGCAGAGCGCACCATCAAGGCCCTGTGGGACGCTGTCGGTTCGCTCGTTGAGCTATTCTCCCCCGCCGAGTGCGAAAACTACTTCAGGGCCGCAGGATATGATCCGGATTAAGCCGGACGTGCTCTAGGCCCTTTTTGCCCGGAGAATCCTACGCTCAAAGGGAGGTTTCCAGCGCTAAACGGCCCACATCAGCGCCGCAAGGCTTGCTATCCACCTTCCCATTTTTTTTTACCCTTTCAGATAAGCCCGCGGCCGCTGGAGAAAAAAGCGGCTGCCGCGAAGAATGCGATCGCGATCAGGCCTGTCTGCCAGGCGAAACGCACGCGGGTTTCAAGCACAGCGACAGATGGATTGGCCGGATCGGAATGGACCGTCACATCTGCACCGACAGGGTACCGGGCGACGATGGACTCGGCATAAGCGCGGGAGCCGGAGACTGTGGCCCCGAATGCCAGACGGGAGCCGTAATGATCGCACCCCTGGACACGGTAGCTGTATTCAATCGCCGGCAGCCAAACGACCACGCGGGGCCCACCGCTCATCGTACCGGCATTGACCATCATGCGATGCGATGCGGCAGTGCTCGACAAAATGACGCCCTTGACCGTGACCCAGCGGGCGGCAGCACGCGCGCTGAGCAGATCGGATATCAGAGACAGCGTCAGCAGCAGTCCGGCAAGGGCGCAGAACAGCACCGCCGGAACAACTGCGCCTTCCGGAAAAAAGGGTTGCAGCCAGTTGAAGATCAGGCTGGCCTGGGTGAAGGCCACGACGATCGCAAGACCGGCGAGAAGCACGCCAGTTGCGATCGCGTACATTGCAGCGGCGCGAAACGGGAGCGCGTTCTCAAGCACCGCGTCTTCCGGCCGGTCGGGATTGTAGATCACCGGAACTGCGCGGCCGACGCGATAACGTTCAAGCTCAGCCTCCACCTCTGCGCTATTGGGACTGGCCGCAACGAGGCATATCCGGTTCCCGCGATATTCGACGCCATCCACGGAATAGGCGTAGGCTACATCCGCCAGGTTTCCGACAGTCGTATCGCCCTCAGCGCCCGTGCGCCAAGAGGCTTTCACCCGGGCCTCGACAATCCGGCCCTGCGTCGATGGCCAGCGTCCCATGCGCTGGATTTTCCAGGTCGTGTAGGCGATCTTCCCGGCGATCACCCCGGGAATGGCCGTGGCGAACAACGCCACGAATACCCATCCGGGAATGACAAGCGGCAAGACGCCGAAAGCCATGATGCCGAGCCCGCCGAAGGCAGCCGCTCTCGGCATGCCATAATAAATCCTGGCGCCTGCCGGCCAGTCGCGCCAACCGGACCAAAGGAGCGCGATGCCGGCCAATGCCAGCGCCGCGCCGGCATAAGCGAGCGCCGATTCGATCGATCGGGTCGTCATGTCCGGTACAGAATGCCCGCGACGACGCACATCGACGCCGAGCGTGTCGGAACCGGTGGCGTTGAAAGCGGCAACGACAGCCTTCGACAGCGTCTCGGCTTCCGCGACGACTGCGCCTCGTGACGCTCCTATCACCTGGACGTTGTAGAAATGATGCGAACCGGGCTCCGGTTCGAGCATCGCCCCGTCCGGCCGCGCCGATTGCACAGCGGCGAACGCGCGTTGGAGGCGCAATTCATCGCCTGCGTTCTGCACCATGAAGCCGACCGAGGTCGTATAGGAACGCGCGAACCAGAGCGAAATGCCGTCCCTGTGCGTCCACAATGCCAAACCGAGCAGCGTCAGCGTCAAACCGAGGAACGCCCGCCAGAATTGGCGGGTAGCGTCGCTGTCATCGGCACGGGTCGCAGCCATGGACCAGATTTATCATAAGTCGCCGAGGCTTCAAAAACAGTTGTGCTTCCGTCGTCCCAGTTCCGCCATGGACTCCCTTTCTACAATCCGAGGATGGCAATGCCTGTTACAAATAATCGAAACGCTTCCGGCATCCGCACCGTCAGGGAGATGGTTGCAGCTTTTCGGCTGGCCACTTACGATACTCCACGGAGACGGAATCCATCACATGTGCCCGTAGTGCCGGCACGTTCTGGGGCCTCCAGTGGAGGGGCTCCGCTTTCAATTGGGAGCTGGATCATGAAGCCCGAATGGGGTGGAGCCCTGGCAATCGCGACGACTTTGGCATGCATTGTTGGCTCATCGCCTAGTTTTGGAGCCACATTCGGCAACGATTCAGGCTCTGTCTGGGCCGATACGCCGATGGGTCGCTTCGAATGTCGTGACAACGACCGCACGAATTATCTTCAAATGATTACCGTTGGAGGAAAGAGCGTTTTTCAGGAACAGCCCTCACCGGATGGTCCCGGCGGTTCAAGCTTATACCAAGGTGTTCGGGCTGAACCCGGTGAGTGCCCGGGCATTATCGCGAACGAGCAAGGATACTTGATTATTGCGCGTGCGATCCAGCCGCCTCAATACCGAGTGTTTGGCTATGCCGTTATCAATTTCAACGATCAGAAACTTCTTATAACGGAATTAGGACAAGGGCAGGGCCCAGGGGATTCGAAGATCAGCGACGCCAAGCGGCTCGTTTGGGGCAATTCAGGGCTTACACTGCAATTCTTCGGCTATTTGGCTGACGATGAAACGCCAGGCACCGACGCCGCCCATCCGAAATTTTACAAAGTGCGCTTCAACTTCTCAACCGGAGCCGTTGAAGTTGTCAAATAAGTGCACACGGGCCATTCGCGGCTTGTCTTCGGCTGCGGGAGCGGATTTTGTACTATGGACGACACCACATCGAGATCCTGTCACGGCCTCCATCCTGCTCGCCGTTCAATTGGCCACGCCTCGCCGGATGCTGACACCCGAGGGGCGGTTTAGGGCTCTCACCTGCAGAGGCGAGGGGATCGGCGGGCGCGCCGGCTGGCGAGCTACATTCGTGCCCGCAGAAAACATGCGAACTAAGGAATCTCGCCCCGTTATAGGTCCGAGGGGGGGGTGCCCTGCCCACCGGACCACGGGGGCGGCCCCAATCATTCATCCCAACCGTCGTCCTGACCGTCATCACGGCAGAGTGGCTGCGGAATGCGGGAGAAGAGTTTGGCAACTGCCTTGGGGATGGCGACGAACTTGTCTAGGCGCTTGCATCAGTCGAATGCGGTCAACGATACTTCTATCGCTGGAATGGCGATTAGCCGACGCTTCTCGCATTTGCCAGATATGGCCCAAGGGAATGTGTTTTGGCGGAGCGGTCGGGTCCGAGGAATTCACGAGTTTCGGCAACCACAATTGACCGGATTGGTCAGGTGTTGGCTGGCATCGCCAATGTGTTCGTTGGCGAAGCTCACGCGGGGATGTTGCAGTGGATCTGTGCGCTATAAGGTCGTTCGTGCGGTGCCTGTTGATTAGCTTTTCGTCAAAAGCTACGAAGGCTGAACGCCTTAGCCCGCTTGATGCACGGCGGTGAGCTTTGGACGGCCTGAGGCGGCGCTCTGGTCGCCGTTGCGGTACGTTTTGACAACCCTCGTCGGGCGCCGGGCTTGATCCGTCGGTGATGGCAGGCGGGGGTTTGCGGATTGCGGTCAGCGGGGCTCGTTTCGGGGCGTCTGCGCCCCGTCGTTTATGTCGCGAGTTGCGGGATGCGACTGAGGACGATGCGCAGGATGCGCTGGTCCGGGCAGCATGTC
>BFBZ01000019.1_pt61 | contig 13592 bp, 12 predicted proteins | sample 1888401 | NCBI WGS metagenome assembly BFBZ01 (sample SAMD00112614, study PRJDB3348) | symbiont metagenome | host: Chara braunii | reverse complement strand
GTGATGCCGTCATAGCAGCCGGTCTCTTCCATCAGCCGCTCGGATTCGATCAGCCGCTCGCGGATGCGGAGCGCGGAGGCGGGTTTGTCCAGCATGGCGTTCGCCCTCTCAAGCGTGGGAGTAGTGYAGCAGGGTCCATTCGTCGACGAAGACGCGGTCCTGCGGATGAACGACAAGGGTCGTCGCGGGATGTTCGATGATGGCCGGGCCGATCACCTCATGGCCGGGCTGCAGAAGGTCCATCTCGTAGAGATTGGCCTTGTGCCAGCGGCCGCCGATATAGGCCTCGCGCACCCCCTTGTGGGCGGAGGCCGGATCGGACTTGCCGAGCGGCCGCTTGACCAGCATCGGCTTGACCTTGTCGGCGGTGGCGATCAGGCCGAGCTCGGTGATCGAGAAACCGGCCTCGCCATAGCGCGAGACGCGGTGATTGACCTTGGCATAGACCGCCTCGAACTCGGCGATGACCTTGCGCATGTCGTCGGCGGAATGGACCGCCGGCAGCGGCGCCACCACCTCGACGTCCTCGAGCTGGCCGGTGTAGCGCATCATCAGGAACGGCACGGTCTTGATCTTGTCCAGCGCGTGGCCGTCGGCGACCATTTCGTCGACCGCGGCCTTGGTCAGATCGTCCCACACGGCGGTGACCTTGGCGCCGAAGGCCTGCAATTCGTCGTCACTGGACCGCGCGCCGATATCGATCTGCGTCGACACCGAATGCCGGCGCATGAAATCGGCGGTGGTGCAGCCGAAGGCCGAGAAGGCGGCGGCGAACTGGAAGGTGATGATGTCCTTGAAGCCGATGCCTTTCGAGCAGCCGGCAAGGTGCAGCGGGCCGGAGCCGCCATAGGAGAGCAACGTGAACTCGGACGGATGGATGCCCTGGCCGGAAATGACGCGGCGCAACGCGTTGTTGGCGTCGGCCTCCAGCATGTCGATCATGCCTTCGGCCGCTTCCTCCACGCCGACGCCGAGCGCGCGGGCGCATTTCTCCTCGAAGGCTTTCCTTGCCTTCTCGACCTGCAGCACGACCTTGCCGCCAAGGAAATAGTGCGGGTTCAGGCGGCCGAGGATGGCGTCGCAATCGGCGATCGTCGGTTCGGTGCCGCCCTTGGCGAAACAGATCGGGCCGGGGTCGGAGCCGGCGCTTTCCGGTCCGAGCGAGACCTTCCGTGTCAGCGGATCGACCTTCAGGATCATACCGGCGCCGGCGCCGATCGTGTCGAGATGCAGCGTCGGGACGTTGAGCTTGAAGCGGTCCATCAGCGGTTCGTTCTCGATCCGCGTCTGGCCGCGCGTGATCACGCCCATGTCGAAGGACGTGCCGCCCATGTCCGAGCAGATCAGCGAGTCGTTGCCGATCAGCTTGCCGACATAGGCAGCACCCAGGATGCCGCCGATCGGCCCGGAGATCATCGTCTCGTGCAGGCGCGGATGGTCGATCGAGGTCAAGCCACCGAAGGAAAGCAGCGTCTGCACGCCATATTTGAAGCCGTATTTCTTCGAGACCTCCTCGATGCCCTTCAACTGCTTGCGGCCGCGCGAGGTGGCGTAGGCCTCAATCAGCACCGAGTTCAGCCGCGACTGCTCGCGAATGACGGGACGCACCTCGTGGCTGGTGTAGACGAGGATGTCGGCGCCGGCGGCGGCGATCTCCTCGCGGCAGATCTCCGCGATGCGCTTCTCATGCGCCGGATTGACGTGCGAGAAGACGGTCATGATGCAGATCGCCTCGACCTTGTCGGCGATCAGCTTCTTCGCGGCCGCATGCACCTCATGCTCATAGAGCGGCAGGATGACATCGCCGAACTGGTCGATGCGCTCGGTGACGCCATGCGTGCGGCGGCGCGGCACCAACGGATCGGGGTGATGGTGGGTGACGGCGTGCAGACGGTCGGCATAGGAATAATCCGCCCAGGCCTGCAGCCCACGGCCCATCAGGATCATGTCCTCGAGGCCCTTTGTGGTGATCAGGCCGAGCTTGCGGCCGGTGCGCGACAACAGCGTGTTGAGCATGCCAGTGCCGGAATAGAGCACCACGTTGACGCCCGAGAACAGGTCCTGCAGCGAGATGCCCCAGGCATCCGCCGCGTCCTCCGCCGAGGCGAGGAAGCCTTCAGCCTCGTTCTTCGGCGTCGTCGCCGACTTGCCGATCTTGAAGTGACCGTCCTGATCGACAAGGATCGTGTCGGTCATGGTGCCGCCGGCGTCGATGCCGATGACGATTGGGTTGGTAGTGATCTGGTCCACGGGTCGCTTTCCCTTGCCGAGAATGACCGCAGGCTAGATTCGATCGCGCGGATCGCGCCATATGCCTAAAGGCACAATGACCGCGCGGCGCGGTTCGCCGAGAAAAGGGCATGCGCATGGGCAATATCTGGGCGCCGCTGGCAAAGGCGATTGCGGCCACCGGCACCGACCGGCATGTCGACTGCCTGATCGACCTGATCGGGGCGGACATCGCGCACGACCTGGTGACAGTGACGCGCTATTCGGCGACCAAGACGCCGGAATTCGTCAAGCACCGGCGCTTCTCGGACGAAATGGTGCGGCGCTACCTCGACAATTACTACGTCTTCGACCCGTTCTATGCCTCGTGGCGTCGCGAGCGCCGGCTGGGCATCATGCCGCTCAAGGGGCTGGCCGACGAGGAGGCCAAGCGCGGCCAGTACATAGCCGGCTTCCTGGCTCAGTCGGAGATCTGCGACGAGGTCGGCATAATGCTGGCCGACGGCGGCGACTGGTGCCTCGGCATCTTCCTCGACCGCTCCACGGTGTCGTTCAAGGACGGCGAGATCGCGCTGCTCGCCGAGCGGTTGCCGGTGTTCGAGGCGCTGCATGCGCTGGACATCAAGGCGCGCGGCAGCGACTTTTCCCGCACCTCCGCACCCACCGGCCCCGGCGCCTCGCCGCAGCAGAAGCCGCGCATTCCGGAAAGCCTTTGGCCGGAGCTTTCGTCGCGCGAGCGCGAGCTGGTGCAGTTGATCCTTGCTGGACACCCCACCGCCAACATCGCCGAGCGGCTCGGCATCACCGTCGGCACGGTGAAGAACCATCGCCGCCGCATCTACGAGAAGCTCGACATCACCACGGAGCGGGAGCTGTTTCTGCAGTTCTTCCAGCACCGCAGGGATGCCTAGGAAGCGGCAAATGGCGGGGCGACCAGAGAATCAGGAGATTCAATTGCAAACCAACGCTTGACTAAAACACGGCTGGCTAATGAAGATCAGGGGAATTTTCGGTACCGAGCTTGCGGGGGCGCTGGCGAATGCCGTCCGGGGTGCTGACCGACTATGCCATGAAGCTGCTGGAGCGCGGCTACATATGCCTGCCGCTTCGCGCCGGCGGCAAGCATCTCGATCTCGCGGCCATGGGGTACGATCCGGTGCATCTGCGGACGCTGCGCAAGGATCTGAAGGAACTGGCTTTCACGGCAATCACTTTCCAATTGTCGCAGAGACCGCCGAGCAGCGCCGACATAGAGCGCTGGTTCCGCGACTTYTCRGGAAATGTCGGCATMTTGGGCGGATAYGCCAACCTGTTGATCCTGGATTTCGATGACGACACCGGCTACCGCAGTTGGCTGGGTGACCACAGGGAGATCGCAAGCCGCACGCCAATGGCAAGATCGCCGAACGGGTTTCACGTCTATCTCAGAGCGCGGGAACCGATGGTGTCCTCCAGCCTGCATTTCGGCTTGCGCCGGATCGGCCATGTCAAGGCGCTGGGCGGCTATGTCGTAGGCTGCCCCTCGGTGCTGAAGGACGGCTCCACCTACAGCTGGGTCGAGGGCCAGTCGGCATTCGACGTCGAACCGCAGATCGTCGACGGTCTTGGCAGTCTTTCGCTTCGCCCGGTGTCGATGTTCAAGCATCTCTATGACCGCCTGCTGAAACGCGGCTTCTTCGAACGGCAATGAGCGGCTGAGCGCATGACAGCCGACATCACCGTCGTCATTCCGGCAAGAAACGCGGCGGCCACGCTCGACAAGACGCTCGGCAGCCTGGCCCCCGACAAGTCGTTCGTTCGCGAGATCCTTGTCGTCGATGACGGATCGGATGACGGGACAGCGCTGGTGGCTATCGAGAGCGCGCGACGACTTGGCATGCCTGTGGAAGTGGTCGGCGTCCGAATGGGCAGCGCGGGAGCCGCGCGAAATGTCGGGATCGAACGGGCGCGAGGCTCGTACATCTTCTTCCTCGATGCCGATGACGAGGTGATGCCCGGCAGCCTGTCGCTGCTGCGTTCGGCCCTCGCAGGCCAGGACGGCGCCGGCCTGGCGATCGGGGCCAGCATAAGGCGCACGAAAGACAGGCCGGACAAGCTCAAGACGCCGCATGGCTATGGCCCGGACAGGCGCCGGAACACGCGCCGCTATCTGCGCAACGAGCTATGGCCGATCGCCATGGGAAGCGCGCTGGTTGCCGGTTGGGCGACCGCCGGCATCCGCTTTCCGGAAACGATCGGCCTCGACGAGGACACATGCTACTGGACCGCGCTGCTGGCGCGCGCCGACGCGGTCACGATCGATACGCCGGTGCTCCTCTACCATCATGACGAAGAACGGATGGCGCGGCGCTTCATCACCGCGCCGCGCGAGACCTTCCTCGCCATAGCGCGCGAACTGAACAGGCTGGCGGTGGCCGGCGTCGAGCGCGAAGCCGTGCAATGGCGAAAAGCCTGGATAGCGCAGCGCATTGCCCGCCAACTCATCAAGCACCGGATGTTCGCCGATGCCGCYGGCATGATGCGCGCKGTGCAGGCCCACAAGGAGCTGGGCCGAAGCTGGAAGGCGCTGCGATACCGATCCAGGATCCRTTTCGGGCGGCTGATRGGGCGCGCCGCGGCTCCTCCGCTCCACGCCAGCGGCCGGATCGAGGCACACCGTACGCTGATCGTCAGCGCCGACCCGGCCTGGCCGCCCAGTTCCGGCGCCGATCTCAGAATCTTCGGAAATGCCGTGGCCGCCGCCGCGTTCGGCCCGGTGCGGCTCGTCTGCGTCCGRCCGCTGGCCAGCGCGGCACAGCCGATGCCCGGCCTCGACATTCACGTCTCGGCATTGACCTCGGCTTCCGAGACGCGCGCGCCTTCGCTCGGCTGGCGGCGGATCAGAGGCGAGAGGCGGATTCCGCGCCCTGCCCTGACCCGCCTCCAGGCCCTGGCGCGGGAGTTCCGCCCGCACACGATCGTTGTCGAGAGCATTCCGCTGTTCAAGCTTTTACGGCCGTTGCGGCCGCTTACCGGACAGCTCATCCTCGACATGCACAATGTCGAATCCGACCTTGCCAGCCAGAAATCACCTTCGGAGCACCCGCAGGAAATTTCACCGAAGATCAAGAAACTGGAGCGCAAGGCCACGACAATCGTCGACAGGGTCTGGGTCTGCTCTCAAGCGGACCGCAAGCGCCTCGGCTCGCTGGCGCAGCGATCCGTGCCTGTCGACGTGATACCCAACGGCATTCCGCGCGCCTGGGAGATTGCGCGCACGTTGCCGCCGCAGCCGGATATGTCCGGCGGGTTTCCGGTTATCCTGCTTGTAGGCCATCTGGGCTACGGTCCGAACGTTGACGCCGCCGAACGCCTTGCCGGCTTTATCTTGCCGCGCATCCGGGAAAAGTTGCCCGCGGCAAGGCTGATCCTCGCCGGGCGTTCGCCCGATCCCTCCGTCCRTGCCTTGTCGCGACTCACCRGGGTGASCTTGATCGAGAATCCCGAGAACGTCTCCCTGCTGCTGTCGGCCGCGCATCTCAGCATCGTTCCGCTCAAGACGGGGGGCGGCACGCGCATCAAGATCCTCGAGGCCATGGCCTCGGGCGTTCCGGTGATAGCGACGCCACTGGCGGCGGAGGGGCTCGACCTGCTCGACGGCGAAGACCTGCTGCTGTCCGATACGGACGAGGGCCTGGCCGACCTTGCGGTGCAACTCTTTTCCGACCCTGCCCGCATGGCTGCCCTGCGTGCCAGCGCCCATGAGACGGCATGGTCCCGCTTCGGCCCCACGGCGATCCGCGATGCCGTGCGGCAAGGGCTCGGGCTGGGGCTGGGGCTGGATACCGCCAGCCCGACGACAGCCACCGTGTCGACGCGCCGAACGACGAGCCAGCGATGATCCCGAAAATCCTGCACCAGACGTGGAAGACCGACAGCGTTCCGGCCCGCTTCCAAGGCTATGTCGAGAGTTGGAAGCAACACAATCCGGGCTGGACGATGTTTTTCTGGAACGACCGGATGCTGCTCGAGTTCGTCTCCGCCCACTATTCGGATTTCCTGCCGACTTTCTGCAGCTATGAACACGGCGTGGAGCGCGCCGACGCGGGGCGGTATCTGCTTCTTCACCATTTCGGCGGCGTCTATGCCGATATCGACTGCGAATGCGTGGCCCCTTTCGACACGCTCCTCAGCGAGGACCGGATCGTGTTCTGCAAGGAACCGGACACGCATGCCCGCATGCAGGCGGACTTTCGCGGATTGCCCTATCTTTTGTTCAACGGGACCATGGCCAGTCCGGCGGGGCATCCCTTTTGGCTCCATCTGCTGTCGTTCCTGCCGGGGCTGGCCCGTGCAAAGCAAACGATCGACGCGACCGGGCCCTGCGTGCTGACCTCCGCACAGCTCAGCCATGCCGACCAGACCGCCTTCGCCATTCACCCGCCGGCCCTGTTCTCTCCGGTGGATTCCGCGGGGCGGCCGGACGATGCGGGCACCGGGACATTGTCGATACACCATTGGGCGGGCACCTGGTGGACGCCCGAGCGTACGCCGCGGTGGCGGGACAGGGTCCGGACCCACATCTACCGATCCTGGCACAATATGACCCGCGGTGGCCATCTGGACGAAGAGGCCGCCAGGCGCGGCGTCAGCCAGGCGACGCTGTCGGCGCCACCGCCATCGGGCGAGAACATTGCCATCCTGGTGCCGCTGCGCGACGCCGCTCAGCATATCGAGCCGTTCGTCCACGCCTTGCGACAACTGGACTATCCCAAGCACAGGATAAAGCTGGCCTTCTGCGAAGGCGACAGCGCCGACGCAAGCTGGGAGCGGCTGCAGGCGGCGATGGCCGGGCTTGCGGGGGAATATCGCGGCATTCAATTGCTGCGGAAACATCTGGGCAACCAGCTTGACCGGGAACAGCGGAGCAAGCGGCGGCTGCAACGCATGAGGCGTGCCGGCATCGCCAAGGTGCGCAATCATCTGATGGACCACGGACTCGGCGACGACGACGCCTGGGCACTGTGGATCGATATCGATGTCTGGCGCTTCCCATCCGACATCGTCAACCGGCTGATCGGAAGCGGGCACCGCATCGTCGTTCCCAACTGCGTCAAGGTCGCCGGCGGCGACAGCTTCGACCTCAACAGTTTCATCACGACGCGGCGGACCAAGGACTATCACTACTACCGGCATGTGCGCGGCGGGCTCTACCAACCGCCCGAGCGCGCGAACAGTCGCCTGCATCTCAGCGACGTCAGGCACCTTGACGAGATCGGCCTCGACGGCGTCGGCGGAACCATGCTTCTGGTCGACGCTGCACTGCATCGCGGCGGCCTCCGCTTTCCGGAGATCCCCTATCGCGACCTGATCGAGACCGAAGGTTTCGGGGCGCTGGCCAACGACTTGGGGATCAGGCCTGTCGGCCTGCCGAAGCTGGAAATCCTGCACGTTCCCTGGTGAACGCACTTATCGCGGCTGCAGCCGCGCCAACATGCAACCCGCCGCCGAACGCGCGGTGCGGCGGCGGGTTGAGCCAGCTCCCGCCCGCCATATCCGTCGTATGAGGCCCTTTATTAGCCGGCAAACGTATAGGCGGTTTTGACCGTCGTATAGAACTCCGTGGCGTAGCGGCCCTGCTCGCGCGGGCCGTAGCTCGAACCCTTGCGGCCGCCGAAGGGAACATGGAAGTCGACGCCCGCCGTCGGCAGATTGACCATGACCATGCCGGCTTCTGAATTGCGCTTGAAGTGCGTCGCATGCTTCAGGCTCGTCGTGCAGATGCCGGAGGTCAAGCCGAACGGCGTGTCGTTGGCGACGCTGAGCGCCTCGTCATAGTCCTTGACGCGGATGACGTTGGCGACCGGGCCGAAGATCTCCTCGCGCGAGATGCGCATGGCATTGGTGGAGCCAAGGAACAGCGCCGGCCGCAGATAGAAGCCGGGCGTCTCGCGCTCCAGGCGATCGCCGCCGAAGGCAAGCTCGGCGCCTTCCTGGCGGCCGATGGCGATGTAGTCCTCGTCCTGCTTCAGCTGGGTCTGGTCGACGACAGGGCCGATCTGCGTCTTGGCGTCCAGCGCATCGCCGATGACGAGCTTGTCCAGGCGCTGCTTGACCGCATCGACGAAACGATCATGGATGCCGTCCGTGACGATGAGGCGCGAGGAGGCGGTGCAGCGCTGGCCGGTCGAGAAGTAGGCGCCGTTGACCGCGCAGTCGACAGCCACGGCCAGATCGGCGTCGTCGAGCACCACGAGCGGGTTCTTGCCGCCCATTTCGAGCTGGAACTTGCGCATATGCTCGACGCTTGCGGCCGCGACGCGTTTTCCCGTGCCGACCGAGCCGGTGAAGGAGATGGCGTTGACGTCCGGGCTGTCGAGCATCGCCTGGCCGACCACCGAGCCCTTGCCCATGACGAGGTTGAGCACGCCCTTGGGCAGACCGGCGCGATGCAGGATGTCGACGATGGTCCAGGCGCTCTCGGGAACGAGTTCCGCCGGCTTGAAGACGATGGTGTTGCCGTAAGCGAGCGCCGGCGCGATCTTCCAGGCTGGAATGGCGATCGGGAAATTCCACGGCGTGATGATGCCGACGACGCCGACGCCCTCGCGCGTCATCTCGACGCCGACGCCTGGCCTGACGCTCGGCACCAGCTCGCCCGACAGACGCAGCGTCTCGCCGGCGAAGAAATCGAAGATCTGCGCCGCGCGGATGGTTTCGCCGACGCCTTCGACGAGCGTCTTGCCCTCCTCGCGGGCCAAGGACCGGCCGATCTCGTCCTTGCGCGCCGTGATCTCGTCGGAGGCCTTCTTCAGCACCGCATGGCGTGCCAGCGGCCCGGAGCGCGACCAGGCCGGGAAGGCCGCCTTGGCGGCCGCGATCGCCTGCTTCGYCTCCTCCGGCCCGGCGGAGGCGTATTCGCCGACGACATCGTTGGTGTTCGACGGGTTGATGTTGCGCGAGCCGGCCTCGCCCAGCCACTCGCCGTCGATGAGGTTCTTGCGGAGCATGGTCATCTTGCTTTCCTTCGGGATTTGCGCGCGGCGACATTACGCCGTTATTTGTCAGACAAATGATATAGCATCGTCCGGTGCGAGGTCCACCATCCGGACTTGAATAAGCCTAGAGCAATTCCAGGAAAAGTGCGCTGCGGTTTTCCTTCCCCAGGCAGACTAGCCAATCTCAGGCGGAGAACGACCAGAACAGGCAAGCGAGCGTTACGGCGGCGAAAATCACGAAGAACAGGCTTCTGAGCAGGATGTTGCGACGAAGATCGTTCATGGTGAGGTGCGCCGCCACGATCGCCGCGACGAACAGGAAGCGCCAGTTGACCAGCGCCCACAGCACTTCACGCTGGCCGAAGGCCCATCTGGCGAGCAGCGAACCGACAATGGTCGCAAACAGCACGATCGTCGTCCAGAAGATCGCGTCGGCGGCATGGGTGAGGACGACGCCGGCGGCGCGGATGGGCAGGATCATCATCAGCATCGCGCTGAAAAAATAGATGGCGGCGATGGCGAGGAAGGAGCCGGCATCGGCAATGCCGTCGAGGCGCTTCACGCCGAAGGCGCCATAGGGGTAGCCGTGCCTGGCGACGGCGAGCGAAAGCGCCATGAGCAAGGCGCTCAACACCGTGACCAACGCGAATGTACCTAGAGCCTTGCTCATGCCGTTCCCTGTCGAAGCGAATCAACGGCAGTGATTTTAGCCCAGGGTTTCTGGCCCTGCACTGACGGGCCAGAGCAGGCCAGCGATTCATGGAATCGCTGGCCTGCTCCAGCTCCTTGATCTTACGCAATTCCGGACGGAAAACCGCTACGCACTTTTCCTGGAATTGCTCTAGCTCGTTGATCTTACGCAATTCCAGACGGAAAACCGCTACGCACTTTTCCTGGAATTGCTCTAGCCGATACGATCGCCGGTCTTCGGATCGAAGAGATGCAATGCCGCCGGGTCGGCGCCGAGGCGGATCGCGTCGCCGGGCTTCACGTCGCTGCGGCCCATGACGAAAACGCAGATCTGCTGGTTGGCCAGCCTGACATAGAATTGCGTCGACAGACCGAGCGGCTCGACCACCTCGACCTCGGCTTTCAGGGCGCCGTCGTCGACGAGCTTGATGTGCTCCGGCCGCAGCCCGATGGTGAGCGCGTCGCCATCGTTGAGCGGCAGGCCATCCGGCAGCCTGAGCTTCTGGCCGTCGGCAAGAACGGCATCGACTTTCGCGCCCTTCGACACCTTTGCTGGCAAGAAGTTCATGCCGGGCGAGCCGATGAAGCCGGCGACGAAGGTGTTGGCCGGCCGGTCGTAGAGCTCCAGCGGGCGGCCGACCTGCTGCACGTAGCCGTCATGCATGACGACGATGCGGTCGGCCATGGTCATCGCCTCGACCTGGTCGTGGGTGACATAGACCGAAGTGGTCTTGAGCTGCTGGTGCAGCGCCTTGATCTCGGCGCGCATATGGACGCGCAGCTTGGCATCGAGGTTCGACAGCGGCTCGTCGAACAGGAACACTTTCGGGTCGCGCACGATGGCACGGCCCATGGCGACGCGCTGGCGCTGGCCGCCGGAAAGCTGGCGCGGCAGGCGGCCGAGGAAAGTCTCGAGCCCGAGCCGCTTGGCGGCGGCGCCGACCCGGCCGTCGATCGTCGTCTTCTCGGCCTTCTTCAGCATCAGGCTGAAGCCCATGTTCGAGGAGACGTCCATATGCGGGTAGAGCGCGTAGGACTGGAACACCATCGCGATGTCGCGGTCCTTGGGCGCCACGTCGTTGACCAGGCGTTCACCGATGCGGATCTCGCCGCCGGTGACCTCTTCCAGCCCGGCGATCATGCGCAGCAGCGTGGACTTGCCGCAGCCGGACGGGCCGACCAGCACGACGAACTCGCCGTCGGCGATTTCGAGATCGACGCCGTGCAGTATGCGCAGCGCGCCGTAGTCCTTCTCGACATGTTGCAGCGTGACGGAAGCCATCGATTATCCTTTGACAGCGCCRGCGGTGAGGCCGGTGACGAGATAGCGTTGCAGGAAGGCGAAGAAGATGCAGACCGGGATCAGCGCCAGGATGGACGCGGCCATCATCTGCCCCCAGTCGACGGCGAACTTGCCGATGAAGGTGAGCAGGCCGACGGCGAAGGTCTTTTGCGCGTCGCTGGAGATCAGCATCAGCGCGAACAGCAATTCGCTCCAGGCGGCGGTGAAGACGAAGCCGAGCGTCGCCCCCATGCCGGGCAGGGTGAGCGGCACGATGACCCTGCGCATGGCTTGCGCCCGCGTGCAGCCGTCGATCATCGCGGCCTCCTCCAGATCCTTCGGGATGCCGTCGAAGAAGGACTGCATGAGGAAGGTGGCGAAAGCGGTGTTGAAGGCGGTGTAGATGATGATCAGGCCAACCAGGCTGTTGGTCAGGCCGATCTGGCCCATGATGCGGTAGATCGGCGGGATGACCATGACCAACGGGAAGGTCTGGGTCAGCAGCAGCAGGATGGCGAGCGTCGCCTTGCCGYGGAARGYGAAGCGCGACATGGCGTAACCGGCGAGCGTGGCGATGACCGTCACCAGCGCCGCCGTCGATACCGACACGATGACGCTGTTCAGGAAATAGCGTGGGAAGTCGGAGGCTTCGAGCACCGTGGCGAAGTTCTTGAGCGTGGTTTCCGATGGCCAGAAGGTAATGCCCTCGGAATAGAGCAACCGCTCGGGCGTCACCGAGATCTTCAGCGTCCAGAAGATCGGGAACAGCGCGAAGATCACATAGGCGCCGATCGCCCCGTAGAGGCCGATGCCGCCGACGATGCGTGAGGAGGTGGAGCGTCCGGCGATCATCAGACATGCCTCACAAGCGAGCGGCGGATAGCGATCAGCGCCACCGCATAGACGATCAGCAGCACCAGCAGGAGCACGGCGACCGCGGAGGCGTAGCCCTTGTCCAGCGACTTGAAGGCGCTGACATAGATGTAGACCGGCACGGTGCTGGTCGAGCCCGCCGGCCCGCCTTCGGTCATGACGAAGATCAGGTCGGCGAAGGTGGCGATCCAGATCGTGCGCAGCATGACGGTGATGACRATGGTCGGCGCCAGGAAGGGCAGCGTCACCTTGGTGAAGCGCTGCCATGGCGARGCGCCGTCGATCGCCGCTGCCTCATGCAATTCCGACGGGATCGACTTCAGCGCGGCCAGCAGCGTGATGGCGAAGAACGGAATGCCGAACCAGATGTTGGCGATGATCGGTCCCCACATGGCGGTGGCCGGATCGGACAGCACRTTGGTGGGCTCGGCCTTCAGGCCCARAGCATAGAGCCAGTGCGGCAGCGGCCCGATGATCGGGTTGAACAGCCAGGCCCAGGTAAGGCCGGAGAGGAAGGACGGCACCGCCCAGGGCAGGAACACCACCGCCTGCACGACCTTGCGGCCGTAAAAGGGCTTGTCGAGCAGCAACGCCAGGCCGAGCCCGAGAAAGAATTGGAAGAACAGGCTGGCGACGGTCCACCACAGCGTGTTGATGAGCGCCTGGCCGAGTACGGCGTCGGAGAGCATCGCCTGATACTGGCCGAGGCCGACATATTCCGACTTGAAAGCCGAGAATTTGCGGAACGAATAGCTGATGCCGATGATCAGCGGCACCAGAAGCACCACGACCAGCAGGACGATAGCCGGCGAAAGATAGAGCCACGGCTCGATCGTGGCCGTGCTCAACCGCTTCTTTTTCGGCCGGGCGGCGGATCGGATTTCGGACACTGCGTAGGTCATACGGTGCTCGCGGTGAAGGTTGGATGCCGGGGCAAAACAGCGTCCTCCTCCCCGCTCAACGGGGAGAAGATGCCGGTCCACCTCGGCAACTGCTGCGGAGGACGGGCGGGCAGATGTGGGGCGGCGCTAACCTCGAAATGCTGGCGCTGCCCCCCAACCTGCCTTTGTCCGTGCATGTCGTTGTCCCAAGATTGCGGCGCACTTGGGCGACATGCACTTGCGTGACACCTTCTCCCCGTAAGGACGGGGAGAAGGGCGGACGGCGACCCTACTTTTTGTTCTTGGCCAGCCAGTCCTGCTGTTCCTTGGTCAGGAACTTCGCCCATTCGTCGGCCACTTCCTTCGCCGGCTTCTGGCCGAGCAGCACTTCCTGGAAGTTCTTGATCGCCACCTGGTCGACGAAGTTGCCGAGGTTTTCCAGATGCGTCGGCGGCGTCACCATTTCATATTTGGAGCTGTCGCTGAGCTCGGTGAACCAGCCCTTGAACTGCTCGGTCTTGAAATGGGCATCCTGGTCGGCGCCGTTGTGGATCGGGATGACACCGACTTCCTTGGCCCATTCCAGATTGTCCTTGGGCGAGAGCAGCGTCGCCATCAGCTTCCAGGATTCATCCTTGTGCTGCGAGTTGGCGAACATCG
>BFBZ01001744.1_pt1 | contig 13597 bp, 9 predicted proteins | sample 1888401 | NCBI WGS metagenome assembly BFBZ01 (sample SAMD00112614, study PRJDB3348) | symbiont metagenome | host: Chara braunii | reverse complement strand
GTTGCCCGCGACTCTTCCCGCCAACCCGGACGTGGAGACCGACGACGGCGAGTGGCTGTCGCTCGCAGGACGCGTCGGGAGCCGCTACCATCAAGTGCATCGGGACGGCGGAGGAGCCGGGCTGTTCCAGGTGCAGCGGTTTCTCACTCGGCTCTCCGGGTTCTTCCCAGATCCGCGGCCGACGCACCCGGCTCAGGGCTTAGCTCTCCAGGGGGAGCAACCAGACGCCGAACCCCACGCTGCACCGGACCCGGCCACGTAATTTGTTTCTCGTTGCCCACTGGCGTCTCTGTCGCACGCGGGTATCGCGGCCGGGCCGGTGAGCTGTACGTTCGGCCATCGAGCGGGGTATGTACTCAGCGGCGAATCGGTTACGCTCAAATCGGATGCGATACCGACCAACCCACAACTCGTCCACTTCCGGTGGGCAATTCATGCGCCCTTACTTCTGGCTGATCACAGTCGCTGCACTCGTGCTCGCAAGCTGTCGGCAGACGGATCATCCGCCCGACGACCAGAACGCGAAGACCGACACCGCAGAGGCGCCGATCCTCGCCCCGCACCCGGCCGCCAACCAGCCGCCGCCCGCAAAGCCGAAAAACGCGGCGCCTGTTGATGACCGCAAACGGGTCGCCGACCTAATTGCCGATGTAGAGAAAGATCGGTCCAAGGCGGTCGATCTGGCCAAGCTGACAGGTCGCGATTTCGGAGCGAGGCCGGAACTCTGGACGAAGTGGCTCAGGCAAAAGTCGGACCAGCAACTCGCGCAAATCCAAGAGAGGAAACGGCGGGCCGAGGAGCTTGAGTCCGCTTGGCACGAGTTCGCCCTCTTCCAGACGGGGCTGGGTGACAAGTTGCTGAAGGAGTCGACAGAACCAAAAGCATGCGACTGCTTCTTCATAGGGCTCGACCACTTGACGCAAGCCGGTGACCGGACCGGGGCCGCCAAGCGTTTACGCGAAGGTTTCGAGCTCGCGCCGCTCTCGCACTACGCCGCTGCTTCCGACGAACTCGCCGTGCTCCTCGAAGTCATGGCCGAGGAAGATAAAGGCTGGGTCGAACACAAGGAACTCGACAAGCTGCCCCTGAAAGAGAAGATCCGGTACTATGCCTACCACCTTCGCGACCGGGGAGTGAAGCAGCGAACTTTGTCGGGGAAAGGCGTTCCGCGTTCGCCTGACGCGGCAAGCGAACTGAGGAACATCGGCAAGGACGCGATCCCGGCGTTGATCGGGATGCTCGACGACCGCAGGCCGACTTGTTCGGTCCGGTACTGGCGGGCGTACTGGCCCGATCGCACGGTCGAGCGCTACCAAGACGTGGCGCTCGAGCTCCTCGACTCCTTGCTGCCGGTCCATTTCTACCACGCGCGCGCATCAGCGGCGCACTTGTCCAGCGAGTCGCCCGAAGTGCGTTACCGGGTCATTTCGCGCATCCGAGAGTGGCACAAAGCCGGCGAAGGGAAGTCGGAACCCGAGCGGCTCTGGGTTGCGGTCAAGATGAAGCTCGGCATTCACCCGACCATCAAGCTACTCAAGGCGCTGGCGCAAGAGCACGGCCAGAAGGCGGAGGTGCTGAAAGAATTGCACGCGATGTACCAGAACCTGCACCGGGCGTACCGACCGTTCATCGGTGAGTTGATGGCCGAACTGGGCGATGTATCGAAGGTGAACGAGGTGGTGGAGATGCTCAATAAGAACGAGTTCCAGTCATATTTTGGCGAACGGTTCGAGGATGATTCAGCGCTCTTTCTGAACGCGAAAGAGGCGGCCGAGCGGGTGAAGGCGAAGTACGGTCCAAAGCCGCAGCAGCCGGACGAGAAAAAGTAGCCGGACCCTCCAGCCGGACCCGGCCGAACCTTTCGCTGCACCGGACCGCTGCACATAGCTTGTTTGGTGACCGGATCGCGGTGTGCGCGGCCGGTGAGCTTGGTTGTTCGGCGAAAGACCTACGGAGATACACGAATGGTGACTGGCACCAAGACCCGAACGTTTACGGGCGCCGTCGTAGGACGGAATATAGTACCGTGAGCCGAAGACGATTTTYCCCCGCMCCCGCCGGCTCACGGACAGATACATCAGAACTCCCCCGACCATTGCGCCCAGTAAAGTCACGAACAGATACACGATCATGCCCACTCCTTGTGTTCCCCCGGCTAATGGCAACCCCGCCAAACCCGGCGCGGCACCGGACCTGGCCATGTAACTTGATCCCCAGTACTCAACTGATGGCACGCTGTGCTATGGAGTCGCGGCCGGGCCGGTGAGCTAGATCGTTCGGCAGGAAGAGGGCGGAGCGGTGGGCAAGTGGCGCGACCTGTTCGAGGCGGATCTGCCGCCGGTCGAGGAGCGTGAGTACCGCACCGAGTACGTGTTCGGCCCACCGGCCACGCCCGAGGCGATCGCGGCGGCCGAGGCGGCGCTGGGGGTGCAGATGCCGACGGACGTGCGGGAGATGCTGGCCGAGTTCAACGGGGTGTGGGAACACAACCGCTACCCGGCCGGGAACACGTCCGAGGACATCCACCTGCTCGATCTGCAGCACATGAGCGTGGTCGTGCCGGACTACTTCTCGGACTGCGACAACCCGCTCCCCCCGAGGTACGCGCTGCGGAGGGTCGTCTTCGTCGCCCAATCGAACGGCTGCGGCGACCTGTGGGGCGTGTGCACGTCCGGCGTGCCCCGGCACCAGGCCGGGGCGGTCGTGCGACTGGACCACGAGGTCGGGCGACTGGAGCCGTGGCAGCCGTCGTTAGCGGAGTTCGTTCGCGCCGGCTTGTTTCGCCGCAGCGACCGGCCCGTGCCGGCTCCGGCCGCGGGCGAGCCGACATCGGACTTGCCGGGGCTGAGAGCCCGCCGCGGCCGACCGTCGTTCGCCGGCTGGGATGGGTCCCATCCGCCGGACCTCGTGGCCCAAGCCGAGGTGGTCATCACCGGGCTGGCCGACCGACTCCTCGCGCTCGGCCCAACTCCGTCCGAGCAACAGGTCCGGGCGGAGGTCGAGGGCTGCATCCGCGAGTTCGACGACCTCCAATGGAGCCGGGGCGACCCATGGATCGACACCCGCGAGCAGGCCGACATCTGTGACGCCCTGCACGAGTTGATCGACCTGAGCGGGTTCGAGGCGTCCGAGGAGTGGACTGAGGTGCGCGACTGGTGAGGCGGTCGTGCAGGCCCGAGCCGGCGCCGGGTGGAGGCCCCCAAGACGCCGAACCCTTTGCTGCACCGGACCGCTGCCCATACGTTGTTTGGTGACAGTGTCACGATGTGCGCGGCCGGTGAGCCCGATCGTTCAAGCGCGGACGAAAAAGAGCACACCGACTGGCTCAGGAAGTTGGCCGTGGCGAACCGAAATCACGCTCCGCTCCGGGCAGCAATGAAGCCGACGACCTCGAGTGAGTATTTCTCGCAGAGTCTTTCGACCCAACCGCACAACCAAGCCGTCTATGACCGGGACGGTAGCCTTCACGTCCGCGGGCTCCTTGCTCCACTCGATCGCACATCACACTTGCCAAGTTACGTGGGTCGTGGAAGACATCAACGGCGGACTCGCTTTAGGCGACTGGAACGGACGACAGGGGAGAGTCTGTCCCGTCGAAGGCCAGTGGCCGCAACAACCTCCGCGAACGGGCTATTACGGCCACGTTCGAGGGAAACGACCTACTCACGCGACCGCGTTCCGTAACGGTTGACCGAACGCGGGCGTTCGCCGGTGTTTGCCTTTCTGCGTCCGTCCAACCGGTGGACGGTCCCGCCGATCACTTGAACTCGACGTGGAACGGCATCAGCATCTGCACCGGGGCCTTGCGCGCGTTGAGTACGGGGGCCATCAGTTGCAGCGTTTTGGCCCCGCCGGGGACGTTCTTCAGGTCGGCCAAGGCGCGACCGAACGGCAGGTCGAGGTCACCGTCCATCAGCTTGTCGAGGAACGACGAGCCCTTGGGCAGCATCAGCAACTCCATGTCCTTCGACGGGTCGATGCCGGCTTCTTTTTTGGCGAAGGCGATGGCGTCGTCCAGCGTGCCGAGTTCGTCCACCAGGCCGTTCGCCTTCGCCTGACGGCCCGTCCACACCCGCCCGCCGGCCAGTTCCAGGAGCTTCTCCTTGGTCATCTGCTTTTGCCCCGCGGCCACGCGCCCGGCCACCGCCTTGTCCGTGAACTGATCGTACACGTCCTCGATGACCTCGGTCATCGCCTTCCGCTCGCTCTCGCTCCACTTGAACGTCGCCGAGTTGACGCCGGTGTTCTTCCCGCGGCTGATGACGTGCGTGGTGACGCCGACCCGCTCCTCCAGTTTGCCGGTGACGATCTTCATCCCGAACACGCCGATGCTCCCGGTGACGGTGCCCGGTTCGGCGAAGATCCGCCGGGCGTTCATGCACACGTAGTACCCGCCGCTGGCGGCCACGTCGCCCATGCTCGCCACCACCGGCTTCTTGCACACCGCCAGCGCCCGCCAGATCACGTCCGACGCCAGCGCCGAGCCGCCGGGGGAATCGACCCGCAGGACAATGGCCTTCACGGTCGCGTTCTTCTCGGCGTCGCGAATGGCCTCGACGATCGTGTCCGACCCGACCGAGTGCCCCCCGAGCAAGCTGAACCCGCCCTTCCCGGACGCGATTCCCCCGATGACGTGGATGACCGCGATCTTCGGGTCCTTCGTCTCCGGCTTCTTCTTGGGCGACATGATCTCCATCAGTGCCCCCAGCCCGCCGACGTCGTCCGACTTCTTCGGTTTGCCGTACCCGCGGACGATCTTCACCTCGTCCCGGCCGACGGCCTTGGCGAACCCGGCCTCGAACTGGTCCTCGTACTGGAGCGCGTCCACGAGACCGAGCTTGAGCGCCTTGCGGGCGGTGAACGGCCCCTCATCAATGAGCGCCTCGGCGGCGGCGGGCGTGAGCTTCAGCTCCGGCCGCCCGGCGACCAGCGCGGCGACGAGTTCCTTCTCGAAGTTATCGTTCATCATGCTGGTGATCTGCTCGCGGTTCTCGGCGCTCATGTCCGTCCGCAGGAACGGCTCGACGGCCGACTTGTACCCGCCCATCTTCAGCACGTCCACGTCCAGCGTGGCGAGTTTGAGGGCGTCCTTGTAGTAGCTCACCTCGGCCCGCAGGCCGACGAGGTTCAGACCGCCGGATTCGGGGACGCTGATCGCGTCGCACGCGAGCGCGACGAGGTACGCCTTGGTGTCGAACTCTTCGGCGTAGGCGAACGCCTTTTTGCCGGCGGCGCGGAAGTCCGCGATCGCCCGGCGCAGTTCGTTCACCTTGCCGAACCCGACGTGCAGGTCGTCGAGGTGCAGGTACAGGGCCGCCACGGTCTTGTCCTTCGCCGCCGCTTTGATGCGGTCGATCTTCTGGCGCAGGGTCTCGTTCCCGCCGCCGAACGGCCCTTCGGTCGGCGCGCCTTCTTCCATGCCACCGCCGAGAACGATGTGGGCGACACGGGGAACGGGGCCATTTTTCCCCTTCGGCTCTTGGGCGACGGCCGCCGCCGGCACGAGCAGCAACGCGAGGGCGAACAACGGGCGTGACATGGTGCGACTCCAATTCGGGTTATGTCGGGCAGAGACGGGTCGAAGAACGGTGACCGAGCCGACGGGACCGTTCCCGCCGGAGCCCGCTCGGCTGCCATGAAACTCCTGAGGGTCACCAAATGAGGGGCTGTCTCCGTTGTCCTATGGCTAACCCATGACGCTCGCCAGTTGTGGGCTTCAGCGGCGTTCGTGCCCCGTTCTCCCGCACTCGTACCCGCCAAAACTCGGAGAGTTTCAGAGGCCGGTGAAAATCACCAATGGGAATCTCTCTCGACACTGTAATGAGGATACGGATCAATCTGACTCTCGTCGTTGCATCCCAAATCCCGGAGCCGAGCATCCGCACCGGCGCGGACGATGAGCCGCGCCGCAACGCCCCTCGTGTCGAAAAAAGGAGTGACACCGGGTTCTGGCGACCACAGCGCCCCCCGTGGTATCATGCGGGCCCTCTCACGGAGCCTCCCCATGACCACGGACCGCCGCACGTTCATCACCGCCTCCGCGCTCGCGACCGGTTCCCTCCTCACGGAGTCCGCCCGGGGTTACGCTGCGAACGACACACTTCAAATCGGCCTCATCGGCGTCGGCGGGCGGTGCAAGCACCTCCTGAAGTCGTTCCCGGCCCTCCCCAACGTGAAGATCACCGCCGTGTGCGACGTCTTCGACGACAACCTCGAAGCGGCGAAGAAACTGGCCGATCCGAAAGCGTTCGCCACGAAAGCGCACGAAGCGTTGCTCGCCCGCAAAGATGTTGACGCGGTGCTGATCGCGGCGCCGGACCACTGGCACGTCCCCCTGACAGTGGACGCGTGCAGGGCCGGCAAGGACGTGTACGTCGAGAAGCCGCTCACCCACTCTCTCGCCGAGGGCCAGTTGGTGATCGCGGCGCAGAACGAGAACAAGCGCGTGGTGCAGGTCGGCACGCAACAGCGGAGCATGACGCACCTGCTCGAAGCGCACAAATTGCTCCAGGCCGGAGCGATCGGGAAGGTTCACAAGGTCCACTGCACCTGGAACCGCAACGCGAACCGGTTCCAGCGCGGGAAAGACCCGCTCGATCCCGCGAAGGTGGACTGGAAGCGGTTCTGCGGCGCGGCGAAGGCGCAGGACTTCGACGCGTACAAGTTCCGGCAATGGCGCTGGTTCTGGGACTTCGGCGGCGGCATCTTCACCGACCTGATGGTTCACTGGATCGACGTGGTTCACTGGTTCCTCGACCTCGACCATCCCGCATCGGCCGCGAGCGCGGGCGACTGGTTCGCGGCCAAGGACGTGTGGGAGACGCCCGACACGGTGCAAACGCTGCTGCGCTATCCCGACAAGCAGGTGCAGGTTTATTTCGAAGGCACGTTCAGCAACAACCGGAACGGAGCGATGACCGAGTTCATGGGCACGGAAGGAACGCTCTACGTCGATCGCGGCCGGTACGAGATCATCCCGGACCGCGGCAAGAAGAAGCCGGAGCCCGCGTCGCGAGTTCTCGGCACCGACCCGCAGAAGGGACTGGACTTCTACGACAAGCCGGACGGGGAACTGCTTCACCTGATGAACTGGATCGAGTGCGTCCGCGACCGCTCGAAGAAAGTGGCCTGCCCCGCCGAAGCCGGCGTGAGTGCGGCGAGCGCGGCGCATCTTGCGAACCAGTCGGTTCGGAGTGGGCAGGTCGCGGTTTGGAAAGCGTAATACCATGCACAGAACCGAAAGAATCCGCCACGGATACCTCTGGGCGCTGATCGGCCTCGCTACCGCAATTGCGTTCGTACCTTGGCAAGGGATTATCTGGGACGGCGGCTTTCCCAATGTGGAATGCCGGCTGAAGTTCGTGGACGGTGACAACAAACCCGTCCCTGGAGTGAACCTCACTGTGTTCACGAAGGCCGGCGGTGTGTGCCACTTCTACCCGGTGGACGAATTCGTCCCGAACCGACCGGTGACCTCCGACGCCGAAGGCCGGATGGTGTTTCACCATTCGTCCAAGTTCCTGGAGTTCGCCGGCCACGAGTATTCCAACCTGGTCGGAATGCGTTTCGGCGAGACCTCCGCGCCGCACTACGATTGCGTGTTCGCACTCGGCACTCGCGAGGTCTTCCGTACCCCGTTCAACTACCACAGGAGCGAATGGGCCGCATTCAGGCAACCAGCCGTGACTCGCCTCTGGCAACGCCCTTTGGACGTCAATCGCGGCGCGCAGCCAGACGCCGACTTCGACGCATGGCGCGACTATTCCTTCGACACAAACCGCGATGGAATTGTTGATCGCGAAGAGTGCACAGCCGCCGGATATTTCCAATGGTATTTTGGACGTGACGAAAAACCGGCCGACAGGTCATTTCTCGTCGTGGAGCGGACGATCGTGATCCAGCATCCATAACTGCCCGCGACACGTCAGTCCGGGTACTCACACGCCCCAATCACAGCCGCTACACTGCCACCGGTCGGCCACAGATCGCCCGGCGAGCGCCCCGAAGCCACCACTTCGCGGAGCGCGTCCAGATGCGACGCGTCTTCGCTCTGGTGTTTCAAACCGGCGTCCGCAATGGCGACCACTTCGCGGCACCAGTCCGCGAGCGGCTTCCCGCGGTACTCGGCGCGTAAACCGAACCGTGACGCGGCCTCGGAGAGCGGTCGCAGTTCCTCGGGTTTGAACCGACGGGTCAGTTCCGTCGCGGCGGTGAGTGCGTCCGTGTCGTAGAGTAGCCCCTTCCACAGCGCCGGCACGGCGAGCGCGGTCGGCGTCGCGTCCGCGCCGCGCACTTCCAGGAACCGCTTCAAGCGCGCTTCGGTGAACATTGTGGACAGGTGAACGTCCCAGTCGTGACGGGTCGGGAAGCGACCGTCAATGCCGCGGTTCAGGAACTCGCGGAACGTCACTTTCGGCGCCGGCCGGAAGGACCCGCCCTCGGCGAGCAAGAGCAGCGGCACGTCGAGGACGAGTTGCACCCAGCGCGCGAACGTCACCTCGCCGGCGAGCAGGTCCGTGAGAAACCCACAGCGGTCCGGATCCATCCGGTGCCAGATGTTCGATCGGAACGAGACGAATCCCGTCCGGGTGCCGGCGTACATCGGAGAGTTGGCGAACAGCGCGTTCACCACGGGGCTGAGAGCCAGCGCCACCGCGAACTTGCGCCCGGCGTCCGCTTCGCTTTCGTAGTCGAATGTCGCTTGCGTGCTGGCCGTCGCCTTCATCATGTGAAGGGCGGTCGGCGAGCGCGTCGGGAGGTATTCGGCCATCAACCGGTGCCGCGGGCGCGGGTTGAGCGGGACCGCCTCCACCGGGCTGAACGGCGTCACCCCGCACGCGATCCAGGCCACTCGCGTCGGGTCGGTGGCGGCCCGGAGTTCGTTGAGGTGCGTGTCGAGTGCCTGTCGCAGTTCGGTCAGTCGAACGGTCGGTGGCGTGGAGAGTTCGAGCTGCCCGCCGGGTTCAACGGAAATGGTGGCTCCGCCGCGGGTGAGCGTCGTGAGTCGTCCGGCTTCGCTATGGGGCTCCCATGCGAACAGGACCGTCAGCGCCTGGAGAACGCGCTCAATGCCGTCGTCGAAGCCGATTTGCCGCCCACTCTCCCGGTGAACGGCGAACTTCTCGAACTCCGCACCGACCCGCCACTCGCTCGGAGGCTTGGCCCCCGAGCAAAAGTAGTCGAGCAGGTCGGCCTCGGTAACGGGCGTGTGGTCAATGCCGGTCCCTGGCAGGTGCGTGCTCATCGCGACGTGGCGCTCCGCGGGGCGGAGAGGAAGCCCCGATTGATAACTTACAATGTCGATGAACGAAGACCACGCTGCCCGGTTGTCACGGTTCACCAAACGGGCTACAGGCTTCAGAAGCTCATACAGGACCCCGTCGGCAGTGTCCCATCTTGCGGGCGGGCCGAGCCCAGCAACATGGTTCGGCCGGGGCGGTCTCCGGGAGGTGGTGTTACCCCCGTAACACCACCTCCCGGATCACCGATCGGGTCTTGCGGGCCACGGACCGATCGCGGTTGCGCGGGTGTTACCTCCGTAACACCCAACTCGGGCCAAGGCGTATCGCCGCCCCGGCCTCACTCGGCCGATGGCATCAGACCTCCGTTCCCATAGCACCCGGTTCCGGCCGAGATATGGAGCCCCGCTGACGGGTTCATGTATCAGGAACCTGTTTGATCCAGAACAGTCGGCTCTGCGATAATGAGCGGACCATCTTCTTCCCCGACCGGTGATTGCCATGCTCCGCTCCTTATCGCGCCGACGGTTTCTCGGTCTGTCCGCGATCGGCGTTCTCGGAGCGAGCGGGTACGGACTGACGCGTGCCGTTCAGAAAGTGCGCGAGACCGCCCAGCGCATGTCCGAGGTCTGAAACCTGAAGCAACTGGGGTTGGCGGTCGTCAACTACGAGTCTGCGAACGGACATTTCCCGCCGGCATACCAGCTCGGTCCGGACGGGAAGCCGTGGCACAGTTGGCGCGTACTCATTTTGCCGTACATCGAACAGCACACACTGTTCCAGCAGTACCGATTCGATGAACCGTGGAACGGGCCGAACAACCGTCAACTTGCGGAGCGAATGCCAAGAACACTTGCGTTTCACGGCACGAACCGAGCAACGGCAACGACGAATTACCTCGCCGTGGTGGGCGCCGAAACGATGTGGCCCGGTGCGACGGGTCGTACTTCGAAAGAGATCAAGGACGGCTGGAGTAATACGATCCTGATCGTCGAGAACAACGGGCTCGGCGTTCACTGGATGGAGCCACGCGATCTCGAGTTCGCGACGATGAGCTTTCGTATCGACGCACCGGACGGCATCAGCAGTTGGTACCAATCCCCTTCCGTTGTGATAACCGATGGGATCGTGCGCCAGTTGTCGAAAGAGACGGCGCCCGAAGCCGTGCGTGCCGCACTGACCGTGGCGGGCGGCGAGTCCATCGCCACCGATGAGGGCGGCTGGACGGTCATTGAGGACGGCCGGGACCGCCCCCGGAAAGAGCCGTGACCTAAATCGCCCCCAGCCCCGGTCCGTTCAGGACGGCGGTGTTCATCACGCCGTCCTTGATGGTGAACACGCCGGGGAACGGCGCGTCCCACGTCGCGTTCGCCGCCGGGCAGTACTGCCGGCCGTTGGACTCGATTGCGGCGACACCGGGCACATGCGCCGCCAGACCGGCCGAGTGGATCAGCGACGCGCCCACGCACGTCAGGTCCTGCACGCAGCGGAACAGGCCGTACTGCTGCGCCGCCGCGGCGAGCAGGAGCGACTGCGTCTGCCCCTTGCACGCTTTAAACGCGACCCCGGTGTAACCCATTTCCATCGCAAGTTTCAGCGATTCCAGATCCACAAGCGACTCGTCGATCACCACCGGTTTGAGCTTCGCGGCTTCGTGCATCGTGTTCTGCGGGTTCGCGGCCAGGTCGCGGGCGGTCGGCTGCTCGACGTATTGCACGCGGTCGGAGCCGGCCGGCGCACGCTCCTTCAGGCGCCGGAGGAACTCCAGCAGGTACTCGACGTTCTGACACCGTTCGTTGAAGTCGAGCGAGTACCACCACCGGGTGCCGCCGCGCCGCCGCGCCGACTGCTCCTCGGCGACCGCGTTCACCCGCACGCACCGCTCCACGTCCCAGATCAGATCATCGCCGTTGAGTTTGATCTTGAGGTGCGTGAGGCCGTCGCGGGCGATCCACTCGCCCAACGTGTTGGGCAGACCGTCGGTGAGTGGCTCGGTCACGTCCGCACTCGTCAGCGCGTCGAGCGCGCCGACGAGGTGGTACACCGGCATCCGCCCCTTCGGCTCGGGCGTCACGAACCGATCGAGGCGGAGCCCGTCGAACTCGGCCCCGAGGTACTCCCCGAGATCGTGTTCCAAAAACTCCGGACCGTAAGTGTGGTAGCTGCTGAGCCCGAACAGTTTGCCGTAGGCGTCGTGCAGGGCCGCGTCGAACGCGGACGCGACGACCAGGACCGCGAGTTTCGGCACCGGTTCGGGCAGCCGGTGGATCGCGGTGAAGTCGGCGCCCGCGAGCAGCAGTTCCGGTTCCAGGCGGTGGGTGATGTCGATCGGGTGACCGGAGAGGCCACAGGCCCGGTAATCCTCCGCGACGCGCGACGCGATGAACCGCATCGCCCCGAGGGTCTGGTCGTAGGTGAGGACGCGCGACGGGAACGCCCAGACGTTCCCCAGCGGCATCGACGCGACCCCGGTCGCGGACGTTCCGCTGCCGCCCTCGACCACCATCCGCACGTTCAGGAGCGTGACGCGGTCGAGGGCGGTACCGCCAAACTTGATCGGCGTGCGATAGCGAAAGTCTTCGTATTCGAAGTACACTTCGCGAACGCGGATCTGCGTACTTTTCATCAGTGCGCGGTGGACGGGGGAGAGGGAGCGTTCGAATACCGATATTATCAGTGTTACCCCCACCGTGCCCACTACTCTGTTTCCACATGATTCCCGATTGGCAACTCCCGCCCGGCGTCGATCGCGGGCTTTGGAACTACCTGCACGCGGACGAAATGGTCGCTGGCTACGACGAGCAGATGCGCACATCGCACCTGGCGCGCGTGGACCTCGCGTTCTGCGAGCACGCCTTCCCGACACCCGGACGCTTACTCGATCTGGGCTGCGGCACGGGTCGGTTGTGTGCCCACTTCGCGGCGAAAGGATTCGATTGCGTGGGCGTGGATCTGTCCGAAGAGATGCTCGCGAAGGCCCGCGCACGGACCGAAGCCCCCTCCCCAACCCCTCCCTCCGTACTCTCCGGCCCGGTCAGCAGAGCTTCTCACGGGCCGGAGCCGGGAGAGGGGCTCCCGACAGAAAGCACTGCTCTGGCTCCCCCTTCCTTTCCAGGGAAGGGGATTGGGGGGTTCGGTTCTGAAGAACCCACCCCCAACCCCTCCCTGAAGGGAGGGGAGCAAGACAACTCCCCTCCCTTCAGGGGGGGTGTGGGGGTGGGTTCCTCGACCTTCCTCAAAGCGAATCTCGTCGATCTCACCGAACTGGCGGACCAGTCGTTCGACTTCGCGGCGTGCCTGTTCAGCACGCTCGGAATGGTGCGCGGGGCGGAGAATCGGCGGAAGGTACTCGCGAACGCGTTCCGTCTGTTGAAACCCGGTGGGCGGTTCGTGCTGCACGTTCACAATCGCTTCTTCGGCGGGCTGGGGTGGAAGCGCGTGGCCGGTCAGCGTCTCCGAACGCTCTTGGGGCGCACGAGCGCCGGTGAAATCACGATGCCGCAAGCCTACGGCGGCGCGCCGCTCACACTCCATCACTTCACGCACTCCGAAGCCGTTGGCGGGCTCGAAGCGGTCGGCTTCACCCTGCGGGAATCGCAGGCGGTCGGGCTGGATGGAAACGAGACACGCGGATCGCGCGTTTACGGCTGGCTGCTCCTCGCCGAACGACCGCTCACACCGGCCGCGCCTGCGTGACGACGACACGAAACGCGGTAACGTTCCGCTTCGTCGTGCGATCGGCAACCGTGACGGACATACCGCTCTTCGTAAGCCGTGCGACTATCCGGTCGACCACCTTGTCGGTCGTCGCCGGATCGCCCTGCACGAGAACCCACGCTTCCCCCACCCGACTGACTAGCTCAACGTCAGCATCCAGGGCGAAATCGCCCGCGAACGTCAGCGATCGCACCGGCCGCTCCGGACCGTCCAGCCGGTACAGGGTGCGGACCGGAAGGGTCAGATACGAACCGATCAACGGCCCGTCGGACGCCAGATACCCGTCCGTCTCGATCCACCCCGCGCGGACGAAAACGGGCGTCGCCGGTGCGGCCTTCTCGCTCACCACCCGCACGGCTCCGCGCCAGTCGTCGTGCGAGAGCCGGGGCGACCCGCCGGACGCGATCCGCCGGGCGGGGCTCTCGACCAACTGACTGAACACGAGCGCGGCCAGAGCGAACACGATCCGCGCCCCGCGTGAGGACCACGCCACACTCGCCACCCCGGCCGCAACGAGCGGGAGCAGGTACAGCACCATCGTGTACCGCAACCTGAACAGGGTCGGCCCACCGATCCGGTGTGCCACCCAGATCGGCCCCACGGTCGCATAGAACACGATCAGACAGAACGCGAGCGGAACG
>BFBZ01001723.1_pt1 | contig 13600 bp, 12 predicted proteins | sample 1888401 | NCBI WGS metagenome assembly BFBZ01 (sample SAMD00112614, study PRJDB3348) | symbiont metagenome | host: Chara braunii | reverse complement strand
TTGTCCCAGCTCCTCGGGTTGCCGGCGACGATCTCGGCGACCATTTCGCCCTGGGCCATGGCGCGGTGGGCCAGCATCGGCTCGCCGGTGACGTCGCCAATGGCGTAGATGCCGCGCATCGAGGTGCGGCATTTGTCGTCGATGCGCAGGAAGCGGCCGTCCATGTCGAGGCCGAGTTCCTCCAGGCCCCAGCCTTGGGTCACCGGCCGGCGGCCGACGGTGACCAGGATCCTGTCGGCTTCGATCCGGCGGTCGTCGCCGTCGGCGGTCTCGACGAGCAGCGTCTCGCCCTTGGGGCCGAGCGCCTTGGCCTTGGCGCCGGTCAGCACCGTGACCTTGAGCTCGGCCAGCCGCTTGGCGACCGGACGGGTCAGCTCGGCGTCATATTGCGGCAGGATGCGCTGCTCGGCCTCGACCACGGTGACCGCCGTGCCGAGCCTGGCGAAAGCCATGCCGAGCTCCAGACCGATATAACCGGCGCCGACAATGGCGAGCCGGCCCGGCAGTCTGGTCAAGGCCAGCGCCTCGGTCGAGGAGATGACCGGGCCGCCGAAGGGCAGGAAAGGCAGTTCGACCGGCGCGGAGCCGGTGGCGATCACGATGGTCTCGGCCCGGATCACCTGCAGGCCGGTCTCGGTCTCGACCTCCACCGTCTTGCCGTCGCGAAAACGGGCGTGGCCGCCGACGATCTTGACCCGCGCCTTCTTCAAAAGGCCGGCGACCCCGCTGTTGAGGCGCCCGACAATGCCGTCCTTCCAGCCGATGGTCCTGGCGAGATCGAGCACCGGCTTGCCGGCGGTGATGCCGAGGGGGCTGGATCCGGCGGCCATATGGCTGGCCTTCTCGAATTCCTCGGCCGCGTGGATCAGGGCCTTGGAGGGGATGCAGCCGACATTCAGGCAGGTGCCGCCAAGTTTGCGCTGCTCGACGATGACCGTGTCGACGCCGAGCTGGCCGGCGCGGATGGCGCAGATATAGCCGCCGGGACCGCCGCCGATGACCAGCAGCTTGCAGGAAATCTCTTTCATCGGCTCAGCCTTCCACGAAAATCATCGCCGGGGTTTCGAGCAGGGTCTTGATCCGCTGCACGAAGACGGCGGCGTCCCAGCCGTCGACCACCCGGTGGTCGAAGCTCGACGAGAGATTCATCATCTTGCGCGGAATGAAGCCGGCACCGTCCCAGACCGGGCGGACCATCATCTTGTTGACGCCGATAATGGCGACTTCCGGATAGTTGATGACCGGCGTCGTCACCACGCCGCCGAGCGCGCCGAGCGAAGTGATGGTGATGGTCGAGCCGGTCAGCTCGTCGCGCGTCGCGGTGCCGGCTTTTGCCGCATCCGCCAGCCGGTTCACCTCCGCCGCGCAGTCCCAGAGATCGCGCGCCTCGGCATGCTTGACGACAGGCACGATCAGGCCCGAGGGGGTCTGCGCCGCGATGCCGATGTGGATGCCGCCATGCTGGTGGATGATGCCGGCTTCGTCGTCGAACAGGGCATTGAGGCCGGGCTGATCGGCGATCGCTTTCACCATGGCGCGCATCAGGAAGGGCAGCATGGTCAGTTTCGGCTGGTCGGCGCGCTTTCCCTTGTTGAGGGCGGCGCGCAGGTCTTCCAGCGCGCTGACATCGACCTCCTCGACATAGGTGATGTGCGGGATGCGCGATTTCGACAGCGCCATTTTTTCGGCGATGCGGCGGCGCAGGCCGATCACCTTGATGTCCTCGACCGCATGGTTCTCCTGCAGGCCGGGCGCCCGCGTCGCCTGCGCGCCGCGGGCGATGAAGCCATCGAGATCCTCGTGGCTGATCCGCCCGGCCGGACCGGTGCCGCGCACCTGGCGCAGGTCGACGCCGGCCTCACGGGCGCGGAGCCGGATGGCGGGGGAGGCGAGCGGCTTGTCGCCCTCGGGCCGGGGGGCGCCAAAGGACGTCTGGCGGACCGGTGCGGCGGCCTTTGCCGGTGCTGCTTCGGCTGCCGGCGCGGCGGCGGCCTGGGCTGGCGCGGCCGGCGGCTTGGCGGCGGGTTTGGCCTCGGCCTTGGCCGGTGCCTCGGCCTTGGCTGGCTGCTCGGCGACGGGGCCTGAGCCTTCACCCTCGACCTTGAGGCGGATGAGCGCGGAACCGACCGCGACGACGTCGCCGATCTCGGCGCCGAGCCAGGTGATTTCGCCGTCGACGGGGGAGGGGATCTCGACCGTCGCCTTGTCGGTCATGACGGCGGCGAGCAAGGTGTCCTCGCGGACGAGGTCGCCGACCTTGACGTGCCATTCGACCAGTTCGGCCTCCGCGACGCCTTCGCCGACATCGGGCAGCTTGATCACATGTTCGCCCATGATCAGGCCTCCATGGCTTCGACGAGGGCGCGGCCGAGCCTGGCCGGTCCCGGGAAATAGTCCCATTCCTGGGCATGCGGATAAGGCGTGTCCCAGCCGGCGACCCGGGTGATCGGCGCCTCCAGATGGTAGAAGCAATTCTCCTGGACGAGTGCGGCGAGCTCGGCGCCGAAACCCGAGGTCAGCGTCGCCTCGTGAATGACCACGCAGCGGCCGGTCTTCCTGACCGAAGCGACGATGGTTTCGAGATCGAGCGGCAGCAGGGTCCTCAGATCGATGATCTCGGCATCGATGCCGGTCTCTGCGGCGGCGGCCTCGGCGACATAGACCATGGTGCCATAGGCGAGGATGGTGATGGCCGAGCCCTTGCGGCGGATCGCCGCCTTGCCGAGCGGCACGGTGTAATGACCCTCGGGTACTTCGCCCAGCTCGTGTTTCGACCAGGGCGTGACGGGGCGGTCGTGATGGCCGTCGAACGGGCCGTTATAGAGCCGCTTCGGCTCGAGGAAGATCACCGGATCGGGGTCCTCGATCGCCGCGATGAGCAGGCCCTTGGCGTCATAGGGATTGGAGGGCACCACCGTCTTCAGGCCGGAGACGTGGGTGAACAGGGCTTCCGGGCTCTGGCTGTGGGTCTGGCCGCCGAAAATGCCGCCGCCGGTCGGCATGCGCACGACCAGCGGGCAGGTGAACTCGCCATTGGAACGGTAGCGCAGGCGCGCCGCTTCCGAGACGATCTGGTCATAGGCCGGGTACATGTAGTCGGCGAACTGGATCTCGACGCAGGGCCTCAGGCCATAGGTGGCCATGCCGACCGCGGTGCCGACGATGCCAAGTTCGTTGATCGGCGCGTCGAAGCAGCGGCTCTTGCCGTATTTCTGCTGGAGCCCCTGGGTGCAGCGGAACACGCCGCCGAAATAGCCGACATCCTCGCCGAACACGACGACATTGTCGTCGCGCTCCATGGAGACGTCCATGGCGCCGCGGATGGCCTCGATCATGGTCATTCTGGGCATGGCGTCAGACCCCTGCCTGCTGGCGCTGGCGGCGCAGGTGCGGCGGCATCTCCGCATAGACGCCTTCGAACATGTCGCGCGCCGAGGGCCTGCCGCCGGCATGCAGCGTGCCGTGGCGTTCGGCCTCCTTCTGCGCCGTGATTACCGTGTCGAGGATTTCGGCTTCGGCCTGCTTGTGGCGGTCCTCCGACCAGAGGCCGCGCAGGATCAGGTGGTTCTTCAGCCGGATCACCGGATCGCCGAGCGGCCAGGCGGCGGATTCGGTCTTCGGCCGGTAGGCGGAAGGGTCATCCGAGGTCGAATGGGCGCCGACGCGATAGGTGACATATTCGACGAGCGTCGGCCCGAGATTGCTGCGGGCCCGTTCGATCGCCCATTTGGCCACCGCGTGGACGGCCAGATAGTCGTTGCCGTCGACCCGGAGCGCCGGCAGGCCGAAGCCGAGGCCGCGCGCGGCGAAAGTGCCGGAACCGCCGCGTGCAATGCCCTGGAAGGTCGAGATCGCCCACTGATTGTTGACGATGTTGAGCACCACGGGCGCCCGATAGGTCGAGGCGAAGACCAGGGCGGCATGGAAATCGGATTCGGCGGTCGAACCGTCGCCGATCCAGCCGGCGGCGATCTTCGTGTCGTTCTTGATGGCCGAGGCCATGGCCCAGCCGACCGCCTGGACGAATTGGGTCGCCAGATTGCCTGAAATCGAGAAGAAGCCGTGTTCCTTGGAGGAATACATGACCGGCAGCTGCCGGCCTTTCAACGGGTCGCTTTCGTTGGAATAGATCTGGTTCATCATCTCGACCATCGGATAGCCGCCGGCGATCAGCAGGCCGGCCTGCCGATAGGTCGGGAAATTCATGTCGCCGGGGGCGAGCGCGCGGCGGAACGCGCAGCTCACCGCCTCCTCGCCCATATGCTGCATGTAGAACGAGGTCTTGCCCTGGCGCTGGGCCATCTGCATGCGCGCGTCGAAGGCGCGCAGCGTCATCATGTGCCTGAGGCCCTCGACGATCTCGTCGTCGGTGAGCGATCCTGCCCAGGGGCCGACCGCCTCGCCGTCGCGGTTGAGCACGCGGATGATCGAATAGGCGAGATCACGGATCGATTCAGGGTTGGCGTCGATCTCGGGCCGCCGGACCGAACCCGCCTCGGGGATCCTGACATTGGAGAAGTCGGGCGTGCCGCCGGGACGCACCTCGGGCTCGGGCACATGAAACTGCAAGGGAGCAGCGTCGGTCATGTCGGTTTCCTCTTCGACCCCGCGGGGCGCGCCGCCGGGCAGGTGCCTCTGACATCAAGATGGCAATGGGAATGGCGCACAGGAAGGGCTGGCCTCGCCCGGCGCGAAGGCCGCGGGGCCGTCATGGCGCAGGCGTTGGTGCGAGGGTTCATGCGACTCTGCGGTCGCGGCCGGGGCGGCCGCATCGCAGGCGACCCGGCCGGGCCTCGGTCGGTCTGCCGCTAGGGCAGGTCGCACCTGGATATCTTGCCGCTTCTTGGCGCATGAAAAATCATCTCCCCCCGGATGTTGAGACGATATTTCATAACGCCGCGGGCGTCTTGTCGCGAAATTTCTAAAATCTGTGCCGGCGCAGAATTTCATTGCTAAGTTCATCGCCGAAATCAGCGATACTTGCGACCGGCGTGTTTTCGCGTGCGGGGATACCGGATCGAGACCGGCACGGCACGCGCCGGCTGCGGTCTATGGCGCGTCCCGGTCGGCTTGGCCGCCCATGAGGAAAGCCCGGCCGCGCGGCGACAGGCAATAGCCCGATACGAGGCTCTCGGTGAGGCCGAGTTCCTTCAGCTTGCGGATCTTGACCTTCAATGCCGGCTTGTCGGCGCCCAACCGCCCGGCGATTTCGCCGGCGGTCATGCCGTCGCGCGATTGGATCAGCGCCAGCACGGGCCGGGTGCGGCGTTTGACCGCGCCGCTCTGGCAATCGATGCCGGGGCGTCGGCGCGGGACTTCAAGAGGGCCATGACCGGGATCATCGAGCGTATCCTCGGCCCGATCGATCGTGACCGGGCATAGGGCCCGGATCTTCGATGGGGATGATGGCCGGCACCCGGGCATGGATCGCCCGGCGCCGGCCGCCGCGTCAGCGGCGATCGTCCCGGTGGGCGCCCTCGACCCAGCGCGGGCGGGGACGGCCGTCGTGATGGTGCCAGCCGCGCGCCGGTTCGACATAGCGCGGCCCGTGATGCCAATGCGGCCGATGATGATGGTGGTGGTGCCGGTGCCGGTCCGTCTCGCAGGCGGCGAGGCCCGTTCCCAAGACGACCGCGACCGCGGCCAATTTCAATCCGTGCATGTCATGCTCCTGCAAATGCTGGAGCGGCGGAGGTTGATGTCGGGACATTGCGCCGGCATTGCAGCGCGGTTTGATCGGGCCGCGCCAAGTCGTCGCAGCGCGGGCGGGGGCCTGGGCGAAGGCCGCGGGGCGGGGTAGGAGCGACCGATGCCAGGGTCCCGGCGCACGCATGCTGCGCCGCCTTGCGGCCGGCTGCAATGTGCGTGCAATCCGGCGGGCGTGTCTCGGCGCGGGCCGCCGGAGCGGGTGCAACATGCGAATCATGCTGGTCGAGGACGAACGCGAGATGGCCAATGCGCTTCGTTCGGCATTGGCGAAACACGACATGCTGGTCGACCACGTCACGACCATTGGCGATGCCGAACTCGCCGCCGGAAATTTCCAGTATGACGCGATCCTGCTCGATCGGCAGTTGCCCGATGGCGACGGCCTGGCGCTGCTGCCGCGGCTGCGCGCACGCGGGCTGGCCGTGCCGGTGATCGTGCTGACCGCCAGGGGCGACCTGGCCGATCGGGTCGCCGGGCTCGACACCGGCGCCGACGACTATCTGGCCAAGCCCTTCGCGCTGGAGGAACTGCTCGCGCGGCTGCGCGCGGTGCTGCGTCGCCCCGTGGGCATGGCGGCCGATATGCTCAAGCTCGGGCAGCTCACCTTCGACTTCGGCAATCGGCAGGCCTTCGTCGCCGGCGAGCTCGTGCCGTTGCGCCGACGCGAATTGCTGGTGCTGGAAGCGCTGGCGCGCCGCAAGGGCCGCACCGTGCTGCGCTCGGTGCTCGAAGAGGCGGTCTATAGTTTCGACGACGAGATCCAGTCCAACGCGCTCGACACCCATGTGTCGCGGCTGCGCAAGAAGCTCGGCGAGGCCGGCGCCGAGATCGAGATTCATCCGATCCGCGGCGTCGGCTACCTGATGAAGCGGGCCTCATGACGGTGACGGCTTGCACGAAGAGGCCCGCCCGCTCGCTCAAGTGGCGGCTGGTCTGGCGCTTGATCGCGCTGCAGGCCGGCGTCCTGCTGATGCTGGTGGTCGGCCTGATGAGCCTGCTGCTGCATGCCGATATTTCCGGCAAGATCATGGAAGCGGGCGCCGCCGATATCGTCGCGGGCGCGGTCTCGCGCGATGCCGCCGGCGAGTTGACGCTCGATGCCTCGCCGGATCTCGCCTGGCTCTACGGCGAGGCGCCGGACTTCTGGTTCGTCGTCGTCGACAACAGTGGAAAATCACTGTCGCGCGGCATTATCCCGCCGGCCTTCCATCGCATGGCCGAGGATCTCGGCCGGTTCAGCTATGGCGAGATCCGTGGCGCGGTGGGGGATGAGAAACATTCCGGCGTGATCAGGACCGTCGACAGCAAGGTCGGCCCGCTCAATGTGCTCGCCGGTGCCGGCCGCATGCTGAGTCTGCCCTTCGCCGTCTTCATCCTGTCGCAACTGCTCGTGCTGCCCTTGCTGGCGATCCTGGCCTTGGTCACGCTCGTCGCCATTCCGGTCATCGTGACGCGCGCCTTCGCCGGCATGAAGGAGATCGCCGCGGATGCCGAGCGTATCGACATCGACGAGCGCGGCACCAGGCTGTCGGCGCAGAACGTGCCGGCGGAGGTCGTGCCGCTGGTCAATGCAGTGAACGAGGCGCTCAACCGGCTCGATATCGGCTACGGCAAACACAAGCGCTTCCTGGCCGATGCCGCGCATGAGCTGCGCACGCCGATCGCCATCCTCCAGACCCGCCTGGAGGACCTGGCATCGGGCCCGGTGCAAGCGCGCCTGCTGGCCGATGTCGCGCGGCTGTCGCTGATGGCCGAGCAATTGCTCGACCTGCAGCGGCTCGATCAGCAGCCGCGGCAGATGGCGCCGGTTGATCTGGTGGCGCTGGGCCTTGGCGTCACCGCCGACCTCGCGCCGCTCGCCATCGCCGCCGGTTATCAATTGTCCTACGAGGCCGGCAACGAACCGGTCCTGGTCGCGGGCGACCAGGCGGCACTGCAGCGGGCGGTGACCAATCTCGTCCAGAACGCCATCGAGCATGCCGGCGGCCGGGGTGCGATCACGGTCGTGGTCGACCGGGGCGGCGGCATCGAGGTCCGCGACGAGGGGCCGGGCGTCCCGGCGCAACATCGCGAGCAGATCTTCGAGCCGTTCTACAGGGTGCAGGCACGCGACCACGGCGCGGGGCTCGGACTGCATCTGGTGCGGGAGGTGGTGCAGCGCCATCACGGCCATGTCGCGGTGGTCGACTGCGCGTCCGAGGGCTCATGCTTTCGCATGACGCTGCCCTTGCTGCGGGCCTGATCCGCTGCGCTACCCGGCGGAACGCGGTGCGCAATGAGAGGCCCTTCGAACGCGTTCGGGCCGTTCGCCGCCGGTCCTATTCCCGGCCGGTCGTCTTCCCCGGCTCGACCCGGGGACCCAGGCATTGAAGACCGAGCGAGCCGTGGATATCGGGGACATCCGAGGCCAAGACGAAATGCGGGCTCGCTGGAATGAATGCGCAAACGGTCTCTGGAGCGCGATCGGCTCAAATTGAAGCAAATTGGTCGTCTTGCATTCATCCTTGCCGAGCTTGGCGCCGAACCGGACGCTACCCGCCCGGTTGGCTCAGACCGCGTCTTGGCCGGGCTTGTCCCGGCCATCCACGTCTTCAGCAACCCGCGTTTTCAGCGGCCCAAATTTCCAGCGACCAAGGCAATGCGGGGATGGCCGGGACAAGCCCGGCCAAGACGAAAAGGGCGGTGCCGTCGCATTCGCGTCCTGGCTTTCGGCTCGAGCTTGTGAATACGAGCCGAACCTCTAGGGATGACAGATCCACAGCGCAGATCGTTCCAACCTGACGCGATCAGACTCTAAGCGACCACTCGGCCAAGACGATCGCCGCAGTTTCGGATGGTTCTATTTAACCAATAAAAACAACAGCCTGCTCTGAATTTCCAGGGCTTGTATGGATGCCGCGAGCCGGCCAGCCGGGCCATGCCGGCACCGGCGCCCGCCAAGACGATGGCGGCGCCGCTCGCCGCGGCCGTGCCCCTGCCGGTTTCGCGACCGACGCCGACGCGGATCGCCGATGCCGGCAGGCCGGAGCGCACGCCGCGCCGGGCGGCTCCGGCCCCGATCCGCGATACGACCCGCACGCCCGACCAGCCGGCCGGCGCCGCCGCCACGCCGACAGCGGGCATGGGCATGACCGCCACCGATGTCCAATCGACCTGGAAAAGCCGGCTTCTGGCTCATCTCGATCGGCACAAGCGCTATCCGGCCAATGCCCGCGGCGCCGAGGGAATATCACTGCTCAGTTTCACGATGGATCGTCAGGGCACGGTGCTCGGCTTCTTCATCGCGCAGTCGTCCGGCTCGGCGGCCCTCGACGAGGAGACGCTTTCGATGATCCAGTGGGCGGCGCCCGGCGAGATGCCGGGGAGCCGGCTGGAATTGACCGTCCCTGTCCGTTTCAGTCTGCGATGACGGCCGATCCGGTGGCCAGAGAACGCCGCGATCGGAGCGGCCGGCGCAAGGTGAAGCCTGCCGGGATTTCTTCCTGCGCCCGGTTTCGCTAGAACGCGCTTTGTTTGATGCGGCTTACCAGGACGGACCCTGAGATGGATATTTTCGAGCGCCTGAAGTCAGCCTCGCAGGCGGAGTGGTCAAGCTATGTCGATCACGATTTCGTCCGGCGGATGGGCGCGGGCACGCTGCCGGCATCGGCGTTCCAGGTCTATCTGGTGCAGGACTACCTGTTTCTGATCCAGTTCGCCCGGGCCTATGCGCTGGCGATCTATAAGAGCCGGACGCTTGCCGACATGCGGGCGGCGCAGCGGGGACTGTCGGCCATTCTCGATGTCGAGATGGACCTGCATGTCCGGCTGTGCGGACGATGGGGCCTGACGCCGGACGCGATCGAGGCCGCGCCCGAGCATCAGGCGACCATTGCCTATACGCGTTTCGTGCTCGATTGCGGCGTCTCGGGCGACCTGCTCGACCTGCATGTGGCGCTGGCGCCCTGCGTCATCGGCTATGCCGAAATCGGCCGTCGCCTGGCGCCCGACGGCGTCGCCGCGCTTGGCGATCATCCCTATCGGGACTGGATCGGCGAATATGCCGGCGAGGTCTATCAGGAGATCGCTCAAGGCGCGCGCGCCCATCTCGCCGGGCTTGCCGCGCGCTCGATGACCGAGCAGCGTTTTGCCGAACTGGCCGGCATTTTCGCCAAGGCCTCGCGGCTCGAGGCGGATTTCTGGCAGATGGCCTTGAATGAAAGCGATGCCTCGACGGCCTGACGGCGCGCTTCGCCTCGTCTCGACCCGGGCCGGCCGACGATCGGCCAGCCGACGACATGCGGCGGCATGGAGGCAGCCGTGTTGCGGGCGCCCCCGGTTGCGCCGCCGCTATCGGGCAGGAGCCCAAGGCCATTGCCGATTCAATGTCTTAGCCGCGCGCGGACGGTGACCGTCGGCTGGTCGTCAGCAGTTATCTTAGAATTCATCTAAACTATTGAGATTGCGTGATATTTCGTTAGAGGCTAAGCAGCCCCTGCGGCAGTGACGGTTCTGGTCGCGACCCGGACCGCCACCGTCGTGTGAATTGCCTGTGCTGCCTTCCGCCGGACGCGCCCATGGCGTGCCGGCGTGTCTGCGGCCCAATAGCGGCGCGACGCTGCGATCGCGAGAATGAAAAAAGATGGCCATGGGCAGGGGGAAATGGCCCCCCTATTCGTCTTAAACCGATGAAAGGCCGGACGGACCTTGCTCGACGACAGGAAGATCATGGCCCTGAACCAGCCCCATGCCAGCGCGCAATCAGGTATGCGCTCCGGACGGCACGGACGCGCCGGCGGAGAGGCGGCATGATCGCGATGGTCGCATCACCCGCGCGCCGGATCCCGATGACCGGCCGTGGCCCGCCGGCGGTATCCCGGTTTCGACGCCTCCGGCCGCAACCGCGCCGGATGACCACGCCCTTTGGGGCTTGAGCGATCCGCAAGCCAGCCCGCTCCTGACCTCCAGGCAGCCAGCCAGCGGCAAGCTCTCGTTCAACAGACGAGTGAGAACAATGGTTGGCGAATACGAGGCGCGGCTGCGCCGCAGGCCCCTGATGAGAATGCGGCGTGCCGTTCCGGCATGGCTGGCGGTTGCATGGGTCGCCATGGCCTTGTCGAGCGCCGGACTGGCGCAGGTCGCGCCGGCGCCGGGCGCCGAACAGGCCGGGTCGACGGCACCGGTCGCCCCGTTGGCTTCGCCGGCCGCTTCCCCTCCCGCACCGACGGCCCCGACGGCTTCGCCGGCGCCTTCCACGGCCGCACCGGCAACCTCCACGGCGACGCCGTCTCCGGCCAATGTCGCGGCCCCGCCCTCGGCATCCGGGCCGGCGGCGCCCGCGGCCGCGCTGCTGCCGCATGACCTGTCGCCCTGGGGCATGTTCATGGCGGCGGACGTCGTCGTGAAAGCGGTGATGCTGGGCCTTGCCTTCGCCTCGCTGGTGACCTGGACGGTGTGGCTTGCCAAGGGCCTGGAGCTGTTCGGCGCCAAGCGCAAGGCGACGCGCGCGGTGCGTAAATTGGCCGAGGCCGACGGCTTGGCCCAGGCAGCGCGTGCGGTCGATGCCGGCTGGACCCGGCGTGGCCCGGTCGCCGACCTCGTCCGCGCCGCCATGCGGGAGACCATACGTTCGTCGGAGCTTTCAGCCGACGGCATCAAGGAGCGGGTGTCGATCGCGCTGTCGCGGATCGAGGCCAAGGCCGGGCGCAACATGGCGAAGGGCACCGGCCTGCTCGCCACCATCGGCTCGACCGCCCCCTTTGTCGGCCTGTTCGGCACCGTTTGGGGCATCATGAACGCCTTTATCGGCATTTCCCAATCGAAGACCACCAATCTGGCCGTTGTCGCCCCCGGCATCGCCGAAGCCCTGCTCGCCACCGCCATCGGCCTGGTCGCGGCGATCCCGGCGGTCATCATCTACAACGTCTTCGCCCGTTCGATCACCGGCTATCGCGCGCTTCTGTCGGATGCCTCGGCTGAGGTCCTGCAGCATTTGTCGCGCGATCTGGCGCGCGACGAGGTCGAAGCCATGCGGCTTCCAACCGCTGCTTCGCCGGCACGGCCGGCCACCATGCAAGCGGCGGCGGAGTAATATCATGGGCGTCAGCCTTAGGGATCCACAGGACGGCGACCTCGCCGAGGTTTCCGATATCAATGTCACGCCGTTCATCGACGTGATCCTGGTGCTGCTGATCATCTTCATGGTGGCGGCACCGCTCTCCACCGTCGATGTCGCCGTCGACCTGCCGGTGTCGAACGCCCAGCCGCAGCCGCGGCCCGACAAGCCGGTGTTCCTGACGGTGAAAAACGACCTCGTCCTGGCGCTCGGCAATGACGACGTGCCGCGCGAGGTGCTGCAGGCGACGCTCGACCGGCAAACCCAGAACGACCGCGAACAGCGGATCTTTCTGCGCGCCGACGGCGCGGTTGCCTATCGCGAGCTGATGAACGTGATGAACCTGCTGCGCCAGGCCGGCTATCTGAAGATCGCCCTGGTCGGTCTCGAGGATACCGGCGCGGCGGCTGGATCAGCCTCCGCAGCCGGCGCGCTGCCCGCGCCCGCCGCGCCGGTCGCGGGTGCGCCGCGGCGATGACTGTCGCGGCGATCGATCGCCGGGGCGATGTCGGATCGCGCCCCTGGCTGAGGCTCGCCGGCTGGACCGGCGCGGCGGTGGTCGTCTGCGCGGTTCACGCCGGCGCGGTCTGGCTTGCGGTCAACTGGCAGCCGGCGGAAGCGGCGGCCGGCGAGCCGCCATCCGCCATCATGATCGAGCTGGCACCGGTTTCGGTGGCGCCGGAAGCGCCGCCGCAGGATGTGGCGCCCGGACCGCAGATGACCCAGGCCGAGCCGTCGCCGGTGCGGCCGGAGCCCGAACCGGAGGTGGAGCGCACGCCGGTCGAGGATACGCCGCCACCGCCGCCGCCCGAGCCCGATATCAGGATCCCCGAACCGCCGCCCATGCCGGATGCCGCGGCCGTGCTGACGCCGCCGCCGCCGCCGAAACCGCAGGTCGAGCGGCCGCCGTCGCCGAGGCCGGTGCAGCGGGTCGAACGGCCACGTCCGGCCCGGCCCGATCGGCCACGGGTGCGCCAGACCACCGCGCCGCCGACGGCGCAGGCGCAGCGCGCCGATACCGCGGCCGCTCCCTCCGCCGGCGCGGCCGCGGCTTCCGCCGCCGCGCAGGCCAATTGGCGCAGCAGCCTGATGGCCCATCTCAACCGCTTCAAGCGCGCGCCGCCCGGCGCGACCAGCGGCGTCGTGCAGGTCGCCTTCAGCATCGACCGGTCGGGTCGGGTGCTGTCGTCGCGCCTGGTTCGCGGCTCCGGCGACAGCGCGCTCGACAACGAGGCGGTCTCCATGATGCGCCGCGCCAGTCCGGTGCCGGCGCCGCCGCCCGGGGTCGGCGGTGGCGGGTCGATCTCGTTCTCGGTTCCGGTCCGGTTCAACAGATGATGTCCATGCTCAAGCTCGTTCCAAGATCTGCCGAGCCGTCGCCCCGGCCGGCCGGCGCGGGTTCGCTGTTCGAACTCGACGGCGTCAGTTTCGCGATCCCCGGCCGCGTGCTGCTCGAACCCTTGACCATGAGCCTGCCGGCGCGGCGCGTCGTCGGCCTGATCGGCCATAACGGTTCGGGCAAGTCGACGCTGGTCAAGCTTCTGGCCCGCCAGCAGCCGGCCTCGGCCGGCACGATCCGTTTCGAGGGCAAGGCGCTGGAGGCCTGGGGCGACCGGCCCTTCGCGCGCAAGGTCGCCTACCTGCCGCAACAGACACCACCGGCCTCCGGCATGCTGGTCAAGGAACTGGTGGCGCTCGGCCGCTATCCCTGGCACGGCGCGCTTGGCCGCTTCGGCCGGATCGACCGCGACAAGGTGGCCGAGGCCATGGCCCTGACCGATGTCGAGCCCTTCGCCG
>BFBZ01001743.1_pt1 | contig 13614 bp, 11 predicted proteins | sample 1888401 | NCBI WGS metagenome assembly BFBZ01 (sample SAMD00112614, study PRJDB3348) | symbiont metagenome | host: Chara braunii | reverse complement strand
TTTCTCGTCTTCCCCGACTTCCAGATCATGGGTTTCACCGCCATTACCGCCTTCGAGGTTGCAAATCTGGCGGGCGAAAGGGAGCTCTATCGCGTGACGCTCCTGTCGGAGGCAGGTGGGCTCGTGCGCTCGTCGGCAGGGTTCAGTGTCGAAACCGAACCCTTTGGCGACAGTTCGTTTGATTCCCTCTTCATAGGCGCAGCCACACAAGTCTCCTCCATGTCACCGGCGACGCTCGATTATATCCGTCAGTCGGCGAAAGTCTGCCGGCGTGTCGCGGCCCCCTGCACGGGCGCGTTCACTTTGGCGGAAGCCGGCCTGCTTGATGGGCGCCGCGCCACGACACATTGGGTCTACGCGCGTGAATTGCGCGATCGTTTCCCCGCTTTGAAAGTCGACGAGGACAAGATCTTCATCATCGACGGATCTATCTGGACATCCGCAGGCATGACCGCCACCATCGATCTCGCCCTTGCGATGATCGAGAAAGACCATGGCGAGGAACTGGCCCGCGCCGTTGCAAAGAAGCTGGTCGTCTATCATCGCCGCGCCGGCGGACAGTCGCAATTCTCAACCCTTCTGGAACTGGAACCGAAATCGGACCGGGTTCAACGCGCCCTCGATTTTGCAGGACGAAACCTGCGCAAGATCGTCTCGGTCGAGGAACTGGCGGAAGCGGCCAGCCTCAGCCCTCGCCAGTTCAACCGCGTCTTTCGCAGCGAAACCGGGCAGTCGCCGGCAAAGGCGATCGAGAACATGCGGGTCGAGGCAGCCCGGCTGATGATCGAGGACGGACGCCATTCGATGGACGAGATCGCCGTCGAAGTCGGCTTTGCCGACCGCGAACGCATGCGGCGAGCCTTCCTGCGCGTGCTCGGCCAACCGCCTCAGACAATCCGCCGCAATGTTCGCGCCGTCGCTTGAGTTTCGAGATCAGGCTTGGGCTGAAGCGCGATGACCTGTGCATTCGCTGATTTATGTCACAAGCTCGTAACAACCCCTGATTAGGTCGATAGCGTTCAACCTTAACGCGGGGGCGTTTATGAAAAAGCTTATCTCTGTCATTGCATTTGCCATGCTGTCCGGCACGGCTGCGTCGGCTTCCGATTATGTATCCTATATCGATTATCCTCAGCCGAAAGACGAAAGCCGCGAATTCTATACGGCGATCGAGATCCCTGCCGGCAGCTTCACCAAATACGAGATCGACGCCAAGACCGGTCACATCGTTGTCGACCGCTTCCAGTCCATGCCGGTCGCCTATCCGGCGAACTACGGCTCGATCACTAGCTCGCTCGGTGGTGACGGCGATCCGCTCGACGCCATCGTCTATTCGCGCGAGCCCATCGTTCCCGGCGCTATCATCCGCGTTCGGGCGATCGGCGTTCTGAAGATGATCGACGGCGGCGAGGTCGACAACAAGATCGTCGCCGTTCCGACGACGAAGATCGATCCGACCTATGACAACGTCAAGGAGATCTCAGATCTTCCAAAGCTGGAACAGGACCGCCTGCAGGCGTTCTTCCGCGTCTACAAGCAGCTTCCGGACGCCCGTAAGGTTGTCGAAGTCGGCGGCTTCGAGACGGCAGAAAACGCTCGCAACGAAGTCGCTGCAGCGATCAAGGCCTATAGCGAGAAAAAGTAAAGTCAGCAGAAGGGAGCGGCATCTGCCGCTCCCTTTGAAACACAGCCTTCTCAAAGCCGACCGATCGCGCCCCCACGATCGGTCGGCAAATCTAACGAGAAGCGCTGGCCAATTCATTGACTTGCTCCAACCCGTAAGCGGCGGTATCCCCTTCAGCACGGCAGGCTGGATCTCGCCACGCGCGCTCCTGCCGATATCAGGCGCCGAGGTCATCACTTCATGGATGGCGAAAGAGGTCTATAGGCTGCATATCAACTCATGGAAGTCTTCTCGATTGATGATGCGGGCTTGTCACCTCCGCAGCCGTCAAACTAAAATCTGCCTCTGCCTCTGCCTCGAAGACATTCTAGTCAATTGCGCTTCCAATACCGGTTATCAATAAAATGACTTGGAGAAAATAGCGGCAATTGCACTTATTATTGATGGATCATGAACAGATAAAATGCTCCACTAATCAAATATCATCACGATGCTGAGCTGCCATGGAGTGATGGCATCTGTATTATTTTGCACCGCATTGATGCAAAATATCGTTTCAAGAAAGCTTTGCTTCGGTAATTGAGAAAACCTCCACTCACTCATCCTCATATTGAGGGCAGCATAGTGGATATGTGCAGGTGGTACGATGGTGAACTGGTTGATATCTGACAGATAAAATAAAGCCCGCTCGAAGCGGGCTTTATTCTTATTCGGCGGCAGCCTCGGTCTTCGGCTTGCGGCTTCGTTTCGGCGTTGCCACCTCCGTCGCAGCAACGGCAGCCGGTTTGGCCTTGGCGGCCTTTGGCGCCGGTTTACTTGGGGCAGACTTCGCAGCAGCCGGCTTGGCTGCAACAGCTTTTGCTGCGGCAGGCTTTGCTGCGGCAGGCTTCGCTACAGCGGCTTTGGTCGCAGCAGGTTTAGCAGCAGCAGGCTTTGCCTTTGCCTTCGAGGCCGCCGCGCTTCCTTTTGCCTTGCCCGCATTCAGCGATGCGACACGTCGCAGACGATTTTTCTCAAGCGCCTGCTGAAAGCCGGAATCCTTCTCCGCGTGATGCGCGAGATCGTCGAGAAACTCTGACACCTGCTTGATGGATTCAACAACGATATAGTTCAGCCCCGCGCCTGCATTGATAGAGTCGCGGCCGACCGTGACTCCGAAGCCGCCGGGAACACGCTGAAACCATGTGGAACGCCACTTCTTGAAGCCGGCGATGTCTCGCTCATACTCCTCAAGATATCCCTTCTGTTCTTCTACTCTTGCCCGAAAGGTATCAACTACATTCCGCGCTCCAGCCTTCGGCTTTTCAGCCTTCTTTGAAGACCATTTCTCCAGAAAGTTTGCCATTGTGTGTTTCCCTTCAAGTTGGCGTTCCGTCCAAGCGGCCGTTTGCTTCGAAAAAGCGAAACGGTACTCCTCCACGTGGATAACGTGCTATATGTATAAGATACGTATATAATGGCAATATTGTCCGCCATAATTGTCGGCTAACGGCTTTCTCGCTTAGGCAGCTTTCAGCCCTCCAGCCGCGATGACAATGGTGGCGATGTACATTCGAGCGCTGATGATAGTGTCTCGTTGATCTTTTGCTCGACACTCTGCAGGGCCCTCTAAGGAGCAGGAAGGCTACCGAGCAGATGCGGCGGTCAGAAACTCTCCTCTTCTACTGCATCCATACATCATGAGATCTGCAAGGCGCACCTAGATGATTTCGCATTGAAGTGGCGCGCATCTGTCAGTTCGTTGTTCGGCGAATTCATGATCGGCTGCTTGAAACGATAGCGGGAACCGAGAGGTCTTCTCAGTTCCCGGCATCATGCCTGTCGGTTGTCACTATATGACGATGCAGTGCTTCAGGCCGCCTTCAGCAGATCGCCATGCGGATCAAGGACGAACTTCGTCGCGGCACCCTGATCGAAGCTCTCATAGCCTTGGGCGGCATCATCGAGCGAGATGATCTTGGCATTGACGATATCGGCTATCGGCAACCGATCATGCAGGATCGCCTGCATGAGCTGCCGGTTGTACTTGATAACAGGTGTCTGGCCCGTGTGGAACGACTGCGCCTTCGCCCAGCCAAGCCCGAAGCGCAGCGACAGGCTGCCCTGCTTGGCCGCAGCCTCGGCAGCGCCGGGATCTTCCGTGACGTAAAGTCCGGGAATGCCGATCGAGCCGGCCGCGCGCGTGATCTCCATCATCTGATTGAGCACGATCGCCGGCTGTTCGCCGCCCGCATGACCGCGAGCCTCGAAGCCAACGGCGTCGATGGCACTATCCACCTCGTTGACGCCGACGACTTGCGCGATCATGTCGCCAAGACGATCACTCTTGGAGAGATCAATGGGCTCGAAGCCGACATTGGCCGCATGTGCAAGCCGATCCTTGTTGAAATCGCCGATCATGACGACAGCAGCCCCCAGGATGCGAGCAGAAGCAGCAGCAGCCAGACCGACAGGGCCAGCGCCCGCGACATAGACCGTGGACCCTACGCCGACGCCTGCACGAACGGCGCCGTGAAAGCCGGTCGGCAGGATATCGGATAGCATCGTGAGATCGCGGATCTTCGCCAGAGCCTGATCGCGATCGGGGAATTTCAGCAGGTTGAAATCCGCATAAGGCACCGTGACGTAACGCGCCTGACCGCCGATCCAGCCGCCCATGTCGACGTAGCCATAAGCGCCGCCGGCGCGCGCCGGATTCACCGTCAGACAAACTCCGGTATCCTGCGATTTGCAGCAACGGCAACGGCCGCATGCCACGTTGAACGGCACGGAGACGATATCGCCGATCTCGAGCATTTCGACATCGATGCCCTTTTCGATGACCTGTCCGGTGATTTCATGTCCGAGTATCAGGCCCGGCATGGCCGTGGTGCGGCCGCGCACCATGTGCTGGTCCGATCCGCAGATATTCGTGGAGATCACCTTCAGAATCACGCCATGCTCGATGCGGCGGCCATCCGGCGCCTCCAGTTTCGGGTCGTCAATATCGCGAACCTCGACTTTGCCAGGCCGCACATAGACCACGCCTCTGTTCCCAGTCATGCCATCTCCTCCTTGGTTTAACGCTTGATCATCATTGCCCACAATTCCTCATGGGCATCTTCGGATCGGCCCGCTCCTCAACGGGCTGAACAGCAGCAAATCGGTCACGGCGACCGCATGGGCGGCGCCCTGTCCGGCACGTCCATGACTGACGCGATATGGCGAGACGTGAACGGAGTGATCTTGCGGCCCCTCCCTTCGCCTCCCGATCACCCTCCGCGATCAATCGAGTCTACCGTCAAGGCTGGTTTCCGGGCTTCGGACCTATCCCTCTGGATGGCCTCGACACCTTCCCGGTCAACAGACCAGTGGCATTGGTCGAGACTTTCGGTCCGCTACCGTTGCGGGGGCAGCACCGGCCTATCACCGGTTTCCCAATTATCCATCCGGACTCTATCCGGATGGCACCTTGAACTTGTCCAGAAGATCACGCCCGGTGATGTGGCGCGCACAGGAAAACGACATCAGCGCCCTGTAGGACGACATGAAGCGTTTTCGTCTCGCATTGCCGTCCGAGCCGGATTTTGGCCCTGAGCTAACTCTCAGGAGAGCGGGTGTCCGCCGGCGTCGAAGAGATGGTACCGATCGCCCTTCGGCGAAAAGGAAAGGCGCGCGCCGGCTCGATAGTCGGACTTGCCTTCCTGGCGGATGATGACCGGCTTCAAGCCACCCATATCGATATAGATGTAGGAGTCGGAACCGAGGTTTTCCGAGTGCATGACCGTGCCCGACCATACCCCGCCTGACTGCTCTATGATTAGATGCTCCGGGCGGACGCCAACGGTCTCGGCCTTGTAAGCCTTGGCATCCTCGCCCGTCATGAAATTCATCTCGGGTGAGCCGATGAACTTAGCGACGAAAAGGTTCTGCGGGTTTTCGTAAAGCTCCAGCGGCGAGCCGACCTGCTGCACGATACCGTCCCGCAGCACGACGATCTTGTCCGCCATGGTCATGGCCTCGACCTGATCGTGGGTCACATAGATCATGGCCGTGTCGGAGAGGTTCTTGTTGAGTTGGGCGATTTCGATGCGCATCTGCACGCGCAGCGAAGCATCGAGATTGGACAGCGGTTCGTCGAACAGGAAGACCTTCGGGTTACGAACGATCGCACGACCGATGGCGACGCGCTGGCGCTGGCCGCCCGACAAGGCCTTGGGCAGCCGCTTGAGGTAAGGCACGAGCTGCAGCTTTTCCGCCGCCGCCATCACCATCCTCTCGATCTGGTCCTTCGGCAGTTTTTGAAGCTGCAGCGAATAGGCCATGTTGTCGTAGACAGTCTTGTGCGGATAGAGCGCATAGGATTGGAAGACCATGGCGATGCCGCGCTGCGAGGGACCAATATCGTTGACGACCCTACCGCCAATCTCGAGCGTTCCGTCGGAAATCTGCTCCAGACCGGAGATGCAGCGCAACAGGGTCGACTTGCCGCAGCCGGAAGGCCCGACGAAAGCGACGAATTCACCCGATTTGATATCGAGGTTGATGTTCTTCAGGACTTCGACCGCGCCATAGCGCTTGTAGAGATTACTGATTTTGACGTCGGCCATGAGGTACTCCACTTCAGAATTTTATGAGGATGACGATGCGGGATGTTACTTGCCGACACCCTGGCTCAGGCCCTTGATGAACTGCCGCGAGAAGATCACGTAGAGCAGGATCAAAGGCACCGCGCCGAGCGTCAGCGCCGCAAGCAGCGCCGGATAGTCGCTCAGAAATTGGCCGACGAACTGCTGGACGCCGAGGGTAACGGTCTGATTGCTCTTGCTGGGCGCCAGCACGAGCGGGAACCACAGATCGTTCCAGACAGGCAGCATCGTCAGCGTCGCCACTGCGGCAAGCCCCGGCTTGACGACCGGAAGCGCGATCAGAAAGGTGCGGAATTCGCCTGCGCCATCGATACGCGCCGCCTCCTTCAGTTCGGTGGGAACCGTGCGGAAATAGGCAACCATCAAGGTGACCGCGATCGGGATGCTCATCGCGGTATAAACGAGGATCAGCGCGGTCAACGTGTCGATCAGGTTCCACGAGATCATGATCTCAAGGATCGGCACGGTGCCAAGGCGTATCGGCAGCATGATGCCGACTATGAAAAGGCCAGCAAGTATGGGCGCGAGCCGCACCTTGTATTCGACAAGGCCGTAGGCAGCGAGCGTCGCGGTTACGATCGTGAGTACGATCGTAACCACCGTGACAATCAGGCTGTTCTGATAGTTCAGAAGGAAGTTGCCGCGCGTGAAGACACGCAGATAGCCATCGATGCCGAAGGTCTTGGTCGTCGGCAGATCGAACGGACCTCCGAAGATCGCCGGTGTCGTCTTGAACGAATTCATGATGACGAGAAGGATCGGGCCGATGGCCAGCAGGACAAAGAAGATCAGCAGCGCATGCACAACGATGCGGTCAGCGGTCCATGCCCGCCCATCTTTGCTTTTGCGTGCGGTGTGTACGGCCTTGTCGTCAGATAATGTCATGGTCATGCCTGATCCTCCTCAGATCTGGTGGGGCTTCAGGCGGCGCTGGACGAGCCAGAAATAGATCGCAGTCACGACGAGGATGATCAGGAAGATCACTGTTGCAACCGTTGCACCGAGGTCGATATCGGCGACCTGGCCGCTCGACCCGAAGAAGGTGCGATAGAAGAGAGTGCCGAGAATATCAGTGCTGTAGTTCGGCCCGGGTGCTGCGCCGTTGAGTGCGAAGACGAGGTCGAAACCGTTGAAGGTCCAGATATAGGTCAGGATGACGATCAGCCCGAATTGCGGTGCGATCAACGGAAACTTGATGCCCCAGAAAATGCGCCAGTTGCTGGCGCCATCTATGCGGGCGGCCTCGACGATATCCTCGGGCACCGCAAGCAAGGCGCTGTAGAGAAAGATCATCGGAATGCCGACATATTGCCAGACCGACATCAGCGAGATCGTCGGCAGTGCCGTCAGTTCATTGCCGAGCAATGGGAAGTGCACGAGACCCCAGAGCGGATTGATGATCAACCGCCAGATAAAGCCGACAATGACGACGGAGAGTGTGGCGGGAATGAAGAGCAGCGTGCGATAGACGCCTTCGGAACGGCGCAGCAGACCCGAGGTCAATAATGCGGCCATCAACAGGCCGATCGGCACCTCAACGATCAGGTGGATCGCGAAATATTCGATATTGTTCAGCAGCGCATTCCAGAAGCGAGCACTCGTGACGGGATGCGTGAAGAGATAGTAGTAATTCTGCAAACCGACAAAGATACGCCCCGCAGAGCTTTTGGTATCGAAGAAGCTCATCAGGATGGAAAGAGCCAGCGGCAACACGGCAAAGGCGACATAGATCGTCAGAGCCGGCAAAACGAACAGCACCAAGCTGATGCGCGCGGTTGTTGGGCGTATCACTCGGAAGGCCTCCCATTCCTGTATGAACGTCGTAGATGCGAAGAGGGCCTGCATGTCTTCCCGCGAAGGATGACAGGCAGGCCCAAGAGATTTACTTCTGTGGCTTGTACCAGGAATCGAGACCCTTCTGCAGCTCGGCGGTGGCGGTATCGGGCGTCAGCTTGTCGCTGGTCATCATGACCTGCAGCACGCGCCAGATCTCGTCGTCGAGCGGAGGGTTACCGGCGCTGAGCCGATCAAGCGCGAGACGCGGCGTAAGCTCGGCACCCTTCTTCAGATCGGCGAATTTCTGCGCCAGCTCGTTCTTGTAGGTGACCGGTTTTGAGCCCATGGCAAAGAATCCCGGAGCCTCATTGACATAGAGCTCCTGGAACGCGGGGCTGGCAAGCCAGGTCAGGAATACCTTGGCGGCATCCTTGTGTTTGCCGGCGGCATTGAGGCCGATTGCCATATCGGGCATTTCCTGCAGATAGCGCTTGCCATCGGCGGTCGCCGTCGGCGGACCGAAGACGCCGACATTGAGGCCGGTTGCCGTCACCTGATTGATGTTCCAGGAACCGTCAGGCAGGATCGCCGCGCGGCCGATCGTGAACAGCTGCGTCATGTCGGCATATTGGAGGCTGGCCTGACCATCGGGCATGAACGGACGCCAAGAAGCGAAGGCCTTGAAGGCCGCGACAAAATCCGGATCCGTCAGCTTTTTCGTGCCGTTGATCAGGCCTTGGCGGCCCTCCTCGCCCTTCCAGTAAGAAGGACCGATATTGTAGAGGCCGTTATAGGCAAGCTGCCAGCTTTCGGCAGAGCCATAGGCGAGCGGCGTGTATTTGCCGTTGCCCTTGATCTTCTGAAGGACTGCAGTGAATTCGTCCGCCGTCTTTGGCGGCTCAATACCCAATTCCTTGAAGATATCGACATTGTAGTAGAAGCCGGCGAGTACCGCAGCAATCGGTAGGCAGAAAGGCTCGCCCTTGGCATCAGCCCAGGCCGCCTTCGATGTATCGCTGAAATCCTTGATCGGAGCGAAGTCCTTCAGCGGCTCGAAATAGCCGCGACGGATCCATTCGCGGTTCACGTCGAATGGCCGGCAGGTCATCAGATCCGGACCAGCGCCGGCATCGATCTGCGACTGAATGGCAGCATTGTATTCATTGGTATTGATCGGAGCGAACTCGACCTTGATCTCCGGATGCTCCTTTTCGAAGGCCGGGAGCAGCTTGTCCTGCCAGACGGCAATATCCTCCGTGCGCCAGCTTCCCAACTTGATCGTCACGGGATCCGCGGCAAACGCGCTGCCGGCCATAAGTGCCAGGCCCAGCGACGCGACGGCGCCCTTGATGCATGCATGCTTCGAACGCATCTGAAATGCTCCCCTCTTTTTGTGCTTGGATTGCGCAGCGCCGATTGGCACTCGCAATGAACGATAAAAAGATACATCTCAATACAATATGTGACAAGAAGTTTTTTCTCTTTCCATTTTTGTCTTATGTGGTATTTATTTGTCGCATGTGACGGTTGGCGATATTGGTATCCAGGGGGAAGTTTTTATGATTGGCGTAGGGATCTTGGGGTCGGGCTTCATCAGCGATTGCTATGCGGATGCGCTTCTTGACGTGCGCAATGGCCAGCTGGTGGCCTGCTATTCGCGCAATGGCGAGCGCGCCGCCGAGCTTGCCAGGAAATGGGGACCCGGCGTTACGGCTTATCAGGATATGGATACGCTCTGCGCCGATCCGGCCGTACAGCTTGTGGTGATCGCGCTGCCGAACGAAGTGCATCTCGAAGCCGTCAGGATCGTCGCCCGTCACGGCAAGGCCGTGGTCTGCACCAAGCCGCTCGCGCGCACCGAAGAGGAAGCCGCCGAAATGCTTAAGGTGGTGATCGAGGCCGGCATATGGCATGGCTACGCCGAGAGCTCGGTTTTTTCGCCCAATATCGCCAAGGCGTACCAGATGGTGCAGGCCGGCGGCATTGGCGATCTACTGACCATGCGGGCGCGCGAGGCACATTCGGGACCGCATGCCCCGCATTTCTGGGACGCCGAGACGGCGGGCGGCGGCGCCCTGCTCGACATGGGCTGCCACACGGTCGAATCAGCGCGGCATTTCTTCGGCAAGGACAATCCGATTGTCGAGGTCATGGCCTGGGGCGCAACGCTTGCCCATTCCGACAAGACGACCGGGGAAGACACCGCGATCGCGCTTTTGAAATTCGCAGGCGGCCAGCTCGCGACGATCGAATCCTCATGGATCGAAAAAGGCGGCATGCAATTGCGCCATGAACTTGTGGGATCGGCTGGCCGCATCGTCACCGACAGTTCCGTCGGTCCGGTCTGGGGTTTCATTGAGAAGCCGGTCGGATATCTTGTGGAAAAGGCGAATGCCGATACCGGCTGGGTCTATCCCGTTCCCGAGGAAACGCGTGCTTATGGATTCTCGCAGCAGATGCGCCACTTTGTTGATTGCTTTGCCGCGGGAACTCAGCCAGTGGAAACCTTCGAGGACGGCGTCATGGTCAACCGCATCCTGGACGCCTGCTACCGTTCGATGCGGACGAAAATGTGGGAAAAGGTGACGATAAGCTGATGGTCAGGATGGACGGCGCAGTCGCCCCACTTCAATCGGACTCCCCCGAACCGCTCTGGCAGCAGGCTGCCAAGGCGATTACCCGTGAGATCACAGCCGGGAAACTTTCGCCGGGCAGCCGCCTGCCGCCGGAACGCGATCTGATCGACCGACTGGCGATCAGCCGCGTGACGTTGCGGCGCGCCTTGCAGAGCCTGGTCAGCAGCGGTGTGTTGGTGTCCTCCCATGGCCGCGGCTGGTATGTGGCGACCGAGGCCCATCAGGAATTCCCCCAGACGCTGGAGTCCTTCAGCGAGACCGCTGCAAGGCTCGGTCTCAAGGCATCGTCGGAAGTCCTGAGGGCCGAGGAAGCCTCGGCCACGCTCGATCAGGCGGAGGAGCTTTCGATCGCCCCGGGCTCAAGGCTGTTTCACCTCGTGCGTATCCGTAAGCTCGACGGCGTACCCGTTGCTGTCGACAGTTCCTATTTCCCAGCCCTGAGCGAATTGAACCTTTCGTCAGCGGATTTCGGCTCGGCCTCACTCTTTCGCCTGATGAGCGATGCCGGCATCGAACTCAGCCGGGCAGAATCGACGATCGAGGCGCAGGAGGCGGATCTGGTGACCGCCAAGCATCTGGGGATCGAGGCCGGAATGCCGATCCTCACCATGTATCAGCTCATCGAAGATAGCGCCGGAAAGCCGCTGATATCCTCGACCATACGTTATGCCGGCGATCGATATCGCCTTCGGACCTCCTTCAGCCGCGTCAAGACAGGCGGATAGGCTGAGGGAAGGAAGGATCGAAAACATGGCAGGGTGAAGCCTGCCTTCGCAACAATCGACGACGGATCGTCGCTGGCGCCTTGCGCCTGCGGAAGGCCTCGTTTTGTCTATAAGCAAGGAGAGACCAGTTGCCCAAAGGATATATCCCGCTCGCAGAAGCTCGCGCCGCACAGGCCGATGCCCTGGCCAAAGCCATCGCTGCGATTTCAGCAGATATCGAGCTTTTGCAAGGCCGCGGCGTCCTTGAAGGTCCCGGCCCCATATTCCTCGGCATCGGCGCAAGCTTTGCCGCCAGTGCCGCTGCCGTTTGGACGCTGAGGAGCCGCGCCATTCATAGCTGGCGCCTCAATGCCGGCGAGCACCCGCTCCCCTTTCCTGCCACCTCCCATCCCCTGATCGGTGTTTCGCAGAGCGGCAAGAGCTCGGAAACGCTGGCGACGCTGAATACGGTCGAAGAGCGGTTGCGCTTCTCCGTCGTCAACGCCAAAGATTCGCCGATCGAGGCAACCTCCGCCGTCAGCATATCGCTGGGCAATATCCCGGACAGCTATGCCTCCACCATCGGTTATACCGCGACGATCGCTGCTCTCGGCATGATCGCCGAAGCCTGGGATGGCGGCTCGATCGATCTCAGCTGGCCGGCGGTTTCCGATGCCCTTCGCGCTGCGGAGAAAAGCCTCGCGAGCCGGATAGCCAACCTGATCGTCCCGCTGCAAACAGCCCAATATGTCGATTGCGTCGGAGCCGCGCCGTCAGTCGGCTCGGCTGAGGTCGGCTCCCTGTTGCTGCGCGAGATCGCGCGCATCCCATCGACGGGCATGTCCACACGCCAATATCTACATGGCGCGATGGAATCGGCCGGTCAGGGCGTTCACATCATCTTCGGCGAGGAGCGTGAACTCCAGCTTGCTCAGAAGCTCGCCCGTGCCGGTCACGACGTCATTCTCGTAAGCCCGCTCGATATCGATGAGGAAAACCACCTGGCGCATATCGCCATCCCCTCCCTCACGCCGGCGCAACGCCCTATTATCGAGGCATTGGTCATGCAGACCATTGCGGTCGAAACCGCGATCGCACGAGGGCTCGATCCCGACGCTTTCGTGTTCGAAAACAACGATACCAAAGTCGCCTGAGGGGGCTCGGATATGACGGATTGCCTGCTTGCGCTCGATATCGGCGGCACCAAGACCCATCTGGTCATCGAGGATATCCACGGCGCGCGGCTCCTCGACACCGTCCTGCACAGCCGCGAATGGGACGCCGAACCGGCCGACCTGGCCGCTGAATGGATTGCGGAGCGTATCACGCCGCATATCCCGGCAGGCGGGCGCGTCGCCGCCATGGCCTTCGGCGCCCAGGGCATCAACCGCGCGGAGACGGCAGAGGACTTGCAGAAAGCGCTTGCCGGCCATGGCCTGCGCGCAAGCATCGTCAACGACGCCTCCCTGATCGCGCTGGCCGCGGGCTTTCCCGACGGCATCGGCATCATCGCCGGAACCGGCGCGATCGGTGTCGGAAAAGATGCCTCCGGTGCGCATCTCGCAACCGGCGGCTGGGGGCCGGTGATCGGCGATGAAGGTGGGGCCGCCGCCTTGGTGCGCGAGGCCACCCGCGCCGCCCTACGCGCCCTCGACGAGGGCAAGCCCGATGACGGTCTGCTTGGCGCACTGATCCGCGATTTTGGAGTTGCCGATGCCGAGCGGCTGACACGCAAGGTCAATGACGAGCCGACTTCGGACAATTGGGCGCCGCATTGCCCGGCCATCTTTGCCGCCGCCGCCGCTGGTTCACAGCTTGCCGCCCGCGTCATCGACGAAGGCGCGCAATATCTGGCAGCGCTGGTTGATCAGCTAGTGGCGCGCGGTGCTGTCGGAACAGACATCGTTGTCGCCGGCAGCGTCATCGTCAATCAACCGCCGCTCTTCGAAGCCTTCAAGCATCACGTATCCGCGCGGCACAACCATCTGCGGATCCACAAGCTGACCATCCCGCCCGTCGAGGGTGCAGTGTTCCTCGCACGTCGGGCGTTTGAGGCGGTTAAATAAAGGCGAGGCTCAGCGCAGCTTCGCCTGCCGATTTGGCGAACAGAAATGGTCTTCTGCCATGATTTTTTGGGCGGACGTGAATTTCCCACTTGAGCCGAACCTAACGTCATACCGTATGGAAAAGTCCCGAAGGAGTTTTCGATGCCAGGTTGCACCCAGGATGAGGTTCTGATCACCGCT
>BFBZ01001732.1_pt1 | contig 13615 bp, 12 predicted proteins | sample 1888401 | NCBI WGS metagenome assembly BFBZ01 (sample SAMD00112614, study PRJDB3348) | symbiont metagenome | host: Chara braunii | reverse complement strand
TCGCTCGGGCGCGGCCTGGTGCGCGCCGACGTGGCGGCGATCCTGTTCGACGAGCCGCTGACGGTGATCGATCCGGCACTGAAATGGGAGCTGCGCTCCAAGCTCAAGGTGCTGCACCGCGCGCTCGACCTCACCATGATCTATGTGACGCACGACCAGACCGAGGCGCTGACCTTCGCCGACACCGTCGTCGTCATGTACGACGGCGCCGTCGTGCAGATCGGCACGCCGGAGGAACTCTTTGCCCGGCCGTCGCACACCTTCGTCGGCTACTTCATCGGCTCTCCCGGCATGAACATCCTGCCGGCCCGGGTCGAGGGTCGGCGGGCGGAGGTCGCCGGTCGCACCCTCGCACTCGCTCGCAGCTATACGACTCTGCCCGCCAAGGCGCGGATCGAGGTCGGCATCCGCCCCGAATTCGTGAGTGTAGCGCCGCCTGCGCCAGATCTTGCCACGGCGAAAGTCGACCGTGTCGACGATCTCGGCCGCAGCCGCTTTGCCCATGTCCGGTTGGGTGAGCAGCGGGTGGCCGCACGCGTCCCGCGCGGCGTACCGGTGGGGGACGAGGTCGGGCTGCAGTTCGACCCGGCCCAGATCCACGTCTATGCAGACTCCCACCTCATCGAAGGACAGCGCGTCGAAGGGGAAGTGTGATGGAGAAGATCCCCAACCAGAAGGCCTGGTTCCTGGTCCTGCCCGTCTTCGTGCTGGTCGCCTTCTCCGCGATCATTCCGCTGATGACCGTGGTCAACTATTCGGTGCAGGACACGTTCGGCAACAACAAGTTCTTCTGGAACGGGGTCGGCTGGTACCAGGAATTGCTCGATCCATCGACCGAGCTGGGCGGACGCTTCTTCGCCTCGCTTTGGCGCAACCTGATCTTTTCCGCCATCGTGCTGGCGATCGAAATTCCGCTGGGTATCGTGGTGGCACTGGCCATGCCGAGGGCCGGCAAAGGTGTCGCCTTCTCGCTGGTCGTGCTGGCGCTGCCGCTGCTGATCCCCTGGAACGTGGTCGGCACGATCTGGCAGATCTTCGGCCGCAGCGACATCGGCCTGCTCGGCTGGGCCCTCAACCGGCTGGGCCTCGATTACAACTACGTCGCCGACCCGATCGACGCCTGGGCGACCATCGTCGTCATGGATGTCTGGCACTGGTCGAGCCTGGTGGCGCTGCTCTGTTATGCCGGCCTGAAGTCGATCCCCGACGCCTATTACCAGGCCGCCAGCATTGACGGCGCCTCGCGCTGGGCGGTGTTCACCGCCATCCAGTTCCCCAAGATGCGCCATGTCCTGGTGATCGCCGCCCTGCTGCGCTTCATGGACTCCTTCATGATCTACACCGAACCCTTCGTCGTAACCGGCGGCGGGCCAGGCAATTCGACGACCTTCCTTTCGATCGAGCTCGTCAAGCTGGCACTCGGCCAGTTCGACCTCGGCAAGGCCGCCGCCATGTCGATCGTCTACATGCTGATCATCATCATCGTGTGCTGGGCCTTCTTCACCGTGATGACCAATGCCGGCGCCGATCACGACCGCGATCAAGGGCAGAGGGGAGGAAAGCCATGATCTACGCCCTGCCCGGCAGACAGCTGATCATGCTGCTCTTCCTCGTGTTCCTGCTGCTGCCGATCTACTGGCTCGTGAACATGAGCTTCAAGACCAACGTCGAGATCACAACAACCATGAACTTGTGGCCGGAGCGTCCGACGCTCGCCAATTACGCCGTCATCTTCAGCGATGCGAGCTGGTACTCGGGCTACATCAATTCGCTGAAGTACGTGGTGATCAACACGCTGCTCTCGATCAGCTTCGCGCTTCCCGCCGCCTACGCCTTCTCGCGCTACCGCTTCCTCGGCGACAAGCACCTGTTCTTCTGGCTGCTGTCGAATCGCATGGCGCCGGCCGCCGTGTTCGCGCTGCCGTTCTTCAATCTCTATTCCGCCATCGGCCTGTTCGACACGCCCTGGGCGGTGGCACTGGCCCACTGCCTGTTCAACGTGCCGCTGGCGGTCTGGATCCTCGAAGGCTTCATCTCTGGCGTGCCACGCGAGATCGACGAGACGGCCTTCCTCGACGGCTACTCCTTCCCGCGCTTCTTCGTGAAGATCCTGATGCCCCTGATCGCCAGCGGCATCGGCGTCGCCGCCTTCTTCTGCTTCATGTTCTCCTGGGTCGAGCTCCTGCTCGCCCGCACGCTCACTTCGGTGAATGCCAAGCCGATCGCCGCCGTCATGACCCGCACCGTGTCGGCCGCCGGCATGGACTGGGGCGTGCTAGCGGCGGCCGGGACCCTCACCATCCTGCCCGGCGCGGTGGTGATCTGGTACGTGCGCAACTATATCGCGCGCGGCTTCGCGCTCGGCCGGGTGTGAGGAGCCGCCATGGAAAGCCCCTTCGACTGGATGGCCTGGACGCCGGCGACCGCCTGTTTCTTCGGTGTCGTCGCTCTTCTTCTCGCCACCATGACCTGGTTCGCCCTGGCCCGGCCGGAGGTCGAGCGCGTCGGCGTTCTGGGATTTCCCACGACCCGTGGCGACAGGCTGTTCCTGTCGCTGGTGGTCGCGGCGATCACCCATCTCGTCTGGATCGGACTGTTCGGCGTCCAGACGATCGCCACCTTGCCCATAGGGGATGGTTTCGACGTGTCGAGCCTATGGCTCGCCACGGCTCTCTCGTTGGCCCTGGCTTTTATCCTGTTCCGTATCGTCTAGGCCGACGCAACCAAGAAGATCCGAACTGCGCGGACGTCATTGCAGCCTGTCGTTCCTGAGGAGGAAACCATGAGACGCATGACAGTCAAGGTCCGTCCGTCGACGATGGCCAGTGCGCTTGCGATGGCGGCGTGCCTGGGCGTGTTCTACAGCCCGGCGCATGCCGACGAAGCCGCGGCGCGGCGATGGATCGACGCCGAGTTCCAGCCTTCGACGCTCTCCAAGGAAGAGCAGATGAAGGAGATGCAGTGGTTCATCAATGCCGCGAAGCCGTTCGCCGGCATGGAGATCAACATCGTCTCCGAAACCATCACCACCCACGAGTACGAATCGAAGGTGCTGGCCAAGGCCTTCGCGGAGATCACCGGAATCAAGCTTAAGCACGACATCATCCAGGAGGGTGACGTCGTCGAGAAGATCCAGACCCAGATGCAGTCGGGTCGGAACATCTACGACGGCTGGATCAACGACTCCGATCTGGTCGGCACGCATTTCCGCTACAACCAGACGATCGCGTTGAGCGACTGGATGACCGGCGAAGGCAAGGACGTGACTTCGCCGACGCTCGACGTCAACGACTTCATCGGCAAGTCCTTCGGCACGGCGCCGAATGGAAAACTCTACCAGCTGCCCGACCAGCAGTTCGCGAACCTCTACTGGTTCCGCTACGACTGGTTCACCAATCCCGACTATAAGGCCAAGTTCAAGGCCAAGTACGGCTACGAGCTCGGCGTGCCGGTGAACTGGTCGGCCTACGAGGACATCGCCGACTTCTTCACCAACGACGTCAAGGAGATCAACGGCGTCAAGGTCTATGGCCACATGGACTACGGCAAGAAGGACCCGTCGCTGGGCTGGCGCTTCACCGACGCCTGGCTGTCGATGGCGGGCAACGGCGACAAGGGCATCCCCAACGGCCTGCCGGTCGACGAGTGGGGCATCCGCATGGAGGGCTGCCGGCCGGTCGGCTCCTCGGTCGAGCGCGGCGGTGACACCAATGGCCCAGCCGCCGTCTACTCGATCGTCAAGTATGTCGACTGGCTGAACAAGTACGCCCCGCCCAATGCCCGCGGCATGACCTTCTCCGAGGCGGGCCCGGTGCCGGCGCAGGGTGCGGTCGCCCAGCAGATCTTCTGGTACACCGCCTTCACCGCCGACATGGTGAAGCCCGGCCTGCCGGTGATGAACGACGACGGCACGCCCAAGTGGCGAATGGCCCCGTCGCCCAAGGGCGCCTACTGGAAGGACGGCATGAAGCTCGGCTATCAGGACGCAGGATCGCTCACCCTGCTGAAGTCGACGCCGCTCGCCCGGCGCAAGGCGGCCTGGCTCTACATGCAGTTCATCGTCTCCAAGACGACGTCGTTGAAGAAGAGCCATGTCGGCCTGACCTTCGTTCGGGAAAGCGACATCTGGGACAAGAGCTTCACCGAACGGGCGCCCAAGCTCGGCGGCCTGATCGAGTTCTACCGCTCGCCGGCGCGCGTGCAGTGGACGCCCACCGGCAACAATGTGCCGGATTACCCCAAGCTTGCGCAGCTCTGGTGGCAGAACATCGGTGATGCCTCCTCCGGCGCCAAGACGCCGCAGCAGGCGATGGACGCGCTGGCTGCCGCGCAGGACTCGGTGCTCGAGCGCCTCGAGAAATCGGGCGTCCAGGGCGCCTGCGGCCCCAAGCTCAATCCCAAGCAGACGGCCGAGTACTGGTTCGCCAAGGCCGAGAAGGACGGCACCATCGCGCCCCAGCGCAAGCTCGCCAACGAGAAGCCCAAGGGCGAAACCATCGACTACGACACCTTGATCAAGTCGTGGCCGGCGACACCGCCGAAGCGGTAGGGCGAATGTGACGTGTCATCCCGAACGAAGTGAGGGACCTTTACTGGTCGGTAAGGGTCCCTCGCTGGCGCTCGGGATGACAATCCTTCTTCATCCCGGCATCGGCACGGTGAGGCCGACCTTGACGCGGTCCATGGCGACGAAAGTGCGGAAGCGCTTGACGTTGTTGTTGCCGAAGAAGAGGCGCCGCGTCACGGCCTCGTAGTCGGCCATGGTCGGCACCAGCATCACCAGGACGAAGTCGGCATCGCCGGTGACGTAGTAGCACTGCTGCACCTCGGGCGCGGCGGTGAACTCCCGCTTGGCCGCGTCGATCAGGTCGGCGCGCTCGCTCTCCATCTCGACCTCGACGAAGATGGTGATGGGGTGGCCCATCTTGGCGGGGTCGATCACGGCCACGTTGGCGCGGATCACGCCCGCCTCCTCCAGCCGCTTGATGCGGCGCTGGACCGCCGGCGCCGACAGGTTGACGGCCTCGCCGACCACCCGCTGCGGCGTCGTATTGTCCTTCTGCAGGACCGCCAGGATGGCGAGGTCGAAACTGTCGAGTATCATGTAAGAACGGGTCCCGACGAAGCAAACTTGCAAGATCCGAGGTTAAATACAGCGCTTTGCTCGCCGGTGAAGCAATATAATTGCGCCCCTTGCCGTCATTTTCGAGGGGCACCGCATGCTCATACTCAATCGCCACCCGGATCGCGGCCAGCCGCTCGATCCTGCCGCTGCCGCCGCCCTGGGCGAGGCTGCTGCCCTCGAAATCCAGCATTTCCTCTCCCATCGGGCCCACCACGCGGCAACGCCGCTGCACCATCTGCCGGCGCTGGCCGCAGAGCTCGGTCTTGGCGCCCTCTATATAAAGGACGAAGGCCATCGCCTCGGCCTCGGCAGCTTCAAGGCGCTGGGCGGTGCCTATGCTGTCATCCGGCTGGTCCTGGAAGAGGCCTCTCGCAAGCTTGGCCGCCCGGTCGACGTCGCCCACCTCCACACACCCGAAGTCGCAGCGGTTGCCGCCGGCATGACCTTTGCCTGCGCCACCGACGGCAATCACGGCCGCTCGGTCGCCCAGGGCGCCCAACTGGTGGGCGCCCGAGCGGTGATCTTCGTTCATGGTGGCGTCAGCGCCGGCCGCATCGAGGCGATCGCCCGCTTTGGCGCCGAGATCGTCCAGGTCGCCGGCACCTACGACGACTCGGTGGCCGAAGCCGCGCGCGTTGCCGAGGCCCAGGGGGGAACTGGCAAGGGCTGGACCGTCGTCTCCGACACCTCCTGGCCAGGCTACGAGCGCATTCCGCTGCTGGTCATGCAGGGCTACACCGCGATCGTGCACGAGGCGCTGCAGCAGCTCAGCCAGCCGCCGACCGCCGAGCCTTTGACACACGTTTTCGTCCAGGCAGGCGTCGGCGGCATCGCTGCGGCCATCGCCGCGCACCTTTCCTTGAAATTCGGCGACAGGCGGCCGCGCTTCGTGGTGGTCGAGCCGGCGCGCGCGGCCTGCCTCTACGAGACCGCCAAGGCCGGCCAGCCGGTGAAGGTGGCGCACGGCGCGCCGACGGTGATGGCGATGCTCGAATGCTACGAGCCCTCCGAGGTCGCCTGGCGCGTGCTGGCCCGCACCGCCGACGCCTTCATGACCGTCGAGGACGAGGAGGCCGTGGCCGTCATGAACCGGCTGGCCCGTCCTCTCGCCCAGGATCCCGTGGTCGTCGGCGGCGAGAGCGGTGTGGCAGGCCTCGCCGGCCTCGTTCGGGCGGCCACCACGCCGGAGATCGGCGCGAAGCTTGCTCTCGATAGTGCGTCGCGGGTCCTCGTCGTCAACACAGAGGGCGCGACCGACCCCGCTCGCTACATCGAGCTGGTCGGCCTCGACCCCGCGACACTTCAACGTTCGGCATCCCTCTAACCTCGACCATTCGGGCAGCATGACCATGAAGATCAATCTCAACGCCGACATCGGCGAGGGCTTCGGCGCCTACGACATCGGCAACGATGCCGATCTGATGACCGTGATCCGCTCGGCCAGTGTCGCCTGCGGCTTCCATGCCGGCGACGCCAACACCATGCACAAGCTGGTGACCCTCGCCAAGGAGTGCGACGTGAGCCTCGGCGTTCATCCCGGCTTCAACGATCTCTGGGGGTTCGGGCGCCGCAAGATCGACATGGACCCCAAGGATCTCGAGCTGATGGTCGCCTATCAGATCGGCGCCCTGCAAGCGATGGCACGCTATGCCGGCCTGCCGGTGACCCACCTGAAGCCACACGGTGCGCTGAACAACATGGCGGCGGTCCGCGAGGACTATGCGCTGGCGATCGGCCGGGCGATCCAGGCGGTCGATCCCGACATCATCTATGTGGCGCTGACCGGCTCGCAGATGGAGAAGGCCGGCCGGGCGCTCGGCCTCAGGGTGGCCCGCGAAGGCTTCGCCGACCGCGCCTACGACGACGACGGCAACCTCGCCTCACGATCGATTCCCGGCACTGTCTACAAGGACCCCGAGAAGGCGCTGGCGCAATGCCTCAGCATGGTGAAGGACGGCTGCCTCACCTCGCGCGACGGCAAGCGCGTCGAAGTCGGCGTCGAGACGATCTGCGTCCATGGCGACGAGCCGACCGCGGTGGCGCTGGCCCGCCATGTTCGCAAAGGGCTGGAAGCCGCCGGCTGCCATATCGTCACCATCCCGGAAATGCTCGTCTGAAGATGACCACCATGACCCGCTTTCTCGGCCGCGCCGCCTCTGCCCTCGCTCTCCTGGTTGCAGCGACGATGGTGACGCCGACGCCGGCCCTGGCCCAATCTCCCGACAAGTATCCCGACAAGCCCATCACCATCACCGTGGGCTTTGCGCCCGGTGGCACCAGCGACGTCGCCGCACGCATCCTGGCGGAGCGGCTCAGCCAGTCGCTGAAGACGACGGTGCTGGTCGACAACAAGCCGGGAGCAGCGGGATCGATCGCCGCGACAGCCACGGCACGAGCGACGCCGGACGGCTACAAGATCATGCTGTCCGATCCCGGTGCCTTCGCCATCAACCCGATCGCGATGCCGCAGAACGCCCGCTACGATCCGTTGACCGACTTCACGCCGATCGCCCTGGTTGGCCAGTCGCCTTTGGTCCTGGTCGTTCCCTCGAACCGCCCTTTCACGACCGCCAAGGCGCTGAACGACCACCTCAAGGCGAACGCCAGTACTGCCAACTACGCTTCCTCGGGCAGCGCCGGCATCAGCCAGTTCGGCGCCGAGGTCTATCTCAAGCGCGCCGGCGACCTCTCGGCCCTGCATGTGCCCTATCGCGGTGGCGCACCGATGATGGAGGCACTGGCCAAGGGCGAGACCGATTTCGGCGTGGCCGTGCTCGCCTCGGCCATGACCATGATCGAAGCAGGCCAAGTGCGGCCGCTGGCGCTGGCCGCGCCCAGCGCCACGCCGGCCGTCGCCAAGGTGCCCTTGCTCGAGCAGCTCGGCCTGCCCGGCGCCACCATGACCTCCTGGGTGATCATGATCGGGCCACGCGGGATGCCGCCGGAGATCGTCGATCGCCTGAACAAGGCGATCAACGACGCGATCGCCGATCCCGTCGTGCAGGAGCGGCTGCTGAAAGCCGGTATCGAAACCTACAAGCCCGCGACGCCAGCCGAAACCGGCAGCTATCTCAAGCAGGAGGTCGAACGCTACAAGGCCTACCAGAGCGAGCTCGGCGACCGGCTGACGAAGTGAGGCGTCTCTTCATTTCCGCTCGCCGCGGCACGCCCGCGCTTGGTCCCTCAGCCGGCCGTAATCCGGCATGAACTGGCCGACGACGATGCCGTCGCGACCGAGTTTCTTGCGGATCTCGTCCATTTCGTCGGCGGCCGCCTCCTGCTGCTGATGGCTGTAGGCGACCTCACGCGGACAGGCGGCCGGCGGGCTAGAAGTTGCCGTCGCGCAGGCGCCGATAGACAGCATCGGGAGTGCGAGGACCGCGAGCGTCCGCGTCATTGATCGTCTCCTGTCTCTCTATGGTCTTGGCGTTCTGGTCGGCACGTTCGGCGTCGCGGCCGGCCTGGCGCAGTGCGCCAGTGAGATAGACCGCGACGCCGGTGAGCACGACGGCGACGACGCCGGCGATCAGCCACTTGGCGATCGGTCGGGCGAGGAAGGCCATCATGGCGCCAGCCCCTTCCCCCCTTCGAACATCACCCGCTCGGCAGCGCGGCGTTTCACCAGGCCGGGCAGCACGCCTGTCGCGCCCCGGTTCCAGCGATCGAACTGGGCGGCGGCGCCCACGGTATTGCCGGCATTCAGCAGCCGCAGCAGGGTCGAGTTGCCGAACTGCGTCTGGCCGACGTTGTAGACGAAGCTCGCCAGGGCATCGTACTGGCCCTGGGTCAGCGGCACCTCGACCCGGCGCTCGATGCAGGCGGTGGCGTACTTGATATCCTGGCGCAGCCAGGCCTCGGCCTGCTCGGCCGTGCAAACATCTCCGCGCCTGACGCCGGCGGTGTGGCCGTAGCCGATCGTCCAGGGCTCGCCGGTCGCGGGATTGCCGGGATCGGGATAGGCGCGAAGCTCGAGCCCTTCGTAGTGCTTGATCAAGGCGATGCCGGCGTCGCTCACGGCGAAGTCGGCAGTCCTCTTTGCCGGGACGGGCACGGCGGCCTTCATTTGCGCATCGCCGCGAGGGCAGCTTCCACGACCTTCTCGACGCCCTCGAGCGCATCGGCCAGCCGGTTGTCGCTTTCGATCTTGCGGATCGTGACGTCGAGCATCTGCGCAGCACAGGCCCTCACCTCGGCAAGGTGCGCCTCCTTGGCCTCGTGCAGCGACCGCCAGAGGTAGACGACAGCGACACCCAACGCGAGCGTGACGCTGCCCACGATTCCGAACTGCGCCCAGGGGGCAATGATCGCTCCGGTAGGATCCATGGCTTCTTCCTTCTCAGGGCTCGCGGCGTCTCGCGACGCTGCAGGTTGCTACTCCATGACCGACAGGCTTTGCGCCGCACGTCTCTTCAAAGCATTGAGATACATGGTCCGAATACGCCTTTGTTCGTTCGCAAGGTCTCGTTCTGACTCGTCCGACGGGGGTGAGCCACTGACGACGATCCGGATCCTTCGGTCGAAGGCCGGCTCTGATGGACGCACCCGCTCGGCAACGCTGTGTACGGTCTCGCGTGCCCGCTCTCGGCCTCGTCCGTCGATGCGAGGTGACATCAGCGGAAAACCGTCCTCCATCACCGACCGTCGCATCTCTGGCGTGATGTCGATGCCATGCACTGGGATCCGCTTCCCGCTTCTGTTCTCGATCCAGGAGTCGGCGACTTCAGCGCCAAACCTTTGGCCAAGCTTGCGGACGACATTGGGCAGCATGTCATCGTAGAAAGCGAACATATCTTCGCCACCGATGAGGCGTCCGTCCCCAGGGATGACGCTGGCCCCCTCGTATTTTTCCGAGGCTACACCCTCCTCTCTAGCGATGCGATCAGCGAGATCCCTGCCAAACACGCGAGAGAGCTTGGTCAGGCGGTCGGGTGGCTCCACCACCCTCGGCTCCAGTATGATGATGCCTCTGCGATCGAACGCGACAGTGTGGATTCCTCCATCGACGTCACTCCAGTGGTGGATCTCACCAAGCCTCCTTCTGCTCTGGTAGCGCTTGACTATGGTCGCTCCAGTTTCCCAGGTAACTCGATCATATCCGTGTTCCGCGGCATAGCCGATGACCCGCTTCATCGTGAGTTCCGGCCATGCCTTCTCGAACGGAGAGTGGGGTAGTTTAGGGCGCTCCTTTTGCAGCTCGAGCAAGCGGGACCATAGGTCGGGACTTCGCGACAAAGCCGACTGGATTTCGGAGCTATTGTTCATGTCGAGGCCGGGTTCTCTTCTCAAGAACTTAGCCTCCACTGCAGCCCTTTCCCTGTCGATCTCGCCGATAGTGCGCCACCGATAACCTTGATGCCGCCCCTTCTGGTGCCAGTCACTCTGCACCTCTGCAAGGTGCAAAATCCGCTCGCCATGCGAACCGGTTCGCTGATCAAAGCGTACGTGTGCCAGAACATTTTTCTCGGCCCAATGATCGCTTTTGTACGGTTGGTCGTCAGCACGCTCGGGCATAAGCAGCAACAGCTCGCGATATCCCTTACCGCCTGAAAGTCTGAATCTGCCCATGTTCCAACGCGAGGTCCCACCGGCCTTCTCGATCTCCAGGACCTGAATTTCGTGCGCCTGCAGGAAGTCGAGGATCTCCTGCTTGGTGATGGGCTTCTCACTGCTCGGTTTTCCATTGCTAGGCCTGTTGGCGCGCTCCACCAACCAATCGTCGAGACCGACCCACTTCAGTTCCGCGGCCTTCACGCCCTGCAGATTCTGGATCGTGCGCCTCCACTGGTCGGGCGACATTCCCTCGACCTTCAGGTTTTCGACAGCGCGGGTCAGCGCGGAGTAGAAGCCCGGCGCGCGCCGATCCTGGCGCGGCGAGAACTGTGGCTTGTCGTCGGGCTCTACGCCCCGCGCTCTGACTTCGGCTTGGGTCTCAGATGGGAGAACGCCTTTTTCGCGTAGTCGTCGTTCTCGTTCGCTCTCCGCGTTAGCTCTTCGCGCTCGGAGAGCGTCAGCGTCCTTGAAATTGACGAGGTATTGGACTTCGTCGGCGGTGAGGGCGCCGGGTTCGACGCCGAATGCTTCTCTGATTTCATTGCCGAACCTCCTTTCGATCAGGGCAACGTGGCCCCGACGCGGTGCATACTGGCCACTGCGACTTGCGTTTACAAGAGTAACCACCCCTGCAATGCGACCGCCGCCTGCCTGGATGTGATTGGCGAGCTCGGCGAGCGTGCCACCAAGAACGGAGACATCATCGACGATGACGTAACTGCGGCCGTGCTCGACCGGCCCTTCGAATTCCGGTCGGGCGATCAGCCGGCCCATGGCATCGGCGCCCGTGTGGAAGGCACGCACGGTCTGGCGAATTCCCCTGGCGACGTCTGCGCCAGTGACCTCAGCGTAGTAGCGCGCGAGAAACTCGGGAATCGCGTTGTGCCCCGTAGCCTCCTCCGCGACCACGGGCACGTAGAGTATATCCGGTCCGAACTTGGCCAGTGCCGTCTCAACTTGCTCCGGCCGGACCAGGCCGCTGACTAGACGAGCCGCGGCTGCCCGATCTCCTGACTTAGCCGCTTTGTAGTCTCGGTGCGCTTTGATCCCCTCATCCGACTTGAACGTCGTGATGGTAGGGGCGTCGGCAGGGATTCCGTACTGGCGCGGTGAGAACTGGGGCTTGCGGGACGGGTCGACGAGGACGATATTGACGTTATCGTCGCTCGGGTTGGAGATATCTATCCCGTCGTTGACGACAGGGGCCTCCCCCGTTCGGTCTGTCCCGGGTTTGTCTCCGGGCGCGCGGGCCGCTCGGAGGGAGGCTTCGTCTTTCCCAACGAAGCGGTTGTAGTAGATCTTTCCGTCGTTGCGCTGCTCGACGACAACCTCGACATGCATCATGCGCTCGCCGATCTGAACCGGTGCAGCAATAGTGTGGTAGGCGACGACGTTCGCTTTTCCCTTACGTTCGGGCTCAGATTTGATGAGGCGTCCCTTGCGCAGGATGTCGGGCAGCGCAGCGACCAATCGCAACTTGTCCGGATTTGCCAAGGCGTATTTCATATCGCCTAGGCCACGCCCAGCGAAACTAATCGGCCCCAAATCGGGACTTACGATCGATCGTGCCTGGAGTGCCGTTCGATAGAAGCCGAGAGATGCCTCCCGCAGGACCTTGATATCGGCCGTTTCCGGCGCGAACTCGTCTGCAGCTACTCGCGCTACCGGCTCTACTCGCGACGAGAACTGCGGCCCTTCCACCCTCGGGCCCTCCACCGCGATCGCCAGAGGCTCGGCCGGTGCCAACGGTGTTTCCGCAGTTCTTGGCTGGAACGGAACGACGTCGCCCGAAGCGGACGCAGGCTCGGGCAGAAGCGTATCAACCGGGCGGCCTGTCGTTCCAGGAATCGCATGGCCCTCGGGGTCGCGGTCCCTGATGCCGACATAGGGGTCCAAGGTCTCGCGGACCAGCTTTTTGCCGAGGTCCTGGTGGAAGTCGGCCAGGATCCTACGGAGCCCCACGGCTTCGACAGTGCGGCCAACGTTTCCAAAGGCTTGGCGCTGCTCTGGGGTGTAGTCGCGGGCTCGGTTTTCACCGGTCACGCGGGGTGAAAGCTGAGGTTTACTGGATGGGTTGATCGGCACAACACTTAGGTCGTCGCCTCCAATTTTTTCGCCAGCGGAACTCGCTGGCCGGGAGGAAGCTTCGTTGCTTCCAACCGACGGGTCTGGCGTCGCCTTGACGAGGTCGGCCTCGGTGAATATCTTCCGACCAGAGCCGGGCGAGGCATCGCCTCTAAGGCTGTCACCTCTGGGGAATTGGACCCCAGATGCCGCTCCGGCGGAACCGCTCGAAAGAGCCGTTGCTGACAGTCCTCGGCTCTTTTCTCTGTCGATGTATCGAAGCCGACCAGCAAGCACCTGCTCCTTTAACCATGCAGTGGAGCGAAACTTGCCGTACACGCTGGCAACGCGATTGACGACGATATGATCGCCGGCCAGATGAACGGCCGCGATGATGGGGTCGCCATTCCGATCCTTGGCATCGAGCAGAGCGACGAGTGCGTCCCGTTCCGTCGCCGAATCGAAAACTGCGGTCGGCCTCTCGAGCAGGTCAGGTAGACGCTCCAGCACGGCCTGCGGCACGACATGTTTGTCCCGGGCGGCCTTGAGTACTGTTCGGACCAGCATGACGAGAGGTAGGTCCGGCGCACCTGCAAGCCGCAACGCCTCCGATGTCCGGCCTAACGTCAGTGCCGTGTTGGGAAGTAATCGGCCGATCGTGGCATCGGCGACCTTCCGCGCGAACTCGACCCATGCTCTGGGGCGCAGACGCGGCGAGAACTGCGGGCCCTCGACCCTCGGGCTCTCCGCCGCGATCGCCAGCGGCTCGACCGGCGCCGGCTCCTTCACCGGTTCTGGCCCCGCCTCGGCTGGCCGAGAGGAAGTCTCCTGCCCTTCACCGAGCTTGCCGACGTTGAGGGCGTCGAGCTTGCCTCG
>BFBZ01000689.1_pt4 | contig 13615 bp, 9 predicted proteins | sample 1888401 | NCBI WGS metagenome assembly BFBZ01 (sample SAMD00112614, study PRJDB3348) | symbiont metagenome | host: Chara braunii | reverse complement strand
GTTGCAATGTGTGTAAAGCCTATATTTTGCGCTGCAGCCACTCCATTCCAGGGTTCACCAACACAATATCCTTCCATGTTATCAACCCGCATATTCGCTACCATCTGGGGTGGGGGAATGGTGATGATGCCGACTGCCTTCTGGTTAACACCTGCTGCGGCCATCCAGTTACGGAGCCAGATATCGTGTGTGCCGCCGGGAAAGGTYATGGCAAACGTAACTTCCTTACGGCTTTGCACATTTTTAACTGCGGCCGCTACTTTGTTTACTTCTTTAAAGCCAACCAGTCCACAAAAATCTTTAGAGAGTGTAATGGCCTGCCCGTTATTGTTCAGTATCATKGCAATCTTCATATCAGAGCCGGCTTTTCCACCTATACCGGTATAAACAGAGAATGGCATGGAGAAGAGACAGTGTGCGCCGTCGAGTTCGCCGTTCAATATTTTATCGCGCACATTGGCCCATGATGCTTCTTTGGATAATTCCACATCAACACCGTATTTCGCAAAAAGCCCTAGCTCTTTTGCTGCTACGAGCGGAGCGCAGTCTGTTAGTGGTATAAACCCCAGCTTTATTTTCCGGGGTGGGTTAGCCATCATCCTGAATGAAGTAACCGCCATAAATACGGCTACCAGTCCTGCTATAAATAATATTTTATTGATTAAGCCTCTCATATTTTGATCAATTTAAAAGGAAGAATGTTGTATCGTGTGTGTTACTGTTTTATGGCAACGGGTTTACTATAAAAGAAATCAGGGCGAATATTGATCATCGCATAAAACCATGTGCCTGTTTTCTTGTAAGTATCTGCAACGGCATCGGTGCCGGCTTGTCCCTTTGCCAATGCCATGCTGTTATTGGCATTCATTACAGCATATCCCAGCTCTATTCCTGTGAATTTATTGAGTGTATAATTCAGCAGGATATCCACTTCATTGCCAAGGTATTTATCGACCAGGGAACCATCAGCCTTTTTCATGTCTTTGTTCAGACTGAACGTGTGAAAGTCGGCGCCGATGGAGAACAGGTTGCTGGCATATTTCACTTTGAAGTAGCCGTTATTCAAACCACCCGCAGGGGCACCGGTGCCCACGTAGAAATAATCCATATAGCCCCAGTGTTTATGCGGCGTTCCGTATAATGGATCAAAACGGTTGTCTTCACCGGAAGGTGAAACGGCATCATTTCCCGAAAGGACGTCATAGCCGGGTGTAAAGCTGAATTTGCCTTTTTGGTAGGTTGCTAAAGCCGTATAGTGATACGCATTCAATGACATGCCTTCCCGGTTTTTGCCGGATTGCTTATAGTAAGCCACCTGCAAGGCGATTTTACCAAACCCCGATGYATTGCCCATCGTATGATTGATCATCAGGCCATATGTATAGCGACTGGTTGTRCCAGAATAGTCAAATGAATCGTTGCTTCCTGTACTRATAAATCTCCTTCCATAAACGTATCCGGTGTTGTCAACGGCTACAGAATCGAGTTTATATTTCCCGAAACGGTCATTGAAAAAGAGCGCAGAGAATTTTGTCTGGTTGAATTTGCGGCTGATATACAGGCTGGTGAAYGACTTATAATCCTGGCTGGCGGCATTGGTATTGGTTGGGTTACTGTACACCGGCGTACCTGTTTTAGAACTATTGTTGGCTGCGTTGCCACCGGCAGCAAGCGGAACGATCCCGGCAGGGGTAGGCACTAAAACACCGCCTGAATTTTTCACGTATGCCGGAATATTGCCCGGCACATAAGAGGTATTGGTAATACCAAAAGCATCGCTGTTCTGGTTATAGGCATACCCGAGGTCAACCTGCCATCCATTGTGCATCATCTTAAGCAGCGCCATATCATGTCGCCGGCCTTGTTGTAACCAATCCAGGTTACCGATCAAACGAACATCGTCATAGCTCAATTCCTGYCTTCCAATCTTAAGGGAAAGCTGGTCGAACAATTTAAATTTGATGGTGGTATCGGCTTTATTAGCCAGCGTAATATCGGCCCAGCCCTCATGGAGCATCAGGCGATTGCCATCGGCATTGGAAATGGAGGAAGCGTCTTGTCCCCATACCCGCACATCCTGTAACGTAACACCAAAAGTAACCCTGTCCCATTTGTATCCAAAGATCAACCTGGTACGCTGAGAGGTAAATGCGGCCGTTTTTGCGCCTTTCAATACCAGGTTGCCAAACCCRTCCCGGACTTCTGTTCGCGTTCGCAGTTGTCCGGTTAAGGTAAATTGTGCGTGCGCACTTAGGGTGAAAAGAAAACACAGTGCGGACAGCCATGCATAAGCAGTAGGTTTCGTTTTTTTAGCCATAACTTTGCTTTAGGTTTAGATTGTTTTCAATTTAAATTCCATCGCCCCGGTTCAGACTTCCACATCGGCCGGGGTTTTTTATTTGTCTTTAATGTAATATGCTAGAAACCAGTACCATCATTCACGTATTAAATTCATTTATTACGTTTCATGTGGCAGGCAATCGGGTAGCGACAATAAAGTAAGGTCAATAGGTATTTGACAAGCAATCGAGGAGAAAGTGTTCCGGTTAACCCTGTTAACGATGCGGAATAATGGCTAAATGGATAATTAGATTTAAATTTTGATTTTTTATATGTAATATAAAGAATCAAAAAAGATAGCTTTTTAAATAAAAATACACTCTATCTGCAATAAAATTAATAACACAATGGATAATTTCAAAGATTTATTGTCATATTRTTTAGATTTTTATTTAAATAATATATTTGAGATTGTATTTTGACTTTATTTTTGTACAGTATGAAACTGAAAAAAGTAAACTGCGATCTTACCGTTTGCTCYATGTGCCGGCTATGCCAGAAGGAATGGCTTCCTGCTATCGATGCCAACAGGAAAATGTACCATTATAAGAAAGGGGAAGTGCTTTTTGAGGAAGGGGCCGAGGTACAGGGGATGTATTTCATTCATACCGGACTGGTGAAAGTGCATAAAAAATGGGGAGACGAAAAGGAACTGATCCTGCGCTTTGCTAAAAGCGGGGCCATTGCCGGTCACCGCGGATTGGGCAGCGACACTGTTTATCCAGTCTCAGCAACAGCACTTYTGCCAACGGATGTCTGTTTTATMGACATTCATTTCTTCACTGCCACCCTAAAGGTTAACCAGGACTATTTATATGACCTGATGATGTTCTTTGCCGCAGAGCTGAAAGAGTCTGAAAGAAAAATGCGTAACCTGGCGCATATGAATACAAAGGGAAGGATTGCCAATGCTTTGCTTCTTTTGGACGAGCGATTTGGCACAACCCCCGAAGGCTTTATCGATATAGAACTTTCCAGGCAGGACCTCTCTTCCTATACCGGCACCACTTATGAGACCTTATTCAGGATCATGAATGAATTGGTGGAAGATGACGCGCTCTCATTGAATAAGCGCTGGATCAGGATCAACGATCGCAAGAARCTGGAGAAATATTGTTTTTCTTTACCTTAGCTCCTGATTAGTATCTATGTAAGGACAAATTCAGGTTTACTACCATGACAGAGCAGCGAAAAAAGTGGTTTGCCCTTTATACGAAGCCACGCTGGGAAAAAAAGATAGATGGTGCCCTGTTGAAAAAGGGAATTGCCAGTTGGTGCCCCCTGCAAAAAGTAGAAAGACAATGGAGCGACCGTAAAAAGGTCATTGAAGAACCACTTTTCAAATCCTATGTTTTTGTGCAGATCGACGATGCCGAACGTACCAAGGTCCTGATGACGGATGGCGTATTGAATTTTGTTCATTACCTCGGCAAACCTGCCGTGATCCGCGATGAAGAAGTAGCTACCATCAAAAAATACCTCGCAGAAAAAGACGCCAGCATCTCTGTATTATCTGAGCAGGGTTTCATGGATGAAATGAAGATCAAAGTGAACTATGGTGTGTTCATGGGCAATGAAGGAACCGTGATCAGGGGTGGAAAGAAAAAAGTGTTTGTGAAACTGCAAAGCCTGGGACAGGTAATGGTGGTGGAGTTTCCGGCGGAATACCTTTCTGTGGTATAAATTTTTACATTTTACCGGAGTTCCCAATCAATGATCTGATTTGCCCATTCTCCGCGATAAGGCGTGCTCACGCGGATATAGTTATCGGTATAGCCTTCCATCATACCATGCTTATCAAATCCTTCGAATAATACTTTGCGGGTTTGTCCGCTTTGCTGCTGTGTGAAATATTGCAGCTTCATATAAGATAAGTTGCGTAAAGTTTTATTTCGTTCATTGCGAACGGGTATGGGAATCACCGGCTGAATTTCCAGCGCTTTGGTATGATCGCGTTCAGAGTAGGTGAACACGTGCAGGTACGATACATCCAGTTCGTGCAGGAAATCAAAAGTTTCCTGGAAATGTTTATCCGTTTCTCCCGGGAATCCCACAATTACATCCACTCCAATAGCGCAATGCGGCATCAACGTTTTGATGAGGCCAACGCGTTCGGCATAGAGTTCCCTGCGATAGCGCCTGCGCATCAATCCCAATATCTCATTGCTGCCGCTTTGTAACGGAATATGAAAATGCGGCATAAACTTGTTGCTGTTGGCCACAAATGCAATGATGTCGTTGGTGAGCAGGTTGGGTTCGATGGAGGATATACGGTAACGTTCAATGCCTTCCACTTTATCGAGTTCCTGCACAAGACTAAAGAAATCTTCTTCATGCCTGCCGCCATCGGGCCCTTTGCCAAAATCGCCGAGGTTCACGCCGGTAAGTACGATCTCTTTAACGCCATCGGCTGCCAGTTGGGTAGCATGTTTTACCACGTTGGCAATACTGTCGCTCCGGCTCTTGCCCCTTGCCATTGGAATGGTACAAAAGGAACAGGTGTAATCACACCCATCCTGTACTTTCAGGAATGTGCGGGTTCTGTCGTTCTGGGAAAAAGAAGCATTGAAACCACTCACTTCTTCAATGTCGCAACTGCATACTTTGGCGCCATTGCCTTTGGCCAGTTCATTGATGTGTTGGGCGATGTTGAATTTCTCTGCGGCGCCCAACACCAGGTCTACCCCGGGAATAGAAGCGATCTCTTTGGGCTTGAGCTGGGCATAGCAGCCGGTGATCACCACAAAACTCTCGGGCGACTTGCGCTGGATGCGACGCACCAGTTGACGGCACTCTTTATCGGCATTATCGGTAACGGAACAGGTATTGATCACATATACATCGGCCAGGTCGTCAAATTCCTTTTTCTCGAAACCTTCACTTTCCATCAAACGGGAAAGGGTAGAGGTCTCGGAAAAGTTCAATTTACAACCCAAAGTATGAAAGGCTACCGAACGCTTCTTTTCCATAGAGGGCGCAAAGATAAGCCATATGGGAATTATGGGGGTCGAAGGCCGGTTTTATGACCAAAATGTGTTTAATTCGCCCCACTAATCCTGTATATATGAACTCCCGGAGAACAGTCCCTTTTTTATTGGTCATTATTCTGGTCGGATTCCTGCTTTCGAACCGTCATTGCAACAAGCCTGCTCATGTATCGCCGGCCAGTCCGTCTGCGGCAACAGCTCCTTCACCCAGCGAGTCGCCGGCTGGCACAACCAGTCAGGATGATGGGTTGAACCGGAACCCTTCGCGCATGCATTATACCAAGCATGCTCGCTGCAGAATGGGTTGCCGGCATATAGATGAAGCAGAGATTTTACAGATCCTCAAAAACGGAACCATCAATTACCGGAAAAGCGAACTGGAAGGCGAACCCTGCCGCCATAAATATGCGGTGGAAGGTAAYACCAGCGACAACCAGCGTTTGCGCGTGATATTCGCTCCCTGCGGAGATGAAATGACCGTGGTTACCTGCATCGACCTGGACAGGGAATGGCCCTGCGATTGCCCCGGTGATCATCATTGACATTTTCAATTTTATTTACAATTATTGGGCTATGTTTGTCCGTCTTTTAAAATAGAAAACCAGTATGCAGTTTAAGAGAATTAACAACATGGTGGGATGGGTAGTCTGTGTGATCGCCTGCGCCGTGTATATTTTGACCGCAGAAGCAGGAGGCAGCTTCTGGGATTGCGGTGAATTTGTGAGCAGTTGTTTCAAAGTGCAGATYCCGCAYCCGCCCGGAGCGCCTTTGTTTGTGATATTGGGCCGGATATTCATTGTTCTTTTCGGCAACAACCCCATGGGYGCTGCCAAAGCGGTGAACATCATGAACGCATTGGCCAGCGGCTTTACTATTCTGTTCCTTTTCTGGACTATTACGCATTTTGCGCGCCGCATCATGAATGTGAAGACAAGCGACGCAGTTACCGGTTCACAGGCCTGGGCCATCATGGGCGCCGGTGTAGTAGGCGCTTTTGCATACACTTTTACCGATTCATTCTGGTACAGTGCGGTGGAAGGCGAGGTATATGCTTTGTCGTCTTTYTTTACTGCTATTGTGTTCTGGGCCATCCTCAAATGGGARAACCATGCCGAYGARCCCGGMGCCGATCGCTGGATCGTTTTYATCTGTTACATGATGGGATTGTCTATCGGCGTTCACCTGTTGAACCTGCTTACGATCCCTGCTATTGTAATGGTGTATTATTTCCGCAGAAGACCTTCTTTCAACTATAAATTAATTCGCACCTGGTTCATCAGGTTATCCCTGATTGGCGGTGTGCTGGCTTTCATCCTGGCTTTGATCGCTGCCAATGGTGAAGCGAGTGAAGAGCGAGGTATTGGTATGGATGGAACGATGGCAGGACTGGTTGTGCTGGGCGTAGGAGCGGCCATCGGACTCCTGCTGCTGGCAGAGCGGTATAAAAAAGACAAGAAAGAATACTATGGAGGCATCTATATCTTTTTTGTACTGGGATGTGTGATCACCGGCCTGGTACAGGTAGGGGTGATCCAGTATTCCGTTAAAATGGCCGGCACTTTCGACCGCTGGTTCGTGAACGGTATGGGACTGCCTTTCTTCTACGGTTTCGCTTTCTTTTTCATTCTCCTCGCAGTGGTGCTCTGGTATGGATTCAGGTTCGCTGCTAAAAAAGGCTGGACTTACCTGCGCCTTGGACTGTGGTGTTTGTCTTTCATGCTCATGGGATACAGCACCTATGTAACCACCATGATCCGCAGTAATGCCGATCCGGCCATCGATATGTACAATGTAGACAATCCCATCAGCCTGGTAGGTTACCTGGGTCGTGACCAGTACGGCGATTTTCCATTGGTATACGGACAGAAATTCACTGCCGATCTGAAAGATGTGAAGAATACCGGCATGCGTTACGAGAAAGCGAGGAACAAGTATATTGAAGTAGGTCCGGATAAAAAATACGTTTACGCGCCTGAAGATAAAATGGTGTTCCCCCGCGTATGGGATGCGAGCAATGAACAGAACCATGCCGATTATTATGCAGCTTTCCTGGGCATCGGCAGAATGAAAGACGGTTCTTATGAGCGGCCGCCGAACCAGGTAGACAATGTGAAGTTCTTCGTTGGCTACCAATCGTACTGGATGTATTTCCGCTATTTCATGTGGAATTTTGCGGGCAAACAAAATGATAACCAGGGATTATTCACCGGCAATGTAAGRGATGGCAACTGGATCACCGGTATTCCWTTTGTWGACAGGATATTCTATGGCGATCAGAGCGCSATGCCCGATAGCCTCAAGAATAATAAATCGAACAAYAARYTRTTYGCATTRCCATTGATACTCGGATTGATAGGCTTGTTCTATCATTTCAAAAARCGTGGCGAYGATGCGGTGACCAATTTCCTCATGTTCTTCTTCACCGGCTTTGCCATTGTAATTTATTTGAACCAGGCAGGCTTCCAGCCACGTGAGCGAGACTATGCTTATGTGGGCAGCTTCTATGCTTTTGCAGTATGGGTAGGATTGGGCGTATTGAAAGTGCGCGATTGGCTGAGCAAAGCGGCATCACAAGCTACCGCTTCGATCCTGGCCACCCTGATCTGTTTGCTGGCAGTACCGGTAGTGATGGCACAGCAGGAGTGGGACGACCACGACCGCAGCCAGAAACAATTGGCGCGCGACCTGGCCAAAGATTATCTCGAGAGTTGTGCACCCAATGCCATCCTCTTCACGTTTGGTGATAATGATACTTACCCGCTGTGGTATGCACAGGAAGTAGAAGGTATCCGACCCGATATACGCGTGATCAACTACAGCCTGTTGGGTATCGACTGGTACATTAACCAGTTGCGTTATAAAGTGAACCAGAGCGATCCTATTGATGTGGTATGGACACCTGAACAGATAGAAGGAGATAAGCGGAATTATATCCTCTATCGCCCCAAACCCGGCATTCCCGAAGATCGTTTTTACGACCTGTATGATATGATGAAGAATTATGTAGGCAACGATGATCCTGCGAAGATGGAAGACAGGGGAGGTGGAGAAAGCGTTAATACTTATCCTGTAAAGAAAATGTCGGTAGCGGTAAACAGAGATTATGTGTTGAAGAATGCAACCGTTAATGCAACGGACAGTGTAGTATCTGAAATGCGTTTTGAAATACCCAAAAATGCGTTGATGAAGAACGACCTGGCCGTGTTGAATGTGATCGCTGCCAATAAATGGAACAGGCCTATTTATTTCACCCAGCCATCGGTAGAGCTTGGCTTCGATCAGTATCTGCGCCGCGACGGACTCAGCTTCAGGCTGGTGCCTGTGATAGGTAGTCGCGTGAATACAGATTGGATGTTGGATAAGGCCCTGCATAAATTCGCTTTCGGCAATGCACAGATCAAAGGCGTGTATTATGATGAAGAGAACCGCCGACACCTGAATACCATCCGTACGGCTTATGCAGAGCTGGGCAATGACCTCGCCAACAAAGGACGTAAGGAAGAGGCGCGTAAAGTGCTGAACCTGGCCGATAAGATGATGGACCCTGCCAATTTCGATTATGGCATGACCAGCAGGGGCAATATGCACAACCGCAATTCGCTGTTGTTCCTGGAGTCCTGCTACCTCGCCGGCGATTCGGCTTTGGCACAAAAGGTATCTGCATCGGTGAAAAAAGACCTGCAACAACAGCTCCGTTATTACAATTCACTCAGCGGCACCATGGCAGATAACCTGGCTGATGAAAGAAGGTTTGCAGATAATTACCTGCAGGCTTTGCAGCAGATGCAGGCGATGTACAATCCTGCTTCAACACTGAAGGGTTTAACACCTGCAGACAACAGTAAAAAATAAGATCAGTTTTATATTACGATACGAGCAGCCGGACTTTAGTCCGGCTGCTTTTTTATATACCTGTTGGATGTGAAATGTAAGTTTCCTCCAAAATTACACCTGCCCGCACTAGAATAAACTATCATGCTGAAAATCAATTATTTATATTCTGTGCCTGTTTTGCCAGTAATTTTTAAGTTACTTTTCAAAAACATGCGCTAAATTTGTATTGGAGGCTTTGTTGGGAAACCGGCATTGCCTTTTTCTTTTTCTGTCATTTAAACAACAGAGATGCTCCATATCTCATAATTATCATTTCCCTCAATTGGTCGTGACGTCTTGTATCGTAAATTTTTCACCAACTCCGTATAACCGTTCAATTCTTCCCTCTTAGGCTTATCCAATTTCTTCTCCAGTCGGAAGTTCCAGGACAAGACATAGGCAACAAAATCAACAATTTGTATTCCTGTCGTCAAATCACTGTGCACAAAAAAAGGTTCAGGAATAATCAAGCTGGATCGGGTTCTTCCTTTCTGAGAATTTTTAAAATACCGGTCCATCTGAGTTACCAAAATATGACTTTTCGATTTTTCCAGTTCATCAAAAACAACAATACCATTTGGCTCTGCAGGCTTATCTTCCAGAAAATAAAAAAAACGCTCAAACAAATAGATGTAATCTTTCCTGAGCATGCTTTTATCCTCAGGGAGTGTTTGCGGATCCTTAACAATAGAAGCAAATACCTTGCAGCGGTAATCTTGGCACAAGCGCAATATCTCTCTTACATAGTCGAGTTTGGCCTGTGCAAGGGCCGTTAATTTGATCCTTCCCGCTCGATTGCCTTCATCTAGAGCCGCTTTGGCAAGCTCTGTCCTTTCGAACAAATTTATTGACTCCAGTTGTGCCGCTAATCGAAAAGTCTTATTGTTGAGAAATTTCCTGGCTTTAATCTCTCTGCCATCGAGCCGGTACCTCCTTCCGAAACAGTCAAGTTCCGTCGCCTGCACGGCTTGAATAAATTTCCACAAATCCTTATCTCGAATAGTGAACCCGGCAAGTACCTCGTAAGGGGAATCATGATGATCCTGACCACTTTCGTCAATAAAAAGAAAGTATGACATAGCAAGCAATTAAGATTGTACGATTCGAGGTGTAGTTTAATGCAATGTAAGCGACAAAATTCAAATGGCAACTCATCAGTAAAAACCGCATATTTATTAAACAGGCGATTATATCAGTAGGCGAAACCTATAAGGAATTGTTTTTCCTATCACTCAATAATAAAAAACTATTGTGATATTTTTGTTTCCGGTCTTTTCTTTCCTAACAGCGGTAATTTCTCAGTAATGTACATATAAGAAGTGTATCAGAATATCGGGAGTTTACATACTAACCGTATATAAAACACGATACCGGAAGTGGGATATTAATTCACTATCTAAGGATAGTTACCGATCCACTGATCACCTGCCTGCCGCTTTTTGGGTTGATGATATAGTAATACGTACCAATTGGCAGCGGTTTCCCGTTCATCGTGCCATCCCAGGGAATCGCATAGCCTGTAGAGCTGAAGACTATCTGCCCGTAACGGTTGAATACCTGTACCATTACCCCCGGATAGGTATCAAGGTACCTGATCTGCCAGGTATCATTGATGCCATCTCCATTGGGAGAAAAAGCATTGGGCACTTCAAGGCGCTTCAGCAACCTGATAAAAACCGTATCACTTACAGAACAGCCYCCGGATCCYGTCAATTTCAGCGTATAGGTAATRTTGCCCGTGGGYATCAATTGCGGACTTACAACGGTATCACTGCTTAGRTAAGTAGCCGGCRTCCATTGAAAGYGCAGCGATTGCCCATAATAGAACCTGGGTTTGAGCATGACCGTCTCGCCTTCCAGAACRCTTATCGATGGATCGAGTACCAGGTGGGGGTTGGGGAATACCATCACGTCCTTCGAAACAGTATCACTGGAACAACCCTGTGCATTGAAAAAATAATACCTGATCGCAAACCTGCCGGAATCCTTGAACTGTTTCCACGGGTTACGCTCGGCAGCAACTGTTCCATTTGCAAGATCCCACACCCATTTTACTGCAGCGCCTCCCGAACCGTTCTCCAGACCTTTGAATGCGATGGCGCCATCCTGGCAAACCGTATCGGGCGTAGCGGTAAAACCGGCTTTGGGTTGCGGCCTCACGGCCACGGTAACAACCGTATCGGCCGGGTTGCCTCCTTTGTTCATCATACAGGCATTGGTATCAGTAACGTTTTTGATAACATACCTGGTAGTAACACCAGGAGTAACCGGGAAAGTATAAGGAGACGCCGTAATATGGGTAAGCGTATTTGTGCCGGTACCATCTGAATACAAAAGGCTCCAGGGCGGGCTGCCTGTTAGTTGCAGGGTTAGCATTTTACTGGCGCCATAACAAATCGTATCGCTTCCTTTTAATGTAACCGTAGGAACAGGGTGTACGGTTACCGTTATGCTGTCTGTAAAATTGCCGCAGGCTTGCTGACTGGCTGTTACATAATACGTTCCGGAATTCACAGCTGTGGGATTACTGATTACCGGGTTATACTTGTTACTGGTAAAATTATTGGGGCCTTTCCACTGGTAAGTGGTATTGGATATGAGGGTGGATGACAATTGGATATCGTTGCCCACGCATTGTGCACCATTCACAACCGGCGATAAATTAATACTACCATAATTGGAAAAATAACCGAACACGCTGCCCGAAGCACCATTCAGGAAGCCCAGATGGAATAAGCCGGATGTGTTGGAAACCACGGTGGGTACACCAGGGGTAATCAGGTTATCAATATTGCCCAGGTTGGCCACGGATATTCTTGCAGCCATCCATTGTCCATTGGTGCTGGGCACTGCATTAAAAAGGTTTGTAGTAATAATGCCTGCCTGGCCATTCAACAAAAAACTACCTGTTTCTGTATTCCTGCAAAGAATGTTCAGGTAAAAGGGGGTATTGGCAGACCGTACAAAAGTAACCAATTGTGAGCCCGTGCATTTGATACTTGGCAGGTTGGCAGTAGCCATTTCGCAACCGGTTCCTGTTAACTGGTATAAATAAACCGGGTTGCTGGTAACAATATAAGCCGAGGGGTCCGTTAACAACCCTTCGTAAATTTGTCCGCGATTGATGGTTGCAGCAATAGTGCCATTGATCGTAATCGTTGTGCCATCTGTAGTAGCCAGGATATAATAATAATCGCCCACAGTACCATCAACTGTCAACATACCCCGTACAATGATGAACTCCTTTCCATTACTGTTTTCCGGTATGAGCTGGTCTCCCACCAGGTCGCGACATCCTGTTAGCGGGCCAATGGAGTCATCATAAATAGTAACACATACAGGTTTGGTTGCTTTTACACTACTTCCCGCAAGATGAAGACTACCTGCAATGCCCGCCGCCACTACCGCATAGGTTTGACCCTTGTTTAAAACAATGGTAAACAGCTGGCCCGGCGAGTGCCCTGCCATGTCCGGATTCGTTAATACAATATCAACTGAAGTATTGTCTTCTGTTGCCACAATCACAAATCCGTTCCTGGGTTGCGGTGTATAGGCGCCATTGGGAAAACGCGTTTGCCCGGGTATCATGAATTGCAGCCCCTTACTGATCGCTCCTTTCAAAGAAAAGATCTCGGGATTATAGTACGTCGTTCCTCTTTTTCCCTCTACTTCATAATAGGCAGATATCTTAGCCGTAGCGCTGATTCGGATGCCGTAGTTCAGTACGGTATTAGCGGGTTTGTTTTCAATGATCTCTAACTGGCCGGTAAGGTCAACCGTTGTAGCGGCATAAGGGTTGAGGTGGATATGGTAGGGTTGAAAAAAAGGGTTGGCAGGTTGGCTGATGATGATATCTGCAGCTTGTGCATAGCTGGATAACCTTACAACGATGGGCGTATCGGAATGCCCGGGTGTAACGGCAGGCGCCGCAAACCAAAAAGAAGTATCTGATTGTGCATGGCCACCAACAGAAATAACCAGTAATAGGCATCCCCACAAAAAAGACTGTACTGCTTTCATTCCTGGTTCGGTTGCTTTGTTTCGTTTTTCACCAGTGCGTCATACAACACTTCAACCGGATGCAATGCCTTTCGCCCGGTGCCATCCTTGATCTGGTGGCGGCAACTGGTGCCGGGCGCGGCAATGATGGTGTCTGCCGGCTGTTTGCGTACTGTTGGTAACAACACCAGTTCCCCTATCTGCATTGACAGGTTATAATGTTCTTTCTCATAGCCGAAAGAACCGGCCATGCCACAACAACCGGAGGGTATGACATCCACCTGGTAGTTTTCGGGCAGGGATAATATTTTTACTGAGGGGGCTGTAGAAGAGATGGCTTTTTGCTGGCAATGTCCATGCAATTTGATCTGCTTCTTTTCGCTGGTGAATTGTTCTTTTTTGATGCGCCCGCTGGC
>BFBZ01001742.1_pt1 | contig 13621 bp, 10 predicted proteins | sample 1888401 | NCBI WGS metagenome assembly BFBZ01 (sample SAMD00112614, study PRJDB3348) | symbiont metagenome | host: Chara braunii | reverse complement strand
CGAGCTTCGTCGTGCTGGACGAGCCGACCTCGGCGCTCGACATGCTGTTTCAGGCGCAGATGGTCGCGCTGCTGCGCGACCTGCAGCGCAAGCTCGATCTCACCTACATGTTCATCTCGCATGATCTGCGCGTGGTCGCCTCACTCGCCAGCCACCTGATCGTGATGCGCCACGGCAAGGTGGTGGAGGAGGGGCCGGCGGTGGAGCTGTTCAAGGCGCCGAAGACCGACTACACTCGCGCGCTGTTTGCGGCGGCGTTCCGGAACGAGACGGCGGGGAACGGCGCGGCGGCTTCGTAGAGGATCAGCGGACCTCCGCAGCCGAGCAATCGCGAGACAATGCCATCCAAGCTGGATCTCATCAGAGCTCTTCTGCTGTCCGAGTGGGACCCGATCGGCCTTTCGGGCTGCGAGGGCGCCGAAGACGAATATGACCGCTACGCTCTGCAGGTCTTCAGCATGCTTGACGATGGTGCCGATGCCGAGTCGATCGCGAACTATCTCACCGAAGTCGTCACCGACAGAATGTCACTTCCGGGTCGTCCTGAAGCGGATCGCCTGATCGCGGCCAGGGCAGTCATGATCCATCAAAGCCAAGCCGCCGGCGACGACGGCGGATAGGTGTGATGATTTGCCCGACGGGTCGTGTCTGCGAAAGCCCGTCCAGCCCCTCCTGAAAAAATATTTCTGTTTCTTATTTTCGGAAGTCGTGCGTGCTCCGCCCCGTCCTGCCCACGAGAGGGACGTACGCGTCGTCAGCGATTGCCCGAGCGGGGTGCCGTAGCGCTCCGGTTGCTGGAGCGCGAGGCAGACCGACTTCACGCGAGGCGCAACGCGGCGCCATCGTCGCGAAGCTCGCTGCATCATTTCGAGCTCAATCAGCCAGATCGCCTGCGGCGCTCAAATCCCCATAGAGCCCGCCGCACCAGTCCTGCCCACCATGCGTGGTGTCCTCCCTTGGAGGCTTTCGGACGCCGGCCGCCCGAATGTGCCGCGCCGTCAATCATGCTGCCGGCATCCGAAGCCCTTCACAGCAGCGGACTCGCGCGCTGCACAAATCGAGACCTCGGGCGTCGATGCATATCTTCGCGATCGGAGCGTACTACTGGCGAGCCTGCTGAATTCTGGCCTTCAGCGTGGCAAGTCCGACCGCGCCGACGATGACATTGCCGCCGATGACATAGCTCGGCGTCCCGTTCAATCCCAATTTCTGCGCAAGATTGCCGCTCTCATCGAGGCTTTGGCGCACCTCCAGGCTGTCCATGTCCTTTTCAAGCTGAGCAACGTCGAGACCGATCGTCTGCGCGATGGCCAACGCGCGCGCCTTGTCGGCGGGTCCGCTGCTTTGGAGCAGCCGCTGATGAAAGTCGAGGTATTTCGCGCCCGTCGGGTCTTGCATGCGTACCGCTACCGCGACGCGCGCCGCCTCCAGCGAGCCGGGGCCGAGGATCGGAAATTCCTTGAGCACGATCTTGAGCTTGGGGTCGCTCTTCAACAATTCGAGTATCTCGCCGAGCGCGCGCTTGCAGTAGCCGCAGCTGTAATCGAAGAACTCGACCAGGGTGACATCACCCAGCGGGTTGCCGAGCGTGACCTGGTGCGCGGACGCGAACAAGGCCGGCGCATTTTGCTTGACCAGTGCGGTCTTGTCGGAGCCGGGCGCTGCCGCCGGCATCGCGGCTTGCCGCTTCTTGATCAGGTCGGAGATGGCCTGTTGCACGGCTTCGGGGTGCTTGGCGAGGTAGTCCTTCACGACCTGCTCGATTTCTTCGGGATGGGTCGCTATGTAGTCCTTGACGATCGCCTCGATGTCGCTGCGCGAACTCTCCGCTCGGCCGGGCTGCACGCAAAGCAAAGACAGCGTGAAGACGGCAGCCGCCGTGGCAACGCTACGGATCAAATTGGTCATCGGTCATCCTCCATATGGCTGCCGACTTCCGCAGTTGGCGTGCAGCAATGATTTGCGAATTCGTGTCCTCGTGCATCGCTGCTTCCTTCATCGTCGCGGCATCATCATGCCGGGCGGGGGGACCGGTCTGACCCCCCGCATGCGCGGCGCAAATCGGCCGGTCGGCCGGCAGCGCGCGCCAAGCGGCCCCGGAATCCAACCGGGGGGGCAGACGATCGGGCGACCGACATCCGGCGCCTGCCGGTCCCGCGTCACCCCCGGCTTGCGGGCCACGCACACGCCGTCGGCATTGCGCCGCTCACCAGGTTGGCACGTCGTCGGCAGCTTCGGAATCACGGGGACGACCGTGGTGGACTTCTTCTCGATCGTCTTGGAGCACTGGCTTCGATCCTTTGGGTCGACCGGGGCCGCGCAGCACTCGCCGCTCGTCGTCAGATTCGCGGACGCGCAGCATTTGCTATTCGCAGTCGGCACGAAGCCCGAGGCGCAACACTGTGAAAGTCTCGGCAGCCAGTGCAGCGGTATGCATAGCGTGCCGTCGGGGCTCGCAATCTGGCCGGCCGGGCAGCACTGTCCCTTCGATGTCGCCTGGCTCTTGAGACAGCACTTGCCGGCGATCTTCATATAGCCGGGCGCACAGCAGCCGGGGCATTTCCAGTCCGGAATTTTCGGCTTCAACGGATCGCACACGCCGTTCACCACGGTCGTCCCGCAGCAAAGTTGTTGGCCAATCGGGCCGGAATAGATCTGGCTGTTCTCGCAGCATTCATTGTTCGGGCCGATCGCCGTCTGGTTGACGCCGCACATCGGCTTGGCGATATCAGTCGACGGATTGTTGTTCGAACAGATGCCCCCCGGCTGCAGGTCTTTGGGCGAGCAGCATTGGCCATTGACCAGAACATTGGGCGGGGCGCAGCTCGACGCGCAGCTCTTGGTCTTGATGATCCAGATCTGATTGGGCGGACAAACCGATCCGTCCGAACCGCAGACATGGGTCTTGCAGGTCTGCAGACCCGGCGGCCTCGGCATGCCGGCGGGAGGCGGCGCGCCGGCTGGACGAGGCGCCAGCCGTATCCGTGCGGCTTCCCTTGTACACGCGCGCAAGATGGCGATATCTCCCATGTGCCCGCGAGCTGATAGATCGGGCGGCGCGTCGGCATAGTCGATGAAGTAACTGAGCAGCGGTGGCTCATCGCCGCGGCGGATGCGCCAGATCGGATTCCCCTGCAGTCCGTCGATCGCAAGCGCGTCGTTCTGGCCGAGTTGAGCCACGAGCTTGGGATCGGTGGCGTTGCGCAATTGTTCGCCGGTGGTCCAGACGAAGCCGCCGCAGGAGGCCGGATTCATGGTCCCGCCCATGTCGTAGCTGTAGCCGATCGCGACGCCGCCATTGCCATTGCGGAAACGTTCGGGGAATCCCACCGCATATTCGTCCGGCAAGGGCTGCCAGATCGGCTGCTTGATCTCAGTGACACCGATCAGCGTATAGCGCAGCACGCGGCCGATCGACGGCGCGGACAAGGCCTCGAAATCCTGCGCCCCGGTCGGCGCCGGCCGCTCGGCCAAAAACATCCGTCCCTCATCGTCGAAAGTGATCCTGGAGATCTCGGTGGGACCGGCGGCGGACGGTACGACGACTTCGATTCTGGCGTCCGCACCGAACGAGCCGTTCGCGTTGAGCCCGACCGACCACACCCGCAAGCCCTCGGCGACCGCGTAGTAGAGCCGGCCGTCGCGAATGGCGAGGCCGAACACTCGCCGATCCGGTGCCGCGTAGCCCCAGGTCTCGGGCTGCGCGCTGTCGAATTGAGGACTCGTAATATCGACGCCTGGCCCGGCTGGCGCCGGCGCCGTTGGAAGTTCCGCGGCTGCGCTGCCGGCGACGCCGTGATCATAGACACCGAGGTCGACGCCGTTCGGGCCGAAGCGATGGATCAGCCCGGTCTCACGGTCGGCGACGAACAGAGACTTGGTCGCCGGATCATAGGCCAATCCCCCGAGCGCCGCGCCCGAATTGGCCTTGTCGCCCGTGGTGACATTCGCGAACAGCGTCACCGCGCCGGTGGCGCCATTGATCTTCCAGATCGATCCCGGACCGCCGCCCGGACCCCATTGTGCCGGCATGAAGGTCGCGCCGCTAGTCCCGAGCCTGACATGTTGCGGTCGACCTTCAGGTCCCGGCGCGACGATCGAGAGACCATAGGCGGATGTCGCCGCGACGTAAATGTTGGCGGGGGAACTGTCGTCCAGAGCGACGCCAAACACCTGCCCGATCGACTTCGCGCTGACGGTGAACGGTTTCGGCGCACCGACCAATTGCGCCTGGGGCGGACCGCCCATGCGTCTTAGATCGACGATGCGCAGCGACGGCCCTCCAGGATTGATGATGGTCCGAACGTCGGGATCCTGACCGGGCTCGATCTCGAACGGGCGAATAGCCCCGGAGAATCCGGTGACTGCAGCATCGCCGGGGGTGTAAACGCCGGGCGGCGTTTGCGCCGACGCGGGCCCCCCGAGTGCGAGAGGCAGGATCAGCAGCCAGGCGAGGTGCCGCATCGCACGGACGGCGGCTGTCATGGACGTCTGTCGGCCAAGCTCCATCATGTCGGTCCGCCTCATTTCGGCTGCTTGGGCCGCGGCTCGCAGGAGCCGGTCTTGACGTTGGGCACGGTGTCCGGCGGGCAACATTCTCCACAATTGGTCATCTGCGCGGGATTGCAGCAGCTCCCGTCAAAGGCCATTCCCTGGCTCTTGTCGGAGCAGGGCGTGACACAGGGGCTGTTCTTGTCGCCGCCGAGTCTTGTCTGTCCGGCCGGGCAGGCCGCGGGCGGACACATGCCGTAGGGCGCAAAGCCGAAGACCGCCACCTGGTTGGTGTCGTCGCACAGGCACTCGGAGAGCCCGTCCGACTTCAACGCGCCGGGATGGGTGTCCTTCGGGCAATCGCACGAGAACACGTACTTGCTATCGCCGGATCCGGGGTTGGGGACCTGTTGCCAGTGCGGCACCATCGGTTTCGGACAGGTGCAGTAACTGCTCCCTGTGTGGCAGGCATAGGCGCCGGGATCCGTGACCACCAGCGTCCCGTCGCCGGTTTCCACCATGCCCACGCCATATCGATCGTATTGATCCTGATAGACGCCTTTGCTGGAAGGGCTGAAGATCGAGCCGGGACCGCCGATGCCTTGACATTCCGGGTACCTCCACCACTCCATGTAAGGTACTTTTTCGCACGTCGCGTTGATCGCTGCGCATGTGGCTTGAACAGGCGGAAGGACCTCGCAATCCCCGCAGGACTGCATGCCAAGCTTTTCCTGCCCCCAGCACAGCGCCTCCTGAAGACATGAGCCGATTTCGGAACCCAATCCAACGGTGCTCTGCTCGCTCTTGCAGGCGCATTTCACGACGTCTGCGGCCGCGCCAATGGCTGCGAGCTCCTTGGAAAGATCGCCGAGAACATTTTCCGCGATCGCGTTGCCAAAGATCGTGTTCAGCTTGCTGACGACTTGGTCGGCGTTGCCCTGCGCCTCTGCGCAGAATTGATTGACCAGGGCTTGCCCTTTCCCCGTGTCCGACCCTGACAAGGCGACGCCGCTGAGTGCTGCGGTCAGTGCAATCGCTGCGTAGCGGCTTGCGTCATTCTCATAGACCGACTTGCACTCATATGCGGCGGACAGCGTCCCGATAAAGGCATCCGCGATGTCTTCTGGACTGCAGCCCGCCCGCGCCGGCGATGCCAGCAGAATCATCGCGGCGACGATGGCCGCTCCTTGAACCCGCCAGCGTCCTGCGCACACCATGGTCCGCCCCTCTGTCGCATCAACGTGGGCGTTCTTCTCAATTCCAGCCTTGCGCTAGATCAACAGAGGCGACGGCAGCCGCGCCATCGACCGACTGCGCCAACCGGCGCCATCAGGATCGACACCTCATCACCGCACGACCGCCGTTCTGCAAAGCTGCTCGTCGTGCCCGCCGCTCATCGACCGGCCACGGTGGAAAGCGCCTCCGCACCAGTCCTGCCCACCATGCGCGGCTTCCTCCCTTGGAAGCTTTCGGACGCCGGCCGCCCGAACATGCCGCGCCGTCAATCGTGCGGCCGGCATCCGAAACCCTTCACAGAAGCGGCAATCGTCTGCCGGGCCACGAATCTGTCGCTATACTCTCGAGATCGGGCGAATTACCAAAAGCGCCGACAGTCAGAATCTCAGCTCTCTTGGGCTGCGGCGAGAACCCACGCGATTGCGGGTGATTTGGCCGACGGGCGCGGTCCGCGAACGCCTGTCCAGTCCTCTCGCGAAAAATATTCATCTTTCTTTTTTTCGGAAATCGTGCATACTCCGCCCCGTCCTGCCCCACGAGAGGGACGTACGCGTCGTCACGGACGTCGGGTGCGGGATGCGATGGCCGCGATGATGTTGCAGTGTGCATGTGCGCACCGACGAACGGCGTCATGCGGACGGCGAAGTCGTGTGGTCCTGGCGCCCCGATGCTGGCGTCAAGGTCGCGGGAGCCGATGAGGCCTGCGGCCGACAGGGGCAAGAAAGCCGGTCCCTGGGGAGATCACGAAGTAAGTCGCAAAACATCGCGCAGGGAAGGCCGGATGTTCGGCCCGTACCTGTGGTGACTACCGCGTGCTTGTTGCACGCAACCACGGGTGCGGTCGGCACCCGGCCTTCCCTGCGCCCTCTCATGTTGCCGAGGGCGGATGATTGCAGCAGGACTCGGACCGATGCGGCCGCGAGAATGCGGATGCTTGCCCTGCTGTTTGGCGCGGCCTGTTGCTGTTTGATAGGTATATCGGACTCTTGCGCCGCTCTCTCCGCGTCATTGCGAGCGCAGCGAAGCAATCCAGAGTCGTGGGCGGGACTCTGGATTGCTTCGCTTACGCTCGCAATGACGGAGGAGGGAGCCTGCGTCTCAAAACCTCATCGGGAGGACGCGCCAGCGCGATGAGGCGAGTCAATCCAGCCGCTTGATCGCGAGCACATCGCTCCCGCTCGCCTTGATACGGGCAATCGCTTCGCCGATCGGCTCGATCTGCGTGGCCATATGAAACGCGTTGGCGTGGACGATCGTGTCAGCATCGCGCACGATGGCGACGTGGCCCTTCCAGAACATCAGATCGCCGCGGCGAAGCGGCTCTCCCCCGTCGAGCAAGCGCCCCAGCGCGGCGAGCTGCATGTCGCTGTCGCGCGGGCACGGCACACCCGCAGCATTCAACGACACCTGCACCAGGCCGGAGCAGTCGATGCCGAGGCTGCTCTTGCCGCCCCACAGATAGGGCGTACCGACGAAGCGCTCGGCGACCGCGACATAATCGGGCTCGATGGCACCGAGCAGCGCCACGTGCGGCTTCGGCACGAACCAGCCCTCGGCCGTCACGGCGAAGCTCGCGTCCTCGCGGACCACCGCGACAGCGGACCCCATCGGCAGCGTCGCGACCGGCGGCAGCTTGATCGACGGACCCGGGAACGCGAAGCTGCGCAGTGCGCTGATCTTGTGCGTTGGCGCCGCAGCCGGCGTTGCCAGCGCCGCCTCCGGCAGCCAGCCGACATACTGATCGGCTGCAAGCTGGCCCCAGGCCCAGCCCTCGCCATTGCGATCGTAGACTATGACGCGCTCGCCCTTCAGCGCCTGCGTCGCCAGCTCGGCGCCCGAATATGGCTGCTGGCGCAGCGGCGCGATCGGATCGATGACGACCAGCGCCTCGCCCTCGACGAAGCGCGCGGCCGTCACCTGTCCCTGGAGATGCTTCGCCGCGATGTCGCCGCGCGCGGGCGTGAGGCGCGGATCAGCCATAGCGCTCGCTCAGGAGCTTGTAGAGCGCGCGTGCGGCCTGGCACTCGCCGCCTTCGGGCCGGCCCGGCTTGGCCGACGGCGTCCAGGCGAAGATGTCGAGATGCAGCCAGCTCTTCGCGTGCTCGACGAAGCGCTGCAGGAACAGCGCGCAGGTGATTGAGCCGGCGAAGCCGCCCGAGGGCGCGTTGTTGATGGTCGCGACCTTGGAGTCGAGCCACGAGTCGTAAGGCGCCCATAGCGGCATCCGCCACAGCGGATCGTTCTCGGCGGCCGCGCAGCGCGCGACGTCCGCGGCGAGCGCCTCGTCCTGGGTGTAGAACGGCGGCAAATCGGGACCGAGTGCGACGCGCGCGGCGCCGGTCAGCGTGCCCATGTCGATCAGCAGGTCGGGCTTCTCCTCGTCGGCCAGCGCCAGCGCATCGGCCAGGACCAGCCGGCCCTCGGCATCGGTGTTGCCGATCTCGACGGTGAGGCCCTTGCGCGAGGGAAACACGTCGAGCGGACGGAAGGCGTTGCCGGCGACCGCGTTCTCGACCGCTGGAATCAGCACGCGCAGATGCAGCTTGAGCTTGGCGTCCATCACCATCTGCGCCAGCGCCAGCACGTTGGCGGCGCCGCCCATGTCCTTCTTCATCAAGAGCATGCTGCTCGACGGCTTCAGGTCGAGCCCGCCGGTGTCGAAGCAGACGCCCTTGCCGACCAGGGTCACCTTGGGATGCGATGGATCGCCCCAGACGAGCTCGATCAGCCGCGGCGCGCGGGTCGAGGCGCGACCGACGGCATGGATCAGCGGATGGTTCTGGCGCAGCAGATCGTCGCCGACGATGCTGGTGAAGCGCGCGCCGAAGCGGTCGGCGACCTGCTTCGCCGCGGCCTCGAGCTCCTCGGGTCCCATGTCGTTGGACGGCGTGTTGACGAGGTCGCGCGCCAATGTCGCCGCGTCGGCAAGGCGGTTCAGCTCGGCGGCGTCGACGCCATCCGGCGGAACGAGGCGGACCTCCGGCGTCTCGGTCTTGCGGTAGCGGCCGAAACGGTAGCTGCCGAGCGCAAAGGCGAGCGCGGCGAGCCGTGCATCATGCGGCGCATTGGCGAAGCGGTAGGTGCCGGCGGGCAGCAGGCCGGGCAGGGCGCCCGGCCGGAACAGGTCACGGTGCTTGGCGTCGTCGTCGAGGCCGAACAGCACCTGCGCGATGTGGCCGTCGGCGGCGGGCAACGCCAGATAGCTGCCTGGCTTTGCGGTGTAGACGTTGGCCTCGGCGAAGTTGCGTGCTTCAGCCGACAGGCTCTCCTTGATCCCCGGCCAGCTCGCCTTCGTTACGAAGGTGATCGGGATGGCGGACGTTGTGGAGGCGGTCTCGAACATCGACGGCATGCCTAATGGTTCCCTAACTGGCGCGCGGCAGCCAGACTTCGCAGAGTTTGAAGGCCGCTGCAATCACGCCGGCCGCCTGGCCCGCAAACCGACGCGGATGTGACGACTGCGCCTGGATCGCGCCATTAACCGGCTGTTAGCGTTAACAGTTTATTGCTGGCGCGTTCAATTCGCTCGTTCGAGTCCACGTGACATGCGTCAATCGTCTTCCATTCCCCGGCTGCTTGCGTCCGTTGCCCTCACCGCGCTCGTCGCTGCGGGCCTCGGCGGCTGCCAGACCATGTCCGACGTCACGGGCTCGCTGCGCAGCCGGGCCGAGCCGCCGCCGCCCGCGACCCCGCAGCGCGCGGTCGAGGTGTATGGCGAGCGCTACCGGGCCAACCCCAAGGATGCGGCCATCGCGGTCGCCTACGGCCAGGCGCTGCGCAACAACGGCCAGCGCGAGCAGGCGGTTGCGGTGCTGGAGCAGGCGACGCTCGCCAACGCCGGCAACAAGACCGTGCTCGCCGCCTATGGCCGAGCGCTGGCCGACAACGGCAATTTCAAGCTCGCATTCGACGTGCTGTCGCGCGCGCACTCGCCGGACAATCCCGATTGGAAGCTGCTGTCGGTGCAGGGCACGGTGCTTGACCAGATGGGCCGCCACGAGGAGGCGCGGCGCTATTACGATAGCGCGCTGAAGATCGTGCCCGGCGAGCCCTCGGTGCTGTCCAATCTCGGCCTGTCCTACATGCTGACGCGGGAGCTGCCGAAGGCCGAGGAGGTGCTGCGGCAGGCCTACGGCTCGCAGGGGGCGGACGCGCGGGTGCGCCAGAACCTCGCGCTCGTCGTCGGCCTGCAGGGACGCTTTGCGGAGGCCGAGCAGATCGCACGGGCCGATCTGCCGCCGGACGAGGCCGCCGCCAACGTCGCCTATCTCAAGCAGATGATTCAAGGGCAGAGCCAGGGCAAGGGCAAGGCGCGCAATGCCGCGCCGATGGCCGCGCTCAACCAGCCGGACTGACGACGTGCCTCGCTGATGACGTGGCCTATCGTGTCGCTCCTGTCAGCAGGCGGCGGCAGGTGTCGACGAACACGGCGGCGCCGGTGACGATGTCGGCATCGGAGGTGTTCTCGGTCCAGTGATGGCTGATGCCGCCGATCGACGGCACGAACAGCATGCCCGCCGGCATGATGGTGGCCAGCACCTGCGCGTCGTGTCCGGCGCCGCTCGGCATCCGCAGCGACTTGCCGGCGGCGAGATCGCGGCTGGCGGCCTCGATCGCATCCTGGGACGTGCCGTCCATCATGGCCGGCGCGCCGGTCCGGATGCGCTCGACCACGACCTGGCATGGACCTGCCGCTGACGCCTGCGCAGCCATCTCACGCAGCAGCTCTTCGAGCCGGTCGACGACGGCGGCATTGTCGTCGCGGATCTGGAACAGCATCTCGGCCTGGCCGGGGATGATGCTCGGTGCGCCCGGATCGAGCGTGATGCGTCCCGTGGTCCACACCGTGCGCGGGCCGCAGGCGGCCGGAAAGCGCGTATCGATCGCCACACAGAACTTGGCGAGCGCGAGCCCGGCATCCTTGCGCACCGCCATCCGCGTCGTGCCGGCATGGTTCTGCTCGCCGGTGAAGGTGATGCGGTATTGCCAGATGCCGACGATCGAGGTGACGACACCGATCTTGAGCCCGCTCGCCTCGAGCGTGTCGCCCTGCTCGATATGAGCTTCGAGATAGCCGATATGCCGGCCGCGCTCGGCCTGCAGGCGCGGCCGTCCGGCGAGGCCCATCTCGGCAAGCGCCTCCCGCATCGTACGCGGGCTGCTGCGGTCGCGGGCAGCATCGATTTCGGCCTCGCTGACGTCGCCGACATAGGACCGGCTGCCGAGCATGCTGCCGAAATGGCCCTCCTCGTCGCACCAGGAGGCGACCTCCACCGCACCGACAATGGACGGATCGGGATTGAGCACGCGCGCCGCCTCCAGCGCGTAGACGACACCGAGCGGGCCATCGAGCCAGCCGGCCTGGTTCTGGCTCTCCAGATGCGATCCGGCCAGCAGCTTGGGGCCTGGCTTGGCGCTGGTGCCTAGCACGTTGCCGATGCCGTCGATATCAGGCGTCAGCTGCGCGTCGGGCAGGCGCTCGGCGAGCCAAGCGAGCGATTGACGATGGGCGTCGGAGAAGGTCGGCCGGTGCACGCCGGTCTTGTAGGTGCCGAAGGCGCGCAGTGCGTTCAGATCGGCGAGGACGCGGGCGCCATCGGCGCGGCGGAGCTTGTCGGACATCAGGCGGAGACCTCGATCATGCGCCGCCTAGCTTCCAGCGTAGAGCCGCGACCGCAAGCGAAATTTTTCGCGAGCGGTCTACCTCTACTGCATGGCCGCGACCTTGATGCCGGTCGGTCCCAGAATGACCACGAACAGCACCGGCAGGAAGAACAGGATCATCGGCACCGTCAGCTTCGGCGGCAGCGCGGCCGCCTTCTTCTCGGCCTCGTTCATGCGCATGTCGCGATTTTCCTGCGCCATCACGCGCAGCGATTGCCCGAGCGGGGTGCCGTAGCGCTCCGATTGCTGGAGCGCGAGGCAGACCGACTTCACGCCTTCGAGGCCGGTGCGCCGGGCGAGGTTCTCGTAGGCCACCTTGCGGTCCTGCAGGTAGGAGAGCTCCGCGGTGGTCAGCGTGAACTCCTCCGACAGCGCGATCGACTGGCTCGAGATCTCGATCGCCACGCGGCGGAAGGCGGCCTCGATCGACATGCCGGATTCGATGCAGATCAGCAGCAGGTCGAGCGCGTCGGGAAACGCGCGCTTGATCGACAGCTGCCGCTTGGAAATCGCGTTGCTCAGGAACAGCATCGGAGCCTGCAGGCCGAGATAGGCCATGCCGACGCAGATGCCGATCTTGACCGGCATCGATTTCTGCAGATGCGCGATCACGAAGACGTACAGCACGGAACCGACGAACAGAACCAGCGGCGTCACCAGGCGCGCGAACAGGAAGGTGATGTAGGGCGCCTGGCCGCGGTAGCCCGCCATGATGAGCTTCTCGCGGGCCGCCTCCTGAGCGAGCCATTTGGTGAGGTTGAAATCCTCCACCACACGAGAGATGAGCTGCTTCGGCGTCTGCCGCAACGAGACCTTCTCGCCGGCGTTCAACCGCTCGCGCTCGCGCTGCTTGATCCGCTCGCGTTCGCTGGCGACCGCCTTCATGCGCTTGTTCAGGTTCTCGCCTGCAAACAGCGGCATGATCAGCGTATAGACGGTGGCCGTCGCCGCGATGGCGGCGAAGAACATCGTCATGAAGTGCGGGTCGTGCAGCTTGGAGACCAGAATGTCGACCATGGTCCACCTCAGAAATCGAAATTGATCATCTTCTTCATGACCAGGATGCCCATCGACATCCAGATCACGCAGCCGACCAGCATCAACTGGCCGGTCGGATGGGTCCAGAGCAACGAGATGTAGTCGGGCGTGCTCAGATAGACCAGCAGCATCACGATCGGCGGCAGCGATCCGATGATGCCCGCGGACGCCTTGGCCTCCATCGACATCGCCTGGATCTTCTCGCTCATCTTCTTGCGGTCGCGCAGCACCTTCGAGAGGTTGCCGAGCGCTTCGGAGAGATTGCCGCCCGACTTCTGCTGGATCGCGATGACGATGCCGAAGAAGTTGGCTTCGGGAAGCGGCATCCGTTCATAGAGCCGCGCACAAGCCTCGCCGAGCGGCATGCCGATCGCCTGGGTCTCGATGATCCCGAGGAACTCGCTGCGCAAAGGCTCCGGCGCGTCGGCGGCGACGACCTTGATGGATTCGAACAGCGGCAGGCCCGCCTTGATGCCGCGCACGATCACGTCGACGGCGTCCGGCAATGCCGCCAGGAATTTTTTCTCGCGACGCTTCTTGAGGTAGCCGAGGATCCAACGCGGCAGACCGAGACCGGCGGCGAAGCCGAGCCCGAGCGCGCCGAGCGGGCCGCCACCGGCGAAGAAGGCAACGGCGCAGACGACGAAGCCGAGGACACCGGAAACGATCCAGAATTTCTGCACGGTCCAGTCGAGTCCAGCCTGCGAAATCCGCATGTTCAGCGGGACTTTGCTCTGCTTCTGGGCCTTCGCCTCGAGATCCTTCAGCGAGGACTCGACCTGCTCGCGGCGCGAGCGTTGGCTGCGCTCGGCCTGTCGGACCACCGGCTCGGACTTGGCGACGGTGCTGCGCCGCTGCTCGGCCTTCCGCTCACCCGACAGCAGGGGATAAAGAAACACCCAGGCGATGCCGCCGATCGCGGTGGCGGCGAGGAAGGCAAGGGCGAGAGCCTGGAGCTTCATGGGGTCTCTCCTCAGTCCTTGCTCGCAACTTCGGCGGCATCGAGTGCAGCCGCAAGCCGCTTCTCTTCGCCGTAGTAGCGCGCACGTTCCCAGAACCGCGGCCGGCCGATTCCGGTCGAGCGGTGGCGCCCGATGATCTTGCCGTTCGCGTCCTCGCCGATCATGTCGTAGAGGAAGATGTCCTGGGTGATGATGGTGTCGCCTTCCATGCCCATCACCTCGGTGATGTG
>BFBZ01001741.1_pt1 | contig 13624 bp, 13 predicted proteins | sample 1888401 | NCBI WGS metagenome assembly BFBZ01 (sample SAMD00112614, study PRJDB3348) | symbiont metagenome | host: Chara braunii | reverse complement strand
CGCAGCGCCGCCATGATCTCGATCAGGCGGGAGATGTCTTTCGATGGCTTCATGCGCAGGATGCTATCCTGCGGCCCGTCGCACGGCCAACGCTGTCGGCCGGCGAGGGGGGCTTGTCCACAGTTGGCCTCAATCCAGCACGGATACGATCGCCTTGGCGAGTGCATCCATCCCGTCTTCAGGTAGGCCGGCCACATTGATGCGGCTGTCACCGACCATGTAGACGCCGTGCTCGGTACGCAACCGCTCGACCTGGGCTTCGGAAAGACCCAGTCGGGAAAACATGCCGCGATGGCTGGCGACGAAATCGAAACGGTCGGAATTGGACTGACGCCGCAAGGCGTCGGCGAATGCGACCCGCAGCCTGAGCATGCGCAGGCGCATTTCTTCGAGTTCCGCCTCCCAGTCGGCGCGCAATGTGGCGTCTTCGAGCACGATGCGCACGGCTGCTGCACCATGATCCGGCGGCATCGAATACATGGCGCGCGCCGCCGACAGCATCTGGCTCATGGCTACATCCGCCTGAGCCCCGTCCTTGGCCATGACCATCGCCGCGCCAACACGGTCGCGGTAGACGGCAAAGTTCTTTGAGCAGCTCGAAGCGACGACCATTTCCGGAACCTTCGCGGCTAGAATCCGCAAGCCGGCGGCATCGGCATCCAGGCCTTCGCCGAAACCCTGATAGGCGATGTCGACAAACGGCAACAGGCCACGCTCAACCAGCAGATCGGCAATGCCAGCCCATTGCGCGTCGCTCAGATTTGCGCCCGTGGGATTATGGCAGCAGCCATGCAGCAACACGACATCGCCGCTCTTTGCCGTCCGCAGTGCCGCCAGCATGTCATCGAAGCGAACGGCGCCCGAGGCGGCATCGAAATACGGATAGTCGCGGATCTGCAGGCCGGCGGCGCGCATCACCGGCATATGGTTGGGCCATGTCGGGTCCGACAGCCATACCGTTGCATCTGAGCGTGTGCGCTTGAGCAACTCGGCTACAAGCCGCAGCGCGCCGGAGCCGCCAGGCGCCTGCGCGGCGCGAATACGTGTCAGATCGGCGGTCGAGCCGAAAGCCAGCTTAGCCATCACCGTATTGAAGGCCGTGTCCCCGGCGAGCCCGAGATAGGTCTTGGTATCCTGGCTCTGCAGCAGACGCTTTTCAGCCTCGCGCACAGCGCGCATCACCGGGGTCTTGCCATCGCGATCCTTGTAGACGCCGACGCCGAGATCGACCTTGTCGGGCCGCGGATCGGCGCGATAGAGTCCGATCAGGGCGAGGATCTTATCGGCTGGGGCTGGCTGCAGGTCTTCGAACATCATCATGGTCCCGTTGGCGCGGCGGATTGATACGCAAATTGATCGTCGATCACCAGTGCTTTCAACGGTCCTAAGCTGAAAGCGCGCGAATGTTGTTCCATCATCGTTGGCGTTTGGCCGTGGCGGCGCGACTAGCTTTGAGTCCGGCGAGGCTTTTGCTAACCTTGGTCCTCTTGCGGAACCCAATCGACCGACCCAGCGAGGACATGTGGGACAGGACAGCCAGACGCTTCACGGTGACGGCATTTCGGCGACCATAGTCGCACAGGGCGCGGAGCTTGTTTCCCTGCGAAACGCGGAGGGGCTCGAGTTCCTGTGGCAGGCCGGACCGGAGTGGCGCCGCCATTCGCCGGTGCTGTTTCCCATCGTTGGCCGGCTGAAGGGCGACCAATTGCGTCATCGCGGCCGAACCTATCCGATGACGCAGCACGGTTTTGCCCGTGACAGGCGGTTTGAATGGGCGGAGAGGGGGCCAAGATCCTGCACGCTGGTTCTCACCGACGACGCCGACACCCTGTCGCATTATCCGTTCGCCTTCAGTCTGGCGATCAACTATTCGGTGGCGGACGGAGACCTTTCCATACGCTTCGAGATCACCAACACCGGCGACGAGACCCTGCCGGCATCGATCGGCGCTCATCCAGCGTTCAATTGGCCGCTGCGGCCAGACCTGGCCAAGACGCACTACAGGCTGACCTTTGCCGAGCCAGAGCGCGCTCCAGTCCGTCGCCTGAAGGATGGCCTGCTGCTGGCAGCATCGCAGCCGACGCCTGTTGACGGCAAGATCCTCGAGCTTTCCGAGCGGCTGTTTGTCGACGATGCCGTCGTCCTGGATCGGCCAGCAAGTCGTAGCGTGCGCTACGCTGCCGAGGGCGGTCCGGCCATCGAGATGTCGTGGGACGGATTTCAGGAACTGGGCGTCTGGTCAAAGCCTGGCGGTGCGCCGTTCCTTTGCATCGAACCGTGGCACGGCATTGCAAGCCCGGTTGATTTCGACGGCGAGTTTGTCGACAAGCCGGGCCTGATGCTGATCGAGTCTGGCACCAAGCATTCGCTGAGCTATCAGATCCGTTTGGCGTCGCGGTGATCGGCCGCCGACCTGAAGGTAGGGCCAGCCTGTGAACGCACACAGCCACACAAAAAAGTCGCATAAGATAGATTATGGAACTGACCTGTGTGGCCATAGGTCCAAATTCTGTAGAAATGTCAGCAGCTTGATCATGACAGGGTTGCGGCCGATATCATCAGAAGCCACGCAACGCAGCGTTTTTTACGCACCATCCTTTAGGCCGCCAGATCCGCCACCACAGCCTTCGCCGCGTTGATCATTGCATGAGGCTCGGCGGCAAACACCGCATCATGCGCGCCGGCCGCAGCCCAGATGCGATCGAAGCCCAGCAGGATTTCATCGGCAAAAGCCGGTATCGTAATCAGATGCCCGATGGGCGCGACGCCGCCAATGGCAAAGCCGGTCTCGTCGCGGATTTGTCTTGGATCGGCGCGCTTCAGCGGCTCATTGGTCAATGCCGCAGCCTTGGCAAGATCGAGCTGATTGCTGCCGGAAACCAGGAACAGAAACAGCTTTCCGCTGCTTTCTCCCTGGAAAATCAAGGACTTGACGATCTGCGCCACCGTGCAGCCGCATTGCGCCGCAGCTTCCTCGGCCGTGCGAGTCGACGCGCCCATGCGCCTGATCTCTATGTCAAGGCCAGCATCCGCCGCAGCCTGGGTCACACGATCAATGCTGCCGGCCATGAAGAATCATCCACATCATATTGAGTCAAAAGGAATTTCTATGATCATGCCATCAAATGCCGGTTCGACGTTGGCCGGTGTCTCGGCCATGACGGCGGCATAGTCGAGCGGCACGTGCATATGCGTCAGAACGGCATGTCCGGGCGCAAGCCGTTCGATCCAGCCAAGTGCCTGGTCGAGCGACAGATGGCTTGGATGCGTCTTGTATTGCAGCGCGTCTATGACCAGCACGTCGAGGCCCTTCAGGCGCTCGGCCGTAGCCTGCGGGAAGTCGCTGATGTCCGGGCAGTACGCCAGCCTGCCAATGCGAAAACCCAGCGATATGATATCACCATGGATCTGCGGCAGTGGTTCGAGGGTGAGGGCACCCCCCTCTCCTGCAACGGTCACCGACCTGCCATGGTCGATGAGATGCGGCTTGACGATGGGCGGATAGGAACTGCCTTGCGGTGTCTCGAAGCAATATCCGAACGCTTCTCGCAACCTGGTCATGGTGGTTTGGTCGGCATGGACGTTGATCCGCTCGCGCTGGTCGAGCACGAAGCCACGCAGGTCGTCGATGCCGTGGATATGGTCGGCATGGGGATGGGTGTAGACGACACCGTCGATGCGCCTGACGGACGCCAGCAGCATCTGTTCACGAAAGTCAGGTCCGGTGTCGATGACGACCGTGGTCCTGGCGCCATTCGCCGCTATCCGCTCGACGAGAGCCGCGGTGCGCATCCGCCGGTTCCTCGGGTTCGCCGGATCGCAATTGCCCCAGTCGCCGGTGATGCGTGGCGTACCTGGCGAAGAGCCGCAGCCGAGAATGGTGAGGCGCAGCCGGTCGGTCATGCTTCAGGCGCTCCGCACGTCCGGCATCTTCCGGAACAGGCGGAAGAAATTGTCCGTCGTGGCGGCTGCGATCTCCGTCTCGCTGATCCCGATGGTTTCCGCCAGCACCTTGGCCGTGTGGGCGACATAGGCCGGCTCGTTGCGCTTGCCGCGAAACGGGATCGGCGCCAGATATGGCGCATCGGTTTCCACCAGCAGGCGGTCATGCGGCACATCGGCGGCAATGGCGCGCAACTCGGCTGAATTCTTGAAAGTGAGAATGCCGGAGAAAGAAATGTAGCCGCCGAGCCCGACACCCACTTCGGCCAACCTGCGTCCCGACGAAAAACAGTGCAGGATGAACGGGAAGGCACCCTTCCCTGTTTCCTCCGTGAGGATATCAGCCATGTCGTCGTCGGCGTCGCGGGAATGAATGACCAGCGGCAGCCCGGTCTCTCGCGCGGCGGCGATGTGGGTACGGAAGCCCTGCGCTTGCTCACCGCGTGGCGCTTTGTCGTAGAAATAGTCGAGCCCGGCTTCGCCGATCGCGACCACCTTAGGATGGGCGGACAGACGCACGAGATCGTCCTTCGTCACGTCCAGCTCTTCGGCCGCGTTGTGCGGATGGGTGCCGACCGAACAATAGACCTCTTCGAAACTTTCCGCGATTTCAATGATTTGCTGAAAACGCTTAACGCGAGTCGAGATCGTCACCATACGGCCGACACCGGCAGCTTTGGCGCGGGCGACAATGGCCACCCGCTCCTCGGCAAAATCTGGAAAATCCAGATGGCAGTGGCTGTCGACAAGCATCAGGCGTTCGCGTCCGGCTGTTCGACGTAGCGTGGAAAGACGCCTTCCGGCACCGGCAAGGCAGCGCCGGGAACCAGTGCAAGGTCCGCATGCACATGCACGAAATCGCGGTTGTCGGCAGGCACCGCCAGCAGGTCTAGCAGCTTCCTGGCCGATCCCGGAATGAAGGGCTGGCACAGCAGCGCCACGCGGCGGACGACTTCGGCGGTCGTCCACAGCACCGTCTCCATGCGTGCCGGATCGGTTTTCTTCAGTGCCCATGGCTCCTGCGAAGCGAAGTAGCGATCGGCTTCCGCAACGACGTTGAAGATCGCCACCAGGGCCAGATGGATGCCCTGCTCCGCCATTGCCTTGCGCGCCGTGGCAAGAGCGGCTACCGCCTGATCCAGGATCGCCTTGTCGGACTCCGTCAGGTCGCCGCGCTTCGGCACCACGCCGCCGCAGTTCTTGGCGATCATCGACAGCGAACGCTGCGCCAGATTGCCGAGGCCGTTGGCAAGGTCGGCGTTCGTACGGTTGACGATCGCTTCATGGCTGTAGCTGCCGTCCTGGCCGAACGGCACCTCGCGCAGGAAGAAGTAGCGGACTTGGTCGACTCCGTAATGCTCGACCATGGTGAACGGGTCGATGACGTTGCCGACCGACTTTGACATCTTCTCGCCGCGGTTGAACAGGAAGCCGTGGCCGAAGACACGCTTCGGCAGCGGGATGCCAGCTGACATCAGGAAGGCCGGCCAGTAGACGGCGTGAAAGCGCACGATGTCCTTGCCGATGATATGCGCGTCCGCTGGCCAGAAACGCCATTTGTCAGCATTTTCATCGGGATAGCCAACAGCGGTGATGTAGTTTGTCAAGGCATCGACCCAGACATACATCACATGCTTGTCGTCGCCCGGAACCGGCACGCCCCAGTCAAAGGTGGTGCGCGAGATCGAAAGGTCCTTCAGGCCGGACTTGACGAAGCTCATCACCTCGTTGCGGCGTTCGGCCGGACCGATGAAATCCGGCTGGCCTTCATAGAGAGCAATGAGCTTGTCCTGATAGGCCGACAGGCGGAAGAAATAGCTCTCTTCCTCGACCCATTCGACCGGCGTGCCCTGGGGACCGTAGCGGACATCGTCCGCGCGAACCTCGGTCTCCTCCTCGCCGTAATAGGCTTCGTCGCGCACCGAGTACCAGCCGGCATAGCCGCCCTTGTAGATATCGCCATTGGCGGCCATCGCCTTCCAGATCGCCTGGGATGACGCATAGTGCCGCGCTTCCGTCGTGCGGATGAAGTCGTCGTTGGAGGCGTTCAGGACCGCCGCCATGCGCTGGAAGTCGGCTGAATTGCGGTCGGCCAATTCACGCGGCGAGATGCCTTCCCGCTTCGCGGTCTGCAGCATCTTGATGCCATGCTCGTCGGTGCCGGTGAGAAAGAACACGTCCTTGCCGTCGTGGCGCTGGAAGCGGGCGAGCGCGTCGGTGGCGATCAGTTCATAGGCATGGCCGATATGCGGCTTGCCGTTCGGATAGGAAATCGCTGTCGTGATGTAGAATGTGTCGCGTGACATGGATGAACCGTCATGAATGTCTGAATGCCAGTTGTGGCGGTGGATATCGCATCGGGACGGCGATTGCCATCCCGAGGCCAATGCATGCCGCCCGAAAGTGGCCCCGGTTTTGGGGCAACGGCATGCACGGGGAAACCGTCACATTCGCATTGCAGAATTCAGGCGGTCGATCATGATCAGGGCGTGCTGCTTCTTGTCGAGATTGTAGGTTTCAGTCTCAGATACAGCGTCCAGCGCCTCGTGCCAAGTATCGGACAGCGTTTTCGCCCGCGCAAGATCTCCGACCAGGGCGGCCTGGCTTGCAGCGTCCGACAACAGGTCGAGCGCCCGCCGGTTGAAGATATCGAACTGGATCGCCTGGTCGCGCCCCGCCACCGCCTCCGCCAGGCGATAGGCGCCGGCGACATCGCTTTTCCTGCCGGCCACCAGGGCATCCAGCGTGCTGGCGATTTCCAGGCCGCCATACTGCGTCAACAGGATCGCCGTGCGCGCGCTGCCCCCTGCCCGCTCGGCCAATGCCGCGCGCGCGGCCGGATCGTGCGGTGGTGGCGGCTCGACGGTCTCCAGTACGGTCATGAGATCGTCGGCATCAAGCGGCGCCAGGCGCACCATCTGGCAGCGCGATCGGATGGTGGGAAGCAGGCTGCCCGGCGCGTGCACAATGAGGATGAACAGGGTTCGTGGCGGCGGCTCCTCGAGATTCTTCAGCAAGGCATTGGCGGCATTGGTATTCATGTCATCGGCCGGGTCGACGATCACCACCCGGTAGCTGCCGTCATGCGAGGTCATCGACAGGAAACGGTTGACCCTCCGGATTTCATCGACGGTGACGACGGTCTTGAAGCTCTTGGTCTTGTCATTCGCCGGCCGGGTCAGATGCAGCACCGACGGATGCGCCCCGGTGGCAATCTGGCGAAACAGCGGGGATGACGGGTCCGGAGCCGCGAAGGATGGCGGCGCGTGTTCGAAGGCGGGATGCTTCAGCAGATGATGCGCCAGATGAAAGGCGAGTGTCGCCTTGCCGATGCCCACCGGGCCGGCGAAGATCAGCGCATGCGGCAGCTTTCCGGAGCGATAGGCGGCGGCGAGCATGTTCGCGGTCTGCAGGTGTCCTACAAGGCGAGCCGTTTCCGACGGTTCTGGGACGCCGTCCAGCGTGTCGTGCTGTTCCGGTGCGAGGCGTTCGAAAATCATGCGGGCGTGGCCTGCTTGTGGTTGGACGGCGTCCGTGTCTCAAGCGCCGCGAACACGGCGGCGGTGACGACATTCTCGACGGCGTCGGGATCGGCGGACGCATCGATCACAATGCAGCGCTCCGGTTCGGCCGCGGCGATCGCAAGGAAGGCATCGCGGCGGCGCTGATGGATGGCCAGGGTTTCCTTCTCGAAGCGGTCGGCGGCTGCTTCCGTGCCACGCCGCACCGTTGCGCGCCGCAGCCCCTCGGTCGGGTCGATGTCGAAGATCAGCGTCATGTCCGGCACCATGCCGTTGACGGCAACCTTTTCGAGCGCGTCCATGAACGCAGGGTCGATGTTGCCGGTGACGCCCTGGTAGACGCGCGAAGAGTCCATGAAACGATCGCAAAGGACGATCGAGCCGCGCTCGACCGCCGGGCGAATGACCTGCTCGACATGGTCGGAGCGTGCGGCCGCAAAAAGCAGCGCCTCCATCTTGGGGCCGAACGGCTCGGCAGCACCAGAAAGCAGCACATGCCTGACGGCCTCGGCGCCGGGCGACCCTCCCGGTTCACGCGTAACGACGACATCGTACTTCTTGGCACGCATCTTCCTGGCCAACCGCTCGATCTGCGTCGACTTGCCTGCTCCTTCGCCGCCTTCGAAGGTGATGAAAAATCCGCTCGACAAACGAAAGCCTTTATCCACGCTTGCGGTGAACGTAACGCATGAGCCCGAAAATCGGAATCGGTTTCGCATGCGCAACGTCTCTTGATGGTTGCGACCTAATAGTGCGGGCCTGCAAAAAGGTCCACGCCGTTGGCGCTATCGCAGCCAACCGACGGCCAGTTCCTTGACGGCATCGAGCGCGCGTTGCGGCAGCGTGCCCATGCCGACCGACTCGGCTGCAAACAACGGCGTTTCCTGGCTCAGTGTGTCACCGATCCAGACACGCAGCGCGCCCACCGCCTGCCCTTCCTCAATCGGCGCGGTCACCGGGCCGTCATAAACGATCTTGGCCGTCAGCTTGTCGCGGTTGGTTATAGGCAGGAATATGTTGACAGGCCCCTTCGCCTTCAACGTCACCCCGGATTTCACGCCACCGAAAACCTGGGCCACGCCGACGACTTCGCCCTTGGCGAAAATCTCGGTCTTTTCGAAGGAGCGCGCGCCCCAGTCGAGCAGTTTCCGTGCTTCCTCGGCGCGCTCACGATCGCTTGCCAGTCCACTCATCGCCGCGATGACCCGCGAACCATTGTKGTTGACGGAAGCGACGATGCCGAAACCGGCGGCTTCGCTCGTACCGACCGCCAGGCCGTCAGCGCCGATATCCATGGCCAGAAGCGGATTGCGGTTCCGTTGGGAGATCTTGTTCCAGGTAAAATCCTTCTCACCGAAATAGGCATAGAGATCTGGATACTCCCGCTGGATGTGCAGGGCCAGTTGCGCAAGTTCGCGGACCGTCGTCTGCTGGCCATCCGCCGGCAGGCCGGTCGAGTTGACGAAGGTCGATTTCCGCAGACCGATCTGGCGCGCGCGTTCTGTCATCTGCGCCGCGAAATTCTCTTCCGAGCCGGCCATGCCTTCGGCGAGGATCATGCAGCCGTCATTGGCTGCCTGGACGGTAACCCCTCGGACAAGATCCTCGACCCGGATCGAGGACTTGAGTTTCGCAAACATCGTCGATGTACCCGAAGGTGCGCCGCCTTTGCGCCATGCGTTCTCGCTGACCACGAAGGTGTCGTCGAGTGTCATGCGCTTGGACTTGATGGCGTTGAAAACCACTTCCATCGTCATCAGCTTGGCCATCGATGCCGGTGGAAAGGGCTTGTCGGCGTCCTTGGCAAACAGCACCGTTCCGGTGTCGGCGTCGATCATGAAAGCCTGTGCGGCCTTGGTTTCGAAAAGCTGCGCGCTGGCTGGTGCAAGCGCAAGCAGCAGAAGACCAAGCCCTAAAAACCCGACCAAAGGCGCCGAAAAGCGAGATTTCATGAAGTTCGACCCGTTTGCCGGTATTTAGCAGGGCAAAGCTATCAGGCTTTTTCCCGGCGGATCAACCGCGGGACGCAAATACCGCGAGACTTTCGGTTTGTCCGGATCAGTTGCGCACAACGAGCGCGTCAGGCGCACCATGCGACCATGCCGCTTGCAGCATTTCGTCCAGGCTGCGGTGGCCGTCCGGATAGAGATTGACGGAATACCAATCCTCGCCGTCGAGTTCGGAACGCTGGATTTCGGTCTTGCCGAACTCGGCGAGCTTGGCCGCCACGCGTTTTGCCTCGGCGGCATTCTCGAACGATCCGGCGGCGACGTAGTCGGTGACTGCACCGGCTGACGGAGCCTGTCGCTTCCATGATTGCAGGACGTCGGCGGGCGACATGCCGGCCTCACCCAACGAGGCAAAGACATCCGAGGCGCGATGCACGCGTTCATCCGCGTAAGACAGCGACGCCATGGCAAAGGGCGATTGCGCCGGCAAGCCGAATTCCGGGCGTTCCGGCACGACCGGACCGAAATCGGGCAGTGCGAGATCGCCGAAGGTCGGCGCCTGCGCCGACATGGCTGGTTGCGAGGGCGCCGAATTCGTCAGCTGACCAGGAAATGGCACGGCGGCAGCGCCAACCGGCACGCTCGGCGACGGTCCGTTCATGGCTACCATTACACCGGTGGGCAACCCGTCCGAGGGATCCGGAATCCTGTTTCCAGGATGGTAGGACGCCATCAGATACTGGTCATCATTGCCGTCGAGCGGCGCGCGGCCGACATATTCCACCTTCACCTCGGCGGTGCCGATATTGGCATAGTCGAGCATCTGGGCGGCGCGCTCGGATACGTCGATGATGCGGCCTTCATGGTAGGGACCGCGATCGTTGACACGGACGATGACCGAACTGCCCGTCTTCAGATTGGTGACGCGTGCGTAGCTCGGCAGCGGCATGGTCGGATGCGCCGCCGTCAGATGCGTCATGTCATAGACTTCGCCATTGGCGGTGAGCCGGCCGTGAAAGGCATCGCCATACCAGGATGCCAGGCCGACTTTCTTGTAGTTCTTCTCTTCCTTGGGATAGTACCATTTGCCGCGAACCTGATAGGGCTTGCCAAGCTGGTCGCGTCCGCCGCCGCGCAGTCCTGCCATCCTGGCGACGCGCGGGCTGGCCTTCACCCCATATTCGGATTCGGAAAAATATTCCTTCGAGCGCGGCCTCTTGTCGATCATAGCCTTCGGCTGCGGTGTCCCGCAGGCCGACAACATGGCGGCCGACACGACGAACAACGCGACAGCGGAAGCACGGCGAAGACGCGGGCGCGCCGTATTCTGCATATTCCGATTGTCCCCTACAGTCTCGACAGAGACATCGCTGCTTGAACATCATCAGGGCCGATGCACTCACTCAAATGCCGTCGACGCCTGAACCCCTATCCTTTGTGCGCAGGAATTGTTTATCAGCGTATTAATCGATTGTGTCCGAAACCGGGCAAGATTGTGACGCGTCGCCGCACTATCCACCCAATTGAAAAGTAATGGTTTTGCGACTGTTGGCGTAAACAGCGCCAGCCGCCTACTCGCTGCAAGCTGTCTAACCAACCATCTGCCAACGACGATATGCTCCTGTCTCGTCGTTTTGTTACCGCAACGCGGACGTGCCAGCCGCCAGCGAGGAGAGGTGAACAATATCCGGCATTCCTTGGTCAGTCTGAAGTCACGCCAGTGCCATGACTCCATCAACGTGGCGGCGCCGACTGGTTCGACTGCGCCGTCACCAAAGACAATTTCTCACATTTTGTCAGAACTGGCTTTTCGTAGACTTTCTTCATGGATTCTCCCGAAAAAAACGCACGCGACGAGTTGGCCATCACATCACTGCGCCGCAAATCGCAGGATTTGCACGGATGGTGCTGGTTGACAGGCCTTTGTCGAGCACACTAGAGCAGTGACGCGCGACTGATATCGACGTGCGGGATTGCCCGCAGGCGGCAGGGCGGGCACTCGTGATTGAAAGATCACCAGGAGGAATGGCCGAGCGGTTTAAGGCACCGGTCTTGAAAACCGGCGTGGGTGCAAGCTCACCGTGGGTTCGAATCCCACTTCCTCCGCCATGCCGCTAATAGAATCAAATAGTTAGGTCAAGATTTTCAGGTAATCATAACCCCTGCGCTAACCACAACACCCCGCGCTAGGCGGGGTGTTGTCGTCGCAATGCGGGAGCAGTCAAAACTTCAGTAGGGCGAATCGCACTGCTGACGGGGACCGTAGTTGGGCTGGAACGTGTCATCCGACGCGCGATAGGACCTGTAGTGGTCGTAGCACCATTGAACGTGGGCATCGCCTTCGTCGTAGACACTGTTGTCCTCGTTGTTGATGATTGCGCCCGTGATCAGAGCGCCAGTGGCGAAGGCCGCCAGCGGGAACCAGTAGTCGCCATGACGACGGTAGCCTCGATGATATTCATGATAGCCGCGATGGCCATTCCAGGTCGCGCCACTATTGCGGCCAAAGTTCCGGTTGCCGTTAAAGTTACGATTCCCTTGGCGAGGTATCCATTGGGGGACTCCATTGCGGGCTTCCACAGTCTGGACATCAGACGAAGCCGATTGGGCTCGAGGTACGTAGAAAGATGCAGCGCTCGCAGGCAAAGCGGCGGAAGCCGCAAACAAAGCTGACATTGTGGCCGCCAGCAAGCCCGAACTGATCATGTTCATGATCTTCTCCTGAGAAGGGTGGTTGACATCCCTTGTGTCTTTAAAACGATTTAAGGGTGTCTTTTGTTCCACTCCTTGAGAAGCGGAATCCCCTGCCCCCCTGGCGAGGCGGGATGGTCGGTGGCGGCATCCTGTCGTTACTCGGCCTTGCCTACCTCGTCAGCGGCGGCGAGCCCGCCGCGCTGGCGCGCAACGGCGTTCATCCCGGCGACCCACTGATGTTCATCGCGGCCCTGGTGCGAATCGGCGGCATCTGCTGGCCCGGGATATGATCGACAACGAGCAGGCCACCGCGATCAATCCCGGCGAGGTCGTGGAGGAAATGGTCTCCTGTCGGACCGCTTCGGCCTTTGGCTCGGCTTTCACCTTGTGGACCAGGACGCCTATCTCGACATGGTGCTGGCCTATGCCGAATATTTCCGGCTGCCTCACGGGCTGGAACTGCTCAAACACATGGCTCTGGAATGGGCAATGCAGCGCGGATCGCGTTCGGGGCGAACGGCGTGGCAATTCGTTCAAAGCCTGCCGGCTTGATGGGCGGATTGCGTCGACCGCAGGTTTTCGCCACCGAGCCGGCGTTTGAAATGGCTTTCCTCAACGCAAATCGTACCCTTGCAGAGCGCTTGGGGATTCACCCGCCGCCCTGCAAGTCGACGGCGATGCATGTGCGTCGCCGTCGGCGAGGCACTGCACCCTTAGGGTGTCGATGCGTGGAACGGTTCTGTGATCGAGCCCCCAACAAATTGTGTATATTCGGGTTTGGTTGATTAGGCAGTTCTTCAATCCATTGAAATGAAACGGGCTTTACGATTGATCGGCACGGATCGATTGCTCGTTTTCTTGCCGAAGGCGAAATTGTTCAAAACAGCCCTTGGTTGATTTTTCCGACAAAATATGCTGCTTGTCTCGCCCATGAAAAAGCTTTTCATCGCTGCCCTGGCATCCACAACGCTGGCTTTGCCGGCACACGCCATGGACAGCGCTTTGCGCGCCGGCTTGATGAAACTTGATCCGCAGACCAGGCTTGAGCAGCGGTGCGATGCCGAAGTCCTCGACCGGATCACGCATGATGATCACAAGTTCAAGGCGGATCGGGTCGTTGCCTACGCTTTCGCGGCACCCGAAATGGGCACCGATGCAATCCGCAGCCCGGGTGCCGCATTTCGCAGCAGGGGGCAGTGGTACCGTCTGAAATTCAAGTGCCTGACGGCTCCGGACCATATGGAGATTCTGAACCTTCGTTACCGAATCGGCGACGAGATTCCAGAAACCGACTGGTCAAAATACAATCTCTACAACTAGGATCCTGCAGTTAGATTGTTCTCGACACGATGATCTGCGATCGTGTTGGCAATGCAATTGTTTCATTCCTATTTTGCAACCGGGATAAGGTTGCAGCATTGATGCAATCTCTTGACGCACATCAATCGTACACGGTAGGGCCTGCGCCTATCGGACGCGGGTAATCGGCGAACAGCAAGGGGCTTCCAGTCGATGGAA
>BFBZ01001727.1_pt1 | contig 13627 bp, 14 predicted proteins | sample 1888401 | NCBI WGS metagenome assembly BFBZ01 (sample SAMD00112614, study PRJDB3348) | symbiont metagenome | host: Chara braunii | reverse complement strand
ACTGCCCGCGTCTCCACGCGTGTTCTTCAGGTCATCCAGCAGTTCGAGGGCGCCATTGCGCAGCCCCCGATGGTGCGGGACGGCAACAAGAACAAGCCGGACTGGGACAAGGTCATTGCCGGCCGCGACGGCGTCAACGTGCTGAACGATACGTTCGGTCGCGACTCCGTGAAGGGGGCGAAGTCGGAGGCGTATCATCCACGCGCTCTCCACCTGGACCCCGACAAGATGATCTCCACGGTGAAGGAGATGAAGGATCTGCGCCAGCTGCAGAGCAACTTCGGCAACTTCATCGAGACGATGGCGCTTTCTCGGAAGCGCTGGAGCATGGAGAACTCGCGGCAGCAGGCCGCCAAGAATGCGCGGAGCGTCGCGCGTGAAGGGGCGGCCGTCGGCGACTGAACCCGGTTGCGGGCAATTTTGGAGGGGCGGTTCCTTGCGGGGCCGCCCTTCTCGTTTGGATTGCGATCTCAGCAGTCCACCTTACGATGAGATGCCTGTTGGTCTGTTGAAGCGCGGGAGAATGGTGATGTTTGTCAATGCAGCGGCGATCGAAGGTTTGCGCCGCCGGAAGGTTCTTCTGGAAGCTGAGGTTGCCGAGTCGCGCTCGTCCGTGCTGGCGATCCCCGTCGAGCTGTCCAGGTCGTCTCTCGATTTGAGCGGGGCGATGTCGCTTGGCGACGATCGGCCGCTTCGTCATCCCGGCGCAGCCTATGGCCTTGGCCGTCACCTTCCGGTGACGGGCATGGAGGTCATAAAGACCTTCATTCAGGAATCGGGGCGACGCGCTCAGGGGTTCGTTCAAGAGTTCGGCGATCAGATCAGCTCACAGGCTCGGCGCGACGTGGCCGCCATGATCCTTACCGGCGAAGCGATCGTCGCTGAGATCACCGGCGAAACCAGCAAGGACCGCAGCCGACGGGGACGTCCGATCAGCAACGGCCGCGGCGGAAATTCGGCGTGAAGGTCATGCGGCCGGAGGATCAGCATGATCCGGGAGGAAAGGTCCGCATAGGGTTGGATCTGCTAACCACGGGTTCAGCAGAGTTTTCGCCGTGTGGAGTGTTTCGGACGAGGTTGGATCGCATCTGGGGCAAGCCAGACGGTAGGGCTGTCCTCTTTGTCGGAATGAACCCGTCTACGGCCGACGCCTCCGTGAATGACCCGACAATCCATCGCGAATGCGCTTTTGCGCGGCTTTGGGGATTTGACCTGCTGGTCAAAGTCAATTGGTTGAGCCGGCGAGCGACGTATCCGAGTGATCTCTTGGCCAAGGACATTCAGATCACGAGCCGGGATAACATTGAGGTCATCGAACAAGAGGCTCGGACCGCTTCTCGTGTTGTGCTGGCTCATGGCGTGCCGCACAAAAGCTTGGAACCGTATTTGCTCGAGGCGATCGCCGCGATCCGTCGCGGGGTAGCGGGCGGGCCCGCTAAGGTTTTTGTCCTGGATCAGTCCAAGGAGGGCTTCCCTCGGCACAGTCTCTATATCGAGCGCACTACGCGGCCTCGGCCATTTGACGTCGGGGCCTTTGAGGAGTTTTTGAAGGCAAGGATTTCACTTAGGCGTTCCTCTTCAACCGCAACTAGACTGATGGATGTCCAACTGCCGCTCTGTCGTTCCGCTAATGGTCAATAGTTGCTACCATCACAGCTGATGATTCGGAATTCGGAGCTGTCGTGTTCAGGATAGGGTCTGCTTCGTTGCTGCGGCGACAGAACGGAATCTCATTCCTTATGATCGAGGGAGATGATCCCGGATTGGATGTGCTTGCTGGGATGTCGCTGGTGTTCACCCGCGACCGGGCGACGCTCAAGTTTGGCCGGGTGAGTTTCGAGGATGTCGTCACGAACGTCTTCGTCGAGATGTTTGCGCTTGAGATGCCACACGCCCATCTCGCGCGATATTTGATGGCTCAACACGGCTTGGATGTCGTCTTTGCCGACCGTCTGGGCGAATGGCGTGAGCTTTACACTTTCTCGTCCGTCAGGTGGGGGCGCATCGCGCCCACGCTTGTCGAGATCGATGAAGCGGCCGAGCGGCCGATTGTGGAATTGAAGGCCGAACCGGCCGCTGATTGAGCGTGAGGTTAGTATGAGCGACGGACACGATGAGAAGAAGAAGGCGATGATCCCGCCGGGCGGAAGGGCCATTGCGGGTACGGCGCGGCCGACGGCCGCGCCGATTGGTGCGAGCGGACTTGGTGGGATAGCTGGGAAGCCGGTTATCGAGAGTTCAGGTGTGCCGATAAGGGGCCCGGAAGCTTCTTCGCCGTCGGCTGCCGGCGCTGCCCGTGGGGGCCGAAAGCGCCTGGTCATCATTGCGAACCGAACCGGCGGTCAGGGCAAGACGCTGATCTCGCACCTGATCGCGATGCACTCTCCGTCGGCCATGATTCTGTCGGCCGACAAGGCGGATGAGGTGACGGGCCGATCAAAGATCGGCCGTTTCTTCGACAATGTGATCGAGATCGGCACCGGCCCTACCGCGGCCGAGGTCCTTACGGATCCGCACAAGAGCTTGGCCTTTTGGGACAGCGTCGGCGATCGCGCGATGACGAGTGACGTCGTACTCGACCTTGGCGCTCAGGTCGTCGATAGTCTCATCGAATGGGCGGGCGCCTCAGACGCCGGCGATCTGTTCAAGGATACCGTCGAGGTCACGATGATCGTGCCGTTCATGGCCTCGTCGAAGGCCGTGACCGACGCCTATGAGATCGTCAACAAGCTTGCGGGTCTGAATTCCCTCGTGAGCAAGTTTGTGCTCGTTCGCAATTTTGCGGATGGAGACTTCCGGGAGATGGATCGCCGCCCGGAAATGGACAAGCTCCGTTCACTTGCGGTCGATACCGACGCTGCGAGATTTATGGATCTGAAGAACTGCCCGTCGCATCTGTTGCGCCGGATCGAGGAGACACACTCGCGTGTGGATGACGTTCTGAAGCGGTCTGCCGGCGATCTTAGCCAGAAATTTAACATGAGCATCTGGGATATCAATCGGCACCTCAAGCTGTTGCGGGACTGGTCCGAGGAAACCCGCCGCGGCTTGCAGGCTTTCGACGTGATCATTCAAAGCGGCGAGATGACTGCAGAGCTTGAGGTTCGGGCCTGACGGAGCCGGGTCGGGGCACGTCATGTCGGTCGTCGATGATCAGTTGGTGGTGACCGCCCAGGCCATCGACCTCGCCATTGAGCGCTCGATCGAGGATCCGGAACGGCGGGACTTCGTCATGGAGTTCCGCCGTTTGTCAGCGTCCTTTGCCTCGGTCTCGACAAGCCTGTCGAAGGACGACATCCGGACGACATTTATTTATGTCATGGCATTCAGGGTTCTTCGTGCGAAGGCCTTGCGCATGGCCAGCGGACACGAGCCCTGGCTGGACGGGGAGGATGAGGTTGACGAGGGTCAGGAGAAGGCGCGGATCTCTCGGCTTGTCGTTGGCATGGCAATGGAGGCGCGGCCGCCGGTACCGGCAGAATTGCCGGCTCCGCGGACAGGTTGGCTGCGATTGTGGGTCGAGTTCAATGATTGGCTCGATCGCTGGACCGGCTTCTCCCTGAAAACGAAAAAGCCCGGCTAATTTGCCGGGCTTTTTGTTGTTTGGCTTGCTTGAATCTACTGTTCGGCGAGCGACCGGAAAGGCATCTTGGTCGGCTTGGCGTCCATTGCCTGGTAGGAGTCGAACATCCTGTCACGCTCTTGTTCGCTGATAGGCTTGCGAAGCCCGGGGGCGGGCTCTGTCATGTCGTCGCTGTGATCGTCCTCGACATGGGAGTATGCGTCGGGATCCACGTTGAGCATCTGCACCGACCGAAACGGTGATCCGTAGTCTTGCTCGACCGGATCTGCGGCCGAGGGCATTGCGAAACGCTGGGATGGCGGCGACTGACGATCGTCATTGTGAAGTGGATCGGACGGCGGGGGTTCCACTGCAGAAACCGCGTCGTTGACGCCGGCATCCGCGGCTGCCGAAGTTGGTTCCAAGCGGGCTTGGTTTTTGAACGAGTTCATTGCGCGACTGATGGTTTCAAGGATGCCCGATCGTTCCTTCTCGGCCATGGATATGAGGCTCGAAAATTCGACAAAAGCGCGGGTTGAGGTTCCAAGTCCCTCATCCGGTTGCTTGTTCGCCGGATTGGTTTCGTCCACGAGGGACCAGAGCCGCGCATTAATCTTAGCCTCCCCGGCAAAGGCGCCGTTCAGCTTGGCCCGGGCGATCCAGTTGGCAAGCATGGGGATAGAGGCCTCTTTTCCTTTCCAATCGTCGGGGATGCCTGAATAGTTTGCGGCATCGTTCACCTTCGCGACGATATAGTGGATGAAACCGGCGAGTGTAGCGCGGCCCTTGTCGACGAAGTAGCTATCGTCGCCGCCGGGGTTGTCGGCGATCAGTCGCTTCGCGACAGTCTCGATATAGGTGTCGCGATCCGGTCCGCTGGGCGGCATCAGCGCCTTCGAAAGGATGTTCACCTGGCTGCCGAAGTGGATTGCCATTCCTTGGAAGAGGCCGCTCCTGCTTCTGCTGGAGGGCTGATCGTCGCTGTTGGTGCCGGCGTCTTCGCCGTTCTCCGTGCGTCGGCCGGCGTTCGCGACATCCGCGAGCTGGTCCGGTTGGCGGTGGCCTTCTTGCTCGCTCTCATGAGTTCCGGCGCCGGCCTCGAAGCGTTCGACTTGTGCGTTCAGGTGTTTGATCAGCGCGTCCGCGTTGATGCCGCGTTGCACGAGCGCACGCTCGGCCTTCTCGATTTCGAGCTCGCGAACAAGAATCGCATCGAGATCCTTGGCGATATCGTCGGCGGCCTTCCTGCTTTCTTCCAGGAGGGCTTCCAGCTTGACCTTGTCATTTTTGCGATGCGTCGCACGTAGATAGGCGAGCTTGTGGATGAGTGCACTTGTGGATTCAGTCGTGTTCACTGTGTTGCCTTTCCAACAGACGCTTAGTTCGCTCGATCATGAGCGATTCGGCTTTCCTTGTCTTTTCAGGCGCCGCAGTCGACTGATATCTTTGGCGTAGATCAGTAATGATGTGCGGCTCTTGAACGAATTCGGAGATTCCGTTTCGAGGCGCCAGGCGCGGGGCGCCGGAAAGGGCGCGCTGGATGGCCGGACTTTCCGGGTGGAACCGGTCGTTCAGGAGTTTGCTCTTCGCCAGGTAGGCAATGGGAATTTTTCGAGAGAAAGAGGCTGCGATCAGGCGCCGGTTCTCGTGGATTTCAAGCGGGCTTGGATTGTCCGGCACAGCGAGGATGACGAGCTGAGGGAAAAAGGTCGCGGGATCGTATAGTGTGACCATGTGGTCCAACGCGTCGACGACATAGCCCTGGCTCATGAGATAATCGATGAACCGGGCATATTGCGAGGCAAATGGCGCGTGGACATCATTGATGGCGGCGTATGCCATCAATGACGGGCTCTGCATGATGACGTGGGTGCGAGCGCGGGCCCGATGGGTGAGGATCTCGAGTTCGAACAGGCCGCCATCGGGCTGGTTCGGATCAGGCGTTTCTTCGGCAGTCGGGTAGATCAGGATTGATGCATCCTGGCCCTGTATCTGGTTCGAGCGGACCGTCTTGATGGGAGGGCACGGAAATTGAGGTGCGAGATCGCCTAGCAGGACAAGAGTGTCCGGCCGGCTGACAAGCGCTAGGAGAGACCTCTTGTCGCGTGCGTAGCGCACGGCAATTGTGAGGATCGCCAGGGCCGTACTCAGGGGATCGCTCTCGGCCCGTGAGAGAATGTGCGTCTGTCGACGCAGAGGCGCATAGAGGGGCTCTGAAATAGGTTCTGCGGTAAACCGGGCAGCAAGGCTCGCGTTTGATGCGCGATCGGAACGCATGTTCTGGAAGAGGACCTTCTGTTCAACGGCCGTCGCGGCGAACTTGAGCAGCCATTTCGGTAGCTGGTAGCCCTGGAGTTTTGACCAGGTGATGATCAGCTGGCTCAGATCGCCGACCTGGTCTTGAAGGAAGTCCAGGTCGTGCCGGTTCGCTTCGTCGATCCAAAGGACGAAAGGCTCGTCTTTCGGGCGGTCGAACCGGTAGGACGCGGTTGATTGAAACACGCGATGGTTCTGGCCGAGCAGGGAGACAGGCCTTCCAATGATGTCGATCGCGATGCCTGTGCGCGATCGTTCGAACAGATACTGGCCGACGAGGCGGTTTTTGCCGGCGCCGCCATCGCCGTCGATAATCATGTGCTTTCCGGCGGCGAGGAGCATCATGAAATGTTGCTCTTGAGCGGTCCGCATCGTCAGCCGGCTGTGCCGGTGTGGGAAAGGCAGCAATTTCAGCTGGGGACGAGTCTGTTTGATCGTCATGTCAAGCGGCCGCCGCGGCATCGACAAGGCGGCGTGCGTCTCCCGAGAGGATCATCGAGTTGTGGTCCTTCTCCATCATCTGGGCGGACCGGATGTCATCGTAAGACCCCTTGATGACAAAGAAGATGCTCTCAACGAGTTCGGTTTGCCCGCGACGATTGGCCCTGTCCTCAGCCTGCTTGACCCGATCGGCAATGCCATGTGTTTCGACGTGGAGCACCTTGCTTGCTCGGGTCAACGTGTAGCCTTGGTAGGAGCTTTCGTAGGTGGCGAGGTAGCAATCGAATTGGCCGGCCTGGAATTGATCGACGGCCGCCTGACGGCTGCGACCGTTCATGTCGCCGTTGACCACAGCTGGATTTAACCCCAGGCGCCGGAGGTGGGTCGCAAGAGCCGCCAGCACAGATTTGTGGACGGTATAGACGAGGCAGGTTCGGCCTTCGGCTCTGATCTCAAGGATCTTTGCCGCAACGTTGCTTAGCTTGTGCAGCGCGGTTCGTTGACGGAGTTGCGAGAGTTCGGCGGACGCGTTGAACCGTTCGGCTTTGTTGGGGCCACGCTGAAGTCCAGGCCAGTAGCGAGGCTGGTCCTCGAGCAATTCCTTGAGCGCCGCCTCCCGACGGGCCATAGCAAGAATGTCTGGATCATCGCACGGAACGGGAATGCTCGACCGGACCTTGCCGGGGGTGTCTGTTTTGAGACGGCGCAGCCGGATATGGGCATCGAGGCCAAGAGCCAGTCGCTCCATGCGCTGCTTTCGAAGATCCTGCTTTGCGGAGAACCTTTCCTCGTCGTCTGTGGTCGGCTTGGCGAAGATGGTTTTGAAGCGCTTGGCCGTGGTCATGGCGATCGGCGCGCCATTGGCGTCGCGCTGGCGAGCCATGAAGTGTGAGAGCACCGGGAAAAGGTCGATAGCACCGAGCGGCGTTTCGGTGCCGCTCATACCAAGATAGTTCTCGGTTACGATCCCCGGCCCGTTGTCGTTTGCAGCCTTTGGCATAAGAGCGGCGCCGCGCTGCGAGGTCGGGTTTTTTGCCATGTGCACTTCGTCGAAGATCACCTGGTCCCAGGCGACCTCAAAGAGCCGCGGATTGTTGACTGCTTCCTCATAGCCAACGATGACCACGGTCCCCCGGCCGGAGTTGAGCGGGAGAGATGCACCTTTCGGTAGAAACGAGATGTTCTGGTCGCTTGCGAATTCCGGATCGGGAGCATCGAGGCGGACGATGCTGAATGGAACGCTGATGATCCTGTTGAGCGTGCGCGTCCAGTTTGTGCGCTGGCTGGCGGGAATCACCGCAAGGATGTTCGGATCCCGGCGAGGATGTAGCGCACGTCGGCCATCGCAGACTCCAGCGCCCATGTAGGTCTTGCCGAAGCCCATATCGTCCATCAGGGAAGCGACGGCATTCCGAAGAGCGTGATGGATGCCTTCGACTTGCGCCGGATCATAGGCTTCGCCTGGGATCAGTTCCGGAACCTCGAAATCATCCGGCAGCTCGAGCCATTCCGTAGCTTCAAGGAGGCGAGCGATGAGGCCAATCTCGGCGTCATCGTCGAGCTCTTTTCGCTGGTCGATAACCACCTGCAGGTCGTCGACAAAGTAGGTGACGTCGCCGGCGGCGCCGGTTGGCTGCAGCGCCAGGGACGCCGCATAGACCACGTCCGTCGTGAAAAATCGGTCCATGTTGAAGTCATAGGCGATGCGGGGCGCCCGTTTCCCCGCGCTCGCCTTCCTCCCGGTTCCGGATCCTTGCTGACCCTCTGAGAATAGACCGAAATCTGTCGCCGTGAGGTGGGTCAGACCAAAAGGCCAGAGGTCCAGGAGCTTTTGGCAAGTTTCGTTGAGGACCGGGTCGGCAAAGAGAAAATATGGCTCGGCCGAGGACAGCGAGGTCGTGAACCAGTAGCCGGCGGGATCCCAGGAGAAGCCAGCTTCGGTCATCTCCTGGCTATTTCCTGGACCAGCGGGCGCGAAGATGAACAGGTGACGCTGTGAACAATAGGTGAGAAAGGGCGGCAGGACCTCCTCCCGGGACTTGCAACTCGCCAGGGTCGTCGACCCGAACTGCTTTTCCACTTCACGCAGCGCCATCGGGCAAAGAAGCGATTGAAGGCTATAGAGAGAAGGCGACAGACCTCTTAGGCCGCCTGGTATTCCGGCGCGCTGGAGCGCCGCCATTTGGGCCGATCTCTCGCCGACAATGGACATCTCCCAGCCGTTCCCCTGGCGATTGGGATGCATCAAGATTGATGGCGCGGCGTAGCGGGAACCCTGAAGGATCCTCTTGAGGATATAGCTCTGCGCTTCATTTCTCGCGCGATAGATCGTCTCATCGGCTCGATCGCCGCGGAATTCTAGGCCGAGGCGTTCATAGTATGGCCGATCGGCAGACGGTACCCTCACATCAAAGGAGCCATTGACCTTGATGAGTGACGGATTTCTGCGAAGATGAGTGCTGTCGAGAGTCGATATCGCCATTCAATGATCAATTAGATGGGTAAATTAACTGACGAATCGGGGTACGATTGCCCGATGATACGTCGATTCGACAGCATTTATGGGGGCTGATTTGCATCAAGGAGTGATCCGACCGGCCCTGATGGCCGCTCTCCTTGCACTCTCGTGGTTTGGGAGCATCCGCGAGGGTATCGCTCAGCAAGGCATTGCCGGTCTCTTCCCGTTCATTGCGAGGAACGGGGAAGAAGCGAAGACGCAGTGCGGGACCCTTCTGGTGCCGGACAATGTTCCCCGGGCGGCGCGTGGCGCCCTGGTTACCGTAAGTGCCGGTTCAGGCTCTGCTGTTCAATCTTTGGTCGTTGCCGCACGTGATGTGCCAGAATTTGTAGCGCAGCTTGCGCAACCTCCGGCCGGTGGCCGGATCGCAGTGACGATCGGTTCCTCGGCCGTAGCCGAGGTCTTGATCATTGCGCATTACCTCGATGCTCCCGAATTTTCCGTGGCATGTCGCTATCAGCGCATGGCGGGCGCGATGCGCCTGGTCGGGATCGACTTTCCTCTCATCCAACGTACCAGGTAGCTCGTCATGAATCTGATCTCAGCATCGTTCGGGGCGAACTTCAGGAACGTATTGGGCGTGTTCGTAATCGGGGCGTTCCTGGTGCTCGCTCCCGCCGGTTCGGCGAGTGCGCAATCTTCCGGGCATGGCGAGAGGTTCCGCACGATCGCATCGGAGATTGGCAAGGCGGAAAACTGCTGGTCCTGCAAGATTTATGAGGAGGTGTTCAAGGGCCTGAGGCGCCTGGTGAATGCCTCCTACGGATATTTCACCAATGGTCAGGCTGCGCCTTCGCCTCTTGACTGCGTGGTCAGCAACATCGGCCTGTCGGATAATGTCCAGGGCGTCAATCTGCAGGACACAAACGGAGGCGGAGCCGGCGGTGCATCGACCCCGCCGGCGGGCACGTCGACGTCGAACGCGTGTGCGGGTCATTCCGCGGCAGGTTCTGCGGGCGGCGCGGTTGCGCTGATCACCACCATTCTGGCGATTGTCTTGATGTTCAAGCTGGTGCCGATCGCGATCGGATCCGGAGATGCGCGGGAGACGGGGGCATCCATCCGAATGTTTCTGCTGCGCGTTGCGATCGTCTACGGCGTCTTCCTGTCGGCGGCGTCGGCTTCCTATATGGAAAACGGCATTATTTCCGACTTTTTCGTCGATGGCCCGCTTGCGGCGGGATCCGAGATCGGGAAGGAGCTTGCGAACAGCGTCGCGACCGCCCTGAACATGAGCAGCGCGAAGCTGACGTCGACAAGCGGCTCGAATTTCGCAGAAATGCATGTCAGCGCGACGAAGGAATTGCTGGGCAAGATCCATGCGCTGGGTGCTGCCGGCATTGTCACGGGTGTCTGGCTGATGCTCGAGGGGGCGACACAGCTGGCCGGCGCGAACATCCTGACGGCGTTGGCCGTGGGTATCGTCGGTTTCGCGATGCTGTGGATGTTCTTCATGTTCACGGTGACATTTGGCCTTCGCTACATCGATGCGCTGGTGCGCTCAATGATGATCTTTGCGCTAATGCCCGTGTTTGCGGTGCTTTGGATCTTCGATTCCACCCGCGACGTGGCGATCCGAGCGCTGAAGGGTGGTCTGGCGTTGGCCGCGGTCTTTGCCGTCTCCGGCGTCGTGTTCATGTTGGCTGTGTTCATCATGCAGCAGGGTTTTTCCAAGGCATTTAGCCTGGGTGGCAGTGGCGGCATGTCGACGGGTTCTCTCACCGATGCCGCCCTGGCTGCGATATCGTCCGGAGGTTTCAACTTCCTGCAGGGGCAAAGCGGTAGCGCGACCTCGCTGAACTGGCTGTCCTGCGCCTACCTGATGGGGTGCGGGTCGCTCGCGATCGCGTGCGCGCGCATGGCATTCGACATCGCGGGCCAGATCTTCTCGCTTGGCCGGGCCGAGACCGGCGTGGGCCGTGAAATGGAAGGTCGTGTGGAAAGCGGCATTGGCAGCGCTGCCAGCCAGGGCGGTTCGATGGTGACCGGCCTGATTACGAGGAAGTGACGATGTTCACTGCAACGGCTGTGGAAGTGGTCGGCGGGGCGTTCAGGCGCGTCGTCAAGATCCTGCCGATCGGCAACTATTATATTGTTCGGTTTGCTGGGATCAGGACGGCGGAGGGACTGGTGATTCTGACCGACCCGCCAACCGGCCCGACGCGCCGGTTGCGGGGCAAGCTAGTCTCGCTCGACGTGGGCTATTTCTCGTCTCTTGTGAAGGCCTATGTCTTCCTCGACGAGGTAGCATATCTCGTCGGTGTCAATCGCTTGGATCAGTCGGCTAGCGCGCTAACGACGCAGGAACCGTCCTTCGTCCAGTGGACGGTGGATTATGGGCGGCAAGTCGAGCCGTCCTCGACAGCGGAGGCCTTTGTGCCTTTGCTTGCCGAGCTCGAATATGCCGATACCGAGGAACGTTTACGGATATCGATCGTAAGCGCCCAATCGGCCGCGGTAAGGGCGGATCGGCTCGATCTAATGCCCGATGCGGATGTGGAACATGTCCTTGCGGCGGCGCTGGCGCGGTCGGATAAGGATCAGCCGGACGAGAGCAATGCGATGTCCGACACATCCATCCCCCTAATCGTGGATTACAGCGCACTTGCGAGCATTCCGGTAGCGTCTGAAGACGATATCGGATCGATTGTCGCACCGAGCGCGGCGGTCGGACCCTATCGAGTTGTGGTACAGGAAATCACTAAGCGAGGCATGACCGGCCGGGCCTATGTTCTGATCGCACAGATGGAGACCGGCGAGGGCATTACGGCCTCGAAAGGCCTCAGCAAGATCATGGACGGCCTTTTGGCGAACCAGGCCCAGCCGGTCGTTTGAACATTTGATCGTTCGCGCTTCAAAGAGTGAAGGGGGCCTCTGAGCCCCCTTTTTGTTGGATTTTGGCGGACCTACTTCATTGGGCGGCGATAGGTATTGACGGAACTTTCGAGCGTGGCCGGGGCAGGCCCGGCCACGGGCGAAGAGCCGCACATGTCGCGCTGATAGGGATGGATCTCAGACGCGGATTCGCGTTCCCAAGACCGATTGGGAAGTGGGTAGCCCATGCGGCAGCGCATATGGTTGTCAAGGTCACTGGCGTTCGTCATGCGATGACTGACCGTGATCGGCGGCGCCATCCGGCGCTCGATCTCGGTGGTATCGCATCCAGCCAGTGCGATTGCGGCAATGAGGATCGTTACGCGGAGGTTCATCGGGGCGCCCCGCGTTGTTCTCCCCGTTGTTCGATCCGAACGATGACGGATTTCTCGATAAGGAGGAAGGGTGCGAGATCACAACGAACGGCGGTCGCAATAGCGAGAATTCGATCCATGGCGCCGTTCCGGTAAACTTGGCGCGTGACGATATTCACGGCATCGTTGATCGGCTGATTGCTCGGTCGGTAGCCGGAAGTGATGTTCGCGGCCTGTCGGTAGAGCGCTACCGAGTCGGCACAGAAGACGAGGCGGCGGGATTCGTCCTGTGTTGCGGGCGGCGGCTGTTGGGCAAATGCCCCTTTGACAGCGAAGGTAGCGACTACCGCTGCCAGGACAAAGGATCGTTTCATGGGTGGGCGGCCTCTCGCATATGTCATCTGTTAAGGTGCGAGTTGAATCCTGTCTGAACGGAATACATCTACGTCGAATCAGATAGGTTGTCGCCTCGCACTGTTCAGTATGGCAAAAGAACTGATGATCAAGAAGCGTTTGGCGTTGATTGTGCTTTTCGGCTGTCTGGGTGGGTGCAGCTCTGGGGATTTCGATGTCCATAACCCCGAAGTGTTTGCAGCTTCCTGCCAGGCTGCAGCGGCGGAGTTTTCGGCTAGGTCGCGGGCGATGAGGCCTGATGAGGCCGCTCGCCTCTTCGTTTTCGCCGCAGGCAAGCCTGTGACATCGGACGAAGACCGGGCTGTTCTGCGCCGGTTCGATCCGGCTCGCCCGCCGGCCATAGCGGGAGTGGATGTGGTCGGGAAAATACCAGTCCCGTCGAGCTGCTCGGATGCAGCGAGGTACAAGGACAAACTGGAAGGATTGTCGTCTTCGACTGCTGTCGAGATCGGCTTGACCCGCTGGATGGCGGCGCTCTACGATCAGCAACGCACTGCGCGCGAGGTGCGGCGGCAGGTCAGGGAATCGGTTTCCGGACTTCGGCAGACGCAAGGTCGCCTAACCGACTTGGTGGGGCGCCTGGCGCCGCGGGCGGGGGAATTCAAGGTTATCCGCCGCGGCGCACGCTCGATTCCGGTCGTTGTCCTGGAAATCGTCAACCCGCTCGACCGGCCAATTCAAGCATTGCTGCTGTCACTGGACGTCCGGAAGCAGGATGGCGGCATTCTTGGGTCGGGTCGGATGACCTTCAAGCCGTCAGAACCTTTGGGGCCTGCTGTCGAATCTCGATATATCGTCGAGCTCGGCGGCATCCCCGAGTTTGAGCGTTTGGTGGATGTTCGCGACAATCTGCAGGTTTCGGTTCGTGTGGAAGATGTCGTTACCGATGGGCTTCGGCTGCTTGGTGACCATGTTGTCGACAAGGACGATCAGCTGCGCGACGTGGCGCTCGGTGTTCTGATAGGGCGTATCGCCGAAATGCGCGAATCGGTCCGCCGCATACGTGAGCGGATAGGGCGATCAAGCTGATGGGCTGGCGTACTGGCGGTCGTGATGTCCGGCGCCTTCTACAGCCAGGGCCGGTAGGTGCAGGGCAACTGACATGAAGCATGCGATTGTACTGATCTTGGGATCTATGTTGTGCGTCTTCGGCGTCGAGAATGCGATGAGCCAGGCGCGACAGCGTTT